>JAEEGL013537839.1_pt1 | contig 45983 bp, 39 predicted proteins | sample 9134231 | NCBI WGS metagenome assembly JAEEGL01 (sample SAMN16246548, study PRJNA631951) | gut metagenome | biome: gut microbiome; feature: rumen; material: fiber-attached | host: Bos | place: Iran: Karaj | collected 2018-10 | reverse complement strand
TAGCTTAAAACCAGATATTACAGTAGGGATGGAATAGCCCTAACTTATACGCCTGTGGACACTGTGTAAGACGTTGAGTTACGTATATTCGTAGCCAATGCAGTGGTGGCCGAAGCAGGAAGCTCCGACTTCTATAAGTCGAAGTAGTTCACTCTAAACCGTTTACGATTATACCATTAAAGTGCTCTGTTGTGTTATAATTAACCCTATCTTAACAAAACAGATCTGATAGGGCTTGTGTATGGAAAACATTTTATATGTGGGTAGAGATTCTGCTGATTTCAAAACGTTATCCGAAGCAATAAACTCCTTACCCGATAATCAGGAAAAATATATCATAAAGATGGCCCCCGGCGAATACAAGGAAAAAATCGAACTTCGCCGTGGGGACCTTGTGATTGAGGGAACCGGAAACTTCCCCGATGAAACAGAGATCACATACAGCGACTTTGCCCGTATGGATATGCCTGACGGAAGTAAATGCGGTACTTTCAGATCATATTCATTCTTTATCGACGCAAGCAATATTACCATCAAAAATCTTACTATCTCAAACAAATCAGGTCCGGAAAACGAAGCCTGGCAGGCAATCGCCCTCTATGCGGACGGTGATCATCTGCTGTTTGAAAATGTAAGGCTCATCGGTCATCAGGATACATTGTTCACAGGGCCTCTTCCGCCAAAGGAAATCCAGCCCGGCGGATTCATCGGTCCGAAGCAGTTTGATGAGCGTATCAACGGCCGTCACCATTACAAGAATTGTTATATCTGCGGAAATGTAGATTTTATATTCGGAAGTGCCACAGCCTACTTTGAGGACTGCACTATAGAATCCATAGCAAAAGCAGGACTTAAGAATGCGGTACAGGGCTACACAGCCGCCCCCTCCACTCCGGAAGGTCAAACCTATGGTTATATCTTTAAGGATTGTGATTTTGTTTCAAAAGAATGTCCACCTTCTTCGGTTTATCTTGCAAGACCCTGGAGAGATTACGCTAAAGCAGTCTATATTGACTGCTGTTTCGGAGATCATATTTCCGACGAAGGTTTTCATGATTGGAATAAAGAACTCGCTCGGGAATCATCATACTTTGCTGTGATCGACTGCTACAGACCGGACGGCCGAGCATTCAGACCCACTGCATCGTTTTCACGTTTTCCGAGCGATGAAGAAATTGCTTTTTACAGCAATGAAAATATATTGAATTAAATATTATCAAATATACCCTGTATCAGCTTTCTTGATTCTACAGCATTCTCCGGAACAGTATTTTCAAGAGTAGCATGCATATAGGGTTTCTTTTCTTTTACGAACTTAAGTATTCGATCGTATTTCATCTCTCCGCATCCGCAGGCTACGGATTTGAGAGCACCGTCTTCCACAACAAAATCCTTGAGATGAAGCATTGCGATATCATTTCCCAGAAGATCAATGGCCTCTTCGAATATCTCTTCTCTTCTTTCGTAATTGCTTATATCCAGAAGATTCACGGGATCGAAAATAATCTGAAGATTAGGAGAAGCTATCTCATCAAGCACGCGCCTTGCTCTCTTCGGGTTGCACACAATGTGTTTAAAAACAGGCTCAATGGCAAATATCACTCCAAAATCTTCCGCACATTTTATCACCGGTTTCACACGATCAATAAACAGTTTCAGCGCTTCTTCGGAATGATTCTTTTCATCAAATTTATATTCCGTGTTCACAGCACCGGTTTCGGTACCCACAACGCCTGCTCCCAGAATACTTGCAAACCTGATATTAGCATAATATCTGGCATAGGTTTTATTCATTTTTTCTGTATCAGGATCAGTGAGATTTAAATAGCATCCCAGCACTGCAATATCTTGATCGTATTTTGCAAAAAGCTTTTTAAGATACATGGCAAGCCCGGGAGTAAGGGCAGCATTATCTGTGGGGAATTCACTTATGACTTTAGCAAGGGCCAAATGCCCGCATTTAAATCCCTGTTCCTTTGCAATTGCCAATCTATCCTCCAAAGGAGCTTTTTTTATGTCATGTAATCTTATACCTAATTGCATTATTTTTCCTCTTAAATTTTTTGAGTTTCTGCGTCAGCCTTTAGATTGATCCGCCATCTCACAACAGCAATTCCAATGATGATCACATATCCCGCGATACTTAAAGGAACCGGGATCTCACCCAGGAAAATAATTCCCAAAAGGGCGGCAAAAACAACCTGAGTATAATCAAATACTGATATTTCTTTTGCAGGCGCAAACCTGTATGCACTGGTGATACCAAACTGACCAAGTGAAGCAAACACTCCTGCCAGCACAAGGCACATGGTCTGGTTAAAGGTCATGGGATGATATCTGAATATCAGGTAAGGCGCCGTAACAAGGCATGAAAATGCGGAAAAACAAAATACTATGACAGAAGTTCTCTCACCTTTACCACCAAGTCTTCTCACAAATACGTATGCGGTACCTGCGCCAAAACCACCGTAAAGTCCTATAAGAGCAGGTATTGTTTCAAAACCCGCAGTAGGTCTGATGATGAACAGTGCACCGATAAATGCTATAACAGTAGCTATAATATCTATTTTCTTCGGAACTTCTTTCAAGATCGGAATAGACAATATGATGGCAAAGAAGGGCGAAAGCTTGTTAAGCATATTCGCATCCGCAATTGAAAGTTTGTCTATGGCATAAAAATTTGCAATAAGTCCACTGGTTCCGAAGAGGCATCTGAAGAATATATCAAGATAGCTGCTCTTTTTTATCGTGAATTTTTCCTTTGAAAACAAAAGCATAAAAAATGCAACTACAGCAGCAACCGCGTTCCTGAAAAATGCTTTTTGCATAGTGGGAACATCTCCCGCCTGACGCACAAAAAATGTCATGAGCGAGAATCCGAAGGCAGCAGCAAGAATACAAAGCATTCCCTTTATATGATTATTACTCTTCCAGTTGGTCATTTTCTTATCTGAAACGTCTTATCTCCGTGTATGCCAGAAGATAAGGTCCCACACCTTTGGCGTCATCCTTTACGACAGGCTCGGACATATAATAATCATAGGTTCCGGGTCTTCTTTTTTCTCCGCCGAGGCCGGCAACCAAACATATACCGTCCATGTGGAGCTCACCGTTGTCGTCAACGCACAATTTGTCGCGGGTCACACCATCAAAGGCTTTCTCTCCGTATTTTCTGTAAGACTCATCAAGTACACCCAATCTTACACCCTTAAGGATAGCGTAGGCAAGTATGGAAGTTCCGCTGGTCTCAAGATAATTTCCGTCCATGCCTCCAAAATTGACAACCTGATACCAAAATCCGCTTTCATCCTGATACTTTATCATGGAATCAATGAGTTCGATAAAATTCTTTTTAAGCATATCTCTGATGCTTGTCTCGGCAGGATCAGCTTTATCGTATGTATCAAGAAGGGCCATGGAATACCAGCCTATTGCTCTGAGCCATACATTCTGCGACAATCCGGTAACTTTATCGCACCAGAATATCTCTCTGGATTCATCATATGCATGATAATAAAGACCGTTAAGGGGATTCCTCATTATACGATAAACATTCTCGAACTGATTCTTTATATCATCATAATGATCCTTGTTTCCAAAACGGGAATCATACTCCATGTAAAAGGGCTGCCCCATGTACAGTCCGTCAAGCCACACCTGATTCGGATATATCTTTTTGTGCCAAAAATTACCCTCTTTTGTTCGAGGCATTTTCTCAATCTGGGAATAGATCAGATCAATGGCCTTTCTGTACTTTTCTTTTCCCGTAATATCATACAGTTCAAAAAGAGTCTTTCCGGCATTTACATTGTCGATATTCAGATCATCCACATTATATCCGTCGATAACACCGTCATCGCCAACTTTTGCATCCACAAATCCGTCAGCAAAATCAAGATACTTCTTTTCACCGGTTATGGAATACATCTCCAAGATGGCTTTTATCATACAGCCATCTATATAGTTCCATTTTGATTTCTTCCCCTTGTGCAGATTCTCAATATTCCACATAGGGAAATCCGGCGTGCTCTTCTCCATAAGCATCTGGATATAGCTTTCAATTTTATCCATAAAATTCTCCTTAAAACGAAATGGGTATCAGCCCCTATTCAGCTCATCCACATTCTCTACGATGAATTTATCTCCGGTATTTCCGTCTATGTCCACATGATCCAGGGTAACACGTCTCACATTTCTGATAAACACACCCTTCAGTGAACATTTATCCACTCCGTTTGACATAGCGGGCACATCACATTTAGGTTCTTTTGCGTAAGAAACCTTTACATGACGCATTATAAGTTCTTCGATCTTTGCCTCCGGCAAGCCTTCAATATAGGCAGCTGCTACATGACAGTTTTCAGCGTCTATATCTTCGAATTCAAGCCTCTTTATAAGAGGTGTTCTTTCGTCAACCGGGAAAGGGTCCCTGCTCTGAACATAATCTGTCTTTCCGTCGGGATCGCAGAAATAAAAGCTGTTTACAACAAAAGGTGTCATTACATGATCCATCTTTATATTTCTGAAAATAATCCTGTCAAGGACTGCATCCCGGCCTCTTCCTCTTCTGGTCTTGATGCGAAGTCCCCTGTCCGTATCGTAAAAGTCACAGTCTTCAACAGTCAGGTTTTTAACTCCTCCCGCCATCTCACTGCCAATGGTTACTGCACCGTGTCCGTTTTGCATAAGGCAATTGTGTACCCTTATACTCTCAGAGGCTCTCCTAAATTTCCTTCCCATGTATATCTTTCCGGACTTTACTGCAATGCAGTCATCACCAAGAGAGAACGAAACGCCGGCAATCTCTATATTCCTGCATGACTCCGGATCAAGACCGTCCGTATTGGGAGAATCAAAAGGATTAAGCACCTTTAAATTATAAAAACCAAGATCATCGCTAAAGAAAGGATGCATGGTCCAGGAGGGAGAATTCTTTAAGGTGATACCTTGCAGATAGATCCGCTTTGAATCCTTTACAAAAAACAGCCTGGGCCTGTAGGCAATATTCATAACCTTTGGATCTTTCCACCAGTTATCCTTATCTGCCGCTCCGTCTATCTCACCTTCACCGTAGATATAGACGTTTTCAACACCTATTCCGCAAATGATACCGGAAAACATTGGTAATGGATTTCCTTCCCAGGTTCCCAGATCATATTCGCTCTTACCGTCGGATGAAAGTAATACCCCGGGGAATACACCGTGTCCCTTTCTTTCCGGAATTGCCTTTATCACAGCACCTTTAGAAAGCTCAACAAAAATATTACTCTTTAAGAAAAGACCTTTTACTCTGTAACATCCGGCAGGTATCAGCACTTTTCCACTTTCGGGGCAACTCATGATGGCGCTCTGAATACAGTGAGTATCATCACTCTCACCATCTCCCGTAGCTCCAAAATCCCTGACATTAAGCGTGTAGCTTTCAACTTTAGTTGAAAAAAGCACTTTTCCGTATTCACTGTTATCTTCTTTAACTACTGTCAGCTCATATTCCGTTCCTGATCTAAGTCCGAAAATACTCTTAACAACGGTGTTTTCGCATTTAGTTTCAATACCGTTCAAATAAACCTTATAGTAACCGTCGGTTTCATATTTACCCTTCCCGCACAGTTCGAATGTAACGCTGCTTGGAGTTGTGAGAAGTATCTTGACTGCAATGCTTCCTGCATTTTCAGGTTCCGTTACAGGAGTTCTGACACATTCTTCAAACCACTGTCTGAGGATAAAATGCTTTTTCTCGCCAAAGGATAATAACTCATCCCATCCTGCAGAAGAAAGATATTCGCTGTATTCATTCTGCATGGAATCACTGTAAATATCCTTCAAGGTTTCGGTATAACGGTCTGCCAATGAACGATACAATTCATATATCTGAAAATCCATATATTCCAAAACATCTTTTAGAATATTTGCGTATTCAATTTTATCATTAATACCCTTTTCGGATAGATTTTCCGCAAGAAGGCACTGTGTGATCTCTATATATCTGTCTTTCTTATTGCCTTCATACTGCGCCTTCATTGCTCCGGGGCAATCCTTTATAACCATACATATTCCTCTCTGTCAGGAAACCTTTTTTGAGTACTTGATGCTACGCTTCCACTTTTTCCAAACACCGCTCAGATACAGAACAAACAGGATCAAAGCGGCAATTCCGTTACTTACGACCACCGCATACCAGATGCTTCTGACACCCAGATGCAGCACATATTCACAAAAATACAATGTACCGAATCTGAATATCCAAAGCCTGGAGACATCCACTGCCATGGGAACAGTGGTCTTTCCCATACCTTTAAAGAATCCGTTAGCGGTATCGTGTACACCGTTGGAAAAACACCACAGCGCCAGTATGCTCAAATAATCCGCTGCCATGCCTATGACCTTATCATCGTCCGAAAAGATCCTTACTATGGATCCCGATATCGCCGGTCTCGACAGAATAAAGCCTCCAACCGCCAGAAAGCCAACTATCATGATACAAGCAAATCTAAAGGCCTTCTGTGCTCTTTTCATCTGTCCCGCACCGTAATTTTGCCCGACAACAATAGCTATAGCCGAACCGATACCTGTGGAAGGAAGGGAAATGATGCCGTTGACTTTATTTCCGACACCATAGGCCGCCATGGCGTCCTTACCGTATGCAAAAACGCTCTTTGACAGGATCAAAAATCCAAGCTGTTGTACGCTGCCGCCTATGGCACTAGGCACACCGACGGTTACTATCTGCTTTAGCTTTTCTTTTTCAAATTTAAGTTTTCTTAGGTTGAGATAAACTATATGCTTTCTGTCGTGAAGCCTGATAAACGCAACCACAGCAGGAACTGCCTTTGCTGCTACCGTTGCAATAGCCGCACCGGCTGCACCGAATTTGAAGTGCACCATCAAAAGCGGATCTGCCACCAGATTAATACATATTCCAAGCAGATTCAAAAGCATCGGAGATAATGTGTCCCCCTCCGCCTGGTGGATCGAGGTATACATATTGATGGTAAACAAAAAAGGCATATCCAACATGACTAGCTGGAGATATATCTTTGCGTATCTGTAAAGGTCTTCATCTGGATCTGCGCCGAGCCATCTGACAATTATCGGAGCAGCCAACGAACATACAGTCATGAAAACTATTGAAAACATAACGGCACAGGCAAATATCTGATTTGCCATAGAACGTGCCCCTTCGTCTTCCTTTGCTCCGAGATATTGTGATATAAGAACCGATCCCGCCACCGTGATACCGGAACCCAGATTGATTATCAGGTTCTGCATGGGTGTTACCAGATTTATGGCCGCCAACTGATCTGTACCGAGTTTTCCAAGCCAGTACGTATCAGTTAAATTATACATTGTTTGTATAAAAGAATTAATAATAACAGGTACTGAAAGTATCAGAAGTGTTTTTATGAGATTGCCGTTTAGTATTTCTTCCCTGCTTACTTTCTTCATCAGAACTCCTTTTGGGGATCAAATAATAGTTCTTCGTATATTCCTCCAAGGTCTCTTAACCCTTCGGCTATATAACCGCAATATTTTACAGCCCCCTCATAACAAAGATGCGTAAGGTCGTCCATTCCGTCAGGAAACTTAGGATATTTCCCTGCGGGCACAACAACGTGAAGACTCTTTGCTTTCTCAGGTCCCAATTCATTTAATAATTCTCTGCTCTTTGTATACAGATCGATGCAGGGAACATTATTTTTTTCGGCAACCTTTTTCATCGAGTTCACATATTCACCGTGCTCTCCCGGTCCCAATTTCCCGTTTTCATCAAAGCATCTTCTCTCAATAGGAGTGATGAGGACCGGATGAGCCTTCTTTTCCAATGCAGTATTTATAAACACTTCAAGATTCTCTGCATAAGTACCGTAGGGAGTAGTATATCTTAAGGGATCCGTTTCCTTTTCATCATTGTGAGCAAAAGAAATAAACAGAAAATCTCCTTCTTGAATATGTTCTTTTATCCAGGTCAGTCTTCCCTGTTCAATATAACTTTTAGTGGATCTACCGTTCTTTCCGCGGTTATACACTTTAACATCCGGATCTAGATAAAGATTTAAAACCTGACCCATTCCGGTTTGAGGGAATGTATATATTGAATTAAACTGAATAGTGGAATCTCCTGCCCAATAAATATCTGCCATCGGTTTTTACCTCAAAAAATAAATACGACTCTATTAGCAAAAACATCGGTTTCTTCACAATGTAACCGTTTACATTTATATTTTCATCTTATCATAAACAAAACAATAATACCATCAAAATATTTTAAAATTATGTTATTATATTTGTGTCAATGTCACTAACTCATCACAAAAAAGGATATCTAATGAAGCTAAAATACAACTCACCGGAATCTGTCGGAATTCCTTCGGAACTCATACTGAATTTTCACAAAAGAGTGATAAAAAAATCTCTGTCTCTCCACAGTACTATAGTGTATGCCGAAGGTTCCGTCATTAGCGAAACATATTTTTCTCCCTTTAAAAAAGATGACCTGCACCGAATGTTTTCCATTGCAAAGACAGTTGTTGCCCTTGCTGTTGGCGTTCTGTGTGATAAAAGTATGCTCTCTCTCGAGGATAAAATCGCAGATTATTTTCCTGAAAAGCTCCCCGAAAATCCTGACCCTTCTATCAAAGAACTCACCATCAGAAATATGCTGATGATGCGAACCTGCCATGCAGTCAGCACATACGATAAATTTGACCTGACCTCCGACTGGGTCGGCTCTTTTTTCACCAAAAAGCCAACTCACAAAGGCGGAACCGTTTTTCATTACGATACCAGCGCAGCCCATGTACTCGGTGCTCTTGTGGAAAAACTGACAGGCATGAAGGTATGGGATTTTGTGCGTTTCTCATTTAAAGAACTTGAATTCTCTGAAAAATCACACCTCATTCCCGGCGGACAGGGCGTTTCCCATGGCGGAAGCGGGCTTGTTGCCACTACCGAAGATATCCTTAAATTGGGCATCCTACTCCTTAATGAGGGAAACATAGACGGAAAACAGCTTATTTCCCGCGAATTTGTAAAAGAAGCGACCTCAAATCTCACACCAAATTGCGTAGGTGCGCCTCTTCCTTCCGAGAGCTGCGGATACGGTTATTTCATATGGCGTACCGAAAGGGATGGCTTTGTTCTGTACGGAATGGGCGGTCAGCTCGTTATTGCGGACCCTTCTACAAAGATCATCCTCGTCACCACCACGGATACGCAAGGCTATGCCGGTGCAAACCAGATTATCTATGATGCCTTCTACGAAGAGATCATAGACATATCCCGAAAACTAAAAGGGATTCCAACTCCTGACGGAAATACAGGTCTCAATATGCTTCGTGAATTCGAACAAAATGCCCGCATGGGAACAGTCATAACCGAGTTAAGCGGTACTTCCATGCCCACAAAGACTATCGATCGCACATATATGATCAAAGATAATCCATCTTGTATCGAAAGTCTGTCTATAACACACGACCTAACCATTGGTTGCTTAACTCTTCGCTTCAAAAACGGATCAACCGGCGAAATACCCTTTGGTTTTTCAGATAATAAAGAGGGCATTCTCCCGCTCTATGGCGATCGCATCATCTCTAGCGCTGCCTACATTTCGGAGAACACCCTCTATATCCGCCTTCGCGTAATAGGTGAACGCGTAGGCTCCGTGCATTTTGAAATTTATTTTGAAGATAAAGAGATCACCGTATATATGAAAAAGATCGAAGAAACCGATTTTAACGAGTATAACGGTCATCTCCAAGGTTTCTTAATGGATTAATCTATCAGCCGCAAACAAAACCCGCAACTTCTTTCTGAAGTGAATCCGCAACGTTCATGTTCTCGTCTACACTGTTGTTGATCTCGCCCATGTGAGTACTGATATCAACAGTGTAATCTGCCGCATTATCGATGCCCAGAGAACTTTCCGACACAGCGGTGAACACTGCAGCTGCGGCTTCATTGATCTCGTCTGCCGCCCTTGAAAGTTCCTCGGTAGCATTCTGAAGAGTAGACATCATCCGGCGCATCTGCTCCGCATCATCATGGTAGGTATCACCGGTATCCACCATGTCCTTGTATGCTTCCATTACGTCTTTGTTTACAAACTCCAGCATTTCCCCTGCATTTTCTGCGAGTTCTTCCACAGATGTGGTAACTGCTGCACTTATGTCCTGGATTCCTCCGGCAGTCTGCTTACTCTTATCTGCAAGCTGTCTTATCTCTTCAGCAACTACCGCAAATCCCTTTCCTGCTTCGCCTGCTCTTGCCGCCTCTATGGAAGCGTTGAGTGCCAGCAGATTGGTCTGATTGGCAATTGAAAGAATATCGTTTGTAAGTTCGTTAATCCTGGATACCTGTTTACTCTGTCCGATGGCATACTCCAGCTTTTCGGAGATGGTTGTGGCTACTCTATCGGCTCCCTTACGGCTCTCCATAGCCTTATCTCTCATATTATCCGCACGGCTCTTGATACCGTCAGAAAAGCCCAAGCCCTCGTTGGTCTTTTCACCCATTGCAGTGATCTGATCCGCAATCTGAGATAAACTGTCTTTGATCCTTTCAACAGCATCTTTCGCAGAACCCATGCTTGCTGAAAGTTCTTCCATGGTAGCGGATGTATCGGAGATCTTATCTCCGGTATTTCTCACACCGCCTTCAACCACCTCAGCAGCTTCTCTGATCTTTTCCGCACCGTTCTTGATCTTCTCGATAAGGCTGCTCAGGACTTCAACAAATGCATTGAAACCCACTACCATTCCGCCGATCTCATCGTTTCTTGAATATTTAACTCTCTCGGAAAGATCTGCATTACCACTTTCAATATTCTTTACGATAGTACGTATTTCTTTTGAAACCCTATTCATGGGAAGAGCGATCCTAAAGATGGCAAAAAGGATTCCTACAATACCTGCTAAAAGAGTTATAAGTACGGTGATGGATCCGGTATTTCTGGCCGTCAATGCTTGAGAGTCCGCCACCTTAATAGAGGCATTAAGATCTTCTTCACATAGCAAAGAAAGCTCTGACAGACTTTCTTCCATGGACGCCACGCTGAATTTAATGCTGTTAAGATTCTGATTTCTGGCGATCATAACAACAGTAGCATTGTTTACAAGTTCTTCCTTGTCTGCGTAACTCATTACCGTATCGATGGATTCATATACGACGGCAAGATTCTCCTTGAGGACCGCAACCTGTTCAGTCCAGCCAAGGTTTTCCATCCGGGCAAGGTAAGAATCGATCTTACCCTTTTCCTCCTCCAGTTCCGTCTTTGCAAGTTCCTTTGTATCTGTCGAAGCGCCCTCTGAAATATAAGCATAGAAGTTCTTCTGAACCGCTTCTATGGAACTTTCAGTATCCTTTATCAGAACTATATTGTTCACAGATACTCCGGTAACCTCATTAAGTCTGTTGCTGATGGATCTGATGGAAAATACATTCCTCAGATTTGATACTGTAGCAACTATGATTATAAATGCAAGCAGCACTATAAGAAGAGCTGCTATCACACTTCTGTTTCCTTTTTTCTCTGCCCCTGCGTTAGTTGTTTTTGATGACATCTCTAGCCTCCGATCATGCACGTATTATTTGTTATCATCTACACCGGAATTATCTTCCTTCTCATCGGACTCATCAGTCTCTTCAGGATCTTCATCCGGAAGGCCCAAAGCCTCTCTCTGCTTTTTCTCAAAAACCTTAAATGTTTTCCTGTAAAGAAAAACACTTATGTATGCGGGAAGTGTTATCCCAAAGAATAGATTCACCAATATAAAATTGGGAATATACATTGCTGCTATCCAAGGTGCAGCCATAAGCGCAATCATAAGAATAGTCTTAAAAAATCCATAGACGGACATTGCATATGCAGTCTTGATCGCCCTGATGGGTGTTGTCTCGTATCTGGCCAAAACAGGGAAAATATATACAAGTCCGAACAGATATATCACAGCGATGGCTATGATTGCCCACTTAAAAGCCGCAGGAAAGCTAACTCCCTCCGAAAAAATATAAAGGTCAAATCCCAGGAAAGCTCCGACTGCAAGCATTATCAGCCAGGTGGGTGTTGCAACCTTGAAGTTTGAAGCAAAATCCTTAAAGAACTCTCTCACCACATACCCGTCTTCATTCTTGCTCATCTTGAAAAGCTGGTGGCTCATAGCAGTAAAGGCAGCCCCGGCTGTGACGATGGGAATCGAACATAATATCACCAGCAGGTTTAATAGGAGCATATTAATGACCAGCTCCATCACTCTCATGAAGGGTCCGTCTATTGATAAAAAACCCCCTCCGTCTCCACGACTCATGCTACAAACTTTTCCTTTCTTGTGCTATTATGATACAAGGGTCAAATGATCAGATACAGATTCTGATCACCGTTTTTATCCCTGAATAAACTATAAAGGACACAAATATGACAAATCCATTTAAGCCCCCATATTCACCTACGAAAAAACTTATCTTCTTTGCCGTCTTGCTGGGCATAACACTCATTGTATATGTAATACTGAACGAAAAAATCGAAAACGGTGGGTTGGCCGAACCGGTTCCCGACTTTGTGGATATCAGCTGTTCAAAGCTGACCGAGCTTGATGAATCCCGGATTGCCCTGACAGTGCCCGGCGCCTACGCTGCAGATGCCACTCAGGAAAGTCTGAACGAAACCGCTGCTCAACTGGGATACGAATCCATCATCCTGAACGAAGACGGCAGCATCACCTACACCATCACCAAGGATCAGCACAAAGAAATGCTGGATAATCTTAGGTCCGGTATAATCAAAACCTTAAACGGTATGATTGGCTCCGCTGATTACAAAAGAATTTCTTCCATAGAACCAAATGATGATCTCACTTATATCAAGGTCACCTTAAACACCAAAAACATTGATTATAAAAATTCAATGTCCATGATACAGTTCAAGACTTATTTCCTGTTGTACAATGCCTTTAACGGTACTCCGGATGCCAAGCTGAGCGTCGACTATTTCGACAAAGACGGTAAACTTGTGCTGACTATGGGTTCAGACGATCTCACCCTTGATGAACAATAAACTATCGGTACATAAAACCCGGTTCGCTTAAAGTGAACCGGGTATTTTTGTAAAGTCTAATGGATTACTCCTTTACGGCACCGATATTTACGCCCTTTACGAAATACTTCTGAAGGAAAGGATATAGAAGCATGAAAGGTAAGATTGCCGCGATAATGCCCGCATTGAACAGAGTCGTCTGCGAGACATTATATGAGGTGGTGGGCGTATCGCCGTCCATGATCATGGTCCTTAATTTATACTGGAAGTTTACATTATCAGGGTTTGTGATATAGATCTGAACGGTTGAGTAATCGTTCCAGATCGTAACAGCAAACATAAGTCCTATGGATGCAAGTGCTGCTTTGGAAAGAGGAAGCACGATACGGAAGAAAATACCCATTGGTGAGCATCCGTCTATTCGCGCCGCTTCATACAGTGAAGCAGGTACACCTTCAAAGAAGTTTCTCATCAATACAAGGTTATAAACATTTATACCGTGTTTGATGACCAGTATCCACCAGGTTCCTACCAGACCCAGCTGTTTCATGACCAAGTACTCAGGGATCATACCGCCGCTGAATATCATGGTAAATAGCAGGAAATATGCAAAGATGTTTCTTCCCGGCATATCAAACTGAATGAGCACATATCCTCCCAAAGTGGAAAGAAGCAGTCCCAGTAAAGTACCCAGGATGGTGGTCACTACAGAAATGATAAAAGGTCTAATTAGTCTCGTGGTCTGTATGATCGTAAGAAATCCCTCAAATGTAGGGTCATGAGGCCAGAGTCTGAACTGATAAACGCCGTACCTGTTCAGCGAATCCACCAGCACCTTCCACATAGGGATGATGATCATCAAACCGATTATCACAAATATAACATAGTTGATGATATCAAATGCACTTACCTTTTTCTTTTTAGGAGGTACTACGATTTTTTCTTTTGCCATTTTCCGCATCCCCCTTTCTAAATAATACCGCGTCCGCGAGTCTTCTTGCTTGCCCAGTTACATACAAGAACCAGCACGCATCCGACAAGGGATTTAAACAGTCCGACAGCGGTAGAGAAACCGTAATCGGGGTTCATGGTTGCGAAGGTCTGACGATAGATGTAAGTGGATATAACATCTGATACATCATATACTGCGGTATTGTAAAGAACGAATACCGACTCGAAAAGGTTCATTACCTTAGCAAGGTTGAGGATCAGAACCGTTATTATCGTATTTGCAAGAGCGGGAACCGTAACATACCATATTTTCTGCCCTCTGGTAGCTCCGTCGATATCCGCCGCCTCATAAAGTTCAGGGTTGATACCGGACAAAGTAGCCAGGAATATAATGGTTCCCCAACCTGTTTCCTTCCAGATATTGATCAGGTAGTAAATAGGCCGCCACCATGAGGAAGTTGCCAGGAAGTAGATATACTCTCCATCCTTTAACACACCCATGGACTGGAGCACTCCGTTTACAAGACCTGTACCTGAAGGCGAAAGGAACAGTGAAAAGATAGATGCAACTACCGCCCAGGACATGAAGTGAGGCAGGTAGATGATGGTCTGAAGAGCTTTCTTTGCATGAATGTTTCTCATCTCGTTTAAAAAGATGGATACAATTACTGATGCAAATGTGGTGATAAGAAGCTTAACCACGCTCAGTACCAGCGTATTTCTGAAAGAGGTCCAGAATGCGGGAGCTTTAATGGGATTAAGGAACATGGTCTCGAAATGCTGAAGGCCCACCCAGGTCATAGCTCCTCTTCCGGCTGCCCTGTATTCAAAAAATGAAAAACGAATACCGAGCATCGGCCAATAATACATTATGAGAACGAATAAGAAAACCGGCAGGAACATCAGATAAAAACCTCTGTTCTGCCATATCCGAAGGCCAAGAGGTTTTTTCCTGATAGCGGCTCCGGTGGATGTAAAGCCTTTATTTTGTTTGCTCATACCATCCAATTCCTTTCTAAAGTCTGAAAACTAAAAGATCTGAAACTTTTAAAAATCTCAAAAAACTGCCCTGCCAACTTGAAAGCGACAGGGCAGCTTCTAAAAACATTTTACACTATTTATGAAACTATTTGCAATAAATTATTGAGCATTGAGCTCTGCAAGTGCCTGATCGATGATAGCGCCAACCTTTGCTACATATCCGTCAATGGCTGCGTCAACATCACCGTTCTTTGTAACAACATTTGCGATAACTTCATTCTTTGCATCTGCGATATCAGCTGCATAGTCGGTAAGAGTCTGGCAAGAAGCACCGGTAGGAGCATCTACGCAGTTTGCAGTGAAGAACTGGTTACCGATGGTAGCAAGGTCGGTTCCCTTAGCTGCTGCTGCAGGAGTATCGTCATTAAGGTGAGCGATAACAAGAGCAGAGTCGATGAGGTTCTTCTTCCATACAGTATTCTCATCATTGGGGGACTGCTTAAGATGGAACTCACCCTCCTCGTAGGAGTAGCTCTTTTCCTTATCAGTACCTGCATTGGTTACGAACTCTTCTGCCTTGGTTGACCAGTGAACATCCTCTGCACCGTAGGTCCAAAGAGTCTGAACAGTACCGCCGTCGAGCATGGTCTCGATAAATGCCTTGAAGATTGCCTTCTCACGAGCATCATTTCCGTCGCCGTCATCAAGAATTACAAATACGGGAGCTTCTCTGTTGAGGTATCCGCCCCAGGTATCCTTGATCTCCTTGATGGGAGCAAGCTCTACAAGCTCAGAATCAACTTCGTTCTTGATAAGGTTATCGGTAAGAGTCTGATACCAGGTACCTGCCCAGTAAGTAAATGCACCTGATGAACCGGTCTGATCGTTGGAGAAGAACTTCTCACGAGCGATCTTTGTGGTAGCGGTAAGAGTCTCGGGATCGATAAGTCCACTGTTATATGCATCCTGCATTCTGAGGAGTGCATCCTTCATTTCCTGAGCCTGGAATCCATCATACCATACACCGTTTGCATCCTGAAGGATTGCGGGATATGCGCCTTGATAGAACTCAGACATATAGTTGATGTAAGGAGCCTCGTCCATCTTACCGAAGCCTGCAGCGATAACGCCGTAGGTGTCACCGTCTACACCGTTTCCGTCGGGATCCTGAGTAGCAAATGCGGTAAGCATGTTGATGTAATCATCATAAGTCTTGATGCTGTCTGCAGAAATTCCTACTGCATCGAGCCAAGCCTGCTTAACATAGGTAACACATCCGTTACCATAGTAAGGAGCGAATCCGTAAAGAGCTCCGTCTGCAGTCATCATGTTCTGATTGATGAGAGGCATGTCCATACGGCTCTGGAACTCTGCGTTGTTGTAGGCATCAGCCATGTTCCAAAGAAGACCGGTGGTCTGATACTGCTTGTACATATCAGCGCTCATGATCATAACATCGGGAAGATCTCCGCCCAGAAGGATACGTCCAACTGCATCCTTGTATCCTGAGTGATCCTGCTGATCGATAACAAGGTCAACGTTGTAACCCATCTTCTCTGATACTGCAGCTTCCCACTGTGCTTCAAAAGCATCCTGTCCATTGTCGGCAGTTGCGGTAAGTGTACCATCGCAGACAAACTTGAGGGTGCTGAGCTGATACTCTTCCTCGGCAGCTGCTGCGGTAGTGTCTGTGGAATCGGTGGTGGTGGTTGTTGTAGTGGTGTCGGTAGTAGTAGTATTAGTATCACCTGTACCGGTTCCGGTTTCTGTTGTTGTACCGGAGCAAGCTGCAAGGCTGAGTGCCATTGCAGAAGCAAGTACAACAGAAATAACTTTCTTCTTCATAAGTTAATATCCTCCTTGTAAGTTAACAATGTAACCGCTTTCACATCGTAGTTACATACTATCAAATTAATATGATTTTGTAAATATAGTTAGCTCACACTTTCTCAAATTTGTGTCTATTTTATAGGTTTTAAGCATTTAGTTTGTACATAATGACCAAATCTTACATGAGATTAGTATAATTAATCACATCTTTAAGGCTCTTTGTGTAAGCATTTTCATTGAATTGTTTACACAACTCAGATTATTTACAAGTCTTGATATTACTGTATTCTTGTATACCATGTGATGTTTTGGTGGTTTTTTTATTTCAAAACGCAATTTGTATATTTGACCTTTTCCCCCCGGTATCATATTATTAGTACATGAGAATCGAACTTGAAACCGAAAAAAAAGAAGAAAATGAATACATGGCCCCCGTTACGGATATCTCCTCCGGCACAGAAAAGGTGGTAAATCCAACAAAAGGAATGACATTAAAGCAAAAAGTCTCCTATTTTTCCACATACTATCTTCCGAAAATACTTTTTGTTGTAGGTATCCTTGCTCTCCTTGCCGGCCTTATGTTTGTGGTGAACAGAAAGCATACCCCCTATGTGAGCATTCTTTTCATCAATCATCATCAAACGGATGTTGTAGATATAGAAGATACTCTCATTCCTCTTCTTGAAGAACTGGGAAAAAATCCCCGCAATAATATAGAGATAAATGCTTCCGTAAATATGGATCTGAGCGATTTCGGAACCTATGAAGCAAAGAACACATTTGACGCCCTTATCGCTTCCAGATCCTTTTCCCTTTTCTTTGCGGATGAGGAAAATTTCAAAGCCTGCGCCGAAGCCACATATTTCAGATACTTAAATGAATATATGACAGATGAGGAGATAAACGCTTACGGCGAAGATAATATTATCTACGGATACGATGATCTGACCGGCGAGAATTACATATGCGGACTAAAGCTTGATAAAAATAATTGCGAATGGCTCCGGAATACTAACTATGACTCCTGCTGTTTCGGAGTGATATTCAGCGATGTAAAGGATAAAGATATTGAACCCGTGCTGAAATACATACTTAATTACAAGTCAGAATAATTATGCAAACTAATCCCTATAACAACAAAAGGAATGTGCGTAACGGCACATTCCTTTTATTATATATAAATAATCTTAAGGGAGGGTTAACAGTTTATCAGCCGCGAACTTCTTTTACAATGTTTGCAGCTTCTCTTGTGAGTTCTTCAATCTTTGCGAAGTCTCCGGCTTTGATAAGGTCGCCCTTTACCATCCAGCTTCCGCCACAGCAAAGGATCCTGTCATATGCAAGATAATCGCGTACATTTGTTGCGTTAATGCCGCCTGTAGGCATGAACTTAAGACCTACATAAGGTGCTGCAACAGCCTTGATCATTGAAAGTCCGCCATTGTTTTCAGCGGGGAAGAACTTAACCACATCAAGGCCAAAGGACATAGCCTGCTCCATCTCTGAAGGAGTAGCTGTTCCGGGTGCAACGGGATATCCTTTGTTTATGCAGTGCTCCACAACCTTGGGATTAAGTCCGGGTGATACGATGAACTTTGCTCCGGCAGCAACGGCTCTGTCAGCCTGCTCGGGAGTGAGCACGGTTCCCGCGCCAACCAGCATATCGGGGAAATTCTCGCTGATGATCCTGATGGACTCTTCTGCCGCATCTGTTCTGAAAGTAACTTCAGCACAGGGAAGTCCACCCTTTATAAGTGCCTCTGCAAGAGGCTTGGCATCTTTTGCGTCATTGATAACAACAACGGGTACGATACCGATCTTCTGTAAATCTTCAAGTACCTTGTTCATTACAATATATCTCCTATAAATAAATTATTTGATCACTAATTTTTTATCCGGGCTGCTTTCCGATGTATGCAAGGATACCGCCGTCTACATAAAGGATATGTCCGTTTACGGCATTTGAAGCTTCTGATGCAAGGAATACGGCAGGTCCGGTAAGTTCCTCGGGCTTTAACCAGCGGTTAGCAGGTGTCTTTGCGCAGATGAACTGATCGAAGGGATGTCTTGATCCGTCGGGCTGGATCTCACGAAGAGGTGCAGTCTGAGGAGTTTCAATATATCCGGGTCCGATACCGTTACACTGAATATTGTACTGTCCGTACTCGGAACAGATATTTTTGGTGAGCATCTTAAGGCCGCCCTTTGCGGATGCATATGCGGATACAGTCTCACGTCCAAGCTCTGACATCATGGAGCAGATGTTTATGATCTTACCGTGTCCCTTCTTTATCATAGAAGGAATAACAGCTTTGGATACGATGAAAGGTGCGTTGAGGTCAACATCGATAACCTGACGGAACTGAGCTGCGGTCATTTCGATCATGGGAATTCTCTTGATGATTCCTGCATTATTTACAAGGATATCGATTGTTCCCACTTCTTCCTCGATCTTCTTTACAAGTGCGTTAACAGCATCCTCATCGGTAACGTCACATACATATCCGTGTGCCTCAATACCTTTTTCCTTGTATGCTGCAATGCCCTTATCAACAAGTTCCTGATTAATATCGTTAAAACAGATGGTTGCACCGTTCTCTGCATAAGCGGAAGCGATAGCAAATCCGATACCATAGGATGCTCCTGTTACAAGAGCAACCTTTCCTTCAAGTGAAAAATTAGTAAATTCTGACATATGAAATCTCCTTCTCAAGCAATTTTATCTGATGTCACAGTTGTTTACATTATCCATATCATCGAAGTCCTGATTCTCTCCGACCATACCCCAAATAAATGTGTAATTCTTTGAACCGCATCCGCAGTGGATTGACCAGCTGGGTGAGATAACAGCATCTTCGTTGTGCATAACGATATGCCTGGTTTCCTGAGGCTCTCCCATATAATGCATAACAAATCCGTCCTCGGGAACCTCAAAGTACATATAAACTTCCATTCTTCTGTCATGAGTGTGGCAGGGCATGGAGTTCCAAACACTGCCGGGCTCAAGGTGTGTCATACCCATTTCAAGCTGACAGCTCTCCACCTGACCGGGAAGGATGTACTTGCATATAACGCGATGGTTTGCTTCCTCCTGGCTGCCAAGCTCCTTTTTATTCTCATCCTTTACGATGACAACTCCGGGTTCCGGATTTCCGTTGGGCTTGATAAGAACTGTAGGATATGTTGCATGAGCAGGTGCACTGTTCAAATAGAACTTTGCGGGATTTGTGGGATCATCGCTCTCAAAAGAAATGTCCCTGCTTCCCATTCCTATATACATACCTTCTCTGTGCGCTACATTTGTGGTTTTACCATCGATGGTGATCTTACCGTTACCACCGATATTGATAACACCAAGCTCGCGTCTCTGAAGGAAATACTCTGCTCTGAGTTCATCACCTGCGGTGAGAACAAGCTTTTCGGTAGTGGGTGTTGCCGAACCGAAAATAATCCTGTCAATATGACTGTATACAAGATAAATCTCTCCGGGTTTGAAAACCTTCTCTACCAGGAATTCATCTCTTAATCTTTGAGTATCGTACCATTTAACATCCTTAGGTGATGCAGCCGTTCTAAGTTCCATAGATTACCTCCTAAATTACGAAACAAAAAAACATACAGGAAACGTCTGTTTCTCGTTTCCTGTATGTTATATTATCAAATAGATCCAAAAATGTAAACCCTTACATTTTTAAAATATCACCAAATTTATATCTGTTTTTTTATTACAAAAGTCTTATTATTCAGGTCTGTTGCTCACTTCAATAATCTTTTCAAGGGTCTCGTAAGCCTTGCCGGAATCAATGATCTCTGCAGCCAGTTTAACGCCATCCGCAAAACTTTCGGCTTTTCCTCCTATATAAAGAGAAGCACCTGCATTGAGAAGGACCGCATTTCTCTTGTGCCCCTTTTCTCCTTTCAGGATTGCCTTGGTGATCTCGGCGTTTTCCTCCGGTGATCCACCCTTAAGGTCTTCCTTTGTGCATCTCTCAAAACCGAATTCTTCGGGAGTGATCACTATAGTCCTGTACCATCCGTCCTTAATCTCACAGATAGTTGTGGGTGAGCTGAGAGAGATCTCGTCCAGCTTATCCTGTCCGTATACCACCATTCCTCTTTCTACGCCAAGGCTTACAAGAACTCTTGCAAGAGGCTCCACAAGGTACTCGTCATATACTCCCAGAAGCTGCATCTTAGGTGATCCCGGATTGGTAAGAGGTCCAAGGATATTGAAAACTGTTCTGAATCCCAGCTCTTTTCTGATGGCTCCTACATATTTCATAGAAGAATGATACTTCTGTGCAAAGAAGAAACACATTCCGGCTTCCTTTAAAAGCTCTATACATCTTTCGGGGCTCTGCTGAATATTTACGCCCAGTGCCTCAAGACAATCAGCGGTACCGCATTTAGAAGATGCTGCTCTGTTTCCATGCTTTGCGACCTTCATTCCCCCTGCGGCAGCAACTATGGCAGATGTGGTGGATATATTGAAGCTATGTGCGTTGTCTCCTCCGGTTCCCACTATCTCGAAGATGTCCATTCCGGTATCAACTCTGGTAGCATGATCTCTCATTGCAGCAGCGCATCCTGCTATCTCATCGGTAGTCTCTGCTCTGGCACTCTTTGTTGAAAGAGCTGCAAGGAATGCCGCATTCTGGGTGGGAGTAGTTTCACCGCTCATGATCTCATTCATCACAGAGTAGGCTTCATCGTAAGTAAGGTCTTCCTTGTTTACGATCTTAACAATAGCTTCTTTGATCATTCTTTTGGTTCCTCCATCTGGTCTTATTTTTCAAGCATGTTTTGGTTATTCTTATATAACCTGTTTTATATTAATCTCTTTTTCAGCAAATGTAAAGGAAGGTAAGCACATGAAACAAACTACCAAGATCGCTTCCGGTATCGGAGTAACCGTTGGTGGCATATTGATGGTCATCGGTTATACCCTTGGAAAGATCTATGTATACAGCACACTTGAATATGCCATCATCAAGCTGCCCTACGAGATTGCCCAGGCTGCTCTCGGCGCCGTATTCGGAATGCTCCTTTGCTGGACTTTCAGAATCGGAAAGCTGTACCACAGATTTGCAGACAGTCCTAAAGCTTCGACCTGATAAGTTCTATCTGACGGTTTAGCATATCGGTATCCACTATACCCTCACTGTTAAATGCAGTGGACTCAATGGTATATGTACCTGTATATTCAATCTTCTTTATAAATGAAAAGAATTCTTCGAAATCAATATTTCCTTTTCCCATGGGAAGAGTTCGAAGATTTGCCCAATCCTTCAAGCCTCCGCCATAATCATTAACGTGATAATGGCGGATGTGCTTTTCTTTCCAAAGCCATGCGTATTCTTCTTTATACAGCAGTTCCAGCTGCCCGTGAAAAGCAGCCATCTTGGTGTCAAATATAAAGCCTATATCAGGATATTTCTCGTATAGTTCACACCAATGCTCCATGGGCGATTGCTGATTGCATACCACATTCTCGATCAGTAGGTCCACGCCATAACCGTCAGTAATTTCCTTGAGTCTCGGATAAGCTTTTATATTATTATCGAAAAAAGCATCCGAGGTGATACCGTCCCACAGATGCATGACCATCTTTTTTGCACCTATATCATGAGCCATCTTTGCATTTATCTCAAATTTCTCAAATGCTTCTTTCAGGTCTTCGGTCGTACCTTTGCTGATGCTCTCACCGATACTTTTCTGACAGTGAAATGTAGGGGTATTGATCCTGTTTTCCTTCAGGAAGGACACTACATCCTCCACCCTGTCATACCAGGTGCTGTACATCATAAACTCAAATCCGTCGCTGTGAATCTTCGGAACAAGTTCCTTTAAAAGCCTGTAATCTCTCCCGTTGGGACGTCCTATAAGAGCTCCCGTGGAACATAATATCTCATTATTCATAAACATTGCCTCGCGTTGTTCCGCCTAAAAACTCTTAGTCTTATTTTAGGCTGCGCAGATACTCCTTGTGCTCATCCGTTACTCTGAAGCTCTCTATCGCCTTTTGAATCGCCTTTCTGTGGGACCATTCGTCCAGCTTTCTCTCCTCAATGAATGTAACGGTCTCATCGTAGTTCTTTGCAAGGGCTGTAGCGAAATACCATGCGACCATCATCCGAAGATAATAATCATTGCTTGCTTCCGCAGGAACACTCTTTGCTCCCCTGGTTTTTGAGGATACTATCTCCGGATACTCTGTATCAAAATCCTCTCCCAAGAACTCATTCATAAGCATACGCATACCGAATCTAGCAGTATATACATGATCGGAAGCTATCCACTTCTTTATATATGGAAGTAGTTTGTCGTGATTCTTTTTAAATGATTTGGGACTTGCCTGATCCGATACAGGCCAACAATCCACATAAGGAAGAAAATCTTCTACCGCTTTAACACATTCATCAAAATCCTTTATCATCGAAAGAATAAAGAAATGAACCAGGTTTTCCTCGTAATACTTATGGGGAAGCTCCTTTAAAAAATCATCCTTCTTTGGACTGTTGAATACTTCCTTTGCAACTGTCCTCATATCCGGAGTGCGAACTCCAATAATAGTTTCCGGAGGGATATTGGGCACAAGTTTAGCCTGAAACTCCTTATATTTATCATCTGCATATTTATTCAGTACTTCGAAGATCCCCATGATTCATCCTCCCTTAATAAAACTCATCAATCTGTATTATACTTTATAGAAGAATTATTGCATACAAAAAAAATATATATTAGAATTTTATACAGCAATAATTTATGTACCGTTTATCATAAATAAACATTTTCAGGAGGAATCAAATGAAAGAATATATAAAGGGTGCAAACCCCTATATGCCTCTTTGGGAGCATGTTCCCGACGGAGAACCCAGAATATTTGAATATAACGGCGAAAAGCGTGTATACGTGTACGGTTCACACGATATAGAGAAGGACAAATACTGTGGCAGAAACTATGTAGCCTGGTCTGCACCCATAGATGATCTTACAAACTGGACCTATCACGGAGTGTGCTATGAAACACAGTATGACTCCATCCTCTACGCCCCGGACGTTGTAAAGAAGGGTGATACCTATTATATGTATGCTGCAGAAAGATGCGGAAGCCTTGTGGTAGTAGCATCCTCAAAATGCCCCTGGGGACCTTTTGAAAATCCCAAAGAAACTAAGCTGGGCTTCGATCCCGGTGTGCTGGTAGATGATGACGGAAAAGTATATGCATACTGGGGAGGATGTGCTGCTCCCTGCTATATCGCCGAATTGGAGGATGATATGGCAACCATAAAGGAAAACACTCTCGTATCCAATCCCCTTGGACATTCCACATGCCCATGGAACCCCGTAGACGACGGACATATCTCCTTGATTGATGCTTTCTTTGAGGCTTCAAGCCCCAGAAAGGTTATGGGTAAATATGTTTATATTTTCTCCAGAAGATATGAAAAGCCCATACCGGAGCTTGGTGTATTTGAACCCTGCAACGGCTTTTTATCCTATCGTATCAGCGATACCCCCTTCGGCCCCTTCCATGACGGCGGAGATATCAGTTTTAACGGCGGGGAGATCCTTCATGACAGCGAAGGTCTGGGAACAATGACATACCGCTGGGGAAACAATCACGGTTCCATAATGGAAGTAAACGGAAAGTGGTATATCTTCTACCACAGACAGACGGGAACAAACGAATACTCACGTCAGGCTATGCTGGAGCCTGTAGATGTTGCCATGGGCGCCGATGGCAAGCTTTATATCGGCGATATAAAGTATCTGAACGGAGAACCCGTTTCTTCAAAGCCCGTAGAGATGACATCACAGGGGCCTCACATAAACGGTCTGGATGCGCGTAAATGGATATCCGCAGGTTATGCATGTCATATTTACGGAAGTAAAAAGAATGCCTATATAAGGCCGGAATACGAGCAAAGAGACGATATCTCCACTCCCATTGTAAATATCACGGACGGAACTACCGTAGGCTTCAGATATCTGCAGTTTGGAAACAATGCTCCGAAGAGTGTGACTGTAGTGCTGGAGAAATCCATCAAGGGCGCGGTATGTCTTCGCGTAGATTCGTACAGAGGGAAAGTAATCGCTGCCGCAAATACGGATGTAACCACAAAAGAATTAACCTTCGATCTCACTTCGGGAGTCGTTGGTAAACATGCGGTATACTTTGAGTTTGTATCAGAGGATAAAGAGGATACGTATACTTTTGATAGATTCAGTTTTGATTAAAAGATGCTATTCTGATTTGCTTCCTCCATGTGGATATGCTTCGAGCATCGCTTCGCAGCTAACGGTCCTCGAAGCAGCGGAACTAAACTCGCACTGCATTATCATTTGTGCTCGTTAAGTACCGGCCTCGGACAGTTTGCTCTCAGCATACCACACATGTCGGTCGCAGAAATCTAATTATTTTAATCGAAAAATAATAATTGCCACTAAGTATATGATATGACTTAGTGGCATTTTATTATTAGTTAAGAGCGTATTCTATAAGAAGGCGAAGTGTGTTCTCCGCGCCGTCACGATGGCTGCGCTCATAGCCGTGGGAGGCATAGACACCGGGGCCGATGAGGCCGTGCTTTAGATCGTTGCCTGCTTCGAGGGTAGCTTCAACGTCACTGCCATAGTGGGGATAGATATCGATGGCGTAATCTGCTCCTGATTTCTTTGCCGCAGCCACAAGTCCCTGTACTACTGCATAGCTGTAAGGGCCACCGCTGTCTTTTGCGCAGATGGATACCTGTCTTTCGGTGCAGGTAAGTCCATCTCCAACGCATCCCATATCTACGGAAAGGGCCTCCGTACATCCTTCGGGAACGCTTCCGCATCCGCCATGGCCAACCTCTTCGTATACTGTGATGTGAGCATAAAGGGCACGCTTGGGAGTGATCTTGTTATCTGCGATATATTTGGCCAGTCCCAGTAATACACCCACGCTTAACTTGTCATCCAGGAATCTTGATTTGATATATCCGGTCTTAGTAACTCTGGTATTGGGCTCGAAGCAAACGAAATCACCAACGGATATTCCAAGTTTCTCCACGTCTTCCTTTGAATGAACATCCTCGTCCAAAACGATCTCACAGGTATCCCAGGAACGCTTAGTATCATTGTAATCATCATTAACATGAAGTGATGCATTGCAAAGCTGGAAGGTTCCCTCGTAGATACCGTCAAACTTTGTTACGACTCTGACGTTTTCGGTCTCGGCATTGTTTGCGTTCATTCCGCCAAGATTAGTGATCTGAAGTCTTCCGTCACCCTTTATGGTGCGGACCATTCCGCCAAGGGTATCAGTATGAGCCTCAAGCAAAAGACCATCTTTTTTATTCTTTCCGGTAAGGTCTACCACTACTCCGCCCTTGTTTGTGATAGTAGCTTTGAATCCCAGCTTTTCAAATTCCTTTTTAACCCATTTAGCGGCTTCTTCGGTGTAGCCTGTGGGGGAATCGATATTAAGAAGCGTGGTGGATTCCTTTACTACGAAATCCGTATACTTTTTCAGATCAAGTTTCTTATTTCTAACAGCCATTTTAAGTTCTCCTCATTTATTCAAATTTCTGTGAATAACCAATGGTTTCCAGGATCTCATTGCTCACAGTTTTATCTATTATTGTTTTTACGATATGATCCAGCTCAGAGCCATCGGTGTAATCTGCAGGTGCAAAGAGTTTGATCCTGTTTTCGTTTATCATCTGTTTTACCTTTGACTTATCTTTGCTTTCAGGATTATAAACACCTATGGAATATCCGCCATTTGAATTCACCAGCTTCATGCAGGGAATATCCGTAGCGCTGTCGCCGATATACACAATATTTCTGAAGGGGACTCTGTATTTATCCGGTGCAAAATACTCATTTACACCGGGATCGTTTATATCAAGTACTCCCTTTGAAATCCTGAACAGGAACTGTGTCTTGTTCGTGTAGTTGATAGCCTGAGCAGCCCACTTTGCAGCACCGCGCTCATTGAAATAAAAGGAGCTGGCGTATATCTTTGTAAAAGCACCTTCTTTTGCCATCTTGGTGCCCTCAATCATCTCCTTTAATCCGGAGGAAATGATATAGTGCTCCACTATCACACCGTGTTCTTTGCCGTATTTTCTTATGCGTTCAAACCACTCTTCCACGCCGTTAAAAAGTTTTACTCTTGAGCCATACTCTGCAAGGCTTTCTTTGTTCAATACCAGCCGCCCTTCGGATTCTAACACCATAAGATACATATATGCAAGATTGGAATCCATATCATTTTGCTGAGCCAGCGCATCTGCTCTGTTCCAAAACTCAGCGACATCAAAGCCAAGAGACTGTATGTACCCTTGTGCCTGCATATCATCCGGTGAAAGTGTTTTATCAAAATCGTAGCATATTGCAACTACCGGTTTATCTTCTTTGACTTTTCTTTCGTATTCCCTTGCCATCTTACCCTCCAAATATTTGAAGTAACCTCAATACTCTTTATCCACATGTTCAAGGCCGTATGCTTTCATGAATTCAGCCAATTCCTCTTGATTCCTGATCAGCATGATCTCATGAAACTCTCCGGTTTCTTTGTTCCTAAAACCCGCTACCTGTTCTCCGTTACATATGGATGCACGGATTATCGGCTTTTCTTTTTCCGGATCAAAGTCATATTTCGGAACATAGGTATTCTTTTTTGAAAAGAAATCAAACAGTCCCATGATCAAATTTCCCCGTTGTAAGTTAACTCACTTTTTATCAATCTCTGTCTGATAAGCTTGTAATGTACGTCCATCAAAACAAACCCACTCAATAACATCAAACGCATCTGGATATTCCATTACAAAGCTTTTCACTTCAGAAACAGCCGCTTCCACGGCCATAACCAACGGATAACTGTACACGCCGGTGGAAATAGAGGGAAATGCTATCGTACGAATACCTTTGTCCATAGCAATTCTAAGTGAATTTCTATAGCAATTTTTCAACAACTCAGGTTCATCATCTTTTCCACCGTACCATATTGGTCCGACGGTATGAATGATGTACTTGCAAGGCAGATCATAAGCTCCGGTGATCTTTGCCTCTCCTGTCTTGCAGCCATGTAGTGTACGGCACTCCTCCAAAAGCTTTGGACCGGCTGCTCTATGTATTGCACCGTCAACACCGCCACCGCCAAGAAGTGACTCATTGGCCGCATTCACTATAGCCTCAACGTCGTTCTGTTTTGTAATGTCCCCAAGAATTGCTTTGATTACCATATACTTTTCCTTCCCCTAATGTTGTATACTTTTATGCTGCAATCGCATTCTCGTTAATGGTCTCAATAACCTTTCTGATTCCCATCCAAACGCTTAGATCCGTGAATATTTCCACAACACTTCCCTGATCCGTGAATGGAGATTCCTGAAGCACAGATAAATCTTTCATCATTCCGTTGTGTACAATGTACTCAACAATCTGATTAACAAAGTATATCTGCCTGCTGTCGAAATCATTACTCTCAAGATATTCCGAGAAAGCAGCTTTAGCCGCATTCATATCAAGGCCCACAATTTCTCTCACTAACTCGCCTAAAGGCTTTGAACCATATTCCTGCTCATATTCTTCTTTTGTTCCGAGATCAGACCACAGAACCTTTTCAAGCGCCTCTATATCATCATGTGAAAGAGGAATGTTTGATTTGAGTTTCTTAATAGCCTCGTTATCTTGATGTTCACGAATATAATATTCAGCTTTAGCTTTATAATTCTTCAGGTCATCGTTATCAAGTTCTGATTCATTCCATGAAATATCCAAAATGTTATCTTCAAAATTGGTATCATAACGTGGATGTTTTTTGATTATATACTTCATGAGACCACGAAGTTTTTCCCTAATCTCTTCAAATTCTTTTATATCACAATTATCTATATAATCCGTCTTAAGAATTTTGTTGATCAAGTCTGCTTGAACTCTTATCTCCGGAATATTAGCTACTTTAGCAACTTCTTGTACTCGCTTAAGCAGATCACTACGAGCCTTGCCATATTTTTTCCCGGCAAGAAATGCGAGTTCTAAGCCATACATAAGAGCATCGAAACGTACTGCACTAGCCTCATCATCATTCGGTAAAATAAGCGGTGCCAATTCTTCACGAACAACCAATGTATCCGCATAAGTCAATGTCTCATAATTTGCCTCTGTCGAATACAAGTCTACATACTTCAAATGCTGTTTAACTGCAAAATTATCGCGTGGAAGTTCCTGAACCTTCCCACTCATAATTTCAACCAGCGCTTTTCTATAGCTAATCAAATGATCTATTTGATATTCAATATCCTGAAGCTTATAGGTAATCTCAAACTGTAGGTTAAATACTGCCCCTTGAAGTGCAATCATATTTGCAGTTGGTTTACCTTTGCTCATTCTGAAAAACTCAAAGTTTCCACAGAAATCAAATATATAAAATTTTGTTTTATCTTCTCCATCGAGAAGTCCCGGGCATAGTCTGGTTCCTCGTCCTATCATCTGCCAAAATTTGGCATAACTCATCACCTTTTTGAAAAATACGAGATTTAAAACTTCCGGTACATCGATACCGGTATCCATCATGTCTACAGAAATCGCTATCTGAGGAAGCTTTTCAGGTTCTGAAAATTCATCCATCAGTGTTTGCGCATAATTTATTCTGTTATCAATAACCTGAGCAAATCCATTCAAATGTGGATAATCTTTGTTAAATATCTCAAGGATTTTCTCCGCATGATCATGATTCTTGGCAAAAATAATTGTTTTTCCTAGTTTCTGACCATAATCAATCTTGATACCTTCGGTCATGACTGTATTAAGAACTTGTCTGATGGTATCCTCATTAAAAATCCAAGTATTCAATGCTGAAGATCCGATGGCTTCCGGAATATCCCCATCCTCCATCTCAAAGGTACTTTCATATACAGCCTTGTCTTCATCGGAAAGGTCATCGTAAACAATTCCCTGTTCTATGAACTTTAATTTCGTCTCAACAGATAGAAAATCAACAAGATATCCATCAGTTACCGCCTGTCCAAGCTCATAACCATAGGTAGGGACTCCGGGTTCCAATTCAAAAATCTCATAGGTGTTCTTATCAATATCATCTTTTGGTGTAGCAGTTAAACCAACCAGCGGTGCATCGAAGTATGTAAATATGTCTCTATATTTGTTATAAATAGATCTGTGGGCTTCATCACAGATTACAAGATCAAAATGTCCGCTGGTAAATAGTTTCTTATCCTCAACCATTACAGAATCAATACAATTCATCATAGTCTGATACGTTGAGAATACGCAGTGTGCATTGTAGTTATCCTTCTCTTCACAAAGATTTGTAACTGATAATGATGAATAATTGTTTACAAACGCTCTTTTAGCCTGTGTTACAAGAGATGTCCTGTCTGCAAGGAAAAGAATATTCTTAATCCATCCCGCATCCAGTAATACATGACATAATTCGATTACTGTTCTGGTTTTACCGGATCCCGTTGCCATCACAAGAAGCGCTTTACGTCGGTTCTTCTTATCAAAGCTATCACATACGGCTTTTATAGCAGCCTCCTGATAGTATCTTCCGGCTATCTTTTTATCAATGTTTATATGATCCAAAGACGTTCTCATCTTTCTGAGATTAAACATCTTTTCCAAATCAGCCTTTGAATAAATACAAGCAACCTTTCTTTCGGGATACTGACCATCAATAATTTTGGTTTCAAAACCATTCGTCAAAAAAATGCATGGTCTTCTGCTATATTGTTTTTCCAAAAGATCTGCGTAGAGTTTTGCCTGCTGACGGCCTTTTGATACATCAACGCAGGTACGCTTTGCTTCTATAACCGCAAGTGGTTTATGCGTATTATCATATAGAACATAATCCGCATATCCTACTTCAGATTTGTTAGGCATACCGGGAAGTTCAACTTCATTTATCCAATCTGTACCCTCCTTCCAACCTGCATCCATAAGCATTGCGTCAATATAAATCTTTCGGGTTTTATACTCTGAAAGATCAAGAGGCTTCGGTACATAAGTTTCAGACTGCTCTTCACGACGTGAAGTCAATTCTTTCTTTAAAGCAGAATTTTCCGCAATAAGTTTTTCAATATCAACATCCGGAAACTCCTTATTAATCTCTGCTGTTTCATTCTTTACAATTAAAGACTTGTCAAAAGTATGTTCTTCATAATGGTCTGCATAACAATAACAGACAAAATCAAAGAATATTTGAAGATTTTCAAGACATAGAATTGCTTGTTCTTCCGTAATCTTTTTTCCTGTATGAGCAGCTGTATTTCCCATTTTGCGGATGAGATCCATACGTTTATAAAGATCATTATCTACAATGTCCCGAAACTCTTCAGTGTTCATAAGACTTATCAGATTATCCTGATAGGGCATATTAAGCGAACCATCTACGGAGTACATCCACTTAATGGCAAATTCCATTGCCCTACGGCAGTTTATTATACTGGAGGTAGGATCAATATATAATATTTTTTCTGCCGCTATCGCCACATCCGAAAACGTGTCGAATTTCGGTTCTTTTTTCAAATAATCGAAATTAGTCATGTAACTACCTCCCAGTCTACAAAAATTAATTATGTAGGTTTATCTTCAATAAGTGCAGCCTCATTCAAAATATGCATCTGGTAGTCTGCTATATCCTTATGAGCAAAAGTTCCGCCATATCGCCCTTTTTTCACAAATAATCCTATTGCGTTTGTTTTATCCACCCATTCACTAACACTAAGTACAAAGGTATGTAATCCCGCTTCTGCCTTAAAGTGGTCGAATTCGACCACTTTAAAATCCGGATTATAAATCTGTTCCCAAGTACCAAGGAATTCAAGGGTTACACGATTTCGTAGCCAATTCTTTATCACGTCAGCCGCACGTGATTCTCCTCCTTTCGCTTTCGCCATATCCGAAATACATATATACTCATCCTTTTCATCGAAAGACACAGTAATCTGTACGTCCTGTACCATAATTGTCCTGTTTTTCATTTTATTATCCCCCCATGAATATTCTCATAATATATCAGCATCCTTGTATCATAACTACAACTTTTGATTTGTCGACTTGTTTAACAAACTCTGCAAATTTCTGCTGTTCCTCTAATGGAGCTATGGGAATCAACAGTGATCCGTATTTTTTCGCATTAATTCCCGGCTGCGCAGCTCCACTCTGATTTATAAGAACCCATTTCCAGTACTCATCCAGTCTAGTAAACTCATACAAATATTCAGGAATAACCCTATCCAGTCTCAACTTATATCTAATTAAATATCCGGCAAATATCTGATTACCGCTCTTGTATGCGTATGTTTTCCCTACGGTTGCTCCCATTCGAGCAAAGCAAAAATCGCCATATGTCAGTTTATATGTTTCATCATCATCTGTATTAGAGGAGCATACATAATCCTCATTTAATGATCCATCATCATTGATATCTGTTATTCTGACATACCTGGGTCTACTCGGATCATATTCCATGGAAGCAGACTGTGCTCCATATTCGCCCTTGCCATACGAAAGCGAATCCAGATCTTCTCTCGGATAATTCTTGGATACAAACATCTCGACAAATCGGGCTTTGATGAGTTCATCTAACAATTCAAGTTCTTTAGTTCGTTCTTGAATTAATCTATAGACTTTATCAAGCCGTTCCGCAATCTCATACTGTAATCTAATATCAGGCTTATATATTTCAACCTGCGCAAGTTTACCAACAGGAAGCTGCTTTAAAGCCGTCCCTGTTTGCAAAGAGCAAAACTGTTCTTTAGAACTTCTTGATAGTAACGCCCACAACAAGTATCTGTTATATATCTCTTTAGGATTAGGTCTCAAAAGAACAATTTGTGCATTGATATTTGAATCCTCATGCCGCATAGGAACTATTGCAACCTGACCAATATTTCCTCTAGTGGTAATTAATACGTCGCCACCTTTAACATGTCCTTTTTTCAATATCTCATGTTTTTCTGGTGTAATGTAATACATCTCTGTGTCATCAATATCACCTTCAACCATGTTATTCCCACGAATAAATGGTATTCCTTCTTCTACAAATTCATCGCTACGCGGATATTTTGAAGAATAATTACCATCTGAAATAAATATATCTAAATCTTTAATAGCTTCTTTCATCTATCATCCCTACAAATCTCAATTTGATTTGTTAGGATATAAATTTTTGATGAGAAGTCTTAACATTACCCTGATTAACCATCGCATACTGCATCGTTGTATCAATCTGAGAATGCCCCAGTATTTTCTGCACCTGCTCTATCGGCATTCCCTTATCGATGGCTCTTGTAGCCATAGTTCTACGAAATTTGTGCGGATGTATTCTTGAAAGATTAATATTCCTCCCCAAACTACGTATTCTAATCTCCACTCCACTTATTTTCAATCTATCAAAAGGAGCGTCCAGCGTAACAAATAACGCTGAATTATCATCACATCTGCTCTGCACATAATCCTGTAAATGAAGCTTTGCCTTGGCATCAAAGTATACCTTTCTTTCCTTTCCACCCTTGCCAAAAACAATACACTCACGTGCTTCAAAATCTATATCAGAAATATCTAGATTTACAAGTTCTCCCACTCGTATTCCGGTAGAGTATAGCAGATCAATCATAGCAAGATCCCTCTTGCATGAACATTTATCTCTTAACCGCTCTATATCCTCGTCACTGATTATCTCTTTTACTTGTTGGTTTGTCTTAATCTTATGAATTCTCCTCATGGGGCTTTTCAGAATGTAGTTTTCTTCTTCAAGCCACGAAAAGAAACTGGATATATTCCTTCGAACATTATCAACTGTCACCTTGCTGCAGCCATTCCATTCTTGATATTGCGACAAGTAACTTCGCATGTCCTCCGTACAAACTTTACGAATCGGTTGATTCATAACGCCCAGCATCTTTTCAATCGTCACACGGTAGTATTGAATTGTTCGATTTGAACACCCCTCGATCGTTTTTGCTGCCAAAAACATCTTCAGGTATTCCTTATTCGAAATATGCTTTTGTTTTTCAAATTTTCCCGAAAAAGCATCCAACATTACTTCCTGAAGTTTCCTCATCTGTGTAATTGAAAGATACTCTGACATTTCATTCAAAACAGTTACAATCTTTTCTTCCATACTGGTAATCCTTTCTTTACCAGCATCCCTACAACCACTTTATTTAACCAAAATACTCTTGCATCAAACTATCGAATAATAGCTGAGCCTTATCCAAAGCTTTCTGCACTACAACTTTTGATTTGTCGACTTGTTTTGCAAACTCAACATACGCTTTCTGCAGCTCTAATGGCGGAACTATAAGACTAATCTCTCTAAGGTCTTCCATGTTCAACTGAATAAGTGTTATTCCTTTAGCCAATGCCTTAATGTTGTCATTGAGATGCTTTGAATCAATCTGGTGCTTTAGAAATTCTAGGATCATTTCATCCTCATTAGTCCTTATCGGAACAATACCTCTCCCTACATTGCATCCAGCAAATTCTTCTCCAACTATGCATGTATCTGCTATATTAGCCCGCACAGTAATAAGCATTTCTCTACCTTTAAGTATCGTTCGATTGTACTTATTAGATATCTCTTCTGTAGTTTTCTTTAGTTCAGATCTTATTGGAACATGATTCACTATATCTACTGGCCTAAATACAGGTATACCCTCTTCTTGATCATCCCCAGTCTGCACAATACCGTATGATATCGTACAATCATCGGAAACAAGCTCTTGAAGTTTCTTCATCCTCCAGCTTTTTGGATTATCGACAGGGTCACCAAAGAGCTCGACAAATCGGGCTTTGATTAAACTATCTAACTTTTGGATTTCTTCACTACGTATCCTAATAATGCTTTCTACTTTTTTAAGTTTTTCAACAATTTGTACCTGTTGATCTCGAGAGCAATAGGAAATATAAACCTTTTCCAAACCTTGCCGGGTAATCTGCGGCTGCGCAGATCCACTGATAACATATTTAAAATCATAATGTTTTAAAAAATAATACAGGTACTCTAACTCTATATCGTTTCTAACATTATCTAAGCACATGGCATTTCCGGTTACATATGCCTTGGGAACAGTTAAATTTATTGAACCGCATGTTGCTCCTCTACAAGTAATTACAACCACAGGATTCTCATGGTTATACTCACTATAATATCCAATTACACCATTAGCTCCGTATACTGGATAGCCTTCTTTTAACAGTTCTCCTGTTGGTATGGTTTTCCACTGCTTAGGATTGCATACATCTACAAGTCGAATCTTCTCCATATATCATCCCTACAAATCTCAATTTTTTTCGTCGCTTAGGACACTACAGTTACACATTAAGAAGCTTTTCCAGTTCATCCATCTCTTTTGCTATCTGCTTCTCGATTTCTCTGATATTAGCCATGATTTCTGATGTAGGCGGGTACTCTACCGCAACATATTCAACCTCTTTGTATTTATTGATTGAAAGATCATAGTCGTTATCAGCGATTTCCTTCTTGGAAACCATAAAAGACTTGTCCGTACGTTTTCTGTCCTTCTCAGCCATAAGATTCTTGAAGCGGCTGATAATATCAGGGATATCGTTATCCTTGATTTCAGTACGTTTATCATCAAGACTATAACCATCGGCAGTCATGTCATAGAACCATACATCATCCGTTCCGCCGTGACCTGTCTTGGTAAAGATAAGTATAGCAGTGGATACTCCGGCATATGGTTTAAACACACCGGAGGGCATGGAGATAACTGCTTCAAGTCTCTGGTTCTCTACAATTTCCTTTCTAATAGCTTTATGTGCATTGGAGGAGCCAAAGAGCACTCCGTCAGGAACGATACATGCGCATCTTCCGCCAACCTTCAGCATTCTAACAAACAAAGCCAGGAATAAAAGCTCTGTCTTCTTGGTCTTACATACCTTCTGAAGATCAGTTGATATGGTATCTGCATCCAGATTTCCTTTAAAGGGTGGATTTGCCAGGATAAGGGAATACATATCCTTATCCGGGTTCTGGTCGGATAAGCTGTCTCTATACTCGATAAAAGGATTCTCAACTCCATGAGTCATCATATTCATGGCGCCGATACGAAGCATGGTTCTGTCCATGTCATATCCGTGGAACATATCGTTCATGAAATGATTTCTGTTCTGTTTATCAAGAAGTACTTCCTTCTTGTATTTTTCTCTTAAGTAATCTCCACTGGTAACAAGGAATCCTGAAGTTCCGCAAGCCGGGTCGCAGATAGAATCTGTCGGCTTCGGATCCATCATTTCTACCATCATACGGATGATATGTCTCGGTGTTCTAAACTGACCGTTAACACCGGACTGAGCAATCTTAGAAAGAAGATACTCATATACATCTCCACGGATGTCCGTCTGGTGAAGTTCCTCCATCATAGAATAAATCTCATCCATAGCATCCACAATCTTGGAGAGCATCAAAGGAGTGTTTACCTTAAAGATTGCGTCATCCATGTATTTGCTATATGCAGAGTTTTTGTCTCCATGAAGATTCTTTATAAAAGGAAATACCCATTCCTGAACAACAGAGTACATTCTCTGTGCAGGGAAATCATGAAACGTAGACCACTTAAGCTGATTACCATCAACCTTGCGATCTCCGATTTCAACCTCATCCGCAAATATGCTCTTGTAAGGAAGTCCCAGCATAGCAGCTTCCTTTGCGCGGAGGTTATCTGTATCATCCAAATCCTTTATGAACATGAGGTATGTCATCTGCTCTACAACATCAAGCGGATTCGTAATACCTCCGTTCCAAAAGATTTCCCACAAGCTATCAATCTTATTACCAAGTTCACCGGTCATCTCTCTTCTCCTTTAGTCCTTATCTCTATTCCATACGTATTTTGTATATCTGCCGCCACCGATTTTTATGATTCTCTGGGCTTCCAATAGTTCCGCAAGCGTTCTTTGTACTGTTATCTGACTGATATCCGGACACTTTTCCATAATCTCAGATTTTGTTATTTCACTATAAGTACTTTGTATAAGTCTTTCAATTCTTTCCGGCTTTGATAATCCACCGGTAGTCAATACTTCTACTCTTGCTGCAAAATCCCTATATGCCGCAACTACCACGCCCAGTGTATACTTAACAAATGGTATATAATCATTCTCATCTTCATGCCAACTTCTGGAGCTTTCTTGCAAGCACTCATAATATGATTCTTTTGTCTTTTCAATTAAACGCTCTATACTGATATATTTACCTACTATATACCCGCTTCTATACAGGCAGAGAAGCGTTAACAGCCTGCTCATGCGCCCGTTACCATCTTTGAATGGATGGATACACAAAAAATCAAGAATAAACATTGGAATAAGCAAAAGTGCATCAATTGTACCGGAATCGAGTGCCTTGTTATACTCATTACAAAGTATATCAATGGCCTCCGGAGTTTCCCATGCGGATACAGGCTGAAATCTAATATGTTTATTACCATACTCATCAGCCTCTTCAATTATATTATCCGATGCCTTGTACTTTCCTCCAATGTTATAGCCTTCAAATTTATATAAATCCCTATGAAGCTGCAAAATAATATTTGGTCTAATGGATATATAGTCGTGACTTTCATGAATAGTATTTAAGACATCTCTGTAACCGGCAATTTCCCGTTCATTCCTTGTTTTAGGCGTAGTTTTGTCTTTAACCAAAGCTTTAATTCTTTCGTCGGAAGTAAATATCCCTTCGATTTTATTGGATGCCTCGGTACTTTGGATTTTTGCCACCTCAACAAGTTGTGACAAAATATCCGCTTTAGCTTCTATAAAAAGGGATTGTTCTCCTTTGAATTCGTGAATCTGTGTAAGTAACGCCACTATTTCCGGCGTTAAAAGCTTTTCCAATTTTTTCTCATAATCAAATGATCTCATTTCAATTCCCTCATACATAAGCCATTTATGCCTGTTTCTATGCATAATAACTCTATTTAATAATAATTCTTAATTTAATCATTGTCAATTTTAATTTAATCATTTTGGTACAAATGATTAAATTGATTTATATATGAGTAAATTAATAAACGCACCAACTTGGTGCGTATATAAATAAAGAATCGTCCCCAACTTGAGGACGATTCCAATTATACAGGACTATCTACATAATACTTTTAAATTGTTACAACATCATCAGTCCACTATCGCAAGCTTATCCGGTTCCACATGGCATTTGAGAAACCATACCTCAACTCCGGCTTTCTTCGCCTCTTCAAGAGCTGTTCCAAACTCCGGATGAGTATCTATGTTAGGTCTTACTTCAAAGACACCGTCCATCTGGATCACGAATGCGAGTATAGCTGTATATCCGGCTTCTTTAGCCTTGATCAGTTCCCTGATATGCTTCACACCCCTCTCTGTGGGAGCATCGGGGAAATAGCCTACACCGTCTACCTCAAGGGTACACCCCTTTACTTCCATCAGGTACTTTTGATTTTCCCGCTCCATATAGAAATCAATACGGGAATCACCGTAAGTGTATTCAGGGATCACCACATCATAATCCTGTAAAGCAAGCCATTCCTTCACTACTTTGTTCGGAGCCTGACTGTCTATGTTAAACAGGATCCCATTATCCTTCCTTACCGCCACCAGATCATACTTTGTTTTGCGGTCCGGCGTACCCGGTGCCGTAAGCCATACTTCACATCCGGGAAGAAGAAGTTCCTTGCACCGCCCTGTGTTTTTGACATGGACGATCTCCTTTTGTCCTTCTATCTCCACTTCCGCGATAAATCTGTTGGGACGTTTTATGAACTTCGCCTTAGTGATGTTTTTGTATACCAACTTATTTCTCTTTCTCAAATACAAATACATTCCAGGAAAGGTGCTTTACGTGGAGCTTAAACTCGCCGTCCTTAAAGGTGTATTTTTTAACCTCTTTGGGGCAGATAAGTCCTATAAAAAAGATAAAGCATACAATTCCTCAGACTATATCCCCAATAAAGTTTTTCCATTCTTGTCAGTGTATTCTTCTTTTACTCTATTTCCATTTTCATCATATTCAATGAGATAATTAACATAATCCGTCCCGAACAATAATTTTGCGTTCTCACCAGCGTAAAATCCCTCTGCTCGAGTCGGGTTTCCGTTGGCATCATACTCCGTCGTAGTGCTTTCGATAATATTACCTTCTCCATCATAATACGCTTTTTGGGTTATATTCCCGTTCTCATCGCGTTCAAATTCATGTTCAAGAATGTTATTCTCATTGTATGAACGCTGGATTCTCTGGTTTCCGTTTTCGTAATATTCCCATTCGGCGACACCGAGGAAACTACCGTCCTCATTGTACATCGTCCTTCTTATCTGGTTTTTCCCTTCTTCATCATAATCATAGAAGGATTCCATATTTCCGTTTTCATAGAATTCGGTCAGCTTTAATTTCTTGCCGTTATCCCTATATTCCGTGATTTTCAACACCTCTCCTTCAGGGCCGTAATCAGACTCTTTTATCTTTTTTCCTTCGGTGTTGTATTCATAGATGGTACTCTTGCTAAACTCTCCGGTTTCGGTATATTCGGTTGTTTTAGCCTTTTTACCGTCATCATTGTATTCATCTATTGCCTTTAAAGTACCGTCTCCATAGTACGAAGTCGTTTTAGTATGCTTACCGTTCTCATCATATTCCATCTCATCGATATCATATATGGTTCCATCCTCATGAGAACTAGTAGTCTTTATTCTATTCCCATTTTCGTCATACTCATAGTCAAATATGAGCGAAATAGTTCCATCGTCTTTAAAGGTGGTTTTCCTGCTTTCCTTACCGTTCGAACCGTATTCCACAATCTGGTCAGGTGTTCCGTCCTCTTTGAAACTCTGCTCTTTTACATGGTTACCGTTTGTGTCATTCTCATAATCGGTCCATTTGGAAATGCTGCCATCGGCTTTGTATTGGGTCATCTTGACAAGGCTTCCCTGATTGTCACGTTCATATTCCGTCCATTTATTGACGGTTCCGTCATCCTTGTAGTCAGTACTCTTAAGAAGATTTCCGGAATTATCATATTCCTTGATAGTGTAGCTTCCGTCCTCCTTGTCCTCTCTCTCTGTACCGGTATGCTTCTTTTCGGAATCTTCTTCTTTTGAATCTCCCGTAGTCAGATCAGCTACCGTCTCTTCTTTTACAGTCGTTCCAATTACATCCTGATTGCTTGCGGTATTTGCTCCACCACACGCGGTCATTGCTGCCACCATTCCGATGGCGATCATAGTGCAGAATACTCTTCTTTTCACTGTTTTGCCTCCTATGTTGTAAAGAATTCAGTATTGTTACTTTTCCGATTTTTTGTGTAATATTATTTCTCTTTCTCAAATACAAACACATTCCAGGAAAGGGGCTTTACGTGGAGCTTGAACTCGCCGTCCTTAAAGGTGTATTTTTTAACCTCTTTGGGGCAGATAAGTGTATCGTTTCCGAATGAGTTTTTAAGGTCAAGATCATCCGTCTGCATGGTGTATACAGATACGGGCTTAAATCCCTCAAAGCCTTTGATATCAACAGTAAGAGGATAATCGCTCTCCTCGTTTCTGTTGATGGCAAATACTGTCAGGCGCTTGCTCTTTTTATCATAGCAGGAAGCGGAATCGATGTAGTTTACACCTTCTTTTCCGGTATACTGTGAGGTGTCCTCAATCGCATATCCGGGCATATCGTAGGTCTCGCTCTCAACCTTTGTCTGAAGGGATGTTCCCTTTGCGTATTTGAGAAGATCCATGAATACGTAGTGGGATGCAGCTTTCCAGACATGATCATGATTTGAAGCAGCCAGAGCGGGCAGACCGCCTGTCATACAGCCGATCTTTACTCTGTCGGCATGTCTTAAGAGGGCCAGCTGGATGGATGCCATGGAAAGAGCCTGTATCATATCTCCGCCGGGGAACTGACGCTCAGGCATATTATCGGGATCATGAAGGATATATTTTCTCTCAGGATCGAAACGATAATGGTTTCTGGCCATGTTGTAACGACCGTATCCGGGGTGAAGCTCCTGTAAGGGACGCACCATTGCACCGTATTCATCAAAAGAGATCTGAACCTGCTTCGGTGATCTGTGTTTACTCTGCACATAATCGATCATGGAAGAAAGTGTATTGATGTAATCTTCATAATACAAAGCTCCACCCAGTAATGCCTTGATATCTCCGGGTGCTGCAGAGTGATAATGATGAACCGATACATAATCAACAACGTCATAGCACTTATCAAGCACCGCCTCATCCCAGTTGGGAAAGCCCTCCATAAAGGGCGCGGATGATCCGCATACAGCAGTCCCTATGGTCTCGTCGATCCACTTGATTGCCTTGGATGTCTCCAGTACCTTGTGTCCGTACCCTTCGGGATTCTTGTCCCATGCCCCCAGCTGCCAGGGGCCGTCCATCTCGTTTCCGAGATACCATATCTTTACGTTATAGGGATCTTCATGGCCATACTTTCTTCTTAAGTCCGACCAGTATGTTCCGCCGGGATGATTGGTATATTCCACCAGATCCATTGCATCCTGAATGGTTCCCGTGCCCATATTTACGGTATAAAGAGCTTCTGTACCCACCTTCTGTGCCCACTGCAGATACTCATCATGTCCCACATCATTTAAGATATATTGATGCCATGCGGGATCCAGATGAACCTTTCTCTCAGACATGGGGCCAATGGAATCCTTCCACTGCCATGCGGAGACAAAGTTACCGCCGGGGAGTCTGACTGCAGGAACTCCTGTCTTTTTCAGAGCGTTTATGTAGTCCGTCCTAAAGCCCTGTTCATCTGCCGTAGGGTGCTTGGGATTAAACATGGTTCCGTTTACCATGGTCCCGATGGGTTCCAAAAATGCCGAAAACAATCTGTTTGAGATTTCCCCGATCTCAAATGAAGGGTGTACCGTGATCTTTGCTTTCTGTGCCAATGCTATTACCTCCATGAAAATTTTCTGTGATTCTATTTTCATACTTTCCGGAGGTAAAATCTAATCAATAGGCACTTCCCACTTCTTATCCGTTGCTTTATTTTACTTTGCAGCCTCATATCTTCCGGCCTGTACTTTCCACATTTGAGCATACTTTCCGTTTTTGGCAAGCAGGCTTTCGTGTGTACCTTCTTCAGCGATGCGTCCGTCTTCTAAAAGAATGATACGGTCAGCATCCCTTGTGGTGGACAGTCTGTGGGAAATATAAAACACAGTCTTTCCCTTTGCCGCCGATTCCATAGCCTTGTTCAATTCATATTCAGCTATAGGATCAAGTGCGCTGCTGGGCTCATCCATGATAAGAATATCCGCATTTTTATAAAAGGCTCTGGATATGGCGATCTTCTGACTTTCACCTCCGGAGAAGTTTATTCCCTCTTTGTCAAACTCTGTTGTTACCTGTGTATCCAGCCCCTTTGGAAGAGTCTTAAACCTCTCTCCAAAGCCTGCTTTCTCAAGTGCTGAAACCGCCAGTTCACGAAGTTTTCCAATCAGGGTTTCCGATATATCATAGTGGTATTTCTTATCTTTTTCCGGGATTTCTTTTTCGTATTTTTCCTTCGGATCTGCCATGATCACATTCTCTTCAAGGCTTGCTCCGTACATCTGATAATCCTGGAATACGACACCGATCCTTCTCCTGTAATCATACGGCTTAAACTCTTTTATATCTCTTCCGTGATAGCTGATCTTTCCGGAAGTCGGATCATACAGCCTCATCAAAAGTTTGATCAGTGTGGTCTTTCCTGCACCGTTGTAGCCTACGATAGCGATCCTTTCTCCCGGCTTTACCTTCAGGGTGATGTCCTTCAAAATGTCCCCGGCCTCTTCGCTGTATCCGAAGCTTACATGCTCTAACGAAATCTCCGCATTTCCTTCCGGAACCGGCTCTCCTTCTTCAGCCTTCATCTTGGGATCATAGTCCAGAAATGCTCTTATCTTATCGATGTAAAGGCTGTTTTCCTGAGCCATGGGAAACACATCAGCCATGTTTCCGAACCCGCGTCGAAGACTTCCGGTACGGTTAAACAGTACCACCGCATTGCTGTAATCGATGGTGTGAAGGACCGCCGCCTGAAAAACGAGGTACGTGATATACAGTGTGTCCATTATGAAATCGCCCACCGCATAATCCTTTAAGAAATTGAGCCACACGCGCTTTGGACCGACCTTTTTCTGAACATCTACGATATCATCATTTGCCTCTTTGAATTCTTCTTCCAGCCTGTCTCCCACCTTTGGATGTAGCCTGAGTTCCTTTGCAAAATCGTTCAGATAAAAGACTCTGCTTACGTAGTTTCTTTTTCTTTCCAGCGGGTTGACCTTTAGTCTGATGGAGTAATTCAGTTTGTTCAGAACCTTTGCCACAAAGAATCTCAGCACAAAGGAAGCCAGAACAAAGATGATTCCCACCCAATCCGTCATCAGGAAGAATGCTCCTGTAGTGAATATAACGGTCAGCGCCTGGACGATCAGGTTGCACATGGACAGGAAACGGTCTATGGAGCTTTCCGCCTCTGCTACCGCCAGCACGAAATCATTGTAATACTTCGGATCATCATAGCAGGAAAGATCTATCTCCGAAGCTTTTTTGTACATTTTTTCTTTGAGTGCACGATAAAGCTTTGGCTTGGATCTGTAGGTCCATCCGTGAATGAAATAACCATCGGGTACTATCTGTATCATGTTTATGATCAGAATGATCCCGATAAACAACAGTGCTTTCCAGAAGGGCTCGTGGTATTCCGCACAGTGAAGGACATATCTGATCCCAAGCACGTGCTCCAAAAAAATGATACCCTGATATCTGAATCCGTCATACAGAAAATAGATCATATATCCCGGACATGTTTTAAAACATAGTTTCCAGAGGAACAGCTGATTTTGTATCACTCTTTTCATCAGGCGACCCCTCCTTCCGTTTTGTTTTCGGAGAGGGCAAGATAATTCTTGGCCTGTTTGGTATACATATCTGCATACAGCCCCTTCTTTTCCATCAGCAGCTTGTGAGTACCTTCTTCCTTTACGGTTCCATCCGAAAGCAGGTATACCCAGTCCGCATTCTGTACAGATGAAAGTCTGTGGGAAATAAATACCAGCGTATTATTCCTGCAGGATTCATAAATATTGTCAAACAGTGTAGCCTCAGCTATGGGATCGAGTGCACTGCTGGGCTCATCAAACACCTTGAATGGGCATTCTTTTACAAAGGCCCTGGCCACCACTATCTTTTGGAACTCTCCTCCTGAGAGAACCGCACCCTCGTCGTCAAATTCATGTGTTAAAGTGGTATCCATTCCCTTTGGAAGTGTCATTACTTTTTCATATGCACCGGACAGTTTTAAAGCTTCCCGCACCTTCTCTTCTTTTTCGTCCTCCGGGATGTCCTCCCCCATCACCACATTGTCAATGACGGACATGGAAAACATTCTGTGGTCCTGGAACGCAGTGGCAAAAAGTGCCCGGTATTTTTTCAGATCATACTCGCGGATATTCCGTCCATTTAAAAGAATCTCTCCTTCCGTAGGGTCATAGAATCTGAGAAGCAGCTTTATAAGCGTGGTCTTTCCCGCTCCGTTATGGCCCACCAGCGCATATGTCTTTCCGCCACGAAATTCCATGTTCAGATCGGTGATGACTTCCTTGTCCTTGTATGAAAAAGACACGTGTTTAAACTCAATAGACTCTATTTTATTTCCGGGATCGATGCCGGCATGATCCTCGGGAATCTTTTCCTTGTACTCAAGAAATGTTCTCAGATATTCGATAAATAGTCCATTCTTGAAAAGGCTTGTCAGAGACTCTGTGAAGCCTATGAGGATCCATGTTGTGGATACCATCATGCTGGTGATGACCGCCAGCTCCGCAAGACTCATGGTATTTGTCACGAGAGTCCTGAATGCGCCATATATCAGCAGTCCTTCAAAGATGAATGTAAAGGTAAACATTACGTACATCCAGTGAAGGACCATAACTTTTTTTGTATATTTTTTTGTCACATCCGCAAGACCGGTGATGGCCTCTTTGTACTGGCGTTTCATCAATGAAAAAACATCAGTCAGACGCATCTCTTTTGCGTACTCCGGCAGATACATAACACGGTTTATATATGCTATCCGTCGGTTATGCGGAGCCATATCCTTATTTCTGGCATAATCTATATGGCTTATCATACGATTGAATATGAAATTACCGATAATGGGAAACAGTATGAACAATACCGAGATCTTATCAACCTGAAACATGAAAATAAAAGCACATACACTGGCTATCCCGCCGAATATGGTCCTGAAAACAGCATGTGTTGTTTCGATCAGACGTTCATCGGCCTTCTCCATAGCCAGTGTGTACTTATCATAGAATTCACTGTTCTCAAAGCATTCCAGTTCAACATTCCGGGCTTTTCTGAACAGTTTGGAATACAAACCTTTGTTGACTTTAGCTGAATTGATGGGAAATATGTGACCTACCAGCAGCTTATCATAGATCGTCATGCCAATGGTTACCACCGTAACGATAGCCACAAAAGTCATGATCGTCCGGAAGCTTTCCCCTGTCTCAAGTGAGTTTATAACATAGCGCATAAAGAATGCACTGTAAAACAGCCATTCAAAATATCCCATAAAGCGGCTCACTGCTCCGTGAACCACCTGGGAAGGGCAGATCTTCCACAAAAGACCGCAGGCATAAAAGTTATTCTTTATCGCCCGAGTGCGCGAGATCTCCCTCTTGTTTTTATTCGTTTTTTTCATAATCTCTCCCTGACATAAAAGCAAAGTTTCTTAAATAGATTATGTAAATAATTATAACACAATTTTATATCAGCGGATGAGACAAATAGAATCATTAAACATCATTTTATTTCGTCGGGGGTGGGCATGACCTTGAGAGCGCCTTTTCGGCGGATGATGACAGCTGCCGCGGAATTTGCGAATTTCAGCATATCGTGAAGGTCACTTTCTGTCAGGTCATCCAGTCCATGCTCCAGCACGTAGTTCAAAACGCAGCCGCAGAAGGTATCGCCGGCTCCGGTGGTCTCTATCACGTCCTCTACGTGAACGCCGGCTTCCCTGACCTTCATACCCTTATAGTATGAGAAGCTTCCGTTTCCTCCGGCGGTGATATTTAAAAGCTTAATGTTAGGATACTTTTCAAGCAGTATCTCCGCTGCCTTGTCGAAATCCTCTTCGCCGGTCATAAAAATC
>JAEEGL013198024.1_pt1 | contig 45983 bp, 43 predicted proteins | sample 9134231 | NCBI WGS metagenome assembly JAEEGL01 (sample SAMN16246548, study PRJNA631951) | gut metagenome | biome: gut microbiome; feature: rumen; material: fiber-attached | host: Bos | place: Iran: Karaj | collected 2018-10 | reverse complement strand
TTTGTAAATATATTAAATTGTTTTGTACTTCTTTTTCTTCTGTTGCGTTTATTTCTTCTTCAACAACTGTTTTAAATACATCACTCTTAGTTTTTACATAGTAAGTATATAATGCTCTATAATCTTCATTTAACTTACTATATTCACCCATATACATTTTACTTATTTCTTTATCCTTATATACTTCATGAGAAACAAGTTCTGCTTTATAAGTTAAAAGTTCTCTATTTAAATTATTAAGTACTGATTTATAAATATAATCAAATGCATCTTCATCTAATCTAGATACATCAGGGAACATTGAAAAAGTTTTATTAAATCCATCTAACATAATATTTTCAGTTAAGAACTCTATTTGAGTATTATGTTCTTCTTTGTTATTACTGTCATCTATGACAGAAATATCAAAGAAAGGATAATCTTTTACTTTTAAAACATCTAATAAGCTACTATAGTATTTTTTACCTTGAGTCTCAAAACTATTTCTCTTAACTGTTTCTATTATTATTACTAAGTTCTTATTAGATATATTATATTTTTCACCTAATCTAAATAAAGCATCTGCCCCTGTATTCTTATCTATATAACCATTACTATTAATATCATCATATATAAACTTTAATTTAGAAATATAACGTATGTTATCTTCAGAATCAATTTTCTTTCTAGACTCATCTAGTTTTTTAATATACTCGTTTTTAAAATTATAAACAGCCTTATATATAGCATTTAATTGACCATTTATATATTTATCTCTTTCCGGAGTAATAGATTCAGGTTTAATCTTATATCCTACAGTTAAATCCCTAATATTTTCTATAAACTTACGAGTATCACTTTGACTATAAAAAATTGGATAGAAACACTCTAAAGCAGGAATAGACTCATATATAGATAATGGATCACCATTTAATATATCTAATATTGAATCTAATAATTCAACATTTCTATACGCAACAGCATTATTATGTCTTGCAGCATAATGTTCACCTATTTCTTTTTTAATGATGCCTTTTAGTTGACTTATATTTACAGTTGTTTCTTTTTCCATTTAAATCACCTATCAATATTATATCTTATAAATGAATTATTTATAATTCTATTTATTATAAATTTACAAGTTTAATAATAAAAAAGAATGCCTAAGCATTCTTTCTTTTATTACATTTAAATATTATAAATGAAAAAATATAAGTAATCATTGCAATTAATATAAGAGCAACAACTATACTTCCTTTACCACCTTTAACAAAACCATAGAAGTCATATTTAGGATCTACAGTATTATTATCAAAGTGTGCTATTAAATTTGATACATAAAAAATAGCATATGAGAATAAAGGTAATAAACATAATAATGTACTTTTAAAACTCAAATCATTTTTCTCATATTTTGTATATGAAATAAATGCAAGTATTGGTGCCACCAAATGGAATACGAAATTACTATTTAAATATAATAAATAGAAATTCTTCCCAAGTGATGGGGATAACCATAAAAGAGTAATTACAAATGTTAAAGCAACTGCACAAGTTCCCATATATTTAATTAAATATACCCAGTATGGAATATCACTTCTTTTCTTCTTTAACACTCTATATTCATATATTGCAAGTATAAAAGAAGAAATACCAAGTAATATATTAGAATCTACAGTAAAAAACTTAAATATAGAAAACCCATTTTCATCAAGTGTATTACCTTTTCCAGTATCAAATAATTGTATTTGATAAAACATTAATATTGTAAATATTAAAACTAATACAAAAATAATAATGTTATATATAAGTGATATTTTAATTTTATTATTATTTTTCATATGAACCTTCCTCAACTAAAATGATATCACGTATCAGGAAATAATAAAACAATAAAAAAAACTGGAATAAATCCAGTTAATTTAAGCGTTTTGTTTTGGTTCTGCATCACAAGAACAAATAAAACGAGGACTAAGAAATTTTGATGATAAAATTTCTGTATTTGTTTCTCCATCAACAATCATAAATTTCACAGCTTTATCATCAGGAAACATAGCATCAACTTGTTCAGGAGACAACCCACTGGCAGCAATTTGACTTTGTATATGATTTAACTGTGCTCTATAGTAATTAAAGAAGCCTTCCTTACTCTTAAAACCATTAACATATAAATCTGCAGCATCACTAGGAATATCAATACCTTCAGGTAGTGTACTACTAAATGATCTTTTCAGATCCTCTATAGATATAATGATACTTTGTTCTAGACTATCAACATTTTGTCCTAAATAAGCTAGAATATTTTCACCATCTGTAAGGGCCACTCCAAAATATGGAGTATTAGGTTTAATTCTCTTAGATGATTCTTCATCTAACTCAACTTTATTAAAGAAACTATCACTAAATTTATACATTAAGAAGATACCTTCATAATTACCTGTATTAGTTAAATCCAAATCTTTTTTAACATCATATACATATAATTGTACATCAGCTGATCCTAGATATGGTAATCCTTCGAATTCTTTTTTTACTAAGTATTTTCTCTCTCCAACATCCCTTACTTTTTGGGCATACTCTTGTAACGATTTAGTTTTAGCAACTTGCATAGTCTCAAGTACTGATGGTATTGCTATAACCATAATTACTCCAAGTATTACAATTACTGCAAGTAATTCTACTAGCGTAAATCCTTTTTTACTTTTAACATATTTCATATTCTCTCACCATCTTAAATATACCATAAGTTATTAATAATATAAATAACAGTTTTTTATAATATTTAGACAAAAAATATGCTAGGTCTATCTACCTAGCATACATATGTAATTATCTTTTCATAACGCCTTCAGTATTTTCTTGAATTTGTTCCATATTAATACCATAAGCAATATTAACATCATTAGCTAACTTTGACGCATCAGCCAAAGACATTTCTTTTCTCATTACTCTTGATCTAATTTCTCCTAATAGTTGTTCTCTTTCAAGAGCTAACTCTGCAGTACTCTTTTGTCTTCCGATTAAATGTGAATCTTCTGCATTTGAAGATAAAACCCCGCCTGTTATTACAAATTCATCAGGACTAACTCCAAAGTTATGTTTAACACTTATAAGTGCACTTTTTCTCATTGCTTCTTCTTTAACAGTTTTTATATATTCTTCTTGAGCTTTTCTAGCTTCTGCCTTTAATTGATCTATTTGTTCTGTAGCTCTATCATATAAATCTTGAATTTCTTCGTCAGTTTTTTGAACTTCTCCTTTTAACCATCTATCAATATAGTCTTCCAATATAGATTCCTTTTCTATCCATTCTGAAGTCAATGCATCAGACTTGTTTAATAAATCCCACGTACTCATATATTCCTCCTATGATTTTATTATATCATAATAATTATTCAAATTTTTCAAATAAAATTTAGTACACAAAAAATGCTAGGCTTTCGCCTAGCTTCAGGGGGTTTTGGTTGATATACTCTAACATTGAAACGTCGTTAGAGATACCGGCAAGATAATTACCTATCTTGCTTATATTAAATATAAATATAATTAAAATATTTGTCAATATTATTATTAATCTTTATTAATTAATTCGTTAATAAGATTTTGATAATATTTATAATCTCTAAAATTATTTTCTATATTATTTAGTATAAATTCTTCAGAATCTTTCTTACATTGTAAAAGTATTCTAGAGTCTTTAATAATATCACTTATTCTAAATACCATATCACCATGTTGTTTAGTACCAAATAAGTCTCCACTTCCACGTAACTTTAAGTCTTGTTCACTTATATAGAACCCATCATTACTTTCACACATTACGTTTAGTCTATCTGACTCTTTATCGCTTATTAGCATACAATACGATTGTAGAGAGTTTCTTCCTACTCTTCCTCTTAACTGATGAAGAGTTGCAAGACCAAAGCGTTCTGCATTAAATATAACCATACAAGTAGCATTAGGTACATCTACTCCTACTTCAATTACAGTAGTAGATAATAGTATATTGGATTTACCTTCTTTAAAGTTGTTGATAATTTTATCTTTATCAACACTTTTTAATCTACCATGAAGAATATCTATTTTATATTTACCTTCTAGATTTTCTTCTAAAGTCTCTTTAACTCTTTTTAAATCATTAAGTTCAGATGTTTCTTCTTCATCTTCGATTAAAGGAGAAACAACATATACTTGATGACCATTTATTATTTCTTCTTCTAATCTTTTAACTACAGACTTAATATCACTAAACTTATGAAGAGTTGTAATTATATCTTTTCTTCCTTTTGGTTTTTCTTTAATTATAGATATATCCATATCTCCATATATAGTTAAAGCATAAGTTCTAGGAATTGGTGTTGCACTCATATATAGTACATCTACAAACTTACCCTTGTTTTTTAATGCATCTCTTTGATTAACACCAAATCTATGTTGTTCATCTGTAACAACTAAACCTAAGTTATTAAATACTACTTTATCCTCTAGAATAGCATGTGTTCCAATTACTAAGTCTATATTACCTGTTTTTAAGCCTTCTAAGATGTTTTTCTTCTCTTCTAAGCTTGTTGAACCAGTTAGAAGTTTAACACTTACTCCTAAGTTTTTAAATAACTTATTAAAAGACTCAAAATGTTGGCTTGCTAACACTTCAGTAGGTGCAAGCATAGCACTTTGATATCCTGCTTTTTTATTTAACAGGATTGAAAGAAAAGCCACGATTGTTTTACCAGATCCAACATCTCCTAAAACAAGTCTATTCATTCTCTTTAAACCTTTAAAGTCATTAAGAATATCAACAAGTGCATCCTTTTGATCCTTAGTTAAATTAAAAGGAACATATTCTATTACTTCATCTAAGTCTTTCTTATCTAATTCTTTAACAACAAAGTTATCCATTACTTGATTTTTAAATTTTAAAAAGTTTATTTTAAACATGAATTCAAATAATTCTTCATACTTAAGTTTTAAAAGAGATTTTTTAAATTCTTCTGTACTTGTAGGATTATGAATACACTTAATAGCAGTTTGACTATCAATAAGTTCATACTTATCACTTATGTAACTTGGAATAATTTCTTTTATTTCTTCTGAGTCTATAGCATCATTTATTGCTTTAATAAGTGTTGCTCTTTTTAATTCACTATTAACGTGATATACAGGTTCTATTCTAGTTTTATAAATTGGTTCCATTAATACTTTATTAACAACTAAAGTATTTTTAAGTTCTTCATATTTACCTACTAAAGTAAGTTCTCTATTTAAATATAATAATTTATATAAATATGATTGATTAAAAATAGTAACATTAATAATACTATTAGAGGATTCAAATTGAAATCTAATAATAGATTTTATTTTATTAGATCTAAATACTGTAGGTTTAGAAACTACTCTACCCGTTAATGTAACAATAGAATTATCAATGATATTATTTATATTAACAGGCTTATAAATATTATATCTATAAGGGTAATATCTTATTAAATCATCTACTGTATTTATACCTAATTCTAATAGTCCTTCAAGTGATTTAGGACCTATGCCTTTGATGTTCTTAAGTTCCATTTTTATCTCCTTAAAAAAATTGTACCACAAATAAAAGTTTTTGTTGACAAAAAGGGTACTATCACTTAATATATGAAGTACCAATTCACTTACAGGCGAATTGGTGCTAGTATCACACTAGCCAACCCCTTTTTATTCTTTGAAGCTGCTCTCAGGGGGGCAGCTTCGTTTTTTTTATAAAAATAAATACCACTTTTTAAGTGGTATTTTTTAATACTTAAATAAAATGAACTGCATCTATAATATCAAGTAATAGAGTTGCTCCTGTATATGCAAGTGCCATAGATAATAACACTTGTAAAAACATAGCTTGCCATCTATTATTCTTCTTTATAAATACATTGAAGTTTATTCCACTAACACCATATATACTAAGCATTAGCATTAAAGTATATAAAGCAAGTCTCATTTTTCTAATTCCTCAATTTTATTAACTCTTCTTACATGACGTTCTTCATTAGAAAAATCAGTACTTAAGAATGTTTTAATCATACTCTTTAAACTATCCATATTCTCTTTATAAGATAAAGCAATAACATTAGCATTATTATGTTCACGAGCAAGTCTTGCTTCATCTACACTTGATACTTTTGCACATCTGATACCTTTAATCTTATTAGCAGCAATAGACATTCCTATTCCTGTTCCACACATAAGAATACCCAAGTCACTTTCTTTATTAACTACTGATTTTGCAACTCTTACAGCAAAATCTGGATAATCATCTGTAGGATTATTATCTTTAGATAAATCCTCTACTTCACAACCTAATTCAGATAAGAACATTATAAGTTCAAATTTTTGCTCAACTCCATTATGATCTGTTGCTATACTTACTCTCATTATTTATTCTCCTTCATTGCTTTTTTAAATCTTGGATATAATCCAATATTACCTTTTCTATGAACAGGTAATTGATATAAATCATGTCCAGGGAAATCGTTACCTTCAATTAAACAAGGTTTCTTACTTCCTAAACAAACATCCCATGCAATATAACCAATACCTGGAACTACATCACAAGCATCAATACAAAGTTTCTTAACTTCATCCCACATAGGTATAACAGTACCTACTATTTTTTTATTTGTATATGGATGTATTTCAAATACATTAGTTTCTTTATCTATTGCAGGAAACTCTATTTCTCCTGTATCAACATTAACAGCAGTAACCATTCCTCCATGGTTAAAGTTATCAACTACATTTCCATGGTTACCAATTCTTAAATAAGCCGTTACTACTTGCTTATTAAGAGTTACTACTCTTAATGTATTAACAGATAAAGGATAAATATCATTAAGTACTTTATGTTGATCAGCTACTTCTTCTAATAATACTTGGCTATTCTTAATTAACTTATTAAATAATCTTTTCTTATCTTCTTTAGAAGTATCTATCTTTTCAACACCTTTACCACATGAAGCATCTAATGGTTTTACAACAATAATCTTATGTTTATCAATAAATTTTAAATAATCATCATAATTATCTTCATTTATCTTTAACCAGTCTCTATTTAAATATTTATCAAATAATTCATTAAATAACGCTTTATCTTCAAATTTAATAATTTGAGACTTATCATTATATTTTTTACAAATAGCATTATTAATACCTCTTGTTATAATAGTAGCTTTCTCTTTATTATTCATGTTATACATTTGAAATTGATAATAATCTACATAACCAGCACCATATTTAATACCTGTATAAACCATATCAAAGAATATGCCTATTTTATTCTTACCAGATTTTTCATGAACTTTATCAATAGTTTTAAACATATTGCCATAGTTCATTGAAGTAATTCTTTTAGCTAAATAGCCTAATTTACTCATAACATCACCAATTAAATTATATCATTAAATATTCTTTATGACATATAATATACAGAATTGAATGTATAGTATATTAAAAATATTCAATTTATTTGTTATAATTAAATTAAACTAGGGAGAGTATAATATGAAGGATAATAGTAAAGTTAAAAACATTTCAATTCCTGATTATAGAAGAGAATGGTTATCAGCTTTTCAAAAGAAGAGACAAGAAATCATTGATACAGTAAAAAATGCTGAATCTATTTCTTTAGTACGTACTATGAATCCATCTCTTGAAGCTCTTCATGCCCTAATAAGACCAGATTATAAACCAGAATTATTAACAGTAACTGATTCAATTATTAAATCTAGATATTATTCAAATGATTTAATATCTACAGTATTAAATAATCTTAATCCAGACACTACTAAACTTAAAGTAATGCCTCAGTTATTAAATGATCCTAATTTTATTAATAATCTAAGAAAATGTACTAACTTAACAACTTTAGAAATATTATCTGATTGTGAACTAACTAAAGAACAATTAAATAATATTTTAAAGAAAACTAATTTATATATAATTAATATGCCTCATCCAACTAAAATAGATATAGAAGGCTTACCTACAGCATTTAAATATGATGGAGACTTTGAAGCTGTCTATTATGATGGCCTATTAATTGAAAATAATAGAAGATTTAATAGTAATTATCACTTCTTCTATACAGATGATATAGCTTATAACATAAGAGATATATTTGACTTCTTTATTCATAATAAACTAAGTAATGATGATGAAAATACAAGATTAAATATTATTAGTAACGATGGACTAGATGGAATATATTATTCTAAGAGAAATCATTCAATTGAATACTATGGTTGTTTTGATGATTTAAAAACTGTATTAGATGAATTTGAATCAGTTAATCTTCCAATTGATACTGTATATATACCAGTTGATAATAAAGATTATGTATTCCAAGATCTATATAACATAAATAAGAAAATCATAATAACTTATGATAATAACGAAACAACAATAGAAGAATTCGAAGCTATGAGAAGTACAATTAATTACTTCAAGAGTTTAATTACTGCATATCCTCTTTCTCCTATAGAACAAATTGTTTATGCATATGACATAATCAAATCTTTTGAATACGAAGATGATGATGAAGATTATAGAAATTCACGTGCATTAGATAAAATAGTTAAAACAGGAAAAATAGTATGTGTAGGATACGCTAGATTCTTAAAGCAAGTATTATCTGAACTAGGATTTAAAATTGATGTTATCAGTGTTAATGCTCCTCATTCAGATGGTTCATATGACCAAGATAATAATCATGAACGAAACCTTCTAAGAGTAGATGACGATAAATATGGTATACATGGAGTATTTGCATTAGATCCTACCTGGGATAGAAACACAAAACACTATGAAGTTAAAGGAAAAGATGGAGATTACACACATCCTGTAGAAGATCCAAGAGATAATGAAATACTAAAAGAATATCAATCAATAATATCTTATATTCATTTCTTAGTAACAAAGAATGAATATCAATCATTATTTGCTGACGAAAAAGCACCAGCAATATTTAGATTTGACCCTAATTCATTAGTTGAGCAATTAAAAACAAAACCAAAATTATCTACAAGAACACCTAATAGAATAAGTGAAGCAATGTTTTATCTTCAAAAGTTTTTTGATGAAGATGAATATGATAAGATTCCTTCATACATCAATACAGAACGTCCTAGCTTAGATATTATGAAAGAAATACTTTATAATGTAGAAAAAGCTGAAGGATATACAAGAGAAGCGACAGAACAAACTATTCAAGATATGGAAGACTATAACAGAAGTCTTCATGAATATGATGGAACTCCTGTATTTAGAAGTGAATCAACTGATCCTGAAGAAAATTGGATAATTAAAAAATAAAAGAAGTCTACGATCGTAGACTTCTTTTTATTATTAATTAAGATTATATTTCTTATTAAATTTTTCAACGTTACCTGTTTTCTTTTTATTACCTTGTGCTCCAGTATAGAATGGATGACATTTGCTGCAAACTTCGATTTGTTGTTCTTCTTTATCAGATAAAGCAGTAAAAGTAGCTCCACAAGAACACTTAAATGTACACATAACTTGATTTGGATGTAAATTCTTTTTCATCTAAATTCTCCTTCCGCCATAACTAACTGATTAGTTATAGAAATTCATTACTTGAATAATATATAACATATACGCTTTAAATGCAAGTTTTTTATGTCTTTCTTGGCAAAATAAAAGAGGATTTTTACTTATCCTCTTAAATGACTACCACATTGTATACAATATCTAGTATTTATATCTGGCCCTCCACAAGCAGGACATCTATTAATATTAGCTACCTTTTCACTTGGTCCTTCTGCAATCTTCTCGTTTTTAGCAGATATTTTTAATACTCCAATTACCATCAATACATTAATTACTATAACAAGAGCATAGAAGTATATTAGGTATATTTGTACATTAGAAGATAATAATGCATCAAATACTCCATGTACTACTGATGGCACTGCTAAACTTAGTAATAAATATAACATGAATGTAATATCGCCTTTATTATGAGATTTTCTTGCTAACCCTACAAAGAATCCCATTATAAATCCGAAGGCTGCATGACCTGGTACTGAAAGGAATGCTCTAATAATTGCAGTAGTATATCCATATGTAGATACATATAAGATATTTTCTAAACCAGCAAAACCCAAAGAAACAAATACAGAATAAACTATTCCATCATATAATTCATCAAATTCTTTAGATTTATATGCTACAAATATTACTACTATCCATTTAGAAAATTCCTCGATTAAACCAACTCTAATTGTATAATTTAAAAATAACATAAATCCATTATGAGCTGCTTCTAAAGTATTTTTAAATTCCCCAAGAGCACCATCAACAATAGGTGTTAATATAAATGTTAATGCAACTGAAACAATTGCACCCATAGCAAGTAATCTACCCAAGAATTTTCTTGGTTCTGGATTTCTATCAGATGTATAAATAAAGAATAATATTACATAAACAGGTAATAAAGCTAAAAGCGTTAATAATCTCATTATTTATCACCTCTTAAATCTTCTTTACTCATATGAAATTTTTCTAATACTTGATCAAATGAATCTTGTAAATTAATTGAACTCTCTCTTACATCCGCATCTAGTAATGAACAGTTTACAGCATAACTAGAAGGAACTGTTGTACACTCAGATGTACCACTATTAATATTATAAAAAATTGTATAATCAATATAACCAGTTGAATAATTAAATTTTACTTTATCTTCAAAATAAAATAACTTTAATGCAAGGGAGTCTGCTTCCCAAAAGAAATAATCATCATTAAAGTTAAAACCATAGTATGCACCATTAGATTGATCTTTTCTACGGAATACATTTTCTTCTATTTCTTCAAATTCATTTCTTTGTAAATCACTTTTAAAAGTATCTAATGGATCAGAAGAAAATGAAAACTCTTCTCCACCTACAACAGTAATTATAAAACCAATAAATAATGTATAAATTATAACTGCAGGAATTAAAATCTTCATATTCATTTTTCTATCCACTTGTTGTCTATTCTCTGCAGGTACATTATGAGTATTTAAATATGTTACCCATTGACCAAATACATTCTTAGCTGGCTTATAATCGCATCCACAAGTAGGACATGATACACTATTTTCATCATCAATTTTATTACCACAGTTTGGGCAAAACATATAATCACCTACTATACGTATTAATTATACATTAAAAGATAACAAGAAAAAAGAACCATAAGGTTCTTTTTTATGCATCTGTTAACTTAATATTTGCACCAACATTATTAAGTTTATCAACTATTCTTTCGTATCCTCTTAATAAATGTTCTACGTTATTAACTGTTGTAGTTCCTTTAGCAATCATTCCAGCAACAAGCATTGATGCACCAGCTCTAAGATCAGTAGCTTTTACTTTTCTACCTACTAGTTTAGTAGGCCCTGATATAACAGCCTTTTTATCAAGTGCATTAATATTAGCACCCATACCATTTAAATAAGGAACATGTCTTAATCTATTTTCATAGATAGTCTCTTCAAATACTGATTCACCCTTACACTGAGTTAAAAGTGTACTAAGAGGTTGTCCAAGGTCAGTTGGAAAACCAGGATAAACTGTAGTTTTAATATTAACGGCTTTTAAATTATTACATTTCTTTATAGTTATAACATCTTTATTAATTTTATAACTTACACCCATTTCTTTAAGTTTATAAAGAAGTGAGTAAATATGTTCAGGTACAATACCAGCGACTTTTAGATTCTTACCTAAAAGAGCTCCAATTATTACATAAGTACCTGCTTCAATTCTATCTGGTATAACAGTTACTTCTCCATCATGTAATTCAGTTACACCTTCAATAATAACTGTACCAGTTCCAGCACCAGTTATCTTTGCACCCATTGAAATTAAGAAATCAGCAATATTAACAATCTCAGGTTCTCTTGCAGCATTAAGTATTCTTGTAGTACCTTTTGCTCTTACAGCAGCAATCATAACATTGATTGTTGCACCAACAGATGGTACATCAAAGAATACTTCAGTACTCTTAAGTCCATTAGAACTTATATGGAATTCATTATTAGATTCACTTACTTTAGCTCCCATCTTTTGGAAACTCTTTAAATGAAAATCAATTGGTCTAGATCCAATTACACATCCTCCAGGAGAAGCTATATCTACTTTTCCAAATAAACCTAGTAATGAACCCATGAAATAATAAGATGCTCTTAGTTTACTAGCATACTCATCAGGTATAAATTTATTTTTAATATTTTTATTGTCTATATATAATGTCTCATCCTCATATTTAATGTCTGATCCTAAAAATTTCATAATATCAATTAATGTATGAACATCTGATATATCAGGAACATTTCTTATAACACATTTCCCTTTAGTTAAAATAGAAGCTGGGATTAAAGCAACAACAGAATTCTTAGCACCACTTATATTAATAGTACCACTTAATTCTCTACCACCTTCAATAATAAGTCTTTTCACTTACATTTCACCTCTTACCCATATTATAAACTATAAATTTCAGTTATTTACAAAAATAAGTATTTCTTTACACAATAAAAAATAGATAAGTAACAACTTATCTATTTGTTTATTATAAATAAATATCTATCAAACCCTGATAAATCTTTTTCAACTTTAACAATTGCATCAGGAAATCTATATGCAGCAATCTTTGATAAAGCATCCCCTTGTTTATAACCTATTTCAAAAGCCATTATAAACTTCTCATTTAAATATTTATAATAGTTATTAATAATAAACTTATAATGTTCCATCCCTTTATCTTTAGCAAATATAGCTTTTTCAGGCTCATATTTAATCTCAGGAGATACAACTTCCTCCTTATCTACATAAGGAGGATTAGAAATAATAACATCATATTTATTAATAGGTTTATATTTATATAAATCTTTTAATATAAAATTAACATCTGTATGATTACTTCTAGCATTACTTTTAGCAAGTCTAAATGCTTTTAAAGAGCAATCAATAGCAGTTATATTAAGTGTATTAAGTTCACCCTTCAATGCAATTGATATACAACCAGTTCCTGTTCCTATATCAAGAACAGATGCATTATCTAATTTATATTTATTTATATAAGCTAGAGTTTTACTTACTAGTTCTTCAGTTTCAAATCTAGGTATTAATACGCCTTTTTTAACTTTTATTTTATATCCATAGAAATCTACATCTCCAATTAAATATTGAACTGGATAATGCTTTTCTAGTTTTTTTATAACAGGATTTATATTTTTATATTTCTTTTTTAATAGTTTCCAATCATTATCGGTAACATTATTTGGCTTCATCACTCTCAAGTTTCTTTCTTTGATCTTCAGTTATAAGAGCATCAATAATAGGATCTAAGTCACCATTCATAACTCTATCAAGTTGCATAATAGTAAATCCTATTCTATGATCTGTTACTCTACTTTGAGGATAATTATAAGTTCTAATTTTCTCTGATCTATCTCCAGATCCAATTAGACTTCTTCTCATATCTCCTTCTTTTTCTTCTTTTTCTCTTAATTGTAAGTCATATAAACGAGATGCCATGATTTTCATAGCTATTTCTTTATTCTTTATTTGACTTCTTTCTTGTTGAGAGTAAACAATTATTCCTGTTGGAATATGAGTAAGTCTTACAGCAGAGTCAGTAGTATTAACACCTTGACCACCATTACCAGATGCACGTGTAATATCTACTCTTATTTCATCCATATTAAGTTTGAAATCAATATCTTCTGCTTCAGGCATAACTGCAACTGTAGCAGTAGATGTTTGAATTCTACCATTTGATTCAGTAACAGGTACTCTTTGTACTCTATGAGCACCTGATTCATATTTTAATTTAGAATAAACTGAATCACCTTTAATCATAAACTCAATTTGAGAATATCCACCAGCAGTACCAGGTTCTTCATTAAGTACTTCTATCTTCCAACCATTCTTTTGAGCATATAATGAATACATTCTAAATAAGTCACCCGCAAAGATATTAGCCTCATCTCCACCGGCAGCTCCTCTTATTTCCATAATGATATTCTTTTCATCATTAGGATCTTTAGGAATTAATAAAACTTGTAATTCATCTTCTACAGTAGCTAATCTACTTTGACTTTCTTCTAATTCAAGTCTAGCCATTTCTCCCATCTCAGGATCATTAACCATGTCTTTAAGACCTTCTATTTCTTCCTTTAAACTTTTATATTCATTATATTTAGTAATAGTTGGTTCTAATCTACCCTTTTCTTTAGATAACTCTAAAGTTTTAGAATAATCTGATAATACGTCTGGATTACCTAAATCTTCAACTATTTCATTGTATCTTTTTTCTAATATATTTAATCTTTCTATCATTTTCTTAACCTCATTCCTTTAATACTAAAATTAAAAGTAATTAAGCTAAGATTCTTGATCTAATTCATCATCGTTTACGATAACTAAATCTTTATAGTCATCTTCTTCTAAATCATCATCTAATGAATCGTCATCATAGTTAACTTCAGAAACGTTTTCTTCTTCATCCATTTCTTCTTCTAACTCGCTTTCTTCTTCATCATCTTCATCACTTAATGATTCTTTAGAAATAGAAATTTTATTTGAATGTCTGATTGTTAAATCCCACATACCTTTTTCTAACATAATGAAATTATGATCATTTGAAAGTAATTGGAAGAAATCAAATATTCTATCTTCTAATTCACTTTCTGATAAATTCATTAATTTAATCACTTTCTTAAATAAATCTTGAATTGTTAATGGTTTATTACTGTTTTCTAAAACATATTTTGCTACGTCTCCATAAGACATATTCTCTAACTGTTCTTCAGTTAATGCTTGTATTGCCATTTCTTTTCCTCCCTAAATCCATTGATTTATATTAAACATATAGATTATAGCATAGAATTAGGTCATGTCAATATAAATTAATATCTATAATATTATCCATTTTTTCTTCAAGAAAATATGAATAATAGATTTTAATTTGATTATTCTCGCTTTCAAACGAAGATTTAGTTAATTCTAAGTCTATTGATCCAGGATGATTAACTAGTTTTAAAATCATTACTTTTTCATTAATATCTATAAGAATATTAGTATCAATATCTCTTTTTTCGAAAGTTTTTTTATTTAAATCGATAAAATAATTAGAATCTTCTACTCTAAATATCATTTTGTTATTAACAACTTGATAATTAGATTTTCCTTCTAATTTAACTTCTCCATTAGATATTAATTTCATTTTTAATCTATTCATACTTCCTCCTAAAATAAAAAGACCAATTATTTTTGGTCTTGATTATTTGTACGTTTAGCTCTAGGTATTCTGATAACAAATTGATACATATCATCAAAAGCAAACTCTTCTTTTAATACTTCAACACCATTTTCATTCGCGTTAGCAATCATATCTTTTATACCACGCATAACATCATCAGTTGTATTATATGTAACTTTTTCAATACCCTTTTCTTCTTTTTTATCTTCTTTAGTTACTTGATCACTAGATACATCCTCATCATCATCTAATTCAAGTAAATCAATATCATCATCAATTTTCTTATGAATTCCAGCTCCACTGAAAGGATTAACACCAAAGTTAACTCCTCCATTCATATTAACAGATGAACTCTCTAAATCATTTAAGAATACGTTATTATTAGGTTTATAAGCACCATATTTATATTCATTAAAATCTTTAGGATTATCAATATTAGATGTTTCTTCCATTACTTTATCAACATCTATATCATTTCTATTAACATTTATTCCACCTACTAAATCAGCTTTGTTTGATGAATATTCACCAATTATAGATGCTATTTCATCATCTAGCTTTTTAACAGGCCATCTTTCACTTATTGTTCTATTTAATAATTCTACTTGTCTAAACTTATCAGTAAGTTTAAGTAAACTTCTTGCATGTCTTTCACTTATCTTTTCATTAGATAAAGCATCTTGAACAGCAGGATCTAGATTAAGTAGTCTTAATTTATTAGCAATAGCTGATTGACTTACACCAAGTCTAGCAGCTAATTGTTCTTGAGTAACATACTTTCTATCAAGTAGCTTTTTATAAGATTTAGCCTCTTCTATAGGAGTCATATCTTTTCTATGAGTATTCTCAATAATAGCTACTTCTGCAGAATCGTTATCATTTAAATCAGTAATAATAACTGGTACTTGAGTTAAACCAGCAAGTTGTGCTGCTTTATATCTTCTTTCACCAGCAATTATTTCATATTTATCGCCAATTCTTCTTACAGTTAATGGTTGAATAATACCATGACTTCTAATTGAAGAAGATAATTCCATCAATGCAGCTTGACTAAAAGTAAGTCTAGGTTGAAATCTATTTGGAATTATTTGTTCAATGTTTACAAGTCTAATCTGAGATTCCATTTTCATAAGATTTCACCTTCCTATTCTATATTAATATTAGTATAAAATAGGCTTTTAATCAATTGATTTGACGTCAAAATAGAAAACAATTTGAACTATTTCAAATTGTTCTTATGAATTAATTTAATATATATAAAATAAAACATCATCATACCAATTACACATAATATAATATCATCAATATCAAAAATACCTACTTTAAATATAAATTGCATAATCTCTTTTATAATAATTATTAAAGAGGAAACAATTAAATTAATTAAGAAGTGCTTTTTATTAAATAATTCAATTATAAAATATTCAAGTGGCATAAATATAATCAAATTACCAAATAAATTAATAATTATATTATAAATTGAACCATTTATAATCAAATCACTGATAGATTTAAATGGAATTAAATTATAATTATAACTAGAATTATATCTAGCAAAAATATTCATATTAAACATAAAAATACAATAATAAACAAATACAATTATTTGAGATAGTTTAATCACTTTCTTTTTATCATTAATCTTTTCAACATAATAATTACTATAAATTTTGTTTCCTATTATTATTAATAATGAAGAAATACATATACTAATTAATCTAATAAAATAGTTTAATTCAATATTTGGATCATACTCAAATCTCAAATAACTTAAATAAATAAGAACAGATAATATATAAAATAATATTGTAAATTTAAAACTTAATCCATATTTAGTCTTTTTATTCATTTCATTATACTCAATTATTTGTTCAATATCATTCTTACTCTTAGATTCTCCATTTAGTATCTCAGAAATATCTACTTTTAATTCTTTAGATAATGGAATTAACAATGATATATCAGGAGTACCTCTACCAGTTTCCCATCTAGAAATAGCTTTTTCAGTAACATAAAGTTTATTTGCTAATTCTTCTTGAGTTAAACCTATTTCTTTTCTTCTTTTTTTAATAAAATCAGCTATTTTTCTTAAATCCATATTTAACACCTATTGTTTTACAGTTATTTAATTTATTCTCATTATACTTATTATATTCATCTTTAGAAACAATATTTCCGCCTTTATATACGATGTTTATTATACCATCTATATTTATTATTTTATAATTTTTTCCAATATAATAGTGATAACTATCCATAGCGCCAGCAGAAAAAGCATATGATTCATAATTATTATTACAATAATAATGAGTATCTTCATAAATGAAATCTTTATTTGTTGCACCAAATTCACCATTATCACCAGATGTAAATATAAGAATAAAAAATATCAAAGGTGCAAATCTAATTAAAAACACAATTAATAATACAAATATAATTTTTATAAATTTATTTTCTTTAAAACCGGTAATTAAAAGTGTAATAACATTAATATTAACATATAATAGTTGATATAAGTTCTTACTTAATCCAATAGTTAGAATAAAAGCAATTATTATAATAGTTTTAAACTTAATTTCTTTTCTCTTAATAGATAATAAAATAATATTTGATATTAAAAATATATCTAAAAGAATAATATATAATGGTCCACTTACTTTTAACTTATACAATATTGTATTATCAAACAAATATAAAATAAAAATAATAACAGCATAATAATTAATAAATATTTTTTTCATAAAATTCCTTCTTTCTAAAAAAATCATATTATTAAAATAAAAAGAAAACACCCTATGAATCGTAGGATTAAAAAAACTCATGAGTTTTCATGAGTTATTTTTTTAATCTATCATATTCTTTTTTAATTTTTCCATATTCTCTAGGATATAAATCACTAGTATGTCCTTTCTTAGACATAACAATGATTGTTCTAGGATCTTCTAACTTAGGTAAAGTAAATTCTTCTATAAAATCTAAGTTACCATTTAATTTATTAATTATATCTTTAGATAATCTAATTTCTTCACTAGCATTTGCTTTTAAAGCAACAAACTTACCATCTACTTTAGTTAAAGGTAAAGCAAGTTCTGTAAGAATTGGAAGTGCTGCGACTGCACGAGATGTAACTAAATCAAATGATTCCCTATTATTTTTAGCATATTCTTCTGCTCTTACATGTAACATATGAACATTAGTTAATCCTAACTTTTCACTTAATTGAGTAAGAAAAACTAGCTTTTTATTATTAGAATCCATTAAATACATATCAATACTAGGAAAAACAATTTTAATTACCATCCCAGGAAACCCTGCTCCGGTACCAATATCTAACATTTTATTAACATTATTTAAATCAACATATTTAGCTAATGTTAAAGAATCATAAAAATGTTTAAGATATATTTCATTATCTTCAGTAATAGTAGTCAAATTAGTATGACTATTATATTCTTTTAAAAATTCTTTATAAGTATTTAATTCATCAAGTTGTTTATCAGTTAATGTAATACCAATTTTATTTAATTCTTCAATAAATTCCTTAATATTCATAAATACCTCTTAATCTTGATTAGGATATTCCTTTTTTAAATACATTGCAAGAATACTAATATCAGCTGGATTAACACCACTTATACGTGTTGCTTGAGCAATTGTTAAAGGTCTAACTAATTTTAACTTTTGTCTTGCTTCACTTGCTAAGTTCTTAACTTTATCATAATCAATGTCTTCAGGAATCTTTTTAGATTCTAGTTTTAACATTCTATCTACTTCTTTTAATGTATTATTAATATATCCTTCATACTTAACTTGTACTTCTACTATTTCAAGTATCTCAGGAGAATATTCTTCATCAATATAAGGATATAAGTCCCCTATTTTAACTTCAGGTCTCTTAAGTAAATCATATAAAGAAGAACCATTATTTAATTCACCAATTGCTTCAATTAATTCTTCTGATTCATTCTTTTGACTTATTCTAATATTTTTAAGACTTTCAATTAAATTAGCTATATCGCTTCTCTTCTTATCTAATCTATCCTTTTGTTCTTGAGTTATAAGACCATATTTATAACCATAGTCTCTTAATCTAAGATCAGCATTATCATGTCTTAATATAAGTCTATATTCTGCTCTACTAGTAAGTAATCTATAAGGTTCTTTAGTACCTTTAGTAGTTAAATCATCTAATAGTACACCTATATAAGATTCATCTCTTCTTAGGATAAGAGGATCTAATCCTCTTACTCTTAAACCAGCATTTAATCCAGCAATTAAACCTTGTCCAGCTGCTTCTTCATAACCAGAAGTACCATTTATTTGTCCAGCAGTATAAAGATTCTTAATTACTTTAGATTCTTCACTTGGATACATTTGTAATGGATTAATAGCATCATATTCAATTGCATATGCGTACTTTAGTATCTTAGCATGTTCTAAGCCATGAAGTGAATGTACCATCTTCTCTTGTACATCAATAGGCATTGATGTTGAGAATCCTTGTAAATAAAGATCTGGATAATAATCACTTTCAGGTTCTAAGAATAATTGATGTCTTTCTTTATCTGCAAATCTAACTACTTTATCTTCTATTGAAGGACAATATCTAGGACCAATTCCTTCTGCATATCCTCCATACATAGCGGATCTATCTAAATTATCTCTTATAATCTTATGAGTTTCTTCATTTGTATATACTAAATAACAACATCTTTGTTTATTAACATCGTATTGAGGTTCAATATCAAATGAGAAAGTCCAAGGAGTTGAATCTCCATATTCAGGAGTTAATACTGAATAGTCTACTGAATCTGGATCTATTCTTTGAGGAGTACCTGTTTTTAATCTTTGTATTTCAATACCTAATTCTCTTAATTTATCAGATAAATGTTTAGAAGATACTTCTCCATGAGGTCCTTCAAATTTATGAGTATCTCCAATTAGTATCTTACTCTTAAGGTAAGTACCAGTAGTAAGTACTAAACAAGTACACATAATTTCTTTACCTTCACCAGTTATAATACCTTTTATAGTATTGTCTTCTACTATTAAGTCTTCTACCATTGCTTCAATGATATCAAGTGTTTCAATACTATTAAGTTCTTTTAACATATTTCTTGGATAAACTATTTTATCTCCTTGAGCTCTTAATGATTTAACAGCAGGTCCTTTACCTGAATTTAACATCTTTATTTGAAGATGAGAAATATCAGCTACTCTACCCATTAAACCACCTAAGGCATCTATTTCTCTTACTACTATACCTTTAGCTGTACCACCTATAGAAGGATTACAAGGCATATCTGCAATATTTTTAATATTAGAAGTTATTAAAGCAGTTTTTAATCCTTGTTTAGCAGCTGCATTAGCTGCTTCACAACCAGCATGTCCTCCTCCAACAACTATTACATCATATTTCATATTATCACTTACTTTCCAACACAGAATTTTGAGAATATCTCATCAAGTATATCTTCTTGGTAAGTTTCTCCTATAATTTCTCCTAATAAATCATAAGAAGTCTTTAAATCACCTGAAATCATTTCATATGGAACTTCCATTTGAACTGATTCAATGGCTTTATTAACAGCACTTAAAGATCTTTTAACTAAAGATATTTCTCTAGCATTAGATAAGAAATTATAATTTTTAGATTTGATTTCATTAAATTTAAACATATCACTTATAGTTTTCTTTAATTCATCTAATCCATCAACATCTACAGTATTACCATATATAATAGGTACATCTTTAATTAATGATGTATCTACATTAATATCTTGGTCATTCTTGTTAATAAATACTATCTTTTTAACATTAGCATTATTAATGAAATTTATATCTTCATCAGTAATACCATTTACTCCATCTATAACCATGATTGCAAGATCTGCATCATCTAAAGTTTTAATAGATTTATCAACACCTATTTTTTCTACTATATCATCAGTTTCTCTTATACCAGCAGTATCTATTAAATTTATTTTTATACCATCTATTTCAACAGATCCTTCAACTATATCTCTAGTAGTACCTGCTATATCAGTAACAATAGCTTTTTCTTTATTTAAAAGTTTGTTTAAAATTGATGATTTACCAACATTTGGTTTACCAACTAAAGTTACATCTATACCATTTTTTATAATAGATCCTTCTTGAGAAGATTTAACTAATTTTTCAAGTTCATCTTTTACTATATTTAATTCTTTAAGTAAATTATTATTAGTTATTTCATCATCATCTACTTCATCTGGATAATCAAAATGTACTTCTAATTCTCCTATTAAAGACATGATTCTTTTTCTCATAGATTTAACAAGTATAGATAAATTACCTTCTACCCTACTCATAGCATATTTTCTTGCTTCATCAGTTTCAGAAACAATTAAATCATTAATACCTTCAGCTTCTATTAAATCAATTCTTCCGTTTAAGAAAGCTTTCTTAGTAAATTCACCTGGTTCTGCAAGTCTACATCCATTTATAAGTAATAACTCTAATACTTTATTAGTTGTAGCTATACCACCATGAGAATTAATTTCTACCATATCTTCTTTAGTAAATGTTTTAGGGGCTTTCATGATTGATACTAATACTTCATCAACAGGATTTTCTCCATCCATGATAAAACCATAGTTAATAGTATGACTATCAACTTTAGTTAAATCTTTACCCTTAAAAATACTATTTACTATTTCTATTACATCAGGTCCAGTTGCTCTTACTATAGAAATAGCACCTACACCTAAAGCAGTTGATATTGCACATATATTTTCATTCATGATTAATACCCCTTTCTTTACAGGCGTATAATAGCACTTTTTTTAGTAAAACACAATAAAAGAAGCTTATTCAGCTTCTTTAGGTTTAATAACTATATGTCTATTAGGTTCTTCTCCTACACTTTCAGTGTAAACTTTATTAGATTCACCTAATGCATTATGAATAATTCTTCTTTGATAACTATTCATATTTTCTAGTTCAGCAGGAACTTTAGATTTAGCAACTTCTCTTGCTACATTCTTAGCAAGTCTTACTAATCTTTGTTCTTGTTTATCTTTATAGTTTTCTACATCTAATAAGATATATGGATATGAATTTATTTTGTTAAAAATCACTTGTTTAACAACAGTAGTTAAAGCTTGAAGTGTTTTTCCTTCTTTACCAATTAAGATATTATTATTATCTGAATACATCTTAATAGTAATTTGTTCATCTCTTATTTTAGATTCGAATGTAACATCAAGTCCCATATCAGTAGTTAAACTCTTTAAATAATCTTTAACAAATTCAACTAAATCTTCTTTAGTAATAACATGAACTTTAACAACTTCTTTTTTAAGTAAACCACCTTTAGTCTTAGTAGTATAAGTATAAACGTCTTTTTCTTCTACTCCTAATTCTTCAAGTGCTTTAGCTAAAACCTCTTTTTCTTCTTTTCCCTCAAAAATTTGTTCTTTCATATTACTCACCTTTTCTATTAGATTTTTTACCCTTTTTTTCAGTAAACTCTAAATCCTTTACTTCTTCTTCTCTTTTATTCTTTCTAACAAAGTCTTTTATATCAACTTTTTTAGTTTTAGATTTAGATTCATTATTTTTGTTAGATTTTAATCTAATATAATATGATTGTCCAACACCAAATGCATTTGTAACAATCCAATATAAACCAATTGCAGCTGGTAATTGAACAGATGCAATACCAATAAATACAATCATGAATAACATCATGTATTTTTGTTGTTTAACTTGGTCTTGATTTCCACTTGCCATTGAACCCATACTAAACATAAATGTTAATGCAGTAAATAATACAATTAATACGATTAATAAAATATACCAATAATTTCCAGTTTTAATTCCATACATTGGAGTTGTACCAAGTTGGAATACCCATAATTTATTTTCAAATATTGCAGGTACTCTATTAATAGCCTCTAAGAAAGCTAAGAATAAAGGTAATTGAATAAATGATCCTAAACAACTAGATAAAGGATTAATATTATATTTTTTATAAACAAGCATAGTCTCTTGACTCTTTCTCATCATAGACTCTTGATCACTCTTGCCTGCATATTTCTTTTCAATTCTTTGTAACTCAGGTTGCATATCTTTCATCTTTTGACTTTGAGATGCAGCTTTTGCACTCATAGGTAACATAATAATTCTTATTAATAAACCTATGAACATAACTGAAAGACCATAATTACCAAGTAACTTACCTGCTTTAATAATTAACCAAGCAAGTGGTCTTACAAATAATTGAACCCATAATCCATCATAACTATCTTTTTCATAAATCTTCATGTCACTACATGTTTTTAAACTCTTAAGTTTAACATTCATGAATTTTTCATTGTCAGAATATAAATCAAATAATTCTTTTTCTTCTGGAAGACAAATTATATTTGAAGTTAAATTTTGTCCAGTATATGGATTTGTAACTGGTTTCTTGTTCTCGTCAGTCATTGTTTTAGAACAACCAGTCACCATTATAATTGCTACTAATGCAACGATTAGTAGTTTTACTCTTTTCTTTTTCATTAAAACACCTATCTCTTATTAACTTATTAAACTATTCATTAATTTATTCATAGTTTCAAAATCCATATTTAAAACAGATTTCTTAACTATTATAATATAATCCATATTATTTTTAAACAATTTTTTATTACTAGTAATAATCTCACGAACTTGTCTTTTTACCCTATTTCTTATGTGGGCATCCCCTATTTTATTTCCAACAGCTATACCAAATCTAGTATAGTTAAGATCATTAACCTTATTATATATAATATAAGCATTATTTTTTAATAAATTACCTGTATGAATAATATCATCAAAATCAGAATGTTTTTTAACCATTTCATATCTTCTCATAATTTATTCTCCTAACTTTATATATATAATAAAAAAAGTCACTTATCGCAGTGGCTTCAATTATTTACAAAGTACCTTACGTCCTTTTGCTCTTCTTGTTTTTAATATTTTAGAATTCTTTCTTGCAAAGAAACCATGCTTCTTAGCTTTTTTACGATTATTTGGTTGAAAAGTTCTTTTCATAGTTTCACCTCTCTCTTCTCCTGAAAGCAAGGTTATTATAATATATCAACAATTTGAAAGTCAACATAAATATCGTAAAAATGTTGAATTTAATACTTATTAACAAAATTAACAGCGTTGTTTATAACTTTATTAACAAAAATAGTTATTAATTTGAATAAGTTTGTTGAAAATGTTGAAAACTCGTATAAAGTGCTTTATAATAGGCAACTAAAGGTTGATAAGTATGTTGATAACCCGTTGAAAAGCGTTTTAGATTAAATTATTAATACAAATTTTCTAAACAATGATATATAATTAAATTGACAAAAAAAGATAGGGTAGGTGATGGAAACGATGAAAGAGTCATGGACTCAAGTTTTGGACATAATTCAAAGCAAAATTAACTTTATTTCTTTTAAATCATGGTTTTCAAACCTAGAACTAGTAGAGAAGACTGAAACTTCTTTAATATTAAAGATAGATTCCCCATTCAAAAGGGATTATATAAACAAAAATGAAGCATATATTGATCTATTAGATGAAGCAATTATTACAGTATATGGTTTCCCACTACAATTTGAAATTTATACTGAGGAAGAAATCAATAATAATGCTGTTAAACCTAAGAAAGTTGATAAATCAGAAATTATCAACACAGAAGAAAGAGAGAATAGGGTAGGTACAAACCTAAATCCTAAGCTTACTTTTGATAATTATGTAGTAGGTAATAGTAATCAACAAGCCCAATTAATGGCTTTAACAGTTGCAGAACAACCAGGAAAACTATACAATCCATTATTTATATATGGTAAAAGTGGTCTTGGTAAAACACACTTAATGATGGCTATAGGTAACTATATAGTAGATAATACAGATAAAAAGGTATTATATGTACCTTGTGAAGAATTTACTGATGATTTCCAACAAATATTTAGAAAACAAGCTGATGATAATTCAGAAATTATGTCTAAATTTAGGGAAAAGTACAGAAATATCGACGTTTTAATAATAGACGATATTCAAAGACTTGCTAAAAAAGAGAAAACACAAGATGAATTCTTTAATACATTTGAAAACTTACATAAATTAAACAAACAAATAATTATAGCTTCTGATACAAGTCCTAATGACTTGCAAGCGTTCGAAGATAGACTTAAAACTCGTTTTGTATGGGGATTAACTGTTACTATTGAACCTCCTGATATTGATTTAAAGAAAAAGATTCTTAAAAACAAGATAGCAGGACATGAAGCAGCAGATAGAATAGATGAAAATGTATTAGATTATATTGCTAATAACTCAGAAAACGATGTAAGACACTTAGAAGGATTAATAAATAGATTATATTTCCTTATATCTATGTATAATCCACCTAAAGTAGATCTATCATTTGCTCAAGAGTATTTAAAAGACTCATTTGGAAATGCTTACTATACTACTAATAATATAGGTAAGATACAAAAAGCAGTAGCAGATTACTATGGTATAACTGTGGAAACATTAAAAAGTAAGAAGAGAAAAGCAGAGATAAATCATCCAAGACAAGTAGGAATTTACCTTTGTCACTTAAAAACAGAGGAATCTCTAGAAAGAATAGGATTAGAGTTTAATAAAAACCATTCAACTGTTACTCATGCTTGTAAAAAGATAACAGCACAATTAAAAACTGATGAAGAATTGAAAAAAGAAATAAAAGAAATTACAGATAAGTTATAATTGATGTTTAAAACTTAAAAATTTTGAACAATTAAATATCAAAACTTTTATTAAAAACAAACGTATTTAAGGCAAAAGTTAATAGTTATGAACATTATGAACGCCTTTATTAATAATATATATAATAAATAAGAAAGAGGGAAACAAAATGAAATTTTCAATCAACAAAAATAAAATACTAGAACAATTAATAAATGTTAATAGAGCAATATCTCCTAAAAACATTATTCCTATATTAAATGGAATTAAATTTGAATTAACAGATAAAGGATTAGATTTAACAGCTTCTGATCAAGATTTAACTATTAAAGCTCATATAGATAGTAAAGATATAGAATCTATTGAAAGAGAAGGTTCTATAGTAATTCAAAGTAAATACATTATTGATATTATTAAATCTATGCCAAGTGATATAGTTAACTTTGAAGTAATAGATGGATCTAATATCATTATCCACTCTGAAACTACTCAATATAATTTAAATTGTTTAAATAGTGATGATTATCCACAAATAAAATTAGAAGAAAATGATAATCATATTAGTTTAAATGGTTCTACATTAAAACAAATGATTAAACAAACTATATTTGCTGTATCTACACAAGAAAGCAGACCTTTATTAACAGGTATTAATATTAATATAAATGGTAATATCTTAGAATTTATTACTACTGACTCTTATAGATTAGCTAAAAAGACTATAGTTTTAGATGAGAATTTCAATGAATCAGTTAATATAGTAGTTCCTGGAAGAAATATGAATGAATTAGATAAAATTGTTGGAGATAATTCTAATGTTGAAATCCATGTATTTACTAACAAAGTATTATTTAAAGTAGATAACATATTATTTCAATCTAATTTATTAAATGGACAATATCCAAATACTTCAAATTTTGTACCTAAAGATTTTGAATATATTATTAATACTAAATTAAATAAATTCTTTGCATCAATCGATAGAGCAGCATTACTTACTCAAAGTAAAGAACGTAATATCGTTAAAATGGAAGCTCTTAAAGATAAATTATGTATTTCATCTATGGCATCAGAAATTGGTAAAGTAGAAGATTATGTAGAAGCAGATAGAAATAATGAAGAAAAACTAGTTATTAGTTTCTCAGCTAAATATATGCAAGAAGCTCTTAAAACTATGGAATCTGATGATATTACTATATTTATGAACGGTGATTCAGCACCAATAGTTATTAAATCAGCAAGTGATGAATCATTAATTCAATTAATTTTACCTATTAAAACATATTAAGATAGTTTAAAAACTATCTTTTTTTATTGCTTTCGACATAACTCGACATTTATCAACAAACCTTCTTGTTATATTGAAAAAAAGGAGGTGAGTTATGCAAAATTACTTAATAAGTAAAGATACATTAGCTATTATTCCAGATGGTAAATCAAAAAGCTTAGTTTTTGAGAAAAATAGACAATTTATAGTTAATAGAAAACCTAATAGTATTATTAAATCTAATTGTTCTATGCATGGAAGTAGTTATCAAGGAAGATTAGATGGTACTAAAGTATTAACTGGTTATACTTATAAAGCCCCAATTATAATAGAAGATCAATCTAAACTAATATTCTTTCCTACATCTTCACCAAGATTAGAAAGTGTTTCTTGGATTAATCTTGAAAATGTAGATTATGCATATCAAAATAAGAATGATTTTTCAAATATGATTAGATTTAATAATGGTTTATCTATTAAAATTGATAGTTCTTTAAACATACTAAATAATCAAATTTTAAGAGCTACCAGATTATCATCAAAAATTATTCAAAATCGCATCTAAATTACGAATTTATTTTTTTAAAATACCTCATTTTATGATATAATTATATTGGTATAGGTGTACTACTTATATAGAAAAACTCGTTAAAATTGATTTTAAGGGGGTTAAAATGAAAATTGAAAAAATTAAGCTAAATAATTTTAGAAATTATACCAACTTAGAATTAGATTTTAATCCGACTAAAAATTTAATAATTGGAAAGAATGGAGAAGGGAAGACAAATATAGTTGAAGCTATCTATGTCTTAGCATTTTCTAAATCTTTTCGTGGGTCGCATGAGGATGTAATTGTAAAAAATGGTGAAACATCAACAAGAATAGAAGGGGTTGTTAAAGACAAACGAAAAACATCCTATAAAGTTATTATTAATGAAAACAATAAAATTGTTAAAATTGATAATACTGTTATAAGAAAGATAAGTGATTATGTCTCTAATATCAATATAGTACTATTCACATCTGAAGATTTAAAACTTATAAAAGATACGCCAAATACTAGAAGAAAGTTAATAAATATTGAATTATCACAATTTAATAATGAATACTTAAAGTTATTAACTATATACAACAAGATTTTAAAACAAAGAAATAATTATCTTAAAACTTTATATTTAAATGGTAATGCATCTAGAGATTATTTAGATATACTTACTGAACAACTTGTTACATACGGTCTTAAGATATATGAATTTAGAAATGAATTCATAAATGATATATCTGAGTATATTTCAAATAATTATAAGTCTATAGCGAGTGTTGATGGATTAAAGCTTGTTTATAAGTCTGATTATACTAACAAGTCTAAAGAAGACATTCTAAAGTCTTATAAAAGAAGTATTAATTCAGATATAAGATCAGGAGTAACATCTATGGGAATCCATAGAGATGATTATGATTTTGTTTTAAATGATAAACAATTAAAAGATTTTGGTTCTGAAGGAGAACAAAAGAATGCAATAATATCTTTTAAAATGGCAGAATTAGACATTTTTAGAGACAAAAAAGGTATTATACCTATTCTTATACTAGATGATCTATTTAGTGAGCTAGATAAGACTAAAATCAATAATATTATTAAATTTATTAAAGATGATATTCAAACATTTATTACAACTACTGAGATTAATAAACTTTCTAAGAATTTAAAATCTGGTAGTAAAGTATTTAAAGTTAAAGATGGAAAAATAGAGGAGGTAAATTATGAGTAATATGATTAATAAAGAAATTGATGCATATGATGATAGTGAGATTCAAGTTCTTGAAGGACTTGAAGCTGTACGTAAAAGACCTGGTATGTATATTGGTACTACATCAGAACGTGGACTTCATCATCTAGTATGGGAAATCGTAGATAACTCAGTAGATGAAGCATTAGCTGGTTTTTGTACTGAAATACAAGTAACTGTTGAAAAGGGAGATATTATTTCTGTAAGAGATAATGGTCGTGGTATGCCAACAGGTACTAATGAAAAAACAGGTAAATCTACTATTGAAACAATTTTCACTGTATTACATGCAGGTGGAAAATTTGGTGGTGGAGGATACAAAGTATCAGGTGGCTTGCATGGTGTAGGTGCATCTGTTGTTAATGCTCTATCAGAATGGTTAGAAGTAAGAGTTTATAGAGATGGAAAAGTTCATTTCCAAAAGTTCCATAATGGTGGTCATCCAATGGATGATATGGCTATTATTGATTCATGTGATGAAGAAATACATGGAACTGAGGTAAGATTTAAAGCTGATCCAGAAATTTTTAAAGAAACTACAGTTTATAAATATGAAACACTTGAAAGAAGATTAAGAGAATTAGCGTTTTTAAATAAGGGTTTAAAGATTCACTTAATTGATGAACGTGGAGAAGAAGTTAAGAAAGCAACTTACCACTATGAAGGTGGTATTGCTGAATATGTAAAAATGCTTAATAAATCTAAAGAACCACTTCATGAAGAAATCATTTATTTAGAAGGGGTTAAAGATGATATTTCAATAGAAGTTGCTCTTCAATATAACAATGGATATCAAGAAAATATTTATTCATTTACTAATAACATTAATACTATTGAAGGTGGAACTCATGAAGATGGTGTTAAATCAGCTTTAACAAGAGTTATTAACTCATATGCTAAACAAAATAACTTACTTAAAGATAAAGATGATGCCTTAACAGGTGAGGATGTAAGAGAAGGTTTAACAATGATTATTTCTTGTAAACATCCAGATCCTCAATTCGAAGGACAAACTAAGACTAAACTTGGTAACTCTGAAGTAAGAAAGATAGCATCAGATGTATTCTCTGAAGGATTTGAAAGATTCTTAATGGAAAACCCTCAAGATGCAAAGATTATTGTTGATAAAGCAACTACTGCATCACGTGCTAGAATTGCTGCTAAAAAAGCAAGAGAAGCAACACGTAGAAAAACTGGACTAGATAATATTAACTTTATGGGTAAACTTACTGATTGTAAGTCAAAAGACCCATCTGAATGTGAAATATTCATAGTCGAGGGTGATTCAGCCGGAGGATCTGCTAAAGAAGGAAGAGACTATAATACTCAAGCTATTCTTCCTTTAAGAGGTAAGATATTAAATGTTGAAAAAGCTAGACTTGATAAAGCTTTAAATAACGAAGAAATTAAGAGTATGATTACAGCATTTGGTACAGGAATTGGTGAAGAATTTGATATTAATAAATTAAGATATCATAAGATTATTATCATGACTGATGCCGATGTTGATGGTGCTCATATTAGAACATTATTATTAACACTATTCTATAGATTCTTTAGACCAATTGTTGAAGGTGGATATGTTTATAGTGCACAACCTCCTTTATACAAGGTTACATATGGTAAAACTACTAAACTTGCTCAAAGTGATGAACACTTAGCACAAATATTAGCTGAAATTCCTGAAAAGTATCAAAATTCTAAGATTATTAACCGTTTCAAAGGTTTAGGAGAAATGGATGCTGTTGAATTAAGAGAAACAACTATGAGTGCTAAATATCGTACTTTAAGACAAGTAACAGTAGAAGATGCTATGGCAGCTGATAGTGTATTTGATCTACTAATGGGTGATGAAGTAGAACCTAGACGTAAGTTCATTGTTGAAAATGCTCATTACGTTGAAAATTTAGATTTCTAGGAGGTATAACATGGAAGAAGATAATAGATTAACTGAATTAGAAGTATTAGAAGAAACTCCAGAAACTACTGAAACACCTGATATTCCTGTAGAAGAAGGAAAATTAGAAGAAATACCTGAAGAAAATAGAATAGTTACAAAAGACGTTGTAGCAGAAATGAAAGATTCATTCCTAGATTATTCAATGTCTGTTATAGTAGCTCGTGCATTACCTGATTTAAGAGATGGTTTAAAACCAGTTCATAGAAGAATTCTTTATTCAATGTATGAAAATGGTATTACACCAGATAAACCTCATAGAAAATCAGCAACAACAGTTGGTAATGTTATGGGTACATACCATCCACATGGTGATTCATCAATTTATGAAGCATTAGTAAGAATGGCTCAACCATTCAGTTATAGATGCCCATTAATCGATGGTCATGGAAACTTCGGTTCAATGGATGGAGACGGAGCTGCAGCAATGCGTTATACAGAAGCACGTCTTGAAAAATTATCATTAGAGTTACTTAGAGATATAAGAAAAGATACAATTGATTTTGTACCAAACTTTGATGCTACTACTAAGGAACCTGTTGTATTACCTTCTAGATTCCCAAATGTACTTGTAAATGGTACTATGGGTATTGCTGTAGGTATGGCAACAAACATTCCTCCACATAACTTAAAAGAAGTTATAAATGGATGTGTAGCAGTAATTGATAATCCAGAAATTACTACTTTAGAGCTTATGGAAATAGTAAAAGGACCTGACTTCCCAACAGGAGCTATTATTCTTGGTAACTCAGGAATTAAACAAGCTTATGAAACAGGAAGAGGAACTATTACTATAAGAGGTAAGGTTGCTATTGAAGAACATGGTGGTCATCAACAAATCATCATTACTGAACTTCCTTACCAAGTAAATAAAAAAGAGTTCCAACAAAAAATTGCTGAACTTGTTAGAGATAAAATTATTGATGGAATTGCTGATCTACATGAAGAAACTAACCTAGAAAATGGTGTTAGAATTGTTATTACTCTTAAGAAAGATGCCAACGCAAACGTAATTTTAAATAATCTTTATAAGAGTACTCAATTACAAACAACATTTGGTGTTACATTACTTATGTTAGATGAAGGTGTTCCTAAGATACTAAATTTAAGAGATATTTTAATTAAATATACTAACTTCCAAAAAGAAGTAATTATTAGAAGAACAAGATACGATTTAGCTAGAGCAGAAGAAAGAGTTCATATTTTAAATGGACAAAAGATTGCTATAGATAATATCGATGAAGTAGTTCAAATAATTAAGACTTCTAAGGACGATATAACAGCTAAAACTAAGTTATCTGAAAGATTTGGATTAGATGATATTCAAACTGAAGATATCTTACAAATGCGTTTAAGAAAGCTTACTGGTCTTGAAAAAGATAAGATTGAAGCTGAAATTAAAGATTTAATGGAAAAGATAGCAGATTATAATGATATTCTTTCTAGCGATGCTAGAGTAAGTGAAATCGTTAAACAAGAAATGTTAGAAATTGCTAATAGATATGGTGATGAAAGACGTACTTATATTGATATGACAGCAATTGATTTCATTGAAGATGAGTCACTTATACCTGAAGAAAATATCATGATTCAATTAACTGAAAAAGGATATATTAAGAGACTTGCAACTGACACATATAAAACACAAAACCGTGGAGGTGTAGGTGTAAAAGGTATGTCTACAAACGAAGATGATTACGTTAAATTCTTGATTAATTCATCAACACATGATTGGGTATTCTTCTTCACTAATAAAGGTAGAGTATATAGACTTAAAGGATATGAAATACCTGTATATAGTAGACAAGCTAAAGGATTACCTATCATTAATTTACTACAAATTGAAAAAGATGAAAAAATCAGTTCAATTATTAATGTTAAACAAGAAAATGATAGTAAATACCTAATATTTGCTACTAAAGATGGTTTAGTTAAGAAGACTGCTGTAGAAGAATATGATAGTATTAGAAAATCTGGTAAGATTGCTATAACTTTAAAAGAAAATGATGAATTAATTAATGTTCAATTAACAGATGGTTCTTATAACGTAATACTTGGTTCTTCAAACGGTAGAATGGTAGTATTTAATGAAAATGATGTAAGACCTATGGGTAGAACAGCAACAGGTGTAAGAGGTATTAATCTTACTGATGATGCTACTTGTATAGGTATGGATATTGCTCATGATAATGATAACTTACTTATCGTTACTAAGAATGGATATGGTAAGAAGACATTCATAAGTGAATATAGACTTACTAAACGTGGATCTAAAGGTGTTACAGCTATTAATGTAACAGAAAAGAATGGTCCAATGATATCATTCAATAGAGTAATTGATGGATTAGATCTATTAATTATAACTGAATCTGGTATGATTATTAGATTACCAATTGAACAAGTATCTCAATTAGGTAGAGTTACACAAGGTGTAAGACTAATTAATCTAAAAGATGAACAATATGTATCTACAATCAGTTTAACTGAAAGAGAAGAAAACATAGATAACTCAGAAGAAGTTGAAGAAACAGCAGAAACTGAAGAAGAAAATAACGAAGAGATCAATGAATAATTGATCTCTTTTTTAGTGGGAAAAGTGTAAAGTAAAATATTTCCCGGGAAATAAAAAACGAGCACTTTTTGCCTAAAAAGTACCAGTTTTGAACAAAAAAACTATAAAAATAGATAAAAATATACCAAAAATGAATATTTTTTGAAAAACTTAAAATATTACTTTACACTATATTTTTGAACAATGTTTCACGTGAAACTATTAAATGCGTGAAAGAAATATGAACAAAGAATGAGACGGAGAAAAACTTTATTATAGGTAAGTGAAACATATAAGTTATCGAAATCTTTGATTATAAATTAATGATATAATACTTTGATACTTATAGTTATAAGAATATATTCTATTGAAATGAGTATGTTAATTTATTAATAGTTATAAACAATGTTTCACGTGAAACATTTATATGCGTGAGCATGAAATAAACAAACAAATAGGCGGAGAAAACGTTTATTATATAGTATATAAGCCTGCAATTACGTATGAAGATACAAGCTTATACATACAATTAAAGATCAAATACTTATATAATTGAATTTTATTTAGCTTATAAATATTATTATATAAACAAATATAATATGCGTTAGTTAAATATTCTATAAAGAAGAGACGGATATAAACTTTATTATTAAATGATTATAATAATTGATATAACAAAATATCTGATTATTTATAATTGTGAATAAGTTAAATAATTGATAGTTATAAACAATGTTTCACGTGAAACATAAATATGCGTGAACTAAATATATACGAAAGAAAGGGACGGAGTAAACATTTATAATATAAAACACATAAATAGGATAGTTATTAATACTTAGAATGAATTGATTACTAACATAAGCGTGATTTGATAATTACTTATATTGTTTATTATTGCAAACTTATAAACCTTGTTTCATGTGAAACATTTGAATGCGTGAAAAAAATATAAACAACAAAAAGAGACGGAGCAAACGACTTTTTTATATTATCTAGTGATAACAAAAAATAAACAGAATATATAAAAATATTATAATAAAATTCAGAATACTGAATTTATAAGTAGTAGTTTATAAACAAAAATGTTTCACGTGAAACATTAAAGAAAAAAACATCAAATATTTGATAAATTTAAATGAATAATTACTTACAAAATAAAAGAAAAAATAGAAGTTAACATAATACCATAAAAAGTGACTTTTAAACATAAAAAAATATTGATTATAGAACTTAATATGTTATAATGAATATGCGCAACAGTTATATTAGAATCTGGTCAGAGTGGGAACACAGCAGCCATAATAATCCCTAATTGTGTGCGCTTTTTTTATGAGGTAATATATGAATAAAATTATAGACAGACTTTTATTACTTGCGGATAAAGCAGAACTTGAAAATGAAGTTCCAGTATCTGCGATAGTTTTAAACAATGGAGTTATTGTTGGGGAAGGTTATAATCAACGAATCTCTAAATGTGATGTAACTGCTCATGCTGAAATAACTGCAATTAAAGAAGCAGCAAAAAAACTTGGTGATTGGAGACTTAACGACTGTGATCTATATGTTCTTCTTGAACCATGCAATATGTGTAAGGAAGTTATTAAGGAAGCTAGATTAAAAAATGTATATTATTTCGTTGAAAAAAGCCCACATATAAAAGGTTATAACAAAACAAACATATGTTTGACAAACGATGAAAATATAACTGATAGAATAGACTCTTATAAAACTAAAATTAGCAAGTTTTTTAAGGGAAAAAGATAAACGAATCGTACATATATATGGTATAATTAAATTGGTGAGAAACTATGGATTATCAAGTTTTATATAGAAAATATAGACCTAAAAACTTTGACGAAGTAATAGGTCAAAAACATATAACAACCATTCTTAAAAATTCCATTGTTAATAATAAAATTGCTCATACATATATTTTTACTGGTCCACGTGGAACTGGTAAAACAAGTTCAGCAAGAATATTTGCAAAGACACTTAATTGTTTAAATCCTAAAGATGGTATTTGTTGTGAAGAATGTGAAAACTGTTTAGATTTCAACAATAGTCCAAATATTGTTGAACTAGATGCAGCATCAAATAATGGAGTAGATGAAATCAGAGAAATAGTCGATAATGTTAATATTGCTCCTACAAATGGTAAATATAAAATATATATTATAGATGAAGTTCATATGCTTACTTCAAGTGCATGGAATGCATTTTTAAAAACTTTAGAAGAACCACCTGAAAGTGTTGTTTTTATACTTGCAACAACAGAAATTAAAAAGGTTCCTATTACAGTTCTTTCAAGATGTCAAAGATTTGATTTTAAAAGAATTGATGTAGAAGAAATAAAGAATAATTTAATAAATATATGTAATAAAGAAGAAATAAAATATGAAGAAGAAGCATTAAGAGAAATAGCCATCCTAGCTGATGGATGTATGAGAGATGCTTTAAGTTTACTTGATCAATTATCTAGAGTTAAAGAAGTAATATCGTTAGATATTATAAGAGAATACTTTGGATTAGTAACAAGTGAAGATATAGATAACATTTATGCTTCTATTATTAATAATGATATAGATGGTTTAGTAAGAAAAATTCAAAGCATTAAACAATCTGGTGTTGATGTTAAAAATTTAATTGAAAAATTAATAGAAGAATTTATTGATAAAGCAATTAGTATAAAGAAGAAAGGTATTAGTAATAATGCTTTTAAACAATTAAAACATATAATCGATAGATTAAATGATTTAATAGGTAGACTTAACCAAAATTCAAATGGTTATCTATTATTAGAACTAGAGCTTATATCCTTTATCAAAGATGATATAAATCAAATTTCTCAAAGAGAAATCAAACAAATTATTTCCCAGGAAATAATTAAAGTTGACACAAAAATTGACGTCAATGATTTACTTAAACCTACAGATATTTCTCATTATAAAATGTGTGATGAATTTATTAAACTTAGAATTAGTAACACATTAGCTAAAGCTAATAAAGAATTTAAAAAAGAGTTTAATGAACTATGGTCAGCATTTAATAAATATATTGAAGATAATAATGTTAATGAGTTTAAACAATTAGTAATTAAATCAGTTCCAACTGCTGCAAGTGATGAATATGTAGTATTAGGAACAACAAGTGAAGCCCTTAAAACAATAGGTAATACAAAACTGTTTGATATTGAAACATTATTAAATAGTAAGTTTGATAAGAAATATAAACTTATCTTTGTTAAATCAAAAGAATGGAACGATTTCACAGAAAAATTAAAAAGTGGAATTGAAAAGATCGATCACGAAATAAGAGATGAAAGTGATTTTATACAAACAAGTGATAGTTCAGTAGATATTGCAACTGATTTGTTTGGTAGTAAAATAAATATTCAATAAGAAGGAGAATGATAAATATGAATATGCAAGCTATGATGATGCAAGCACAAAAAATGCAAAAAGATATAATGACTAAAAAGGAAGAAATTGAAAAATCAGAATTTACTGGTACTTCAGAATTAGTAGATATTACTATATATGGAAGTAAAAAGATTAAATCTGTTAAATTTAAAACAAAATCTTTAGATGAAGATGATATGGAAATCTTAGAAGATATGATTAAAATTGCTATGAACGATGCTATTAGACAAGTTGAAGCAGAAACTGATAAAAAACTTGGTGCATACGGTAAACAATTAGGTGGATTAATTTAATTATGATTTATCCAGAGGTATTAACAAACGTAGTTGATTCTTTTAAGAAGATACCTGGTGTTGGAGAAAAAAGTGCTGAAAGATATGCTTTTTCTTTATCTGAACTAAGTGATGAAGATATAGATATTTTTGTTACTAGTGTTAAAGAAATGAAACAAAAACTTAGAAGATGTTCTATATGTGGTCATATTACTGATCATGATGAATGTTCTATTTGTACTGACAAAACGAGAAATAATAATCTTATATGTGTAGTAGAAGATTACAAAAGTGTTTTTATGTTTGAAAAGTCAGGATCTTTTAAAGGCAAATATCACGTATTAAATGGTTTAATATCTCCAATAGATGGTATCTATCCAGATGATATTAATATTTCATCTTTAATATCTAGAATAGAAAAACCTGAAGAAACTGAAGTAATCATTGCATTAAAACCTTCAATAGAAGGAGAAGCAACTACTTTATATTTAAAAAAGATTTTGGAAGATAAAAAGGTTAAAGTATCAAGATTATCATATGGTATTCCTGTTGGTGTAGATCTTGATTACTTAGATTCTATGACTTTAGATAGAGCCTTATTAGATAGAAAGGAAATATCTTAAAACAATGAAAGCAGCTGAGGTAAAAAAATCTATTATTGAATCATTCAATGAGAATAATAATCCTCATGCTTTTTTAGTGTCTACAAATAGTTTAGATAGATGTTTTGAAGATATTTATGAAATAGTAAAAGAAATTAATTGTACAGGATCACATAACATTGAATGTTCTTGTCCTTCTTGTAAATTAATTAATATGAAGAGTAGTCCAGATGTAATTATAATTGAACCATCTGGTAAAGAAATAAAAGTAGTTTCTATAGAAGAGTTAATTAGAAACTTTGCTACTAAACCTTTAATTAATAAGTATCAAGTATATATTATTAAAGAAGCAGATAAATTAAGTGTTAGTTCAGCTAATAAACTACTTAAGTTTTTAGAGGAACCTAACCCAGGAATAGTTTGTTTCTTACTTACTAACAATACAGGTAAATTATTACCTACAATTAGAAGCAGATGTACTCTTTATAATTTTGATTATGAATTTACCAATTTATTATCGTTACTTGATATATCTGAATCAATTTTCGATAAATATTATAATGAAACTCAACAATTAATATATACTTTAGAAAATGAGAAAAAATATAAATTAATGTTATATTTAAAAACCATGGCTAAGAAGGAAAGAAATGATATATTAGAAATATTAAATCTTTCATTAAAGATATATTCTATAAAGTTTGAAAATATATTACATAGTTGTTATAATAAATTTGAATTTTTAGACCAAATCGTTGGGTCAATAACAACTGAGGATGAACTTTTATTAACAAGCAAAATAGAAAATATAAATGAAGCAATTAAGCTAATAGATAGAAATGGAAATAGAGATTTAACATTAAGTAGATTAGCAGTAGTTTGGAAGTGAAAATATGAATATAGTTGGAATTAAATTTAAAGGCAATGGAAAAATATATTGTTTTAAAAACAATAATTTAGAATTAAAGTCTGATATGCATGTAGTTGTTGATACTGAAAAAGGAGAACAACTAGGTAAAGTTATAAATGTTAATATGAAACCTGCAAATAATATAGATGTAGATTCAATGAAAGATGTATTAAGAATTGCTACATCTAAAGATGAAAAAGAATATGAAAAGAATTTAAAAGATGCAAAAGAAGCATTAAATTATATTAAAGAAGCAGTAGAAAAAAGTAAAATTGATATGCGTGTTTCAGATGCATCATATACTTTAGATAAAAAACAATTAACATTCAATTTTATTGCTGATCAAAGAATTGATTTTAGAGATTTAGTGAAAGATTTAGCTGCTAAGTTCAAAACAAGAATAGAATTACACCAAATGGGTGCAAGAGATAAAGCTAAAAATGTAGGTGGACTAGGTTTATGTGGTAGACCACTTTGTTGTAGTGAATTCTTATCTTGCATGGAAACTATTAGTATTAATATGGCTAAGAATCAAAACTTAGTTTTAAATCCAACTAAAATAAATGGAGCATGTGGAAGACTATTATGCTGTCTTGCATATGAAGATGATGTTTATACTGATCATAGATGCCAACTTCCTAAAGTAGGTGAATTAGTTACTACTCCTGATGGAAAAGGTAAAGTAACATCTTTAGATATATTAAATCTTAAATATACTGTTGATATAGATGGTGAATCAAAAGTATTTGATGTAAAAGATGTTAATAAGGATAAAAATGAAAAATCAAAAAGAAGTTCTAAATGATTTATTTGATTATGATTACAAAATCTATCAAAATGAAGAATTCTTTAAATTCTCGATAGATTCAATTCTTTTAGCAGAAATAGTTAAAATCAAAAAGAATAAAAATAAAGTATTAGATTTATGCTCAGGTAATTGCCCTGTTCCTTTAATACTTGATACTAAGTTTCCTAATTTAGAAATCAAGGCAATTGAATTGCAAAAGGAAATATATGATTTAGGTAAGAAAAGCTTAGAATATAATAATATTAATAATGTCGAATATATTAATGATGATATTAATAATATCGATAATTATTTAAAAGGGTACAAAGCAGATGTTGTTACTTGTAATCCACCTTACTTTAAAACTAACCCTGATATAAATATCAATGATAATAAAGTAAAAGCGATAGCAAGACATGAAATAACTTGTACTTTGGAAGATTGTATAAGAGTAGCAAGTTCTCATATAGAGTATAACGGTTTATTCTATATGGTACATAAAGACTTTAGACTTGCTGATATTATCGTTTTATTAAATAAATATAATTTTGGAATAAAAAGAATAGTACCTATTTATAATGATGAAACATCAGAATGTACATCAATTATTGTAGAAAGTCTTTACAAAGGTAAAGATTATGTTAAAATAGGTAAGCCAATTTATATTAATAAATATAAAAGTTACAAGAATATTTTTTAGGAGGGGTTCTATGAAATTAATTGTAGGATTAGGCAATCCAGGAAAAGAATATGAAAATACTCGTCATAATATTGGATTTAGAGTACTAGATAAATATCTAGGAAATGTTAAATGGTCTAAGAAATTAAATGGTGAGTATTATGAAACTAACATTAATGGAGAAAAGTATATTTTCTTAAAACCACTTAGTTTTATGAACTTATCAGGTGGTGTAGTTGGTTCATATGTTAAGTTTTTTAAACTAGACTTTAAAGATGTTTTAGTTATTCAAGATGATTTAGACCAAGAACTAGGAGCAGTTAAATTAAAAATTAATTCTAGTGCTGGAGGACATAATGGTATTAAAGATATTATTAGAGCTCTACATACTGATGCATTTGCTCGTATTAAGATTGGTGTAGCACATGATAGATCAATTGATACTAAAGATTATGTACTTGGTAAATTTGGTAAAAGTGAACTTGAAAAGATTGATACAAATTTAAATAAAATTTTCTATGTTATTGAAAACTTTAATTATGACAATATAGAATCATTAATGGTAGATTTCAATAGAAAAGGGTAATCATGGATTTTTTTAGTGAATTATTTACTTATAAAAATAATGATTTGATATGTGGGTTAACTGAAGAGTTAGCCGTTTTGTATTACTATAATTATTATAAAAAATACGATAAGAATACATTAATAGTTACAAATTCATTATTTGATGCAAATAGAATTTTTCAAAAACTTAAGACATATACAGATGAGGTATGTCTTTTTCCGATGGATGATTTTCTATCATCAGTTGCTATTGCATTATCTCCAGATTTAAAAGTTAAAAGACTAGAAACTCTTGAAGAGATAAAGAAGAATAAACCAAAAATCGTTGTTACTAACTTAACAGGTTACTTACATTTTCTTCCATCAATTAATTCTAGAGATGAGCTTCAATTAACTCTTAAAAAAGGTGAATCAATTAATAGAGATGAACTATTAGAAAAACTAGATAGCTTTGGTTATAAAAGAGACTCACTTACAACTGCAACTGGAGAATTCTCTTTAAGAGGTTATATAGTTGATATTTTCCCAATAGAAATGGATCATCCAGTTAGAATTGAATTCTTTGGTGATGAAATAGATTCAATTAGATTCTTTAATGAAAATACTCAATTATCTATAAATGAAGTAGAAAGTATTAGTATTCTTCCTGTTGAAGAAGTAAATACTAATGAAAAATCTTCATTATATGATTATATGAATGAACCTCAGGTATTCATGGTTAATCCAAATCAAATAGCACTTGGTTATAACAAACTATTATCTGATATAGATGAATACAAAGATTCAAAAGATATTGATAAATATTATAAGTATATGTTCAATATGGATGATATTAAAGTATCAAACCATATAGATATAGATACTATTAATAATTTAAAAGGTTCAAAAGATTATAAATCTAGACCTGTACTAAAATACAAAGGTAACTTTGATGCCTTTGTAGACTTTGTTAATAAAGAAGTAGTTAATAAAACAGTAATTATTTGTCTTTCAAAAGAAAAACAAATAGAAAAGATAGCTTCTTTATTTAATAAAGTTAATATTGGTTCTATCAAGGATCAAGAAATAAACATTATTAATAAAGAAATAAATGAAGGTTTTATTATTGAAGATAGATGTTATATCTCAGAATATGATATAGATGATGAGAAAGTAACATCTGTATATAAAAATAATTATAAAATTGGAACAAAGATAAGAGACTTCAATGATATTAGAATTGGAGACTATGTAGTTCATAGTCAACATGGAATAGGTATATATGGAGGTATAGTTCCAATTGAAAAACAAGGACTTGTCAGAGACTACATTAAAATTAACTATGCTGGTAATGATAAAGTATATATACCAGTTGAAAAGATAAATACAATTTATAAGTATTCAGATTCTGATAGTGCTAAACCTGTTATTAATAAACTAAATTCAGCTCAATGGGCTAAAACTAAGATGAAAGCGCGTAATAGAATTCATGATATTTCTCAAGAATTAATTGAGTTATATGCTGCTCGTGCAAAAGTTGAAGGACCAGTATTTAAAGACTTCCCTGAAGAACTTATATTTGAAAATCAATTCTCTTATACAGAGACTCTTGATCAAATAAAATGTATTAAAGAAATAGATAAAGATTTAGTTAAGAAAGTACCAATGGATAGACTTCTATGTGGCGATGTTGGATTTGGTAAAACAGAAGTTGCTTTCCGTGGTATGTTTAAAACGGTATTAAATGGTTATCAAGTAGCATATCTTTGTCCAACAACACTTTTATCAAGACAACAATATAAAAGTGCACTTGAAAGATTTAAAGATTTTCCAGTTAATATAGCTCTTTTAAATAGATTTACTTCAACTAAAGAACAAAATCGTATTTATGAAGGACTTGAAAAAGGTACTATTGATATAGTATTTGGTACTCATAAACTTCTAAATAAGAATATTAAATATAAAAACTTAGGTTTACTAGTAATAGATGAGGAACAAAGATTTGGTGTATCTCAAAAAGAAAAGATAAAAGAACTTAAGAATGAAGTAAATGTTCTTACTTTATCGGCAACACCAATACCTAGAACTTTAAAGATGGCTATGTCAGGATTAAGAGATTTATCTATAATAGATACTCCTCCAGTTAATAGATATCCTGTTCAAACTTATGTAGTAGAACAAAATGACTTTTTAATTAAAGATGCAATATATAAAGAACTTACAAGAGGTGGACAAGTATTCTTACTATATAATAAAGTACAAGATATTATAGATGTTCATACTAAAATAAAAACACTTGTACCTGAAGCAAGAGTAGTTGTGGCTCATGGTCAAATGAATAAAGAAGAACTTGAAGATGTTGTAAGAGACTTTATAGATGGTAAATATGATATTTTAATATGTACTACTATTATAGAAACAGGAATAGATATACCTAATGTTAATACTTTAATAGTAATAGATGCTGATAACTTTGGTTTATCTCAACTTTACCAACTTCGTGGTCGTGTTGGAAGATCTAATAAGATTGCTTATGCATACTTAATGTATAAACCTGCAAAATTATTAACGGAAACTGCTAAAAAGAGACTTGAATCAATTAAAGACTTCACAGAACTTGGAAGTGGTTATAAGATTGCAATGCGTGATTTATCTATACGTGGAGCAGGTGATTTACTTGGTTCAGAACAAGCTGGATTTGTAGATGCTATAGGTTTAGAGTTATATACTCAGATGGTTAATGATGAAATTAAACGTTTAAATGGTGAAGTAGTCGAGGATGAAGAAGAAAATCAAAATCCTCTTATTGAAGTATCTAACCATATTAAAGATGAATATGTATCTGATGAAAATGTTAAGATTGAAATACATAGACTTATTAATGAAATTAAAGATGAAGAATCTCTAGAAATGATTAAATCTCAAATTGAAGATAGATTTGGTAGAGTAGATGATGATATGGAAGTATATATGTATGAAGAATGGTTTGAAAAACTTGCAGAAAAACTACATATTACTAAAACATCTAAATTCAATGAAACATTCTCAATGGAACTACCTGAAGATGTATCAAATAAGATAGATGGAGAAAAGTTATTCTTAATTACATATAATATTTATCCTAAATTTAGATTATCTTATGCTAATAAAAAGATAACTATTCATTTACCACTTGTTGGTATACCTAAACATTTCATCTACTATATAGTTGATTTATTAACTAAGATAATAGATATGATTAAATAAAAATTGGATTGTTCCAATTTTTATTTTGTTCATTTATAATTAACTTAGGTGAGTAATATGAAGTTGAAACTTAAAAAAGGTGCAAAAGTATCTTTTGCAATTATTATATTAGTAGTACTTTTCGTTATATATTTATCACTTAAGTTCATAATCTATAATGGTTACTCTAAAAATTATAAATATGTAATTGATTATTATAAGGATTCAAAAGTATTAGAAAAACTAGATTTAGATTCTGTATCTGTATCTCAGTTTATATTTTTAGATGATACTTATAGAATTGGTATTGAATACAATGGTATTAAAAGAATCGATAATAATACATATGAAGTAACAGATTTAGATAATAATGTATATAAGTTTAATTATTCTGTTAAAGATTCTAAGGAAGACTATAAGAAATACTTTAAAGTTATTAATTTACTTAAAAATATAAAGAATAATAAGTTAAAAATATATTCATCTATTTTTAAACTTAGTAATGATAAAAAAACGTTAGATGTTTTAAAAAAGCAAATACCACGTTCTAGTGAAATTGCTATTATTGATGGTGACTCTTTCAATGGTTATCTATATAAAACAAACGATACTTACTGTGCTATTCTTTATGGAATAAATAAAGAATTTACCTTTAAATTCACAGGTAATGCCATTAATCCTGAAGATATAAGAGTAATTCTATCTACATTAAGTATAGAATAGTTTGCAAATCATAAAAATAATTGCTAAAATATCCTCTAAGCAAGGGGGATTTTTAGATGATGGAGTTTAAGCATACAATTATACATATTAGAAGAAGAGATAATGATAAGTGTTATACTGTTAGTTTTTCTTATGATGAAGAATTTGATGTAGTATGTATAGAAAAACAAGCATATAATATTGATCACGATGTATTAGGAAATGCATCTGTTTCTAAAGTAATTAAATATGCTATGTTAGAACAAAGATTTAACGATGCTGTATATGGAACAGGAAAAAGTGATGAAATAGACTTCTATATGGAAGACTATTATGAAATGACTAATGAAAAAGATAATATTTCTCATCCTAGTACAACAAAACGTGTTAAAGAAAGATTATTAGGTAAAGCTAATAAAAGATAATTATTGATAAAAAAATAATGTTATGATATAGTAATTGCGTTAAGCGATGAAGGAAAGAGTAGTAAATACAAGGCGCGTAGAGAGTTCTTGGGTGGTGAAAAGGAATAGGGAGTATTTATGAACATGGTTCTGGAGTTTAAATCGGGTAATTTACGTTATAAATTTAAAGTTGCATGATAAGTCATGAATTAAGGTGGTACCGCGGGTTATACTCGTCCTTATGCTTTAATTCATGGCTTTTTATTTTAAAGAAAGAGGGATTAATATGGAAAAAGGAAATTATTATATTTCTACAGCTATTGCTTATGCTTCAGGTAAACCTCATATTGGTAATACATATGAGATTGTTTTAGCTGATGCAATTGCTAGAAACAAAAGATTAGAAGGATACAATGTTTATCTACAAACAGGTACTGATGAACATGGTGAAAAGATTCAAAATAAAGCAAAGGATAAAGGTATAACTCCTCAACAATATGTTGATGAAGCATCTACTGAAATCAAAAGAATCTGGGATTTAATGAATACTACTTACGATAAATTCGTAAGAACAACAGATAAAGAACATGAAAGAGTAGTTCAAAATATTTTTAAAAAGATGTATGAACAAGATGATATTTATTTAGATAAATATGAAGGATGGTATTGTATACCTGATGAATCATTCTGGACTGAAACTCAAGTAGTTGAAAACGAAGAAGGAGTTAAAGTATGTCCTGATTGTGGTAGACCAGTAGAAAAGAAGAGTGAAGAATCATACTTCTTTAGATTAAGTAAATATCAAAAACAATTAGAAGAATACATTGAATCTCATCCAGATTTT
>JAEEGL010209387.1_pt1 | contig 45985 bp, 33 predicted proteins | sample 9134231 | NCBI WGS metagenome assembly JAEEGL01 (sample SAMN16246548, study PRJNA631951) | gut metagenome | biome: gut microbiome; feature: rumen; material: fiber-attached | host: Bos | place: Iran: Karaj | collected 2018-10 | reverse complement strand
CGTATGGTTGTCGTAGAAAGAGCCACGAAGATAGACCGACCACTGGTCGTTGAACCGCCAATCCAATTTTTCGCTGATGTTATGGCTGTGGTAGCCGGCAGACATGGGGCGGCCGGTAAGTTTCAGAACTTTGTTGTCGCCTTCCTCAAACTCCTGATAGTGGTTCACCTGCCAGTTGTCGGCTTGATGATGGGTGTAGGAGGTTTGACTGCTGAACTTACCCGCATTGATGTCGAGATCAATGTTTTGGTCCAATCGTCCGTGGTTCATGAGACGCGTTTCCGATGAGGCCGATACAGGGTCTCGACTGTCGTCGGTGATGACATTGATGACACCCGCTATGGCATCGCTTCCGTAGAGGGCCGATGCAGCACCTGAATAGATTTCGATGCGCTTCACATTAGCCATGGAGATGCGGTTCCAACGGTCATCGCCACTTACGCGTTTGCCATTCTCAAGGATGACGATATAGTCATCGCTCACGCCGTTGAAGTTCACGAACGTGCCCATGCCATTGGTGTGCGTGGTCACGGTGGTGGTCAGCTTGGCCAAAGCATCTTGCAGGGTGGTTACCTGGGCGTCTTTGATGTCCTTGGCCGAGATGACCTTGACGGCCAGTGGCGAGTCATCGGCTCGGTGGAATGTGCCTGTACCCGTAATGACAATGGGGTTCAGCGTCTGCGAACGCAGGGAATCCGTCTGTTGTTTCGCATCTTGCGCCACGAGATTCTGGGCGCAGCAAAGTAGTGCGAGGAAAGGAAACTTATAGAAGTTCATGAGTTTTTCCATCTGTTTTGGAAAAAGACTCCGCATGGAGTCAAAGCACACATGCGGAGTCCCACTTTACACATATAGATAATTTAATTACGAATTATTCGGGATTCTTCGAGTGGTAGAAGTCGAGAGGCTCGCCTTCAATGGCATCTTGTGTGTGGTTCATCCATATCTGACGGATGGTGGGCAACTCGAGCAGGCCGAGGTTAATCATGGTGTCGTCGTTGCAGTCGTAGCCCATGTGCTGGAAGTACATCTTCCAACTGGTGTCCTCAACTTCACCCTCTTCGTTGGGTGTGAAGCATTCACCATCCCAGTTTTCGTCATCGTCGCCAGCCATATCGTTGTGACCATGGTCACCATCGATGGACATCAAAGGATGGCAATATACCTTACCGCTGGTGATGCCAGCAGCCTGCATGCGCTCCAATACATTGGTCTTGAAGTTGTCCATCATATCTACGGTACCTACGAAGTAGTTCGTGCTATAAATCTGCAGGGCCTCTTCCAACTGAGTGTAACGGATGTTGGCCTTGTAGGTGTCGTAAGAGTCGGGGTTACCATGACCCATGAAGGCAACTACACCCTCAGCAGCTTTGTTGCTATAAAGTACATTCAGTTCCTTGGCTACATTATCGACATCGACCACAGCATCCTGCAAAAGGGGCACGCCCAGCTTCAACACAACATTAGCTAGATAATCGTCGTCGAGGTCACCGTTAGCATTGTTGGCGAAGTCCTTGATGTAGTTGATGACGCGGGTGTACTCCTCACCGGGGATAACCTGCAACGACTGAACTACGATTTCGTTGTACTTCACACCATTCTGGGCAAAAGCTGCCAGCCAGAAGGGAGGTGCATAGTAGTTGCGAGGAGCAACATTCTCACCAGCAGCTGCACGGTTGATGCAAATAGCTGAAGAGTAGCTCAGGAAAACATCGTAGTCAGAGAACTCTTCCTTGTAGGCCTTGATGGTCTCGTCGAAAGCATCGAAAGCCTGCTGCCAAGTGCTACCAAAAGCCACCAAAAGGATGACCTTGTTGTTCTTCTTATTCGACTTAACATACTCGTTGACGGCTCTCTGGTAAGCACTGTAGTTTTCTGCACCAGGAACAGTCTCGTCATCGTCACTGCAGGCTGTAAAGCATACGCCTGCGATGATGGCCATCATGGCCACCATCAAAGTCTTAATCTTGTTCATCTTGATTAATGTTTTTAGATGGTTTATTAATAGGGTTAGTTATCTTTTTTCCTTGGTTGAATCGTATAGTGAGTGAGGCATACACCGTAGTGCCGGGCGTTGTCGTGCCGAGGTGCAATCCGTGTGGCGTGCGGTCTACATAGTTGAAGATGTTATCCACTCCAGCTTCCACGCGGAAGAGTGTGCCTGACGATCTGAACTTCGAATTTTGGATTTTGAATTCATAGCTTCCTGTCACGCGCCATAGTTGGTAACCCTTTCCGTCACCGTCTATTTGGTAATACCGCTTCGACGACATGCGCCCATATAGCCCCAGGCCAACCCGTTGCGGCATTTTCTTCTCATTTTCCACTTCTCTCTTTCCACCTTTTATCTCGTGCCCCCATGTCACCGACACATTACCCTTATGGTGTGCCATACCGTCGATGATGACTTCATGCATGCGGTCGTGGTTGGTGTCATATTGGTTCGCCTCAGTGTCCAAATAGCTGTACCCTGCACCGAAAGCCAGTTCCTTCCAAGTATAACGTACATTCACATCGATGCCCATGGTGCGTGCGTCCTCAATGTTCTGGTATTGACGGGTGCGCACAGGGTCGTATTGGGTGATGTACTCTGCAGGGGCTTTGTAGTTGGGTATAGTGACAAGGGCAATCATGTCCTTTACCTTATTATAGTAGGCAGTCACGGTCACTGAAAGTCCCTTGTGGTTGTACTCTCCACCCAGCGACACATAGTTGCTCGTCTGCGGTTTCAGGTCGAGGTTGCCCAAGTAGAGGTAGGTGCCGCTCATCTGTCGCACATAGCGATAGTAGAGTTCCTTGGTGGTGGGTGTCTTGAATCCTTGGCTCCATTGGGCACGGATGCGCCATGGTTGCCCAATGCTCCACATCGTTGAAACCTTGGGCGTCAGTCGCACTCCGAACTGTTCGTTCCAGTTCAGTCGCAAACCGCCAGCTACATGCAGCGACATGTTATTCTTGAAGTTCTGCTGCCACTCGTCCTGAGCATAGAGTGCCGTTGTCCAGTCGCTCACTGTTTTGCCTTCCACTCTCGTAGGCGATTTCAACCAGTCGTAGCGATATTCAGCACCAGCATTCAAACGGTTACCCTTGGGCAAGGTGAACACACCCTTCAGTGTGGCCATGGTGCGCCGTTGGTCGCTTTGCAACTGCGTCTGCCCCACTAAATAGGGGAAATAGGGATAATAGATGGTACCTTTGCTCAGTTCGTATTCCTCCACCAGCGTGTTGGCGGTGAAGTAGTATTCATAGGCATGGCGGTTCCAATCAACATCCAGAGCCACATAGTCATATTTATTCAGTTTCCACCGTCCGCCCACAGCAGCCGACTCATTGTGGTACTGCAGGTCGTAGGTGTGCACATCATACTGAGCATACTTGCCCATGGGGCGGTAGATGCGTTTGGCGTAAAGCGAGCCCGAGGCATAGAGCTCCAGTGGCTCGATGGGCGTATAGGTCAGGCGCTCTGTCACCTGCCAGTTGGTGTACTTATTCACCGTCATGTTCTGCGAGTCGTGGATTGGGGGGGCTCCACTCACCGTGTGCTCCGTAGCGGTGTTCTGCCAACCATCGGTATGACCCAGTTGGAAGTTTGTCAGCGAACTGAACTTGCCGAATCTCAGCCCCAGGGCATTATGCTGTCGCCAGTCGTTGTACATGCCGCCGCGTGTGGTGTTCTCCACCAATATACCTTGCTCTGTATGCTTGCGCGTGATGATGTTGATGACTCCTGCAATGGCGTCCGAACCATATAGGGCAGAGGACGCGCCTTTCACGATTTCTATCTTCTCGATGTTGGCTGCATCTATCATCTTCAGATCGTTCTCGCCACCCACATCGCCGTGGATGCGCTTACCGTCAATAAGAATGAGGATGTAGTTGTTGCCGAGGCCGTTGAGCTGCATCTGACTGCCCATGTCATCCTCGTTGAATGCGAAAGAGGCCGTCAAGCCTGCAAGGATGTCCTCAAGGCTTCGACCGCCGTATTGACTCAGCATCTTCTGGCTGATGACCTCCGTCTGTACGGGCGCATTCTTCAACAGGTGCTGTGTGCCAGTACCTGTAACCACAACCTCCTGGATGGTGTCCGTGCGGAGTGTTGTCTGTGCCCGTAAAGTGTGGGACATGACCATCAAGGCCATCCCAAGTGTCAGACTTAGTTTTCTAACCATTGTTTCCGCTCTCGCTTGTTCCTGAGCGCGCGTACTTAAGTTCTACATTGGCAGGATAGGAGTCCCCTCCTTCTGCTTCCGCTCTTGGCAGGCTTGACCTTCGGTCGAGTCCTGCCCTCGCTCGGCATAATTGGAATAAATTCCATTCTACCTTTGCTCAACCAAACTGGAGTGAACTCCATTTGGCTCTCGCATAGGCAGAATAGGAGCGTCCTCCTTCTGCTCTCTCTCCTGGTAGGTCTTCTGGCTTTCCCCAGTCCGCTCACCTTCCCGATTGCTCAGTGGTTTTGTGTCGAGCGAACCCAATGACGGGGATTACAGCTGCAGGTACAGCTCCGGACTTTCACCGGATTCCCTTGCACCGAAGCATTTCTCATGAATGCCCAGTTGCCAGGATTTGTTTGCAAAGTTAGTGAAAACCGAATGCATAAGCAAATAAAGAAGGGATTAAATGCCAAAAACGCAAAAAAAAGACATGCTTGCATATTCATTTTTACATATTTGGCATAAGCCCAAAAGGGCAGTAGCGACGCTGCGTCTCTCCTTTTGCTTATCTCATCCTACAAAAAAAGCCGTGAGCGATGAGGCTCACGGCTGTAGGGTATCATAATTACTCTTTTACGCATTCGAGGTCACCGATGCTCACCGTTCCATCGTCGGCAAGGGTGAGGGGAGCCGCGAGGGTGGGCATGTCGTCGTAGGAGAGCACAAGTCCTGTAGTGAACTTCACCCCAGGGGTGACAAGCAGGTAAGGCGTGTCGCCACTCAGGTCGTACCCCATTTGTTCACCTATCCACAGGGGGCACTCGTCGTCGAAACCGCCCATATCGGTGATGGTGTTCGTGGCTTGGGCAATCTCTTGTTCTCCGTCGTAGAGCGTTATCTGTTCCCCCTCGATGCGGTAGCCCAGACGTTGGCAGAGTTTCTGCTGAAGGACGTAGGGGTCCACGGTGCGGGCGACGCTTGCCTGACCATCGTGGTCGAAGCGGATTTGGTAGAGCCGGTCCACCTGTACGCCCGTGCCCCACACGGCACTGCATGTAAGCCACAATGTACCGTCCTTTGCGTCATATCGTGCCTTGTTATAGCGTGCATTGCGCAGGTGGGGGAACGTGGTGGAGGTAGCGCCTTTTGTCACGACGATGCCATATCCCTCGGTTGGGGTCGTGTCTGCCTCTGCAATGGCCTCCACGCTGATGTCGTTCAGTGTATCGCTCATGATTTCGAATTGGTGGAACCGCTCGGCCTGCTCCATAGCCTCCATTACATAAGTGAGTGCGGAATCGGGGGGCAGCGGACCCTCCAGTGTGCCGGCCACGGGAAGGGGACGGTCACTCGTACCTTTGCAGGCGGCAAAGATCATTGTTAAGATGATGGCTGCGGGAATGAATAGAAACTTTTTCATGTTGCTGTGTTTAGATTAGGTTGGTATAAACGCTCAAAGGCGAATCCGATGGCAAAAATATGAAATAATTACGAATTAAGGCCTATGAATTATGATTTATTTTGTACTTTTGTACACATGAAAACAGGATTTCTCATAGCAGCACCTCATAGCGGCTCGGGCAAGACTACACTGCCCCGCGTGCTGGAGTCTGGCAGTCGCGCCTTCGTGGCCAGCACATGGCCCAACCACACCGCCGGACACGACGACCTTGTGTCCATCTTCCAGCGTCCGTCTGAAGGGTGGGGATGGCTCATCGAACAGGGGTTCACTATCCTCGAAACCAATTTTCCCAAAGATTTGATACAATATCTCCAGAGCGAGCATCGCCATTGACAGGCTTTCCACCCACGGGTTTTCTTATTTGTCATGAAAAAAGAGAGGGGATAGGGGTTGGGAAACAACCGTCTCGGGTGTCTTATGAACAGAAAGCTATCAGAAACGGATGGAAACTGCTACGGACATCAGACGACTCTATGAGCAACATCGCGCCGAGATGCTGCGCTTGGCCCGCCGGCTACTGGCCGACGAGGAGGAAGGGCGCGACGCGGTGAGCGATGTCTTTGCCCAACTGGCCGAACGGAAGGTGGACATGCCGTGCAGCGTGGCCTACCTGTTCTCGGCCGTGCGCAACCGGTGCATGAACGTGCTGCGCCACAAGAGCGTCAGGGAGCGTGTGCATCGCCTCCTGCCACTGGACGAAGCCATGGCCGAGGACAGCCGGACGGCAGAGGAAAAGGAGGCCGAACTGGAGTCGATACTCCACTTTGTCGACACCGAACTGACGCCGCAGACGCGCGAGGTGGTGCGACTGCGTTTCCGGGAGCGCATGACCTACGCCCAAATAGCCAAACGGCTGGACATCAGCGAAGCGGCCGTCTATAAGCATCTGGCACAGGCCATCCGTAAGCTGAAGCAAAGGTTCAATCCCTAAATCCCGAGTATCATGGACAAACTGGAAATCCTGCTCGACATGACCGAGCACCCCGACCGCTACACGGAGGAACAGATGCAAGAACTGCTGGCCGACGAGGACGTGCACAAGCATTACCAGATGATGGTGTGGCTGCGCGAAAGCCAAGACCCCTCCCGGCCTCCCCGTGAAGGGGAGGAGAAAACCTACGTGCGCAGTAGAAAAGCTCCCTTCCTCACGGGAGGGCGGGGGGAGGGTCTCCTTTGGAAGTATGCAGCCGCATTCGTCGGGGTCATCCTCATGGTGGGCCTACTGTTTGCTGCCGTCCGCCCCTTCTTGAATTCGCCCACGGAAGTAAAGGCTCCCTCCCTCAGGGGAGGGCAGGGGGAGGGCCTTCTGCAAGAGGGGTCTGTCTTGTTCCAAGACGTTCCGTTGGACAGCATCCTTGCGGTCGTAGGCCAGCACTATGGCAAGGTTATGCAATTCCGCAGCGACGAGCTTCGCGGCATGCGGCTCATTATGACGTGGCAACCCACCGACTCATTAGCGAGTCTGATTGGACGGCTGAACCTGTTCGAGGGGTTGCATCTCACCCTGCAGGCCGATACACTCATTGTTGAATCAGAAGTGAAGGAGGGCGAGTGATGCGACGGCTGTTATACCTTATTATATATGTATGCGTGGCCGGCCAACTGTTGGCACAGACGAAAACTGAGGGCGGCACCCTGCTTGCGGAGGCCCTGCAGGCCCTTGCCCAGGAACATACCGACTACACCATCGACATCCTGACCGAAGGACTGACGGAACTGCGCACATCGGCCCGCACCCGAGGCCGAGGCGTGCCCGACGACGTGCGCCGCCTTTGCAAGGGACTGCCCGTGAGGGTAAACACCGACGGGCGGCACATCACCGTGCAGGCCAAGCGAAAGCAACGGCTGCAGACCATTGTCCTCGGAGGATATGTCGAGGACGGGTTCCTGAAGATGCCCCTGCCCGAGGCCCGCATCTCCGTCTTTGCAGCGGACAGCACCATGGTTGTGGACTCGGCTCAGATGGTGCGTTTCTATGGTCGCGGCATGCGTCTCGTGGGGGCGCACTATACGGCTGAGGTCAGCGGCTTGCCGAAGGAGTACCTTGTCCGTGCCCAGCTCGACGGCTACGACGACCAGTGGCAGCGCGTGTCCGTCCCTGCCGGGGAGCAGGAGGTGGAGGTGCCCAAGCTGAGTATGCGCAAGATGCAGGGCAGGACGCTGAAGGAGGTGGTGGTTACGGCCACGAAGGTGAAGTTCTTCTGGCGCGGCGACACGCTCGTCTACGACGCCACGGCCTTCCAGATGCCGCAGGGCTCCATGTTGGGCGACCTCATCCGTCAGATGCCTGGCGTGACGCTGAACGAACAGGGCGAGATATTCGTTAACGGGCGCAAGGTGGACGAACTCCTGCTGGGCTCTCACACGTTCTTCGGCGGCAACAAACGCGTGCTGATGGAGAACCTGCCTTACTACACCGTGAAAACCTTGAAGGTCTATGAGAAGCAGACCGAAAAGAACGAGGCCCTGGGCTACGACGTGGAGCCGAAGAAATATGTCATGGACGTGAACCTGAAGGACGAATACAGTCGGGGCTACATCGCTAACGTGGAGGCGGCCGGCGGAACGGACAAGCGTTACCTGGGCCGTGGCTTCCTCTTGGGCTTCACCGACCGGGTGCGCACGACGCTGTTGGGCAACATCAACAACGTGAACGAGTCGCGCCACATCGGCCAACAGGGCCATTGGCGCCCGGGCACGGCACCGCAGTCGTTGCTGACGACACGCAGCGTGGCGGGCGAGGTGGCCTACTACGCCAAGGAGGACAAGGTGAAGAATGTACTCCGTGCTGAATTCACCTCCACAAGCGACGAGCAGACCATGCACCAGCGCCGCGAGCAGTACCTCGACGGACTGAAGCCGACCGCGCGTACCGAAACCTTCAACCGCCTGGGCAATAACCGCCTGAACCTGCACAACGACTTTACGCTGAAGAAGCCGTGGACCTACGTCACTGCCGACTTTCGCTATGCCCATCGCGACGGCTCCATGCATTCTGCCTTCGAGGAGTGGGCCGATTCGCTCACCATCCTGCAGCGCACCGTGGGCATGAGCGAGGGCACAACGTGGGGCTTCTCCGCCGACGCGCAGGGCACCATCAAGTTCCGCCGCCCCAAGCAGCATATCTCCTACTACGGCTGGATAAATCACGAAACCGAAAAGACGGAGGAGGGAACACAATACCAGACAACCAACACGGGAAAGAGTCTCAACGCCCGCTCCATCCGGAACCGCTGGTCGGGTGGCAGCATGTCGTTCACCTATCACAAGGAACTCGGTCATGACCTGACACTGTCAGCAGGCGACGGGGCAAACGTCACGGTGACCGACAACCACGATTGGCTCTATCATCCCGACACGCTCCTTTTGCCCTCGCAGCTCGACGCCCTCGCGGCCATCACCGACCCACGCAACTCCTACGACCTGCATCGCCGCCGTTGGGAGCACAACCCCGGCGTGAGCCTGTCGAAAAGTGGCACCTACATCCACCCCCAAGTCCACATGACGGTGGGCTATCAACGATGGAGCATAGGCATGGGCGTGCCCGTCGTCCATGAGCGCCTCAGTTATCAGCGTGGCGTGATTGACACCATAGCCCGGCAGACGACCGTCATCCTGGACCCTCATGCCTCGTTCCGCCACGTATGGAAGGACGGCAAGCGCGACATCCGCCTTCACGCCAGCTATAAGAACGCCCCAGCCGAACTGCTCGACCGCATCGACTGGCGCGACGACAGCCAGCCCCTCGTCGTCAAACTGGGCAACCCCGACCTGAAGGGTACGGCAATGACATCGCTCAGTACCAGTTACTACGACCGGACGGCCCCTCGCCAGGGCATGTACTACCTCGATGCCAAGTTTGACTATTACCATCGCGTCGTGTCACAGTCGGTCGCCTACAATCCAGCCACCGGCATCTATACCTACAAGCCCACGAACATCAGCGGCACCTATGTGGCCCACGCCAACTTCAGCACCGACCGCAAGATTGGGCAGAAGGGCTACTGGACCTGGCACGTGAACAGCGGCATCGACTGGAACCACGCTAAGGACCATGCCATGCTCCAGACCCCTCCCAGCCTCCCCGTGAAGAGAGAGGCTCCCTCCCTCACGGGAGGGCCGGGGGAGGGCCTCAACATCGTCAACACCCTGACGCTGAACGGCGCCGGTCACATCCAGTACGACCACAACCGCCTGAACATCCGCGCCTTGGCCGAGGTCCGCTGGCGCCACTCGGAAGGGCAGATGCAAGACTTTGCTGTGCTCAATGCCGTCGACTTCGAATACGGCCTCACAGCGCGCTATACCACCCCCGACCTCGGTAAGAAGGTCGGGGGCCTGACCCTCTCGGCCGACGGCATCATGTACAGCCGCCGAGGCTACGGCAGCAGTTTCTTGAACACCGACGACTTCGTGCTCAATGCCTCCCTCAGCCAACCCTTCTGGAAAGGCAAACTCATCCTGCGCCTCGAAGCCTTCGACCTCCTGCACCAGCTATCCTCCACCCGATACGAGGTGAATGCCTTGGGCCGCACCGAGACGTGGTACCGCACACTGCCCCGCTACGTGATGTTCCACGTCGTCTATCACTGGAATAGGAACCCCAAGCGCAACAGATAATTTTGACTGAGCTTTGCCGAATCGGGAGGGAAGAAGAACGAAGTTCAATCGATAGTCCCCCACTACATCGTCGCCCAGTCGGAAAAAATGAAATTATTATGTTTGGCTCCATTAATGTCCAAGCGTCGAATCACGGAAAAGCAATCATCGAAAAATTGCTTACTGCAATTTGTGAAATTGCACACTGCAATTTCGGGAATCAATGCTATCAATCCGGCAAATCGATACCATAAAGAACAACTGAAACAACATGAGACAACTTTTATAACTACATTTATCAAATTACATTTGCATTTGTTGCACTATTTCTGACCTACGGTCGAGGATAGGATGCGTCGGGGCAATACGAATAAATGGGCTGTAGGCTTCGCCTCATCGGTCTGCGACCTTTATCCGCCTTTTTGGTACAAAATATCATGTCGGAACCATGTATTTTGCACCAAAAGGCACTTTGCAGCCTATTTTATTTTGTATTGCGCCCGACTTTCACTATCTTTGACCCCATGATTCCTTCGTTTCTCATAGCAGCACCACACAGCGGCTCGGGCAAGACTACACTGGCCCGAGGACTGATGGCGTTGTATAGAAGCAAAGGTTATGTGGTGCAACCTTTCAAGTGCGGTCCTGACTATATAGATACCAAGTTTCACGAACGCGTGTGCGGTCGTCCCAGCGTGAACCTCGATTCCTTCTTTGCTTCGGAGGAACACTTGCGTGAGCTTTTTGTCCGCTACAGTGAGGACGCCGACATCGCCATCGTGGAAGGGATGATGGGGCTGTTCGACGGATACGACCGCGACCGAGGTTCATCGGCCGAGATAGCCCGCATTTTGGGATTACCCATCGTCCTTGTTGTCGATGCTCGTTCGGCGGCCTACTCTATGGCAGCCTTGCTGCAAGGATTCATTCAATTTCGTCCTGGCCTCACGTATGCGGGCGTTATATTTAATAAGGTAGGTTCCGAGCGCCATGCTCAGATGTTGCGCGAAGTGGCCAATGAAGTGGGGATGAAATGTCTGGGCTGCGTGCCCAAGAGCCCAGAACTGGAAACAGGGAGCCGCTATTTGGGCCTAGACTTCAACCTCCCCCTATCTCCTCCCAAGGAGGGGACATTATCCCCTGAAAAGATATGCGAGGAGAATATTAATTGGGAACTGATAGTTAGAAGCACTTGTTATAAAGTAGGGGATAATCTCAATGTGGCTCAAGCCCCCTCCTTTGAAAGGGGTGGGGGTGGGTTCTTCATCGCCCGCAATGCCGAATCGTTTTCCTTCCTTTATCAGGAAATCGTCGACCGGCTGTCAGCCCTCGGCGATATTGTGTTTTTCAATCCGGAGTTTGATAGTTCCCTCCCTTTGGGGGAGGGTAAGGGTGGGGCTCTTTATTTGCCCGGTGGCTATCCTGAGAAACACCTTGAAGCATTGGTTGCCAATGAGGCTTGTCGCAAGGCCATTAAAGACTTTGCGGAGCAGGGTGGTCGCATCGTAGCCGAGTGCGGTGGCATGATGTATCTGTGTGAGAGCATTGTCACGGATGAAGGCGAATATCCTATGTGCGGTGTGTTGCCCTACAAGATATCGGCTCGCAAGGCCGACCGCAAGTTGTCGCTTGGCTATCGGCAGTTTACGCTTGACGGCAAGGAATATCGCGGTCATGAGTTCCACTATACACAGTTCCTCGGACAGACCCCGTCCTCTGTAGTGCAAGTCTATGATGCCAAAGGGCGACCTGTTTCGACTCCAATCTTGCGCTATAAGAATGTCTTGGCGAGCTATACGCATATTTATGACCTTTGGCACCTTGTGCAGTAGCCCTTGCCATAGTATTGTGCACCCCGGAAGCATAGTATTGTGCACCCCGGAAGCATAGTATTGTGCACCCCGGAAGCATAGTATTGTGCACCCCGGAAGCATAGTATTGTGGACCGCCGAACATTGCTATTGCATTCTCTTGTGTAATACTATACCTATGTATTTGGGCACATGTGCTCAAAAGGTCGAAATATATTTGGTTTCTTAAATACTTATTAGTATCTTTGTCATACATTTAAACAACTCTAAATAAGAAAGTAATGAAACTTCGTGCTACCTTTTTCCTGTTTCTCGCGGGAGTAACAATTAATGCTTTAGCCCTCTCCGACAGCCTCAGTCTCAAGGAGGTAGTGGTAACCGCTTCAAGAAGCGTGGATGATGTGCGACAACTTCCGCAGACGGTGAGCGTGGTGGAGCGAACAGAACTGACGAGCCAATATAAGCCCTCCATTTTACCAACGCTGAATGAACTGATACCGAACTTTTTCGTTACCAGTCGCGGCATGATGGGCTATGGCGTGAGCGGTGGTTCTGCTGGCGGCATGATGCTGCGTGGATTGTCGGGCGGTGCCGGGCAGTTGATGGTGCTCATCGATGGTCAACCTCAGTACAATGGTATTTATGGTCACCCCATTGCCGATGCCTATCAGACAATGCTGGCAGAGCGTGTGGAGGTATGGCGCGGACCAGCATCGGTGCTTTATGGTTCGAATGCGATGGGTGGCGTGCTGAACATTGTTACAAGACAAGTTCCTCGCGATACCGTTCTGACCAACATCACCGTGGGGGCAGGTAGTTACAACACTGTGCAGACAGAGGCCTCGAATCAGGTTCGAATGGGTAAGTTCTCAAGCACGATAGGACTCCAATACAACCGCACGGACAACCATCGCGAACGAATGGACTTCCAACAATATGGGGGATTCCTGAAGTTGGGCTATGACTTCTCGTCGAATTGGAAGGGCAACGCAGATTTGAATGTCACTCATTTCGATGCTTCACAGCCAGGCACGGTTACCGTTCCGATGTGGGATGCCGACCAATGGATTACGCGAGGAGATGCTGGACTTTCGGTGACCAACCGCTATGAAGGCAAGATGCCTACCAATGGTATGCTGCGTATGTTCTCCAATTTTGGCGTACATGAGATTGATGACGGTACCCGTGACCCAGAGACTCCTACACAGCGATACTTCCGTAGTCGTGATAACCTGGCTGGCTTCACACTCTACCAAAGTGTAGGCTTTTTCAAGGGTAATACGACGACCTTCGGCCTCGACTATCATCACATCTATGGTCATGCTTACTACACCTCGAAGGCTACGGGTGAGACGTTGGATACGCCCAATAAGCAAAGTGGCAAGAGTCACCGCAACGAAGTGGCTGCCTATGTCAACTTCCATCAAGAGGTGGCCAAGTGGCTGACACTGGATGCCGGCCTTCGCGTCGACCACCATTCTATTACGGGCACAGAACTGATTCCGCAGGGTGGTTTGGTGTTCCATACACCCAAGAACGGCGATTTGAAGATGAGTGTGAGCAAGGGATTCCGCAATCCCACCATGCGTGAAATGTATCTCTATCCACCTTCAAACACCGAGCTTGAGCCCGAAAGCATTGTCACTTATGAAATGGCGTGGAATCAACGATTGCTCGACAATCGCCTTTCGTATGGGGTGAATGTGTTCTACCTCACGGGTGACAATATGATTCAGCAGCAGATGGTGGAAGGAAGACCGCGCAATGTGAACACGGGTGAGGTGGAGAACTGCGGTGCCGAGTTGAACCTCGACTATCGAATCAACGGCCAGTGGGGCGTGACCACCAATCACTCATATCTGCACATGAAAAATCCTGTTCTTGCAGCGCCTACCTATAAAGGTTATGCCGGTGTGCGCTACCACCAAGGACGCTGGTCGTCACAGGCTGGTGTTCAGTATGTGAGCGGACTCTATACAGAAGTCGGTGCTAATGAAGATAAGGAAAACTTCTGCTTGTTCAGTGCTTCCGTAAGTCATCGTGTTTGGCGTGGTCTGACATTGTGGCTTCGTGGCGAAACGCTTATTGGTAAGCGTGAATACGAAGTCATCAAAGGCTACCCTTTGCCTCATGCCACATTCATGGGTGGATTTAGTTGGAACTTCTAATAATTCTTCACTCTTCATCCTTAACTCTTAACTCTAATATGTATAATCCCGATTACACAGAAGCAATCCTTGAAAAAGAAATCAAGTGGTTCGAAGAAAGGAAGGACCGCTTGCCTCAGTCGTTGCAAATCAACGCTGCCACACGTACTAGCAATCTTCCTCAAACGGTGGAATCACTAATCAGAACCCTGCAAAGCAATAAACCCAACGTGGTGTTTGCGGGTTACTTCCATACACTCACGCAGATTCACGAACGGTTGGAAGAGCAGGGATTAAATTAAGTGCTTGAAGAAAAGAATAACGTTTTATAAAAACGCATGCACGTGTTTTCGCTCAAGCCTAGAAAACACGTCGAACACCCACAAAGCGGCGTGCGTAGTAACCTTCCGTGTTTTCACTTACAACCACCCCTCGATTGGTGCTGGCGTGAATGAAAGTGAAGGTGTCGTTGCTGGGGTCCACGCTGACCACGATACCCACATGACCTACTTGTTTTCCCGAGCGTGGACTGGTAAAGAAAACCAGGTCCCCGCGACGCATCTGACTGCGTTCTACGGGCATATTCTTGGCATATTGGTCGCGTGAGGAAGCTCCAATGGAGTAGTCGCTTTGTGCAAAGACGTATCCTGTGAAACCTGAGCAATCGAATGCCTCAGGTCCCTTACCGCCACTGCGATAGCGTGCGCCAATGTGCGAAAAGGCTTCCTGCATGATCAGTTCAATGAGGTCGGAGTCCGTGAAATCGTGCTCCTCGTCGGCATAGAGGAAGTCGTAATTGTCGATTTCGTTGCCACTATACGAAATCACTGGCTGCTGGGCACTTGCCCCCAGCGGTAGAAATAAAAAAGACACCCATATCAGGCATCTGACGATAGTTATCGTGTTAAGCCCTGACATGGGTGCTATGTTTTAATTATATTTCAAGATTTGTCCAATGCGCAACCGCGCGTTTCTGCCTATGTGATTGAGTTGGCAGAGGCGGTCGACCGTGGTTCCACGCTTGCGCGCAATGCTTCCCAATGTTTCGCCCTTGACCACCTTGTGGTATTGCGACTGACTGGCATTCTCCTCAGGTTTGTTGCTCTTGCTTGCAAGCGCGGAGTTGCCGTTCTTGCAGAAGAGATAGGAGTCTCCCTTGACATCGCTCATTCGGAAGTCGAACAACTGCGCCGGGTCGATGGCCACGCCGCAAAGGCGAGTCTCGAAATGCAGATGCGCGTCTGCCACACGACCGGTGTTACCACCCAATCCAATGGGAGTTCCGGCATGCACGTCCTGATCCTGACGCACAAGGGTCTTAGCCATGTGCCCGTAGATAGTTTCCAATCCGTTGTGGTGGCGAATGACGATGTAGTTGCCACCGCGTTCGTCGTAGCGAACGATGCGCACCTTGCCGCTGAATGCCGAACGGATGGTGTCGCCAGTAAACACTTTGATATCAACCCCCTTGTGCTGCTTGCCACGACGCAAACCAAAGTCGCTGGTCACCACATGACTTGTTACGGGCAACGAGAAGTTTGAAAGGTCGATGCGGAAAGAATCGGGTACCGACTGGTCCGTTCTCACATAGCGTTCGCCCCAACTGCCGTAGAGCGACATTGCTGGGTTGGAGAAACGGTCGCGCTCCATCAAACGATGGGTGGTCAATGAATCAAGGGCCTTCATCTTCTTGTCAATGGGCACTTGACGGGTCAGCAAGTCCTGACCTGCCAGAGGTGTGGCAGTGCATAACGTAATGAAAAATAATATGCTACAGAAGATGTTTTTCATGTTAGCGGCAAAATTCGACACAAAGATACGACAAAAATCTGAAACAACCAAATTTTAGGCTCCGCAATACATCTTTATATATATGAAAGAAACAAAACAGAACGCGTTTTTTGCTTTTATCAAATTAAAATATATATCTTTGTCCTCATATGAAAAACCTTAAATTCTATATCATGAAAGCTAAAATTATGTGTGTTCTCCTGAGCATGCTCATGGGAATGATTTCTTTGGCAAGTGCCCAAACTGCTGTTACAGTGGGAAGTAAGGTGGCAAGTGCTGATGAACTTGTAAGCGGAACTCCTTACCTCATCAAGTACGCTTCGATGACGGGCACCCCGTACATTACTGAAGGCGTTGATGGGAGCATAGGAGCCTTCTATTCTGCTCCTAACAGTCAGAACTCCCCTACAACGGCCAGTGTCTTTTACTTTCTCAGTGACGGCAGCAATTGGAAGATAGAAAATGCCTTCACGGGCAACTATTGGCCTACTCCTGCGAGCAATGGCACTCTCGTACCCACCACTGCCGCCAATGCTGGAAGTTGGGCGATAAGCATTAGCAATGGCACGGCTACGCTCACTTGCAACAATTTTGGTCTAGATCGCCTGGGGAACCCCAACCGCGTGGTAAGTTGGTCGAGTCGGAAACCGGTGGAGATATACACCATCGCTTCAGCTTCCACATTATCCACAGCGGCCACCTATCCTGAGTTTTCTGGCAATGACATCGTGGTTTCTTCAACCGAGGCTGCCAGTCTGAGTGAAGGACAGTGGTATGTGATGAAGAATCGCGGCCGCAACGGATATGCCTATGAAACCAGTGGTTCGATGAAGAACCAAGGCGCTCAACCTTCGGGTTCGGCCACTAGCGAGGCCAAATCCCTTGTACGCTTGCTCGCTGCTGGCAATGGCAAATATTACATCCAAACCGGTTTGGGCAACTTCTTTGGTGTCATTCCCCAGAATACGGCAGTTCCAACCACCGCACTTGGTACGGAATCGATGACCATAGGTAAAATCAACAACACCAACGGCCACTTCTACATACAGGGAGCATCCAACAGCATCGTCCTCGACTGCCAGGAAAACGGCAATCCCGTGGTGGGGTGGGGCACCAGTGTTCCTACATCTACTGGTGGAAACAACGACTGGGCCTTCTATCCCGTAACCTTTGATGTTTCGTGGATTCCTGCCATTTCGGAAGTGTACACCATCAATAATACCAATGCCAATCGTGGCGCCCTGATGTACGCTCCTTCCCAGAGCACATCCTTCGTGTGGTCAAGCGGCAAGAACAGCCAGACCTTCGATGCCACGAGTGCCAACTGCCAGTGGGTAATTTGTCCTACGGGCACTACTGGCCAGTACTATCTCTACAATGTGGGCGCAGGCAAATTTGCCATCCCCGCTACAGGCGGGACCTATAATGGCTACAATTGGATATTCTCGTCCAGTGCCGTTGCTGTGAACCTCGTTTCCCAGTCTGATGGCACCTACAAGATTCATACAGCAAGCGGCAGTATTTATGCAGCAGTCAGCAACAACTACATGGGCCCCATCATCAACTATAACGACATTGGCGGCAACTTCACAGTCACCAAGGTAGATAATGCTGACCAAAGTGCTGCCGCCAGTGCCGCTGTGGCCAAATTGGTCCGTAATCAGACCGCTCTGACCACCTACCCGCAGACCAGCGGGTGGTATGCCATTCAGGTAAAGTCGGCGAACAACAATAGCAATGCTGTCGGGCGCTACCTTTATTCCTCAGCAAGCCTTTACAACGGTCTATACCCTTTGACTTTCACCGGTACTGTTGATATCCAACCCTCCATCTCCGATGCCACCTATTTCACCCATCTCGATTGCATGGCTTGGGACAACAACTACTGGCAATTGCCTGATGGCCGCTATCTTGTGGGCAACAGCAGCAACAAGTTCCCCACTCCTTCCAGCACCCCATCGGCGATAATCGCAGGCTATGACAATGGCAACTATTTCAAGAGCAGTAGTAACTATTATGCCGACCCCTACACCAGCAGTGGCACAAACTTCATCGGCGAGACGAGTTACATGCGCACCGCCTATAATGTTTATCCCATCGACCTTTCGGCAGCAGGTCTCACAGCTTGGCAGATGGTGTGCGATAACGCCCCTGAGACGCAGGAAATCAGTTGCTCGCGCAGCGATGTCAGCGGACTTTCCACCGTCTATAAGAATGGTCACATCTTCCTGCCTTCCGACATTACGCCCGCAGCCAGTGAGTTCACACTCGAAGGTTCAACAGGTGCCACCATCGATGCTTCGGCTCATACGGTTACCTTTGCCTACGACCCCAACCTTGCCATGGTTGCAGGAAGCATAGAGGTGGCACAAGGATGGCAGACCGCTGGGCGCGATAGCGAAGTCATGTTGCTGCGTGTAACGGCTTCTCCGTTCAAGGCTTCCACCGATGTGACCATGTCCGTCGACCTCAAGGATGGAACTGCGAGTGAGATTTCCACTCTGACGCTTTACGAGGCTTCGTCCAGTTCGCCTGAAATACTTTCCACAGGTTCTGGGGCACCTACGAAGAGTGTCGTTGCCCAGACTGCCGTTTCCGGCTCTTCGGTTGCCCTCTCTATCGGTTCGCTTGCCAAGGGCACCCACTACTATTGGATAGCGGCTACGGTGAAAAGCGATGCCACACTGGGCTGCGTGCTCGATGCGGCAGTTTCCAGTATCACTTACACTTGCAACGATAATGAAACCACACTCGACCTCACTTCCGTAGGTGACCCTGCCGACCGTGGTGCCATGGTGTTCAATGCACACAGCTATCCCTTCTTGCCGCGTGACAACGGAAGCCGCGTCTATCGAATTCCCGCTATGGTTGTGGCCGACGATGGTAGCATCGTGGTGGCTTGTGACAAGCGCTACGAAAGCCACACCGACATTGGTGGCGGTCATGTGATTGATATTGTCACCCGTCGTTCCACTGATGGCGGCAAGACATGGAGCTCACCTGTCACCATCGCCAAAGGCGACAATTCCAACGATGCCACTTGTGGCTATGGCGACCCCTCGCTCATCAAGGGACTGGATGGTACACTCTACTGCTTCTTCGGGGCTGGAAACATCGGCTACTTCTATGGCTTGAACCGCATCTGTATGTCTGTCTCCCACGACAATGGAGTGACATGGAGTACCTCGGCTGCCAATCCGCCTGCCGACCTTGTTTCCACCGGCAAGCTCACCGACCACGCCAGCTCCTATGGTAGCAATACCTGCTATGGTCTTTACGACTACTTTGTGACATCAGGTCGCGGTCTCTGCACCTCTGAGGGTTACCTGATGGGCCTGCTGCCAGCTCAAGTCTACACCAATTCAACCAAGACCGAGCACTCCAGCAATTCGCACGACTACATCTTCTATTCCACCGACCAGGGTGCCACGTGGCATTTCAGCGACCAGGCCATCTTCACTGGTGGCGATGAGGCCAAGGTCATTCAGACCAGCGAAGGCCAGTTGCTGGCTTCCGTGCGCCAGGGCTACAACCGTGGCTTCAACACGGCCACCTACACTGCAAATGCCGATGGCACGCTTTCCTTCACTATGGGCACACAGTGGAACAACTCACAACTCAGTGCTGGTGGCTATGCCAACAATCAAGACATCTTCTACTATCAGCGTCAGTCAGAGACCAATAAGACCGATGTCATCTTCCACTCCATGACTACTGCCCAGCATGCCAACCTCCATCTATACTACAGCACCGACCAGGGACAGAACTGGAAGGAGTTCCTAAATGTGCAGACCAAGGGTGCACGCTATGTAACGATGGAGAAATCGCCCACCGGCAGCCTCTATCTCCTCTATGAGGACCAGACGCTCAACTCCGCTGGTGGTTACACTGACTACAACCACTATCCCCTCAACTTCCTTGAAATCACCCGCGAACAGCTCCTGCAACTCATACCTTCGCTCGACGAATCCTCCGACACCGAGGAAGTTAAGATAGTCTTAGGCTCCTCTGGCGAGGGCGTATATGGTTCGTGGAGCGGCCTCACCTGGACCTCCAATGGAACCAGTGGATTGGCAGGAGTCACCATGACCCTCTCTGATGGTACATACAATAGGTTCAGTTCCCTCAACGGCCGTTACAATCTGGCCTACCATCCCGCTGCTGCCAACACGCAGTCCACGCTCACCCTTACACCCCCTGCAGGCTACATCATTACGGGCTATTCCGTGGAGACTGGTGTCTATCAGGGTCAGACCTATACGCTGACGGCGGACGACGGAACATCAGTGACACCCGCCAATTTGGGTTCCACCTATACTCCCTTGGATGTCCATGGTCTCAATGCTCTGTCCACCTCCATCACCATCACCACGACGGATGCCAGCAAGTGGCTCTCTCTGGCCAACTTTGTCGTGCGTCTGTTGCCCATTCAAATCCAGTTGGGCGACGTAGATAGGAGCGGCATAGTCGATGTCGATGATGTCACGGCCCTCGTGCAAATGATTCTCGGCAACGATCCCACACACCAACAGTATGATTGGGATGTAGCCGATGTGAACGGCGACGGCCATGTTGGCCTTGGCGACGTCACGGCCTTAGTCAACCTGGTACGACCGTAGGGCAGAATAGCATAGTGTGGGGCGCGCTTTTTTGCGCGCCTTCACACTTTTAACACAGTTGTCAGACTCACCACGAAGCAATGCGAAGAAGATTGAGGGTTCCCAAGCAAATTCTTTTGACCGTGCTGATGGCCCTGTTTGCAGGAACCAGCATCGTGAAATCGTCTACTGCCACCTCGCTGCTGATGCCCAAGCCGCAACAGCTGACGGAGAATGGGGCCAGTTTCGATCTCAACCGCACGGTAAGCCTCAAAGACCCTACTAACTCCGCGCTGCTGGCCTCGCTCTTCAACACGGGTGACGGTCCGGCGACAGTAACCGTGAATATTGTCAGTGCCACGGAACTTGGGACGTTCGACTACGAGCTGGCAGGTTTCGACAACGAAGGCTACAAACTCAGTGTCACCTCCGACGACATCACCGTGACCGCAGCCACGAAGACGGGCGTCATACGTGCCGCACAGACCCTGATGCAACTGAGTGCCGCCACCGGTGGAACCAGCATCCCGGGTGTGGATGTCACCGACTATCCAGCTTTCAAACTGCGTGGCTTCATGCATGACGTGGGTCGTTCTTTTATTTCCTTTGCCGAACTGAAGAAGGAGATTGACCTGCTCTCGCGCTTCAAGGTGAATGTCTTCCATTGGCATCTGACCGACAACCAAGGCTTCCGTTTCGAGAGCAAGGCCTACCCCCAGCTCAACCAGGCCGCCAACATGTCCCGTTTCCCCGGCTGCTACTACACGCAGGCTCAGTGTACGGAACTGGAAACCTACGCTGCTGAACGTGGTGTCATCGTGATACCTGAGATTGACATGCCTGGCCACTCCACGGCCTTCACCAACGCTATGGGCTACACCATGAGCAGTGACCAAGGCAAGGCTGCACTGAAGGTGCTGCTGGGCGAACTGGCCGCAGCCTTCCCCCTGGCTCCGTACATCCACATGGGAGCTGATGAGGCTGGTACGACAGCCGCCTTCGTCAACGAAATGTCGCAGTATATCAAGGAGACCCTCGGACGGCGCTGCGTTGTGTGGAACCCCATCAGTGGCGTGACCATCAACACTACAAACCTGCCTTACATCAACATGACCGAAATGTGGAGCACCCGTGGCACGAAGATTGCCGGCTTGTCCAATATCGACTGCCGATACAACTATGTGAACCACTTCGATGTCTTTGCTGACCTCGTGGGTATCTACAAGAACAACATCTATTATGCCCGGCAGGGCAGTGCTGAAGTGGCCGGAGCCATCACGGCTCTGTGGAATGACCGTAAGACGGCGACGGAAACCGATGTTGTCCGCCAAAACAACCTGTATGCCAACGTTTTGGCCACAGTCGAGCGAGGTTGGATGGGCGGTGGAAATCAGTACATCGAAACAGGAGGCGTGATGTTGCCCAATGATGGCAGCGAGTTTGAGGAGTTTGCCGACTGGGAGCGTCGCTTCCTTCATTACAAGAGTACATGGCTGGCTGGTGAACCCATTCCTTATGTTCGGCAGACCAACGTGAAGTGGCGCATCAGCGAACCCTTCCCCAATGGCGGCTTGGCATCTGCGGTGTTCCCGCCAGAGGAATGTACTGACGAGATACTGCCTGACGAGTTCTCCTACAACGGAAAGACTTATTCCGTGGGCATGGCCACGGGAGCTGGCATCTACCTGCGTCATGTGTGGGGTACGCTGATACCAGCCTATTTCGCTGCTCCCGCGCTGAACACTACGGCATACGCCTGGACATACGTCTATTCGCCCACGGCGCAGACTGCCGGAGCACTCATTGAATTCCAAAACTACGGACGGTCGGAAAACGACCATGCCCCCGATGCTGGCAACTGGGACCGCAAAGGCTCACGCATCTGGGTAAATGGCGAGGAGGTGGTTCCACCAACGTGGACAAACAGCGGACTGAACATCAACAGCGAAGTTGATTTGGGTAATGAGAATTTCCCGGCCCGCCCACCTGTCAGCATCTCACTGAAGGCAGGATGGAACAAGGTATTCCTGAAACTGCCCTACGTTTCAGCCTGCGGCATCCGTCTAAACAAGTGGATGTTCACTTTCGTTCTGACTGATGCCACGGGAACGAACGCCCTTGATGGAATTGTCTATTCGCCCATACAGAGCAAGGACTAAAATATGGATGCCCTATTGCCCAAGCCATGATGGCACACATTGCATGGGTAGATGGTTGGCATAGCATAAACTTAAGGAACGTATTGCAAAGACTTAAGGTCCGTATTGCTTACTTCAATCCTCGACGTGGAATCTACGTTCCACGTCGTGGAATATAGATTCCGCGTCGTGGAAGGAGCATTCCACGACATGGAATGTAGTTTGCACTACACATTGTATCCTTGCAGCCTTTAATTAATAGCAACAGCTCACACAACGCAAGGGGTCAAATAACCTATTATATAATAATGATAATAAGTGGCCTCGACAAATGTCGACACTCTTTGTTTTGTCGGGGTGTCTGTAAATCTTCATATCGTTCTTAGTGCCAAATAGCGTGATGGCCTATATTTATAAGGTAGTTTACTGCCCGATTGAATAATCTGCCTCATGGCTAGCCGGGAGGGTATTAGAAGTAAAAAAAACTATATAGATACAATAAAGGGGCGAGGGAGGCGTTATAATATGTGGATGAAAAGACTGTTGTGGCTGGTTGTGAGCGTGCTGATGTCGACAAGAGTCTGTGCTCAGTACGATGCAGCGTTCACCAACTACTGGGCGCTGCAATCCTACTTCAATCCCGCTTCAAGCGGTATGGATGGGAAACTCAACGTGCAAGGTGCCTACAGCATGCAAATGGCGGGATTCGATGGAGCCCCTCAGACAATGCTTGCAACTGCTGACCTGCCACTCTTCTTCCTGAGTCCGCGACATGGCGCTGGCGTGGGATTCATGAATGACAAGATAGGTCTGTTCGCCAACAAGAAGTTGTACCTGCAATATGCCTACCACCAGCCGCTATGGGGCGGCAAGTTGAGCATAGGTGCTCGAGTGGGATTCCTGAACGAGACATTCGATGGTTCGAAGTTGGATGTTGAAAATACGGGTGACCCCTCTTTCTCCTCCAGCGAGGTGGACGGTACGGGACTGGACGTGGACGCTGGTCTGCGCTATACTTATAAAGATGTATGGTATGCCGGACTGAGTTCGATGCATCTGACGGGACCGACCATAAAACTGGGCGATGATAAGAGGAACGAAGTGAGCGTGAGCCGACTCTACTACCTGACGGGCGGCTATACGGTGAAGTTCAAACAGCCCGAGTATGCGCTTTACACCTCTGCCATCCTGCGCACCGACCTGCAAGCCTGGCGCGGTGACGTGACAGCCCGACTGGCATACAACGGAGAGAAGATTCACCTCTATGGAGGACTCTCGTATAGTCCTACGGTGAGTGTGGCGCTGCTGCTTGGAACTCGGTTCCACGGCATACAGATTGGCTACTCCTACGAGATGTACACAAGCGGCATCGGCGCACTCTACGGAACGCACGAATTGGTGTTGAGTTACCAGACGGACTTGAACTTGTTTAAGAAAGGAAAGAACTTGCATAAGAGTGTGAGAATACTATAGAACGAAAAACGAAACAGAAGTAAAGCTTCTTACGAAACGTGGCTATGCCGCTACAAAAAATAAGCGCTTCGCTGCAAAGACTTAAGATAAAGACAAAAACGAAATATGAAGCAGAAAACGATATTGATTTTGATGGCTATCATCGCCCTGAGTTGGGCGTTGACAGCTTGCATGGGTGGCTCGTCGGCAAATGCAGTGGGCGGTGAGGTGACTGGTGTGAAGGGTACTTCCTTCTCCGAGCCTGCGCCCTTTGGTATGGTGCCCGTGCGAAAGGGTTCGCTGAAGATTGGACTGGAGGAGAACGACACCCTGTGGGGTGCCGAATTCCCGAAGCGCGACATCTCAGTGGATGGTTTCTGGATGGACGAGACGGAGGTGAGCAATGCCAAGTATCGCCAGTTCGTGAACTGGGTGCGTGACAGCATCATTCGCGAGCGTCTGGCAGACCCTGCCTATGGTGGTGATGAAACGTACAAGATAGAAGAGGACAAGGAGGGAAATCCCATCACTCCCTATCTGAACTGGAATAAGAGCATTCCCTGGAAGAAGGCAAATGAGGATGAGGCTCGCGCCATTGAGAGTGTGTATGTCATTCACCCCATCGACGGTACGAAGATGTTGGATGCCAGTCAGATGAACTATCGCTATGAAATCTACGACTATGTGGCTGCTGCCCAGCGCAAATATAGGTTGAATGCTGAGGAACGTGACCTGAACACCGACCACACGGTGGACCCCAACCAGGTGCCCATGATTTCGAAAGACACTGCTTGGATTGACGATGAAGGGCGCATTCAGCGACAGACTATTACGCGTCCGTTGTCGGGTCCGTGGGACTTCCTGAATACTTATATCGTGAACATCTTCCCCGACACAACTTGCTGGGTCAATGATTTTCAGAATGCCGACAATGAGCGCTATATGCGACTCTACTTCAACAACCCCGCTTATGACGATTATCCAGTGGTGGGTGTGACTTGGGAACAGGCAAATGCCTTCTGCGCTTGGCGCACCAATTTCCTACTGAAGGGTATCGGTGGCATGGCGAAGTACATTCAGCGCTATCGTCTGCCCTCTGAAATAGAGTGGGAGTTTGCAGCTCGCGGTAAGGAGGGCAATCCCTTCCCCTGGGAGGAACTGGAGGTGAAGAGCGAAAAAGGTTGCTATTTTGCCAACTTTAAGCCCGACCGTGGAAACTACACAGAAGATGGTAGTCTGATTACCTCGAAGTGCGGTGCATTCAGTAGCAACTCCAACGGATTGTATGATATGGCAGGCAACGTGGCAGAGTGGACGAGTACCGTCTACACCGAAGCCGGTGTGGAGAGCATGAGCGACATGAACCCTGAGTTGAAATACAACGCAGCCAAGGAAGACCCCTACCGACTGAAGAAAAAGAGCGTGAGAGGTGGTTCGTGGAAGGACCCCGAAAGTATGATTCGTTCGGCTTGGCGTACCTACGAATATCAGAACCAACCTCGCTCGTATGTGGGCTTCCGCTGCGTGCGCTCGATGGTGAACGATGCTGCAAAACAGCCTAATAAAAAGAAATAACGAACTTCGTAGAAATAAAAGGTTAAAGGTTTAAAAGTTTAAGGGTTTAACTCATAACCTCAGAACCTCATAACCTTAAAACCTCAAAACCTCATAATCTCACAACCTTAAAACCACATAAACCTGACTATGGCAAAGAAATTAAATGTAATAGATAGAATCCAGAAATGGATGGACACGATGGCCGGACAGACTTTCATGAACTATGCTTATTCATGGGGTGCTGCTATCGTTATCTTGGGAACATTATTCAAACTGACACATATCCCAGGAGCCAATTTGATGTTGTTCATCGGTATGGGCACTGAGGTGTTTGTGTTCATTGTTGCCGGTTTCGAACGCGTAACGGAGAAGGTTCCCGAAACTGCTGCCGGTGGTGCTGCATTGAGCAGTGAAACTGTAGAGGAATTGGCTGCCGTAGCTTCGGCTGCCGCCGCAAATGGTGGTGGAGGAGGTGTTGTCATCGGTGGCGGTGGCCCTGCTGTAGTTGGTGGTGGTCCTGCCGTTGTGGGCGAAGGTGGTGCAGCTGCTGCCGTAGTTGGTGGCGGCGGATCTGCAATCGTTGGCGGTGGTCCTGCCATTGTCGGTGGCGGCGGTGGTGGTACCGTGGTCATTGGTGGTGGAATGCCTGCTGGTGGTGGCGGTACGGTTGTCATCGGTGGTGGCAGTGTTGCTGCGGGTGCGGTTGAAGGTGTGCCACAAGGCGAAGGTGGCGAGGGTCAACCTGTTGTAGTAGGTGGCGGTGCCGTTGGTGGTCAACCCATCGTTTTGGGCGGTGGTGGCTTCGTTGGCGGTGGCAGTCTTACTGAGGCTGCGCAGCAAATACAAGCAACAGACCCAGCTGCTGTGGAAGAGGCCGTGAAGAACTATGCCGAGCGACTGAACGAACTGACGGATGTGCTCGGTCGTGTGAAGGATCAAGCTGCTCGCATGTCCACCGACAGTGAGGAGATGGAGAACCTGAACCGCACGCTGACGGGTATTGCCACAGTTTACGAATTGCAGCTGCGTAACATCAGCAAGCAGGTAACAACCATAGAAAAGATTGACGAACAGACACGCCGAATGGCTCAGCAGATAGAGGAACTGAACAATGTCTATGCACGCATGATTCAGGCACTGACCATCAATATGGCGCCTGCTGCTCCCATTCCTCCTGTCTCTCCCGCGGCTCCCACAAGTCCTTCGGAGGAATAATTGTTAAATTGTGAAATTGTCAAATAGTCAAATTAGACTATGGCTCAGATAAAGAAAAAGAAGATATCGCCACGTCAGAAGATGATCAATCTGATGTATGTCGTGCTGATGGCCATGTTGGCCCTCAACGTCAGCAGCGATGTGCTGAAAGGATTTACCATTGTTTCCGACGGAATTGAGTTGGCTACGCAAAATGCCATTCAAACCAACGAAGGCATCTACAAGAACTTCGAGGAGCAGATGAAGGCCAACCCAACAAAGGTTAAGCAGTGGTACGACAAGGCGAAATATGTGCGTCAGATGAGCGACTCGCTGTATAACTTGGCCGAGGAACTGAAGGTGGCCATTGTGAGAAAGAGCGATGGCAAGAAAGGTGATGTGCACAATATCAAGAACCAGGAAGACCTGGAGGCAGCGAGCAGTGTGATGCTGGCGCCCAACAAGGGTCGTGGCAAGGAACTCTACGATGCGGTGAACAGTTATCGAGAGCGCATCACCAAGATGGTGACTGACAAAGGACAGCGTCGCATCATTGAGAGCAACCTGAACACCGAAGTTCCTGCCAAGGGCAGAGCCGAAGGCAAGAACTGGCAAGAGTATATGTTCGAAAGTATGCCTACCTCGGCTGCCGTAACCCTGTTGACTAAACTGCAAAACGATGTGCGCCATGCTGAAGGAGAAGTGTTGCACGGACTCGTGAGCAACATTGACGTAAAGGATATCCGTGTGAATGAGGTCAATGCCTTTGTGGTTCCCAATGCGCAGACAATTGTGCAAGGAGGATTGTTCTCAGCACAAATCTTTATGGCTGCTGTTGACACCACCAACCGCCCAACGATTTACGTGGGTGGCAGGGAAATCAAGAGCGACCATGGTATATATGAAACTGTTTGTAACTCGACTGGTGACTTCACGCTGACGGGCTGGATTGAAACGCTGAATGGTCGTGGAGAGAAAATCAAGCGCGAGTTTGAACAGAAATATACAGTCATTCCGCCAAGCGCTACCGTAAGTGCCGATATTATGAATGTGCTCTATGCCGGTTACGACAACCCCATGAGCGTGAGTGTTCCTGGCATTCCATCGAGCCGATTGCGCGTGAGCATGTCGGGTGGTTCGTTCACTCAGAAAGGCGACGGCAAGTTCATAGCTCGTCCCACAAATGTGGGCGGTGAGGCCGTGGTCACTGTGGCTGCAGAAACAGGAGGTCGAGTGCAGGAAATGGGTAAGTTCACCTTCCGCGTTCGCAAATTGCCTGACCCAACGGCTTACATTCCAGTGGGCGACGACCATGTGATGGGTGGTAAGATCTCGAAACAAAACCTGATGGCGATGACCAACCTTGGTGCTGCCATTGACGATGGACTGCTGAATATCCCATTCTCAGTACGTGGATTCGAAATGGTGTTCTATGACAATATGGGTAATGCAGTGCCGGAGATAGCACAGTCCAGTGAGTTTACCTTGCGCCAGAAGAACATGATTCGCCAACTCAACCGAGGCAAGCGATTCTATATCACGAAGATTCGTGCTGTAGGACCTGATGGCATTGAGCGCACACTGAATGGCGCAATGGAAGTCATTGTAAATTAAAAAAAATAAAAGTATAAAAGTTTAACGGGTTAATAGTTCAAAGGTTAAAACCTCAAAAGGCTGCGATTAAGCGAGAGCAGAGTGATGCACGCATCGACTATGCCGAGCGTGAGCAGGCTCGAAAGAAGTTCAACCTCATAACCTCAAAATCTAAAAAGATATGAAGCGCATAGCATTATTCATTCTTTGTTCATTATTCATTGGCACCGCTTTTGCTCAGCCTTCCAAGCGTCGCTCGACAACGAGCAATGCTGCAGCTCAGCAAGGCAAGCAGAATACGCCGAAGGCCAGCGACCGTGCAGCGCTGTTGTTCCCCACTGCCGACGAAATGCCGGAGGATGTGGTGTGGAAGCGCGACATCTATCGTCAACTCGACCTGATGGCCGACAAGAATGCGCCACTCTACTATCCTGTGGAGCCAAACGACCGACAGGTGAACCTCTTCACCTATCTCTTCCGTCTGTTCCTTACTGGACGTATTTCGGCTTACACCTACAAATTGGATGGTAACGAGTCGTTTGCTGAAAAGGATCGTGTGTCGGATGTGAAGGAAATTCTCGACCGCTATTATATCTATTATGAAGAGAAAGACGGCAAGTACACTGTGGCCGACAACGACATTCCCTCGGCACAGGTGAAGCGCTATTATCTGAAGGAAAGCAGTTATTTCGACCAGCGCACAGGCACCTATCACGCCAAGGTTACCGCCCTTTGTCCCGTGCTTCTTGAGGATGATGGATTCGGCGACGGCGGAGCTGTCACTCCCAAACCACTCTTCTGGTTGAAGTACGACGACATAGCTCCATATCTAAGCCGACTGCCAATCATGTCCAGCAATCTCAACAATGTCACTAACATGACTGCTGACGACTACTTCACCATGAACCGCTACGATGGCCAAATTTACAAGACCGCCAACATGCAGGGCAAGGTGCTCATCAACGAGCCTGACACTGCGAAGGTTAGGAAGGAGCAGGAGAAGATAGAGAAGCAACTTCAAGAATTCGAAGAGAACATCTGGCACCAGCGCGAGAAGGTGGATACAACCTTGACCGACAGCTTGGAGGCTGAGCAGGAGCAGGCTAAGCCTAAGGCAAAGGCTAAAACCAGTCAGCGCCAAAAGCCTACAGGCAAAGAACAGGCCGTGCAGAAGGGAACCACTAACCGCAGGACTTCTACAACTTCTGGCAACAAAGAAAAGAAGGAAAAGACCTCCAAATCCAGTGCTGCCCCCGCCGCCAGTGTTCGTCGCACTAGAAGATGAAACGACTGTTATACATATTATTTATAATTGTCAATTGCCAATTGTCAATTGTCAGTTCCGCCAAGGCACAGGCACCTGTTCCTGTGGTCAATCGTGTCAAGCCCTGGCAGTGGGGCGTTGAGGCAGGTGTGGATGTCAGTCGTTTCCGTGCCAGCAAGGAGCTTTTCTCACCCGACAATCGGGTGGGGTGGTTCATGGGTTTGAAGATAAAGACCAAGATTCCGCTACCCAACCTGGGACTTGATGCTGCGGTGCTCTATAATCAGAATCACCTTGAATATGAAGCCGCTACAGGCAGATATAAAAACAAAAAGATGCACATGTTCGTTGTTCCTGTCAACCTCCGCTACAATTGGAAGTTGCAGGAGAATTTTGTCATCTATCTGGCCTCGGGCCCTCAGTGGAACTGGCTTCTCGATAAGAAACGATTCGGCGAGAATGGCAAACTCGAACATTCCTTCTTCGACTGGAACATAGGCATGGGATTCGATATCTTCAAGCATGTGCAGTTTGGTTTCAACTACAACATTCCGCTGGGTAAGATGGGTGAAGTGAACAATGTCAACTTGGAAGGCCATACATGGAACATCCGGGCAGCCTACTTCTTTTAGCCGATGTAGTTCTGCCCCTCCCTTTGGCCGAGACCTACACCTACCGACTACCTGAGCGATTGCAAGACCGCGTCGCCGTGGGTAGTCGGCTTATCGTTCCTTTTGGCAGCAAAAAGATTTATTCTGCCATTGTTGTCAAGGTATATAGCGAGAACGGAATGCAACTTCGTTGCTACGAAACGTCCCTGCGGGACTACGAAAACCTTACAGCCTCACAACCTCACAACCTCACAACCTCACAACCTCATAACCTCAAGGAAGCCCTTGATGTCCTTGATGCCTCCCCAGTGCTTCTTCCCGACCAATTATGGCTCTGGCATTGGATTTCCGACTACTACATTTGTACCCTTGGCGAGGTCTATAAGGCCGCCCTTCCCTCGGGCATGAAACTCGAGAGCGAGAGTCTTGTGGAGTACAATCCTGACTACGATTCCTCCGAGCCCCTTTCCCCTGTTGAGCAATATGCCTTCGACCTCATGGAGCGTCTGCGCCAGCAAAAAATCGTGGATCTTCAGAAAAGTATTCAGGAATACGAAACTTCCCTATCCCCAAAGACTCAGCGTTCCGCAAGTCCAAGTAAGAGTCTCCGCGTCATCAAGTCGCTGTTCGACAAGGGTGCCCTCATCATGCACGAACAGTTGCAACGCAACTATCGTCCCAAGACCATCCATTGTGTGCGGTTAAGTGAAGCCTATTTCAGCGAGGAATGTTTGAACCAACTTTTCGAGGAACTCCGTCGTGCCCCCAAGCAGGCAACCTTGCTCACCCGCTATCTCGACCTTTCCAAGGCCAGTGCTGCACTCACTTTGCAAAACCATTCCCTGCTTATCGAACTGGAGAAATCCATGCTTATGGAAGGACAGTCTGAAGCTGCCTTCAAGGGTCTTCGCGAGCGTGGAGTGCTGGAGGTTTATGAGAAGGCCGTTTCACGGTTGGGCAGTGAAGATTCCACCACCCTAAACCCTTCACCCTCCACTCTTCACCCTTCACCTTTCACCCTTAACCTTTCACCTTTCACCCTTCACCTTTCTTCTGCTCAACAGCAAGCCTACGACGAGATACAGGCCGCCTTTTGTGACCACGACACTTGTCTCCTTCATGGTGTCACCTCCAGCGGCAAAACTGAAATCTACATTCGCCTCATTTGGGAACAACTTCAGCAAGGCAAGCAAGTTCTCTACATGTTACCTGAGATAGTACTTACTGCGCAACTCGTAGAGCGACTGCAGCGTGTCTTTGGCTCGCGGCTTGGCGTTTATCATTCCAAATACCCCGACGCTGAACGCGTGGAAGTGTGGCAAAAGCAGTTGTCCGACCACCCCTATGACATCATAGTTGGCGTGCGCAGCAGCATATTCTTGCCTTTTCAACGGCTGGGACTCGTCATCATAGACGAGGAACACGAAACCTCTTTCAAGCAACAAGAACCCGCACCGCGCTATCACGCCCGCAATGTGGCTCTGGTGCTGGCCCACCACGTTGGGGCGAAAACACTCCTTGGCACGGCCACTCCCTCGCTCGAATCCTTCTACAATGCCCAATCGGGACGTTATGGCCTCGTCACTCTTTCTGAGCGTTACGGTCAGGTGCTTTTGCCGCAAATCCAGGTCATCGACATCCGTCAGCAGCGCCATCGTAAGGAGATGAAAGGCGCCTTCTCGCTCCCCCTCCTGCAAGCTATGCGTGAGGCTCTTGGTCGCCACGAACAAATCATCCTTTTCCAAAATCGTCGCGGCTATGCGCCTCAGATAGAGTGCCAAACTTGTGGCTGGAATCCACGGTGCACTCGTTGTGATGTCACGCTCACGCTCCACAAGTCAGGTCGACAACTCGTCTGTCACTATTGTGGCGCCACCTATCCTTTGCCCCAGCGCTGTCCTAATTGCGAAAGTCAGGACATTCGCAGCGTGGGTTATGGCACCGAACGCATCGAAGATGAGATTCAGCGCATCTTCCCCCAAGCACGCGTGGCGCGTATGGACCTCGACACCACTCGTAGTCGCACTGCCTACGAACAGTTGCTCAGTGACTTCCAACATGGTCGCACTGACATTCTTGTGGGCACGCAGATGGTCACCAAGGGACTCGACTTTGAACGCGTTAGTCTTGTGGGCATACTTAATGCCGACACAATGCTCAACCAACCCGATTTTCGTAGCTACGAGCGTGCCTTCCAAATGCTTTCTCAGGTAGCTGGCCGTGCTGGGCGTCGCCAGCGTCAGGGGCTTGTCCTGTTGCAGACTAAATCGCCCGAACTCAGCGTTGTCCATCAGGTGGTCAATAACGATTTTTCTTCCCTTTATCGCGACCAGTTGGAGGAACGTCAGGCCTTCCACTATCCTCCCTTCACGCGTTTGGTTAACATTGTGGTAAAGCATCGCGATTCAGCAGTTGCCGACCACCTTGCCCACGACCTCGCAACCTTGCTTCGTCAGGTTTTTGGTGAGCGCATTTTAGGTCCAGACACCCCGGCAGTCAGTCGTATTCAGTTGTTTTACATCCGTCGCTTGGTGCTCAAGGTCGAGGTCCGAGCCTCCATGTCCGAGGCACGCCTGCGCCTGCGTCAGATTCAGACTCACCTGCTCTCCCTGCCCCAATATCGCTCGGCACAGATTTACTATGATGTAGATCCCGTATAGCCTGCCATCCTTTTTCTTTTTCTCATCCCCAGAGAGAGAATCTCCTTTTCTTTCTTCATTGATTGCTTATCGTAAAGGGCTCGCGAACAATAGTTCCGTGCCTTTATTTTATATATTTTAAGTAAAATTATAGTACTATGTATTGCAAGGTATTATAATTATGCTTATCTTTGCACCATGAAACGTATAAAAAAGGAACATGATATTTAATTTTTAAACACATAAAGCTATGAACAACAAGCGTTTTTATCTTTCTCAAACCGACAAGAAGATTGCCGGAGTGTGTGGTGGCATCGCCGAGTACTTCGAGATTGATCCTCTTCTCGTGCGCGTATTTTTCCTGTTTGCGTTCTTTGGGATGGGGTGCGGGTTGCTTGCCTACCTTGTCCTATGGCTATTGGCTCCCAAGAGTCCCAGTATCTAATCTTTAATCCCTAATCTCTAATCCTTTATCCTATATCCTTTATCATGGACATTAATAACGCCAAATCACAGATGCGGAAAGGGATGCTCGAGTATTGCATTCTGCTACTGCTGAAACGGGCACCGGCCTATGCCAGCGACATCATACGTCAGTTGCAGGAGGCCGAACTGCTGGTGGTGGAGGGAACGCTCTATCCCCTATTAACCCGACTTAAGAAGGACGGCCTACTTTCCTACGAGTGGCAGGAGAGTACGCAGGGGCCGCCTCGTAAGTATTATGCACTGACCACAGAGGGCGAGGATTTCCTTATGGGACTCGATACCGCCTGGAATGAACTGGCCACTACGGTTAATTATCTGAAAACAACTCACCTTCTAACACATCAAGAATCATGAAAAAGAATATTACCATCAATTTATTGGGGCGCCTTTATGCCATCGACGAGGATGCCTACGAACTGTTGAAGCGCTACACAGACTCGTTGCGCAGTTACTTCTCGCATCGTGAGGGTGGGGAAGAGATAGCTGACGACATTGAGGCCCGCATCGCCGAACTGTTCGACGAACTGAAGGCTCAGGGCACTGAAGCCATCACCATCGAACACGTGCAAGACATCATTCAACGTGTGGGACGACCTGAGGAGATGGAAGAAAACCCCTCCCAACCTCCCCTTGAAGGGGAAGTGAATCCCGAAGAATCAGCATCCAACTCCATCCCTTTAAGCGAGGGCAGGGGTGGATCTTCCCGCAAACTATATCGGAACATGGCCGACCGCAAGCTCATGGGCGTTCTCTCCGGTCTGGCTGCCTACTTCGGCGGCGATGTCCTTTGGTGGCGACTGGGTTATGTCGCCCTGTTCTTCCTGCCCGGCGGATTCGTCTCCCGCATGTTCTACTGGTCGAGTTGGCACTGGGGCATCAGCCTCAACTTCACGCTCATCATCCTCTACGTCGCCCTGGGCATACTCATGCCCGTGGCCGAGACACCCGAGGACCGGCTGCGCATGAAGGGCAAGCCCGTCAATCCGCAAAACCTGGCCGACGAGGTCAGCCAGCCGCAAACTGCGCAACGGCCTGGCGAGGGCCACATGGGTTGCCTGGGCGGCTTCTTCTTCATCGTGGGCACCCTTGTCCGCTGGTTCATCTACGGGCTGGGCATCGCCTTAGCCTTCACCCTGCTGGCCGGCATCGTGGCCCTGATAGCCGTCATGACCATGCCCCACACGATGATTCACGAGAGCGACCCCACCTTCTGGCAGTTCTTCGATGCCAACCAGACCCTCCTGCTCACGGCCTCCGTGCTCTCGTTGGGCGTGCTGCTCATCCCCACGTACTGCATCATCCACAGCTTCTTCAGCGAAATCCGTATGCTGCAGCCCATGGGATTCCGCCAGCGCCTCGCCTTCCTGATTGTCTGGATAGGCCTGTTCATCGCCGCCGCAGTCTTCTGCACACGTCTCGTGGGCAAGATTAAGGAGGCCGAGGACAAGAGTTGGCAAATCCGCGACGAACAGTACCGCAAGGAGAATACCCACGACGGCATCTTCTACGAGCCCGACGAGTGGGACTTCCTCTCGGAGCGCGGCTGGCGCGTCGTCCGGGCCGACCATTGCGACCGCTACACCTCCAGCGGGCAATACTACACGGGAAGTGGGGCCCGCTACATCGACACCTACGACTCGCGCCATCGCCAGCTCTTCACCATCGAGCGCACCGACTCGTTGCAGCCCGGCACCTACCGCCTGACGGCCTGCGTGCGGGCCAACGGACAGGGGGCCTACGTCTATGCCTTCATCGACGGGTATGCCAGCGCACCGTGGTATAAAGAAATCCCTGCCGATGGCAACACGGGCGGCGGCCTGTGGCGCGAGGCCAGGCTGAAGCGCGACAGCATAGATGCCTACGTCACCCCCAATCCGGAGTCTGTCCGCCCCGCCGACTACGACTACCTCCGCGCCATCGCCGAGGCCAACGGCGGGCGTGGCTTCGGTTGGAACCGTATCGCCCTGCCCCTCATCGTGGTCAAGAAACCCTCCCTGCTGCACTACGGCGTCTCCACTGTCCCGTCCCTCACGGGCAGCACATGGCTCGGCCAGTGGTTCTCTGCCTGCGACTTCGAGCTGAAGCGCATCGACGAAAAGAAGAAATAACCCTTACTGTTTTTCATAATAGAATTTAGTTAGTAAATAAGCAACGCACGTGCCCGCATCCGCCAGCCGTGAGGTTCGCGGATGTTCCTCTCCAACGAAGAAACACAATGCCTTAGATTCCCCGTCCCACGGGGAACCATCTGGTTGTGTCCTTAATCCAAAACCCATTAGACCTATGAAAAAGACAATTATTCTTTTGCTTGCCCTGCTTTCGGTCGTCGCGTCGTTGCGTGCCGACATTCTGAAGGGGCGTGTCATTGATGCCCAGACGGGCGAACCGTTGGATGGTGCTCGAGTGGAGGCCAAGATGGCTTCGGGCGAAGGCACATCCGTGTGGATGTTCACGACCGACACGCTCGGACGATTCCAATTCGAGAGTTATTCCATGCGACGCATCACCCTGCGCGCCGAGTTCTTCGGCTACAAGCCTACAACAGTACAGCTCATGTCGAGTGCAGGACTCGATACGGTACTCATCGACGACATCCGTCTTGAACCCAGCGAAGTGCTGATGCGGGAGCTGGCCGTCGAGGGGCGTGCCCGTCGCTTCTACATGCGTGGCGACACGGTGGTCTTCAATCCCCAGGCCTTTCCCGTAGAGGAGGGCGAACGGCTGCAAGACCTTGTGCTCCAGTTGCCCGGTGTGTCCGTTAAAGATGGACGCCTGCTTTGGAACGGGAAGCCCGTGCGCCTGATGATGAACGGACATGAGGCTTTGAGCGAGGGGATGCTGATGAGCCAACTGCCCGTGGAGGCCGTAGAGAACATCAAGGCCTACGAGCGCAAGAGTGAACTGGAAGAGCAAACGGGTGTGGATGACGGCAAGCGCGAACAGGTGTTGGACGTGACCATCAAGCCGCGTTTCATGGACCGCTGGAGCGGTGAGGTCAGTGCCACGGCCTACTCTCGTAAGAACTATGCCGCAGAGGCGAATGGCATGAAGTTGAGCGATACCGACCCCGTAATCTTCTTCCTGCGTGCAGCCGACGACCCTCGCGCCGTCTCGAAGAAGACCGCCGACCAATTTTGGACGTACGGAGCCGACGATGCCATCCGCCAACAGATGGGTAGCCTCGCCTACAAGCATGCCTGGCGCCCTAACTTCGAGAGCAGTCGCGACAGTTATTGGGCCTTGACTGCCGGGGCCAACCACAGCGACCGACCGCACTCGCGTTGGGAGCGTGCCCAGACTTTCTTGCCTGGTACTCTTCCTACGGAAACGGATACCGAGGAACGCACGTATCAACACAATTTCTCTACGCCACTCGACTTTTCCTCGCGTATCGAGTTTTCACCCAAACTCCGTATGCAGGTCTATGCCACACTGGCATACGAACAGGAGGAGAACACCACCGACCGAGAGCAACAGACGTTCGAGACCGAAGACCAACCCCGGCCCTCCAACTCTGCTTCCTATCAGTCCGTCTCACGAAGCAAAGGCTTGACGGGCACCATGAAGAGCAAACTGTTATACCTGACCGAGAAAGGTATGCTTGCCGGTGGCATAGATGCAGAGTGCAGACACCGACAGAACCACGGTTGGTCGCAGGGCAATTATCACTACTTTCAGGAAGGAGCATCTGCACTTGACCGTCAAAGCTTCCGTTCGCCGACCAACGACCTTAATCTCGCCCTGCATTTGGGAGCCCAGCAGGCACTCGGCAAGAATACGGTGCTTGGGGCCATGTGGCTGACTTCCTACAACCACAACTTCCGCGACGAACAGCGCTGGCGTCAAGACACCCTCGACCTGTCGAACAGCCTTCGCCAATGCGACGACCTTTGGAAGAACGAACTGGAACTGATGGGGATGTTCACACTGGGCAAGGTTTCCTTCGGTCCGCACCTCACACTGACCCACTGTCATGAGCAGAGCGACTATAAAAGAGGTATGGGCTATCCTGCTGCGGGTGTCATCTCCCCTCCCTCGCAGGGAGGGGTTGGGGGTGGGTCTGTGGGTCTCGACACCCTTGCTCGTCGCAACCTTTTGCTTGCCTCGCCCGAGTTTGAACTGAACTACCGCATCGCCAAGCAGCAGGGCCTCAAGGCCAATGTCTCGTATGTTGCGGCACCGCCGCAACTCATCGACTGCATCGCCTACTGCGACGACACCAACCCGCTCTACATCATCGAGGGCAACCCCAACCTCCACACTTCGCACACCCTGAATGCCAAACTCTACTACAACCTGATGCTCACGCGCGGCAGTCAGTCCTTGGGCATCGGTCTCGACTACTATCACGACTACGACCCCGTGGCCACCGTACTGCACTACAACAGCCAAACGGGAGCCTACCGCTCACAAAAGAACAACGTGCGTGGCGGCAACCGGTGGCAGGGCAGCATCGATTACGAGCGCTTGCTCGGTGAGAAACTCCAGATGAAGAACGCGCTGAAGGGCGAATGGGGCAAGACCTACGGTCTGCTGACTCTTGTGGACGACGCTGCGGGCTTCATCTACAACCGCCAGTCCAGTTCGTACTTGCGCGACCGCCTTTCCCTGACCTACGACACCGGCCCTTGGCGTGCCGAACTCAGCAACGAGTTCACTTGGAACCATTATGCCTACAGCGATGCCGCCCAGCCCATGCAGAACATCTTCCACTACGAACTCGCTCTGCGCCTGCGTTACAAGCTGAAGTCCTCGTGGCGCTTCACGCTCAGTCCCATGCTCCTGCTTAATCGTGGCTATCTGTCCCCGTCGATGAACGACACGCCCTTCCTTCTTAATGCCGAGGTCGCCTACAAGTTCACGGGTGGCCGTGGTGCCCTGCTTCGCCACCTGAACAACCGAGCCGACATCGTCCTTGCGGCCAACGACCTCTTGAATAAGGATCGTCGCCATTCGTCCTCCATCACCGCCACCAGTCACACCGAGTCGGGCAGCAGCCTCCTCCACAACTATGTCACACTCACCCTCCGTTACCGTTGGGAACCATCGAAGTGAGAGTGGGCCTTACTGCTCCACACCTCCGAGGTCAAGCACCTGCGTGGTGGTGAGGGCTTTGTCCCAGAAACGCAGTTCGGCGGTGTTGATGAGGTGTTCTTCCTGGTCATCGTCCATGAAGAAGCATCTCCTCGGTATTTCTTCGTTCGATACGTCCACAATATACAACTTTGACATAAAATCGTACTTTTGTTTTCTTCGTAGCTTTATTTTTAGTATCTTCGCATCGCGAAACAAACGATGTAATACGATGAAGCGGACTACTCCCTTGCTATTGATGGCACTTTTCGGCATGATGACCCTATGGACAAGCGTGAAGGGTTATCGCATTGCCCAACGTGAGATTAGTAATGAACTGACGCAGGCCCTATTGATAACGCAGGCCGAAGCCCCCGCAGACTGGCTGTCAACCGATACGGTGCGGCAGTTCCGTAGCCATATCCCTACGGTGCAGCTTCGGGACCGTGCCACGCTGTCGCTCTATGTGGGCGGCGAGGGCAGCGGGCAGGACGGACTATGCAGTCGCGAACTCCGTATCTCCCCGTCAGTGTGTGCACGGGGCTATCTCACCTGTTCTGCATGGCAGGTGTGGCGGATGTCCGACCAACGCCTTGCCTTCGTACTTTCCTTCCTCACCCTCCTTTGCATGGCCTTCTCCCTCCGTCCTTCTCGTATGTCGTCTTGTATGTCGTCATACCATGACGACCAAACCACCCCCCTCCGCCTCACACCCATGCAGGAGCAGCTGGTCAGCCTTCTGTTGTCTGCCCCAGGGCGTTCGATGAGCAAGCACGACATCTGCCAGTCTTTATGGCCTGGAAAATCCGATGCTAACGAGACGCTCTATACGCTTGTGCGCCGCACGAAGCAGGCCTTGAAGGCTGAAGGTCGCCTTCGTATCGCCTCAGAGCGTGGCCGTTCGTACCGCATCGAACTGACGTAGGCTATTCGCCGAATCTACAAAAATCCCCCATTTCATCGGTGTTTTCCCATTTGTCAGCATAATGTCAGACAAATGTCAGCTAGTTCTTTTGGCTGGCACGTTGGGGTTGCGTACCTTTGTCGTACAAAACCCTTAACGAATGACGTGTTGACATGAAAAAGCTTTTCCTGTTCCTTGTCGTGCTGACGATGGGGCTTATCCTTTTTAATCATACGCGCGAGCATGAACACGACGATGACACCTACCTCGAAGAGTTGGAGCATCGGATTCTGTGTGCCGACTGGCTGACGCATGAAGACCACGACCTCGGTTATACGATGCGCTATCCCTCGTGCTTCGTGCCGACAGAGACGGAGGACGAAGGTAGTGTCCGTTTCGCCTACGTCGAGCAACTGCCCCTGCGCAGCATCGTCTATATGACGCTCGAAGTCCATACCGAGGTGTGCCGCGACACGCTGAACCCCTACCACGAGCTGCGCCAGATGGCTCGCGACATGGGCGGAGTCTGCCTGCGCAAGTCCCCGACGGAGTTCCTGATGACAGCCGAACTCCAAAGTCGCGATCCCGCGGTCACAGCCTTCCGCCTACAGGCAAAATACGTGCTCCGCCAGCGATTGTGGTTCGTCGAATCCTTTATTTATCCCGAGGACTTCGCCCCCTTCGTCCATCGCCTTGTCCAAGAGGTCAACGACTGGCACCCGTTTCCGTGACGCAAGACCTATATTCTTTTGCTCCAAGGTCGCAGAACCTCTCCTCCGAGGTTATGTTAAGGGTTGCTTATTCCATCGCGATGGGTTAATTAACCCATCGCCTTGGTTTAATTAACCCATCGCCTTGGGTTAAGCCCTTGTTAAGTTAATCTCCGGGCACAGGCTGGTATGCTTGTACGCGAAGATTATATTATAATGCGTGTTCCTAATACGTGTATATAGCGAGCCCCAAAGTGCTTGACCTTTGTTTTTCCTTTGGTTTAAAGTACTTTTCGTTCGGAAAGTTGCAAATAAAATTTGACCTTCGGTCTTATTTCCTCACGACTCAGCAAAGAAAATGCAAGCATATCTTTGCATTCGCTGTTCAAAAATTTGCATTTTCGCTCACTTATTCGTACCTCTGAGCCTCTTCGAGCCTCGAAGATAGGCTGCATCTCGGAAAAACTCAAATAAAATTTGGTTTTTCGCTCGATTTGCACTATCTTTGCACCCGCATTTGCGAAATAGTTGCCGATGAGAGGTGGCTATTCGACAAACAAGTTTAATATAAATTATTAAGTACTATGTATTTAGATTCAGCCAAGAAGACCGAAATCTTCACGGAGTTTGGTGGTGGCGCAACCAACACTGGTAGCGCAGAAAGCCAGATTGCATTGTTCTCTTACCGCATCAAGCACCTGACGGAGCACATGAAGCAGAACCGTAAGGATCACAGCACCGAGCGTGCACTGACTGGTTTGGTAGGTAAGCGTCGTGCCTTGCTCAACTACTTGAAGGCTCGCGACATCAATCGCTATCGTGCCATCGTGAAGGCTCTGGGTCTGCGTAAATAAAGTGCCAACCGAATGCAAAGTGAAACTTGTTTCGACTTTGCCGAGGTGCAGCCTTTATTCGACAATGAAATTGTCAAGTAAAAAGCGCAGCCGCTTCAATGGAGAAATAAAGCCGCAGCCTGTGCTGTGGCTTTTTTCATTGATTATTAAAACCTCAAATACATTTGTCCCCTTTAATTATGAATTATAAAAAGTTTCTTCCTGATGTAGTGATGGTGGCGCTGTTTGCCGTCATCAGTTTGGCTTATTTCTGGAATCCCATTACCGAGGGGCTGGTGCTGACGGGCACAGACCACAATGCGGCAGTGGGCAGTAACGTGGAACTGAACGAGTATCGCAAGGCGCACAATGGTGAGCGCACCCGTTGGACGAACTCCCTCTTCTCGGGTATGCCCACGTATCAGATGTCGCCCTCGTATGACAGCACCGACACACTCTCCACCATTGAGAAGGTCTATCAACTGGGACTGCCCGAGGTTGCAGGCTATATATTCATGATGCTTCTGGGCTTCTACATCCTGCTGCGTGCCTTTGACTTCCGTCAGTGGATGGCTGCTTTGGGTGCCATCATGTGGGCTTTCTCCAGCTATTATTTCATCATCATTGCCGCTGGTCACATCTGGAAGTTGCTGACACTTTGCTTCATCCCGCCCACTATTGCGGGTATGGTGCTTTGCTACAGGGGCAAATATCTGTGGGGCATACTGGCTACGGCCATCTTCACCGCCTTGCAGGTGCTCTCCAACCACATTCAGATGTCGTATTACTTCCTCAGCGTAATGCTGCTGATGGCGATAGCTTACCTCATTGACGCCCTACGTAAAAAGGAATGGAAGGTTTGGGTCAAAGGCTCTCTAGCTGCCCTCATCGGAGGCTTGCTGGGTATCAGCATCAACATCTCCAACCTCTATCACACCTATGAATATAGTAAGGAGACGATGCGTGGCAAGAGTGAGTTGACACAGAAGACGAAGAATGCAGCCGACCAAACGGATAGTGGATTGGAACGTTCTTACATCACGGCCTGGAGCTACGGCATCGATGAAACGTGGACGCTGCTTGTGCCCAATACCAAGGGTGGTGCCTCGGTGCCCCTCAGCCAAAGCGAAACGGCTATGGAGAAGGCGAAGAACGACTATCGTCCGCTCTATCAGCAGTTGGGACAGTACTGGGGTGAACAGCCAGGTACAAGCGGACCTGTTTATGTGGGAGCCTTCGTGTTGTTCCTATTCATCTTGGGATTGTTCATTGTTAAAGGACCGATGAAGTGGGCGCTTTTGGTGGCTACCATCCTGAGCATCCTGCTCTCTTGGGGTAAGAACTTCATGCCTTTCACTGATTTCTTCCTCGACTATGTGCCCATGTACGACAAGTTCCGTACAGTGGCTTCCATACTGGTAATAGCCGAATTCACCATTCCTTTGCTGGCGATGCTGGCGCTGAAGGAACTGGTGAAGGATGAAGGCTCAAGGGCGAAAGATTACTTGAAGCCAATGTATATCAGTTTGGCCCTGACCGCCGGCGTATGCTTCCTCTTCTGGCTCATGCCCGATGTGTTCTTTGGCAGTTACATCTCCACCGGAGAGATGCAAGCCCTGAAGGGATTGGAAGAATATGGTTGGCCTGTGGGCGATGTGGTGCAGAATCTCAACGACATGCGTCGCGCTGTGTTCACCGCCGATGCCATGCGTTCGTGCTTCGTTATTTTGGTGGGCTTCGCCATTCTCATGCTTTACCGCTATAAGAAACTGAAGGAAGTGCCTATGGTGGCTTTGCTGGCCTTGCTCTGCCTTGTAGATATGTGGTCGGTCAACAAACGTTATCTGAGCGACAGCGATTTCGTACGTCCTCGTCCCAACACCGAGGCATTCCCCTTGACCGATGTTGACCAGCGCATTCTGCAGGATTCTGACAAATATTATCGTGTGCTGAACCTCACTGTCAGCACTTTCAACGACAATACCACATCGTATTATCACAAGTCGATAGGCGGTTACCATGCTGCCAAGTTGCGCCGCTATCAGGAACTCATCGAGGCACACATTCAGCCAGAGATACAAACGGCTTGGGCACTGGCTCCTGAGATGGAAAATGCCGATTCTCTTCTGCCTGTGCTGAACATGCTGAACATGAAATACATGATTCTGCCCTTGAAGGACAATGGCAAGGTTGAGGTGGAGAATCCCTCGCCTAATGGCAATGCTTGGTTTGTCAGCGAGGTGCGCTATGTAGAAGACGCCGATGCTGAATTGGCAGAACTGAAGGGATTGGACACGAAGCATGTGGCAGTGGCAGATAAACGCTTTGAAGAAGTTCTTGGGAAGGCTCAGAACGACTCTACGGCTTATGCCCTTCTTACCAGCTACGAAGCCAACGAGCTCCAATATGATGTGGAGAGCAGCAATGGTGGTGTGCTCGTATTCAGTGAGATATACTATCCCGGTTGGACCTGTCAGGTTGATGGGCAAGACGTAGAGATTGGTCGTGTCAACTATGTGCTTCGCGCCATCCACATCGATGGAGGCAAGCATCATGTCGTACTGACCTTCAAGCCTCGCTCCGAGCGCATTACCGAGGCCATAGCTTATTCTGCCCTCGTTCTTCTGGCTCTTGTTTTTATAGGGTTATTGGTAAGGTCATTGATTGCACTTCGTAAAAAAAAGGAAGAAAAGCCTTGCTAATATATCCTCAATTTTGTACCTTTGTACCATTGATACTTAAAAATACAACTATGAAAAAGATTGTAATGATGCTGCTGGTATTGGCCAGCATGAGTGTGAAAGTTAATGCACAGTGGTACGTGGGTGGAACAGGTGGCATCGGCTACTTCGGCGACCATTTCGGTTTTGAAGTTGCACCTATGGGTGGCTATGAGTTCAACGATCGTTGGGCTATAGGCCTTGGCGTAGGATTCGGTGCCTCATTCAATGATGGCGGCGGCACAGGCTATGGCATAGTGAACCCCTATGGACGTTTCAACTGCTGGAACAACGGCAAACTGTTCGTGGATGTTAAAGGCGAAATCGACATGCTCCTAAACCAAAATGTGTCAGCATATATTGGCTTCGCACCCTCTCTGCGCTATGCCATCAACGAGCATTGGCAGTTGGCAGGCGATGTCGGCCTCGTGGGTGTTAACATACACAACGATGGCGTCGACCCCTATTTTGGTGTTTCGGGCAGAGGCATAACCTTGAACCTCATCTACAAGTTCTAAGCTACAATTCGTAAATAAGTAAAGGGTGGGTACGATTGTACCTGCCCTTTTTGTTTGAGGCATAGTATGGTTCTGTGCGGAACCATACTATGCTTATAGGTCACGAGATACTATGCTTCCGCCTCACGCCTTACTATGCCTTCGCCCCATACATTACTTTGGTTCTTCGCCCTCAATACGATGACGGAGGTTCTGTCAAAGCATTGACGGCAGTACCGTCAAACTATTGACGGATTTCTGACGGTATTTTGTTGCGTGGGGATTAGCGTTTCACTACGGCACGAACGACGAACCACAAGTGGGCCGCGATAGCGGAGCCCCATCCGTAGTGATGTGCCATGATGCGCAGACGTTCGAAGAGGGAACGGCGTTGGTTCTTCGTGGTGAGCCCCTCGTTGAGGTAATCGGTGAGGATGAGGTCCGTATTTAGGAAACGAAGGCGACGCTTTTCCGCCCGTTGCATGATGCGGATGCACCAGTCAAAATCGGCAGAGTAACGATAGCGAAGGTCGTAAGGCGTGGTCTTTGCCAAGTCAGTGCGGACATAAAAACTCTGGTGGCAGACGAGCATACCACTGAGGAATGACTTGGCGGTCAACTTATCAGGGGCTTGCAGCCTACGGTGACGTAGGAAGTTCCCTTCGTTGTCAACCAAGTCGGTTTCGCCATAGACGACAGCATAATTGGTACGATTGCGTTGCCAATCCATTTTGCCGACCATCTCTTCGATGGTGGTGGTTTCGTGTAGTTTGTCGCCAGCGTTCAGGAAGACCAGATAATCGCCTGTGGCGAACTGGATGCCTTTGTTCATGGCATCGTATAGTCCATTGTCGGGTTCGCGAATGACACGAATGAGGTGACTCTTGCCACCGTTCCGTTCCACATAGCGTTGGATGTAGCTCATGGTGCGGTCGCTGGAGCAACCATCGATGAGGACATGCTCAATGTGTGGGTAGGTTTGCTCCTCCACGCTCTTGATGGTCCGTTCCAATGTTTGCTCTGCATTGTAAGTGACGGTGACAATACTTATGAGTGGTTTTTCTTTCATTTATCAGTGAGATGTATTAAAGGCTCATTGTTCTTTACCTTTATATTCGGCCATGTAGAGTTGGGCGATGCGATGCTCATTGTATGTTTCAGCGGCATACTGGGCAGCTGCTTCGCGCAACTCAGGATGAGCAAGAACATAACGTATGCCTTCGGCCAGGTCGTTGGTGTCGCGGTATCGAGCCACATAGCCGTCCTGCTTGTGGTGAATCATTTCTGGGATGCCTCCTACATGGAAACCGACGCAAGGCGTGCCGCATGACATGGCCTCGACAATGGTGTTCGGAAGGTTGTCTTGGAGCGAAGGTGTGACGAATGCGTCGGTAGCTGCATAGAGTTGAGCCATGCGCTGTTCATCGTGAATCTCATAGTCGCCTCCCTTGCCCACACGCACCAGACGAATGCCAGTTAACTGCTTGAGAGCTTCATCCAAGAAACGAACCCCTTTGCGTTCGTCCGTAACTTTCTGGCTGATGAACAACACTATCTTCTCCTCTTCGGGCAGTCCAAAGGTCTTTCGGGCTTCCGACCTAGAGATGGGGCGGAAGATGTTGTGGTCAATGGCATTGGGTATGCTCACAATGCGGTGGCCTTGTGTCAGGGCACTTTCCTTTGCTGCGTCGGCAATCCACTGACTACAGCCAACGAAGGTTATGTCTGCATTCTTCCAAATGCGACGCTTCT
>JAEEGL014639324.1_pt1 | contig 45988 bp, 28 predicted proteins | sample 9134231 | NCBI WGS metagenome assembly JAEEGL01 (sample SAMN16246548, study PRJNA631951) | gut metagenome | biome: gut microbiome; feature: rumen; material: fiber-attached | host: Bos | place: Iran: Karaj | collected 2018-10 | reverse complement strand
TGGAATGACTGCCAGACGTTCATCACCAAGTTAAGCCAGCTGACGGGTCAGCAGTTCCGCCTTCCCACGGAGGCGGAGTGGGAGTTTGCTGCCCGCGGCGGAAAAAATTCTCTGGGCTACAAGTATGCCGGCAGCAATACGATTAGCGACGTGGCCTGGTATTTTGACAACATCCCTTCGCATTCATACGGCACGGCGGGCTATGGCACCCAGCCTGTTGCCACCAAATCCCCGAATGAGCTTGGCCTTTACGACATGAGCGGCAACGTGCGGGAGTGGTGTCAGGACTGGTATGGCAGTTACAGCTATCCAGACCAGACGAACCCTATCGGTCCTTCGTCGGGCTCCTACCGGGTGACGCGCGGGGGCGCCTGGGACAGCTATGCCAGAGCCTGCCGTGTGTCGCAACGCTCCAACAGCAACCCCATTGCCCACAGCGAAAGCCTCGGGCTGCGCCTTGCTTTTTAGTTTTTCCAAAAAAATGGAAATTTCGCGCATGCCTTGTTCAGGTGAATTTGCTTTTTTTTTTCGTAAACTCGGCTGAAATGGATAGTTAGTCCGACATTCTTAGGAGCCGACGCTTCCAAGCGTCGGACTAACTTTTTTATTTACTCTGACGCTTTCAGGAGTATTTTTTTTAGTTACTCCGACGCTCGGAGGCGTCGGCTCCTAATGGCATCTGCTCCTATTGTGTCTGCTCCTAATGTGTCGGCTCCTGTTCCACTTGTAGGGACATACTTCATGTATGTCCGAAATCACCCGAGAATATCCGAAATCATTTGGTGATGCCGAGGCGGGCGGACATACATGAAGTATGTCCCTATGTCGTACAAATTCGGCAGAACAGGGAGTTCTCTTTATTTCACAAAATCATTTCGTGCTGCTTTATTTGCCTGTACCAACAAAAAGAAGCCCGTAATGCCGGGGGCATCGCGGGCTTGAAGCGTTACCGCAAAGAGCGGGTTTGCAGAGGATTATTGTATGTATGTGAACTTGCAGGTGGAGTGGAGCAGGGTGGCGGAGGTACCGGCTATGGCTTCAAACTCACCGGGTTCGGCCGTCCACGCACCCGTCTGCTCGTCGTAGAAGCTGAGGGCTGAGCGGTCGATGGTGAAGGTGGCCTGTCGGGTTTCGCCCGGCTGAAGGAAAAGCTTTTGGAACGCTTTCAGCTCCTTCACGGGCCGCACCACCGACGATTTCTTGTCGCGGATGTACAGCTGTACGGTCTCGGCGCCCGCCCTGTTCCCGGTGTTGGTGACATCCACGGTGAAGGTGATGTTCCCGTTGCTTTCCATCTGTTGCCGGTTGCTGCCAAGCTTACCTATTTTAAATGTCGTGTAGCTCAGGCCGTGGCCGAAGGGGAAGAGGGGCTTCAGCTTCTTCTGGTCGGTCCAGCGGTAGCCCACGAAAATGTCTTCCTTGTATTCTTCGTCGATGATTTGATGGCCGTCGCGCCAGGTGCCGGGGTATGAGCCGGTGGCATGGGCGCCGCACTGCTCCAGGCTGGCATACCATGTGAAGGGCAGTTTCCCCGAGGGGTTGACGTCGCCGAAGAGCACCGATGTCAGTGCGTTTCCGGCTTCAGAGCCAATGAACCATGCCTGCACCACGGCGGGCACCTTGCCGAGCCACGGCATGGCCACGCCGTTTCCCGAGATGTTGACAAAGACCAGTCGCGGGTTGACGGCGGCGATGGCCTCCACGACCTCGTCCTGGGCGTAGGGCAGGCCATATTGCTTGCGGTCGTGACCCTCGCAGTCCTGGAAGTCGCTCTTGTTGAGCCCGCCTATGAAGATGACGAGGTCGGCCTGTCGCGCCTTTTCCACGGCCTCGGCGGTGAGCTCCGGCTGGGTGCGGGTGTCGTAGAGGCTCCGTCCCACTTTCACGCCGTTGTAGCTTTGCACGGTGTCGCCCACATAGCCCCTGGCGAAGTCGCAACTGATGCCGGCCTCGGCGCACCGCTGGTTGATGGCGTCGAGCGGAAGGATTTCGTGCTGGGCCTTCAATGACGAGGAGCCTCCGCCCACGGTCATCATCTTGATGGCGTTCTCGCCGACGACGAGGATGCGGCGGGTGGTCTGCCGGTCAACGGGCAGCAGGGGCTCTGCTTTCTTTGCCGGACGGTCGTTCTTGAGGAGCACGATTCCCTCCTGCGCTATCTTCAACGCGGCGGCATAGTGTTCTTCGGAACAGAGGAAACCGTAGGGCTTTTGGCGGTTCATGGTGGTGCGGAAGAAGAGCCTGAGCACGCGGCGCACCTTTTCGTCGAGCTCGCGGGTGGTGAGCTTCCCTTCCTTGATGAGCCGCTTGTAAGGTGCGGCCAGGTGGTAGTTGTCGTAGGCGTTGGAAGTGCCCCAGGCAAGGCCGTCGGTCCATGTTCCGAACTCCATGTCGAGGCCGTTCCAGACGGCTTCCTCGGTGCTATGGCACCCTCCCCAGTCGCTGATGACCACGCCGTCGAATCCCCATTGCTGCTTCAGGATGTTGTTGAGCAGTACCTGGTTATGGCAGTTGTGCTGGTTCTGGTAGAGGTTGTAGGCGCCCATGATGGCCCATGCTCCGCCCTGCTGGACGGCGGCCTTGAAGGCGGGCAGGTAGATTTCGTGGAGTGCGCGGTCTGACACGATGACGTTGACCTGATGGCGGTACTCCTCATCGTTGTTGAGCGCATAGTGCTTCACGCAGGCCGCCACCCCCTTCGATTGGAGTCCCTGAACGTAGGGCACCACCATTTGCGCGGCCAGGAACGGGTCTTCGCCCATATACTCGAAGTTGCGCCCTGCCAGCGGTGTGCGGTAGATGTTCACGCCAGGGCCGAGCATGACGTTCTTGTTGCGGTAGAGGGCTTCCTCGCCCAGGCTTTCGCCGTAGAGGCGCGCCAGGGCAGGGTTCCAAGTGGCTGCCAGACAGGTCAGTGCGGGGAAGGCCACGCACGAGTCGTTGGTCTGCCCGGCCTGTTCCCATTCGTCCCAAAGCACGTCGGGGCGCACGCCGTGAGGGCCGTCGTCGGTCCACAGGTCGGGGAATCCGAGCCGCTTCACGCCGGGCGACGAGAACTTCGATTGCGCGTGAATGACGGCAATCTTCTCGTCGAGCGTCATGCGTCCCAGGGCATCGTCGATGCGCTGCTCCACGGGCTTCGAATCATCGAGCCATAAGGGCAAAGTCTGGGCTTGTAGCGGGCTCAGGCTGGCCAAGCCCGCTACAGTTGCAAGGATAAAAAGTTTCATGGTTTACTTCTTTTGGAATACTCTGACGTAATCGACCTCCATGGTTGCGGGGAGTGCGCTTTCGTCAACCCCCTGCGCTCCGCCCCAGTCGCCGCCCCAAGCGAGGTTGAAGATGATGTAGAACGGGTCGTCGTAGGGCCAGTCGTCGCGGCCTTTGCCCTTATTGTCGTAGGAGAGCTGCACCTTTCCGTCAACGTAGGTGGTGATGTTCTTGGCCGTCCAGAGCATGGCGTAGGTGTGGAACTCGCCCTCGGCGCCATCGCACTTCATTTCGTGCGTCACCTGTGTGTTGTTGGTGTGGACGTGGGCGTTGGCGTGAAGGCTCGAGGAAACATAATCGGGGTGGTAGCCCACTTCTTCCATGATGTCAATTTCGCCGTCGGCGGGCCATGAGCGGAAGTTGACGGGCATCATCCAGAAGGCGGGCCAGGTGCCCTTTCCCTTCGGCAACTTGATGCTGGCCTCGATGTATCCGTAGGTCCATCCGCTCTTCACCTTGGCATAGACGCGGCCGGAGTAAATCTTGCCGTTCTCCTTCAGGCAGTTGATGCGCAGTTTTCCGTTTCGCACCTCGGTGACGAACGAGCCTTCGGGCGTTTTGTGGTTCACATAGTTCTGAAGCTCGTGGTTCACCCATCCGGCGTTTTTCACCTCGTGCGTCCAGTCGTCGGCATTCAGTTCCGAGCCTTTGTCGAACTCGTCGTGCCAGACGAGGGTGTAGCCTTCGGGCGCATAGTAAGCCTGCTTCTCGGAGGGTGCCTGCACAACGTTGATGGTCTGGCGTGCCGCTCCCGACATGAGCACGATGGTTCCCGTGCGCTGAGTGGTGTTGGGGTTTCCGGCGACGGTGGCCGTCAGTGTGCCCTGCTGCGACGTGGCGTTGCGGGTTTCAACGGTTATGAAATCCGATTCGGAGTAGGCCCCCCATTCTTTTCCCGTGGTGGTAACGCTGACGGTGTAAGTGCCGCCGTCGGCCGGGGCATTGATTTCCTGAGGCGAGGCGGTGATGGTCACGGCCGCGGGCTGTGGGTCGTCCTCGCTCCCGCCGCACCCGCTGAGGGTGACGGCGAGAGAGAACATTAAAACGTTAAGCATGAGTTGTTTCATTGCGCTTTTTCAAAAATAATGTCGCTGATGACAATGTTTGCACCGATGGGCGAGCCGCCGAAGTCGAAGAAGAGCGACAGGGCGTGGGCATCGTTCAGGGGCAGGGTAACACCCGTCATCTTGTAAACAAAGGGTTCGTCGGCCTTGATGTCGTGGCGGTCGGCAAAGTAGAAGTTATTGTCGTGCTTGGCACCGTCGGGACCGTCGGTCTCGGTCAGCTTGATGGTGACGCCCGGCAGGTCTTCATCGGCCGTGATGGTGCACGAGAAGTTGTAGGCATCGTTCATGGCCGTGGCCAGCGTGGTGTTGATGGGGAATTGTCCCTGCCACTGTGAGCCGCCCATGCCCTCGGGGATGGTGAGCTGCCACTTGTTGCCTTCGTGCTTCCATGTGGGGTCGCCAATCTGGCTCCAGCCGTCGTTGGCGAACCACGGTGTTACGCTGATGAATGCGGAGCCTTCATCGACGGCTTTCCAGAGGTTGGCATCGTCGTCGTAGCTCATCGACACGGTTTCTTCAAAGTAGATGTTGCTGATCTTGACGTTCGAGCCGATGGGCGAGCCGCCGAAGTCGAAGAAGAGCGACAGGGCGTGGGCATCGTTCTTGGGCAGGCTGACGCCCTCGGCCTTGTAGATGAAGGGCTCGTCGGCCTTGATGTCGTGGCGGTCGGCAAAGAAGAAGTTGTCGTCGTGCTTGGCACCGTCGGGACCGTCGGTTTCCGTCAGCTTGATGGTGACGCCGGGCAGGTCTTGGTCGCTTTCAAGCACCAGGTAGAAGTTGTATTTCTTGTTCATGCTGGCTGTCAGCGTGGTGTTGATGGGGAATTGTCCCTGCCATTGTGAGCCGCCCATGCCCTCGGGAATGGTGAGCTCCCATGCGCCGTTCTCATGTTTCCAGGCGGGGTCGCCAATCTGCGACCAGCCGTTGTCGGCAAACCACGGTGTGACGCTGAGGAAAGCGTCGCCGCTTTCCACGGCCTTCCAGAGGTTGGAGGCGGCGTTCACGTCCCAGTCCATGACGGGCGTGCCGGGATCTACGGTCTCACCTGTGGGCGGCACGGTGCCGTCGTCGTCGGCATGGTTCTTTAGCACGATGTCGGAGATGTTGACGTTGGTCTCGCCGGTGGCATGGCCGAAGTCGAAGACGAGTTTCACGGGATTGAGGTCCTTTCCGGGAATGTCGCTCATCCAGAAGATGTAGTCCTCGCCGGCCTTCAGGTTCACGTCGTGTGCGTCGATGATGGCCTCGGAGTCACTTTCGTTGGTCAGTTTCACCACCACGCCGTCGATGTCGCGGTCGGTGCTGAGGATGCACGAGAAGTCGTAGTTGTTGGCGGCTGAGGTGACAAGGCTGGTGTGGAAATGCACCTGTGCCTGCCATTCGGAATAGCACTCCTGCGGGATGGTGATGCTATAGTCGTTGTTGCCCATCTTGAAGAGAGCCGCAAAGGCGTCGGTCTGCTCGTTGCCCCATCCCGGGTCGGGGTTATAATAGAACGACATTTCGGGCGTTATGCCTTTCCAGAGGTTGAAGTCGCTGTTGGGGTCGAATCCGCTCCACTCTTTCTCAGCCTCTTCGCTGGTGAAGATAAATCGCCAGGCAATGCTGCGGTCGGGCGTTTCGTAGATGAGCACGAGCTTCTTGGCCGAGAGCTGCTCAATGCGGAACCTGGGGTCCTCATACTGGGCGTCGCTGCTGATGTAGGGGAAGGCGGTGTTCGGGGCCAGCTGGATGAATGTCTGCTGGGTGACGTTGCCTTCGGCATCTTGCCAAGGATACACTTCAAAGCTCCACGAAGAGGTCTGGTTGCCCACGGCGGCATCGAAGTCGGCACTGTTGGAGCCCCATTTCGTGGTGCCCGTGTTCACGTATGTCAGGCCGTCCTCGCCGGCATTGTAGTTGAAGGCTCCGCCCTTGCGGGTGTCGGCGGTGAAGGTGATGCGGTCGTCGTACATGCCGAAGTCCTTCTTCTCGTCGGGTTGTGCGCTCCACCATTCGGTACCGGCCGTTCCGGCAGGTCCGCAGGCCAGGTGTGCCACTTCCTTGTTGGCGAAGCGCCACTCCTTGCCCGTAATTTTGCGGAAGTCGGAGGAATAGTCAATCTTTGTTTCGTTGAAGGTGTATTCCTTCTTGATGCCGCTCTGGCTGAAGCCGTTGCGGTTTCCCAGTCTCAGCTCAATGGTGTGTGTGCCGGCCTCACTGTTCTTGTAGCCCACCTCTTGAAGCGTGGAGTAGGAGGTGCCGTCGAGAATCCATACGGGATAGACGCCGGCTGCGGGGGTATAGGTGGCCACCATCTGATTGGTTTCCTGGTCCACGGAGAGGTTGAAGTCAACGCCGCTCACCGTTGGAATGCCGTTGGGGTCTGCGCCCTCGAAGCTGTCGGGCGAGCAGGCAAATGCCAAGGGCAGAAGTGACAGAAGGGGTACGGCGACTTTTGCCAGCCCTTTGGCCTTGTTCATTATTTTGGTTTTCATATTTTCTTGTCGTTTTATTTTTATATTATTGCGCTAAAATAAATGATAAAGCATTTTTCACTTTTTCACCTTTTAGTAGTTGTTCTGCTTGAGCGAGGGGTCGGCGTCAAGCTCCGACTGTGCCAGCGGGATGTGTTTCTTGCTGGCCGTCCAGGAGTTGGTGCGGTAGCCGTAGCTGTCGGGTACAAGCACGGTGGAGGCTTTCTGAGTGGCACCCGAGATGCCCTCGGCGCGCACCAGGTCGAAGTAGCGCTTGCCTTCTCCGCAGAATTCCATGTGGCGCTCGGTCAGGATGTCGTCGATGGTGACGCTTGAAAGTGCTGCCAGGCCTGCACGTGTGCGCACTTCGTTCACATAGCCGGTGGCCTCGGTGGCGCTGCCGCCTGTCTGGAGCAAAAGTTCAGCGGCGTTGAGCAGTGTTTCGGCGTAGCGGTAGATGCGCTTGTTATTGTTGTAGTTCAGGTTCTTTGAAGTGGGGCAGTCCTTGCAGTTCTCGAGCGTGGGACGATATTTCTTCAGCCAGATGTGAGTGTCCTGATAACGCTCGGTATAAGTGGTTCCGCGCACGTCCCAGCAGGTGGCATCGCGGCGGGTGTCGCCTTCGGCAAACATGTTGTAGGTCTCCACACGCATGGGCAGGAAGCCCCAGCCGTCCATGCCGCTCCACTGGTCGTCGGAGAAGCCGTTGGGCGAGATGAGCGTGGGCAACACGCTGCCGCCGGCGTTCAATGCTGCCGTGCCCCAGTCACGCTGTGCCTGGTCGTCGTTGTAGTTGATTTCAAAGATGCTTTCCTTGCACCATTCTCCGGCCTCTTCCCACAGTGTGGCATAGCTCGGGTTGAGGGCGTAGTCGCTGTCGGCTATGATTTGCTTCATGTAGCCGAGGGCCCGGGGGAAACGTGCGCTGTCGTTCTGATACATCACCATTTCAGCATAGAGCATGTATGCCATGGCCTGGCTGACGCGTCCCGACTCAGCGTTTGGCCAACGCATTGGGAGAACTCCCGAGGCGATGATGTCCTCGAGCTCCGGCAGCAGCTGGTTGTAGATTTCGTCGGCGGTTATCTGCGGAGCCGTGTAGGGCAGTGAAAGATTTTCAAGATAGAAAGGCACGTTGCCGTAGTAGTGCCACAGAATGTTGTAGTAGTACACACGCAGCAGGCGGGCTTGAATTTCCATCGATTTGCGGAATTGGTCGCTCACGTTGCCTTCCCATCCTGCATATTTGATGGCGTCGTTGCAGCGTTTGATGCCACTGTAGAAGTCGCCCCACAGGGTGGCCAGTGTGTTGTTGCCGTCGGCGGCAAAGTTGAACAGGCGGTGCCAGTGCTGGTTGTCGGTATTGTCGCTGCCGCCCACCCAGAAGTCGTCGCCCATGATTTCGGCATCGACGGTGAGGTCGTTGTAGGCCACGTTGTCCCAGTCGGGCCAGTGCAGGGGGGCGTAGGCCGAAGTGAGGGCCTCGTTCAGGGTTTCCTCGTTGGTGTAGTATTCCTCCAGCGGTTCGCCCTTGGGGTTCTTCACCTCCAGGAAGTCATCACTGCAGGAGGTCGTCAGTGCTGAGCTTAAGGCGATGAGTGCTGCACCTGAAAGTGCGCAGACTCTTTTGTATGTCTTGGTAATCATAATGACTGAATGCTGATTAAAATGAAACGTTGATTCCGAGGGTGTAAGTGCGGGCCTGCGGGTAAATGCCGTAATCGATGCCGGTGAACTCAGTGTTGTGCTTTTGACTGTTGTTGTCGAAGCCGGCGCCGATTTCGGGGTCGAAGCCCCAATACTTGGTCCAGGTGACGAGGTTCTCGGCGCGGCCGTAGATGCGCAGGCGGCTGATGCCGATGCGGTTTGTTAGGCTGCGGGGCAGTGTGTATCCCAGCGTGAGGTTTTTCAGGCGTAGGTAGCTGCCGTCCTGAATGTACATGTCGCTGCACACCCAGTTCTTGGAGTCGCCGATGGTGGGCACGGTGTTGCTGGTGCCTTCACCCGTCCAGCGCTGAAGCACCCAGGTGGGATAGTTGCCCGACGAAATGTCTTGGCGGTAGGTGGCGTCGAACACGTCCACGCCGCTCACGCCCTGCAGGAACACGCCCAGGTCGAAGCCTTTCCATTCGGCGTCGAAGTTCAGGCCGAAGCTCCAGTCGGGGGTGCCGTTGCCGATGTTCGTGCGGTCGTCGGAAGTGATTTTGTTGTCGTTGTTGGTGTCGATGAAGCGGAAGTCGCCGGGCTTGCTCGAGGTGCCGTACTTGGAGTTGTAGTCGTTGGCCTCGGCCTGGTTCTGCAAGATGCCGTTCGTCTTGTAGCCGTAGAAGAAGGGGAAGGGCTGTCCGTTCTCGGCCCGCGTGCCGCCGTCGCTGAACTGGCTGATGCCGTAGTTGAGGAAGCCGGTGTCGTTGCCCAGGTTGGTGAGCTCGTTCTTCAGGTAGGAGGCGTTGCCCTTTACGGCGAAGCGTGCGTCGCCGATGCTCCATTTGTAGCCCAGTTCAAACTCCCATCCGCTGTTTTTCATGTCGCTGACGTTGGCCAGCGGGCGCCGTTCGCCCACATAGCTGGGAATGGGCATGTCGATAATCATGCCGTTGGTTTTCTTCATGTAGTAGTCAACGGTGAAGGTCAGCTGGTTGTTGAAGAAGCCGAAGTCGATGCCGAGGTCGGTCTGCTCGCTTTCTTCCCATTTCAGGTCTTCGTTGGCCAGGCGGTTGGCTTTCGAGCCGTAGGTCATGGTTGCCGTCTGCCCGTAGTAGTAGTTGCTGCTGCCGCCCATTTCCGTCAGTGTGGTATAGGCGAAGTCGCCAATGTTGTCGTTACCGTTCTTTCCCCAGCTGGCGCGCAGTTTCAGGTTGCTGAGCCAGTCGCGCGAGGCTTCCATGAATGCTTCGTTCATGACGTTCCATCCCACGGAGAACGAGGGGAATGTTCCGTACTTATTGTTGCTGCCGAAGCGGCTGGAACCGTCGCGGCGGATGGTGGTCTGCAGCATGTAGCGCTCGTCGTAGTTGTAGCTCAGTCGGGCGAAGAGCGATGCCAGGCGGTGCTCGGTGTAGGGTCCGCCCCAAATGCCGACCAGGCTCTTGGCTCCCGTCACCTTGCCGTCGGCGTCGGTAGAAAGTTCCAGGTTGCCGCCGGTGGTGTAGTCGATGCTGGGTTTTTCGGTGTTCACCAGGTTCCAGTGCGAGCCGCCCAGCTCGTCGCCCTTGAACTTCAGCGCACTTTGTCCGAGCACGATGCCGATGGCGTGCTTGCCGAACATCTTGTCGTAGGTCAGCGTGTTTTCAACCTGCCATGTGGTGTTGTTGCCCTTGTAGGCCTGTGCCTGCGTGTGGTCGCTGTTGTTGTTGCCCGACAGGTAGAACTTCTGCAGGGTTGCGCCGTTGTAGCCCCAGAAAGAGAGCTCGGCGCTGTAGGTGAAGTGGTATTTCAGCTCGTCCCACAGCTGCAGGTCGATGGAGAACTTGGGCATGAACTTGTGGCTCCAGTTCTTGTTGGGGTTGCCCTGCATCATGGCGATGGGGTTGTTCTGCTCGTTGTAGGAGCCGATGAAACCTGGAATGGTGTAGGGGTTGCCGTTTTCGTCCCTGTACAGGTCGTAGGCGGCGTAGCGGTCGATCATGTCAAGAGCCAGCTGCCCTTTCAATGTCACGGGAAGAGTGGGAGCCAGGTAAAGCGCTGAACCGAGGGGTGAGCCCCATGTGCTGTTTGAGTCAATGCCGGTGTTGTGAACACGCATGTAGGAGATGTTGGCGCCCAGGTCGAGCTTGTTGAGGAAATTGCGCTCCTTGGTGGCGTCAATCAGGTTGAACTGGTTGTTCGAGCGGATGGTCAGGCGGTCGTAGTTCGACTGTCCGAAGTTGCCGCCCACGATACCGTCCTGTGTGAAATATCCCATGGACAGGTAGTAGTTCACCTTCTCGGAGGCCCCGCTTACGCTCACGTCGTGTTGCACGATGGGCGCGTTGTCGTTGAAGAGCAGGTCCTGCCAGTTGGTGCCGAAGCCGTTGATGGCCTCGCCGTTGGCATCCTTCAGGTTATAGGGGTCGGCATAGAGCGGTGCCATGCCGTTCTGCACGCGGCGCTCGTTCTGCAGGATGGCGTAGTCGGTGGCGCCGGTCACGTCGCGCTTCTTCCACGCACTCTGCCAGCCGTAGCTGAAGTTGTAGTTGATTTGTGCCTTGCCCAGCTTTCCCTTCTTGGTGGTGACAAGTATGACGCCGTTGGCGGCGCGTGCTCCGTAGATGGCTCCCGAGGCAGCGTCCTTGAGGACCTCCATCGACTCGATGTCGCCGGGGTTGACGCTCTCCATGCCGTTCTGGTCGGTGGGCATGCCGTCAATGATATACAGCGGCTCAGAGCTGTTGATGGTGCCGATGCCGCGGATGCGGATCATCGACTTCGAGCCGGGCTGTCCCGATGCCGAGGTGACATTCACGCCTGCGGCCATGCCCTTCAAGGCATCGTCGGCGCGCAGGCGCGTCTTGCCGTCGAGGTCGTCGGATGACACCTTGGCGATGGAGGCCGTCACCACGCTTTTCTTCTGAACGCCGTAGCCGATGACCACCACGTCCTGAAGCGTCTGCGAGTTTTCGCGCAGCACGATTTTCATGTTTCCACTGGCCCTGAGCTCCTGCGAGTCGTAGCCAATATAACTAATAATAATAGGTGTGCCCTCTTTCACTTTGAGCGTGAACTGACCGTCAATGTTGGTGATGGTGCCGTTTTGAGGGTTGCCTTTCTCGACGACGGAGGCTCCGATGACGGGCTCCCCCAATTCGTCTGTCACAGTTCCCAACACCTGTTGGGCGTTTGTGGCCATTGACACCATGAGTGCCAATAACAACAATAGAATCCTGCTTTTTTTCATACTTTGTTATTTGTTAATAAATTTGATTTAGGATTATCGCGTGATGATTGATTGACGGGAGCAAAATTACGAAATAATCGCATGCCTCTCTCGGTGCATGGTGAAAAAAGTGGACGAAAATAGACTCTTGAAACAGTTAGTAATTTGATATTCAGTAAGATAGAAAGCCGCCGCTTTCTGAAAAGAGTGGATATTATGTAGAGGTGTTTTTTTTACATTTATCGCCCTTTTAGAGCGTTTTTACGAGTTTTTCGAACTGTTCGCGGTTGCACACGGCGCCGTTTTTTATGCGTGCGCGGTAGTTGTAAATGGTGTTGACGGAGTAGTGCAGGAACTCGGCAATTTTCGACGAGTCTTCAAATCCCAGGCGTATGAGCGCGAAGATGCGGATGTCGGTGGTCAGCCGGTTCTCCTTGGGGTGTATCTGCATGTCGGGCTGCAAAAGGGCGTTGAAGTCGTCGATGAAGTTGGGGAAGAGGTGCAAGAACACGGTGTCGAAGTTTTCGTAGAGCTCCTCCAGCTCCTTTTCCTTCAGCTCGGTCGATTTGCTCATTTGGAACAGCTCGTCGAGCTCCTTGTTCTTCATTTTCTTGTTCACCATCTTGCGGTAGTTGTCGAGCTTGTCGATATACTGCGAGCACAGGCTCATGAAGCGGCCGATGTATTCCTCTTTCACACGGTTGCTCTCGGTGAGCTGGGCGTTGAGCACGGCGAACTGGGCGTTTTTCTCCGACAGCTGTCCGTTGGCGTCCTTCAGCTCGGCGTTGAGGGCTGCCAGCTGACCGTTGGTTTCGTGCAGAGCGTTGCGTGCCACCGCCAGCTGCTTGTTGCGGCGGCGCAGGAAGAAGAGCAGTGCCAGCAGCAGCAGTGCCAGCACGCTGATGGCGGCCACCGCCACCCATAGCTGCGAGGTGGTGCGCTCGCTCTGCTGCTTGTAGTTCTTCGCAATGTGCGAGAGCAGGGGCGCTATCTGCCAGTTGCGCTGGCGCGAGCCGTAGCGGTTGGCGCAGTCGCAGGTGTAGCTGATGTAGCTCGAGGCGCGCCCGATGTCGCCCCTGAGCATCAGTTCGTTGGCCAGTTCCCACATCGACCCCTGGTCCATGGCGGCATTGCGGATGTCGGCCAGCACCGACTCCGTCAGCCAGTGCATCATCTGCACCGTGTCGCGCTGCAGCTTGTACTCTATATATCGGTAAAGGGCCACCAGGGCGTAGGGATGTGAGCCGGGCTCCACCGTCTTGAGCCACTCGTCGTTGATGCGCATCGACTCTTTCAGACGGCCCTCGGCCTGCGCCTTCTGCTCACGGCGGAGCAGGCAGCTCTCGCTGGCCGGCGGCAGGTGGCGGTACATCAGTTCCTCGTACTGCTGCACCTTCTGCTGGTACATCTTGCGCATGTCGTCGAGCCGCGTGTAGTAGCTCAACTCGCTATAGACGTTGTTGTAGGCCTCGTAATAGGTGCCCACGGCAAGGTTCTCCTCATTCCCCGACAGGCGGATGGAGTCCAGGATGTTGAGCGCCTCGTCGTAGAGGCCGATGTTGGAACAGCGAATGGCCAGCTGCGAGCGACACCTCACGGAGGCCGAATGGTCGCCCGCGGCCTCGGCCAGCCGGATGCACTGGCGGAGGAAATAAATGGCGGAGTCGCTCACAAAGGGGCGGTAAAGCTCAAACAGGCGGTAGCCCTCGTCGAACTTCTGGCTGCCCGACGACTGCTCGAAGGCGCGGCGCGCCACGGCAATCTTCGCCTCGCGCTGCGCCACGAAGGTTGGCGAGGCGGTAATGGCCTCGTCGATTTCGCGGTAGCGTCGTTCCATGTCCGCCGTCTGGCCGGCGGCAGCCGTCGCCAGAAGGAGCAAAAGGGTTGTCAGCAGGTGTCGCATCTTCCGTCCTGTAGTTTGAACATTGCAAAGGTACGGATAAATGAGCGAAATGCAAAATGAAAACTTGTTTTTATTTTCATTTCCGAATGTAATGGGCATGAAATCCAAGTTGCAAGTATAAGGAGTTTAGGAGTTCAGGAGTTACAGGAGTTCAGACAATAGTTCTGAAGGCTCCCTTTTTCGTCAGTTTGCAGTGGAGTGGAAACATACGTCTATTTCCGAAATCATCGTTAATATTGGTTGTGATGCCAATAATAATGCCCGCCGATTTGTTTATTTGGAGAAAAACACCTATCTTTGTGCCTAATAACTGAAAACCTAAATAAAGATATGAAGAAGTATTTGTTGTTATTGCTCATGCCGCTGGCAGTGCTGTCGGCATTTGCGCAAGGCAATGACTACAACATGGTCATTGAGTTGAAGAACGGCACCACCATCACCTTAGGTGCCGACGAAGTGGAGAATCTCACGTTCAACGGCGAGGCACTGACCGTCAGCGGCAACACCATTGCGGACCTCTATTCGCAGATTGCGGAGCTAAGAGCTTTGATAACAAAGTATCATCCAGAGGAAAGCAAAAAAGAGTTCACCGTCAACGGTGTCAGCTTCAAGATGGTGAAGGTCGATGGCGGCACCTTCCAGATGGGCGCCACGGAGGAGCAGGGGGACGATGTGTATGACCGTGAGAAGCCTGTCCACAGCGTGACCCTTTCCGACTATTACATTGGTGAGACGGAGGTGACGCAGGCCTTGTGGTATGCAGTGATGGGGCAGAAGCCCACGTCTGGCGGCAGTCAGTGGGAAAGTTCCTACGGTTTGGACGACGACAACCCTGTCTATTATGTCAGCTGGGACAACTGTCAGGAATTCATTACCACGCTCAACGTTCTGACAGGTCAGACGTTCCGTTTGCCCACAGAGGCAGAGTGGGAGTTTGCGGCACGTGGCGGCACCGGCAGCCAGGGCTGCAAGTACGCCGGGAGCAACACCATCGACGACGTGGCCTGGTATTGGGGAAACAGTAAAATCTTGGGAATCAGCAATCCGGAATATGGTACTCACGCTGTTGGTACTAAAGCCCCAAACGAACTCGGTCTTTACGACATGACCGGCAACGTCATGGAATGGTGTCAGGACTGGTATGATTCTTACGATTCTTCAGCACAGACGAATCCCACGGGGCCGTCATCGGGCTCCATCCGTGTGTTACGCGGGGGCAGCTGGATCAATGATGCCGGGAGCTGTCGCGTGGCGTTTCGCAGCGGCGAATCGCTCTCCGACCGCAGCAACTACATCGGGCTGCGCCTTGCTTTTTAGTTCTTTTTTGAAAACACTACTTTCGGGGACAAGTAGTCTGTTATTTCCTGATATTTTATACCGATTATGAAAAGAAAGGAAAATGAATCTATGAGAAAGTGTTGGATAAAAACGTAGAGAAACTTGAATAACGTACTCATAATAATAATGATGGGGAGCTATTGAACATATCTGCGTTCAATAATACAAATCACTCAAGGGGGACTCTTTACCTGTTGTCCCTGATTATTATTTCAGTTTGTATTTCTAAAGTGGATTATGTTTGTTTACCTTGGAACTTAAGTAAATAATTACACATGCATTTTACGTGAAAGAAGAGTAATTACATCAACCTTTCTTGGAGAAAAATCCCAAATACAATTTGCACAATCTGAAACAGTTTTTCCGCTTGAAAAAATATCATCCAAAACCAACACTTTTTTCCCTTTAAAAAGATTATTTGAGTCTGCAACACTATACTTGTTATCAACATCTACAATACTTTTAATATATTTAAGATACTGTTTAGGAAAATTCTTTGCGTCAAAGTAAGTTCCCATTCTTCCAAGATACTTTTTCATATCAATTTCCAAGTAATTTTGCGATGACTCAGCGGGATAATCCTTTTCAATCATTTCTGTATCTAAATTGTAAAGAATCTCAGATGTTCTCACCTTGAGAAAATAGTCCTCAATCTTTACAGTTGCGCCTACAATACTGTAGATAACCTTCATGAATCTTTTGTTAACATCACTTTTACTTGGGGCCATTACAACAACATCATAATGTTGGTCAATTGTGTGGCAAATTGACAGAAAACGTTTTATATATTGAACGATTTCAGTGTCTGTCACATCGAATCTCCATCCGTCAATTCCTTTTAGCGCATAAATAAAAGGATTTCCGTCATTATCGTTCTCATTATTTTTGAATTCTGGTAGCGGGGTTCTCCTAAAAATAGAATAAACAGTTAATCCATTTGCTTTGAATTTAATATAACTGTCTTCTGAGAAGTCCACACCATCATTATTATCCATTGTCAGTTTGACTGATTTCTTAATATAATTCGGAATGATACCTTCTTTTAGTAAATCTTGGCGAAAATATTCTTCCTTAAGTAATCTATGAGTTTCTTTTTGAACTATTTCATTTAATGTTTTCATATCTTATAAAAATTTAATTTTTTATTTCTTCCTACTACTATAGTATTGGTTATAAATACCACTTACATTTGCAAATATAATTCCCCCAAACCATATTTCCAAATATTTATCACAACTTTTTCCAAATTACTTGATAATTATATACATATAAGAATAGGGAACTATATACCTGTTGTCCCCGATTGTTATTTCACTCATTTTTCAAAAAATCTCACGCAATCATTTTTAATGGCTCTAAAACAGTTGATGTGCTAATAACTCTCAAGCCCTCTTCTACAGTTAATCTGTATTGTTTTTCTTTCTTTATGTTATAATTACCGTTTTCCAAAACTCTTTGTATGTTAGTTATTGATTTTTTCAGTAAATCAAGACACTCTTTTGGAAATTCATTTATTAGTTCATCGTCTATTAAGTAGACGAAGAAATTAATAATATCCCGGTCCTTTTCAATTTCATTTTCATTTTTACTAAATCTATTCCATATTTGTTCGATTTCTTCTTCTGAGTTACTTAAACTTTCATTTATTTTAGTTCTGTTAATAAAAGCATTGACCTTATCAGTAATTTCTTTCTTCAAAAATTCAAATGTGCTCTCATCTTTGAAACCAAAAATTGTTTTAGATTCGGTGATTATTTTATCAACACACTCTTTTACAATCTCTCTCAATTTGCTTTTTGTTAATTTTATAATTTTCTTAGACATATGCTTCACTTATTTAAATGCTTTATTTCTTTTGCAAATATAAAACAAAAAATTCAAGCAACCAAATGAATTGTGTGCGTTTTTTGGAGGGGGATGCAAAACTTTGGGCTTATTTATCTTTTCGGGGACAACAGGTATATAGTTCCCCACTCAAGTTTATCTTTTTCTTTATTTTGCGATGTATAACTACATGGGTAAAATTGGTAAAAATATTTGACAAAACGAGGTTGTTTTGTGCTGTTTTTGTAAGTTGTTGAATATCAGAGGTTTGTAAATTTCGCCGACTTTGACCGCAAATTTTGGGGAGAAATCTTCAAGATCTCTCCTCTCAATCTTCAAGATCTCTCCCCGAAATTTGCGGTCAAACTCTGAGGGGGAAGGAAAATTTTATGAAAAATCTTGACAAAATGACGGCTCTGAGCAAAGTGAAAAAAGCCGTTTTCCGTTTGTCGGACATAGATGGGTTTAAAATTATGAGTTTTGAGTTATGAATTATGAGTTATGGCGGCGGCAAAACTCATCACTCCCGTTCATGTATGTCCGAAATCATCTTGGTGTGCTGGGGTGGGCGGACTGCGCAATGGAATTGCATATTCGCCAGAAAGGTTATATGGTTCGAGGCAAAGGAGATGCTTGGCAGGAGCCGACGTCTATAAAAAGAACAAGTTTCGCCTGCTTAAGGAGTTTAGGAGTTTTGCGGCTTTCAGACGCTGGAGTTTAGACGTTAGTTTTGTTCGTTGTCTTGATGAAATGGGCACGACAAGACTATCGTCTGTTCGTCGGAGGTTGAAAAAACCACGGACAAACACGGACTGACACGAAAAAATCGAAAGTCCGTGACAGTCCGTGTTCGTCCGAGGTAAAAAAGCTCCTAAACTCCAAAACATAAGTGAGCTTGAGGAACTTGAATATGATTATTCCTTGTACATTTCCTCTATTTCGGCGGCGTAGTTCCTGTTGAGCACCGTGCGGCGTATCTTCAGTGTGTTGGTGAGCTCGCCGGCCTCCATGGTGAAGGGCTTGGGCAACAGGGTGAACCGCTTTATCTGCTCATAGCTGGCCAGTTGCTGTTGAAGGGTGGCGATGCGCTCGGCAATCATGGCGATGATGCGCTTGTCGGTGCAGAGGTCCTCGGGCTTGGCATAGTCGATGTTGTTGTCCTGGGCATATTCCTCGAGCTCGGGCATGCTGGGCACGATGAGCGCCGACACGAACTTGCGCTGGTCGGCAATGACGGCTATCTGCGCCACGTATTTGTCAACGAGCAATTTCGACTCTATCATCTGCGGCGCTATATACTTGCCGTTGGAGGTCTTGAAGAGCTCCTTGATGCGCTCCTTGAGGAAGAGCTCGCCGTCGCGGAGGTACCCGGCGTCGCCGGTGCGGAAGAAGCCGTCGGCGGTGAAGCTGGCGGCATTGAGGGCGTCGCGCTTGTAGTAGCCGCGCGTGATGGTGGGGCCTTTGAGGAGGATTTCGTCGTTCTCGCCGATTTTTATCTCTATGCCCTCGATGGGCCGTCCCACGCTGCCCACGGTGTAGGGCTCACCGAGGTGGTCGCACGACACGGTGGCCAGGCTTTCGGTGAGCCCGTAGCCCACAATCATGTTGATGCCGATGCTATGGACGAACTCCTCCACCTTTTCGCTGACGTATGAGCCGGCGGTGGGGAAGAAGTGAGCATCTTCGAGCCCTAACTGCTTCCTGACGAGGGCGAAGAGGGTGCGGTCGTAGGTTTCGTATTCCATCTTCAGGGCGAGGGGCGGGCGCCGTCCGCGGCTGAGGTACTCGATGTTGTGCTTGCGCCCCACGGCGATGGCGTGGCGCATGAGCCGGCGCTGCATGGCGTTCGACTTCTCTATCTTTTCCTGCACGCCGATATATACTTTCTCCCAGAAGCGGGGCACGGCCGACATGCAGGTGGGATGGGTCTCGCGCAATGTTTCCTGGATTTCCTTGGGATAGGTGTTGATGATGAGCTGTGCGCCCTCGGTGAGGCAGAGGAACATCCACCCGCGCTCGAAGATGTGGGTGATGGGCAGGAAGGTCATGACGCGGTCTTTCTCGCCCACGGGCACGCACTTGTCGTTGGCAATCATGGCGGCGGCGTATTGCCCGTAGGTGAGCATGACGCCCTTCGAGTCGCCGGTGGTGCCGCTGGTGTAGAGGATGTTGGCCAGGTCGTCGTCGTTGGCCTCGGCCCACAGCGTTTCCACCTCGCTCTGGCGGGGTAGCCCTTCGCCCAGTTTGAGGAAGTCGTCGAAATAGATGCTGCTGGGGTCGCCCTTGTCCATGCGCACGCTATGGTCGAATACGATGATTTTCTCGAGCGTGGGGCAGAGGGGGAGCACGCGGAAGGCCTTGTCGTACTGCTCCTGCTCGCCCACGAAGAGGAATCGTATCTGGGCGTCGCCGATGATGTACTGGATTTGTTGTTCGCTGCTGGTGGCATAGAAAGGAACGGTGACGGCGCGTATGCCGAAGGCGCCGAAATCGGTGTAGAGGTACTGCGCGGTGTTCTGGGAGAACACGCCCACGTTCTCCTGAACGCGGATGCCGAGGTTGAGCATGGCGTTGCTCACGGTGAGCACCTTCTGAGAAAATTCATTCCACGAGGCCTGCTTCCACGTGAGGCTGCCGAAATCGCGGTAGTTGAGAACCGGGCGGTCGCCGTACTTCTTGGCCTGCTCGTGAACGAGCACTGAAAGATGACATCTTGTTTGCATAAGTGTTGCGATGTTGTTATATAGCCACTGCAAAGATAAAAACATTTCTTCAAACTGGCAAATGTTACGGTTGATTTTATTTTTACAATGTCAAAAAACGCCCTCTCCACACAATAAAAGGGCGGCGGCGGCGTTATTAGGTTGTGTTAAGACGCATTGGCTTCATCATCACCCTGTGCGTCCTGGGCTCTCTGGCGGCCAGGGCGCAGTATGACATGTACTTCAGTCATTACTGGGACATGGAGACCTCTTTCAACCCCGGCGCGGCGGGAAAGGAGGCCAAGCTCAACGTTGTGGGCGCATACGCCATGACGATGGCGGGGTTCCGGCGCAACCCCAACACGTTCTTCGCCGGCGGCGACATGCCCTTCTATGCCATGAACAGCTACCACGGCGTGGGGCTCAACCTGCTGAACGACCAGCTGGGACTGTTCAAGCACCAGCGCGTGGCGGCCCAGTATGCCCACAAGCGCAAAGTGGCGGGCGGCACGCTGAGCGCCGGCGTGCAGGTGGGATTCATCAATGAAACCTTCGACGGCTCGGACCTCGACCTGGAGGACAGCAGCGACCCCGCCTTCACCAGCGGCCAGCTCAACGGCAGCACCATCGACCTGGCCTTCGGGCTCTACTACACCCATAAGCGGTGGTATGCGGGCCTGTCGGCCCAGCACCTCACGGCACCCCTGGTAGAACTGGGCGAGCGCAACGAGCTGCAGATAGACCGCACATATTATTTGACCGGCGGATACAATATAAAGCTGAGAAATCCGTTCTTATCTATACCAACCTCCGTGCTGGCGCGAACCGATGCCGTGGCGTGGAGGGCCGACGTGACGGCACGGCTTGTTTATTCCAACGACAAAAAGCACATGTATGCCGGCTTTACCTACAGCCCCACCAACTCGGTGACGGTGCTTATCGGCGGCAGCGTGCAAGGCTTCAATCTCGGCTACAGCTACGAGGTCTATACTTCGGCCATCAGTCCCGCCAACGGCAGCCACGAACTCTTCGTGGGCTACCAGCAGGACATTAACTTATATAAAAAAGGTAAGAACAAGCACAAGAGCGTGAGATACCTGTAGGCCGCGGTCCGCAGGGCAGAATGACAAATGACAAACAACAAACTTGCTATATGGAAAAGAACACAAATAGAGCAATGACGAGGGCAAGAAGGCTGGCTCCTTTCTGCCTTTTCGCGCTGTTGATGCTCATTACGGCATGCGCAGGAAGCAAACTCTCGCAAGGCGGAGGGCGCGGAGGCGAAGTGACCGGAGTGAGCGCAGGAAGGGGGTTCTCGGAGCCTACGCCCTTCGGAATGGTGCAGGTGAAAAGGGGATTCCTGAAAATGGGCATCGAGCAGGACGACAGCCTCTGGGGAAAACAGACGCCCACGCGCGAAATCTCAGTGGACGGCTTCTGGATGGATGAGACGGAAGTGACCAACGCTGAGTACAAGCAATTCGTGTACTGGGTGCGCGACAGCATCCTGCGCACCAGGCTCGCCGACCCGGCCTACGGCGGCGATGAAAGCTACATGATTACCGAAGACAAGAACGGCGACCCCATTTCGCCGCAAATCAACTGGAAGAAAAGCATTCCGCGAAAACCCAACGAGGATGAGCAGAGGGCCATCGAGAGCCTTTATGTCACCAATCCCGTGACGGGCGAAAAGCTCCTCGACTACAGCCAGATGAACTACCGCTACGAGTTCTACGACTACACCACGGCTGCCCTGCGGCGCAACCGCATGAACCCCGAGGAACGCAACCTCAATACCGACATCGTGCCCGACCCCAACGAGGTGGTCATGATTTCTAAAGACACGGCATACATCGACGACGAGGGCAGAATAGTAAGGGAAACCATTGACCGGCCGCTGAGCGGGCCGTGGGACTTCCTCAACACCTACATCGTCAACATCTATCCCGACACCACCTGCTGGGTGAACGATTTCCAGAATGCCGACAACGAAACCTATCTGCGCTATTATTTCTCAAATCCCGCCTATAGCGAATATCCCGTGGTGGGCGTCACCTGGGAACAGGCCAATGCCTTCTGCGCCTGGCGCACCGACTACCTGCTAAAGGGGCTGGGCAACGAGGCACGCTTCGTGCAGCGGTACCGCCTGCCCACAGAGGCGGAGTGGGAATATGCCGCGCGCGGCAAGGATGGCAACGAGTTCCCCTGGGACAACGAAGACATGGCGAGCGACCGCGGATGCTTCTATGCCAACTTCAAGCCCGACAAGGGTAATTACACCAAGGACGGCAACCTGATTACCAGCAAGGTGGGCATCTACGGAGCCAATACCAACGGGCTCTTCGACATGGCCGGCAACGTGGCCGAATGGACCAGCACCATCTATACTGAGGCGGGCGTGCAGGCCATGAACGACCTTAACCCGCAGCTCGACTACAAGGCCGCCAAGGAAGACCCCTACCGGCTGAAGAAGAAGAGCGTGAGGGGCGGCTCGTGGAAAGACCCCGAAAGCTACATACGCTCGGCGTGGAGGACATGGGAATACCAGAACCAGCCACGGTGCTACATCGGCTTCAGATGCGTGCGCTCCATGGCAAGCGTGCCCAGCTCCAAACAAAAGGGAAAGAAGAAAAAATAACAGGCCCCTGTCTTCAGCCACAGGGAATAACAAGTAACCACCACCATTCAACCGAAATAACAACATCATGGCCAAATACAGCAAATACAACATCGTCTATCGCCTGCAGAAATGGATGGACAGCGTGCCGGGACAGACATTCCTGAACTACGCCTACAGCTGGGGTGCATCCATCGTGATTCTGGGTGCATTGTTCAAACTTACACACCTGGCCGGTGCCGACCTCATGCTTTACCTGGGCATGGGCACTGAGGCGTTCGTGTTCTTCCTGTCGGCCTTCGACAGGCCATTCGACAAAACCGCCGACGGCATGGACCTGCCGACGCACTTGGGTGTGGAAGGAGTTCAGACAGAAGGCGAGGAGGGCGAAGAACCCGCCGTCGCCGGGGCTCAGCCCGCGGTGCAGGGCGTGGGCGGAGGAGGCACCATCATCATCGGAGGGGCACCGGGAGCAACGGCCTCCGGCGAGGGCGCAGCCTTCATCGAGGGACAGATGCCGGAACCTGGTTCGCCGGAGGCACAGGCGGCAGCCATCGCCGCAGCATCGGGCGGAGCTATCAATGTGCCGTTCGTCGCATCGCAGAGCATCAACCCCGAAATGACGGAGGTCACCAACAATTATGTGGAAGAGCTGAAGAAACTCACCGAAGTGCTCGAGAAAGTGGCCGAGCAGAGCAAGCGCCTCACCACCGACAGCGAGGAGATGGAAAACCTCAACCGCACACTCACCGGCATCTGCAAGATTTACGAAATGCAGCTTAAGACCGCCAGCCAGCAGATGGGCACGGGCGACGAAATCAATGCCCGTATGCAGAAAATGGCATCGCAGATAGAGGAACTCAACCGCATCTACACCCGCATGATTGAGGCCATGACCGTGAACATGCCAGGTGCAAAGGCTCCCGAAAAGTAAACCGCTGCCCCAAAAAACAAGCGGACGACCGCAGAAGGGCCGTCCGCCAGTTACCAACAACCAATTTCCGACAATAAATGGCAATCAAGAAAAGACCGGTTTCCCCACGCCAGAAGATGATCAACCTCATGTACGTCGTCCTCATGGCCATGCTCGCACTGAACGTTTCGACTGAGGTGCTCGAGGGCTTTTCGCTCGTGGAGGAAAGTCTGCGGCGAACAACCGGCAACTCCACCAAGGAGAACCTTTCCATATATGGCGACTTTGAGGAGCAGATGAAGAAAAATCCGGCCAAGGTGAAGGAGTGGTTCGAGAAAGCCACCGCCGTGAAGCAAATGAGCGACTCGCTCTTCAATATGGCACAGGAACTCAAGGAAACCATCGTCAGGGAGGCCGACGGCAAGAACGGCGACCCGCTCAATATCGTGAACAAGGAGAACCTCGAGGCGGCAACCCACGTGATGCTCGCTCCCGGCACCGGGAAAGGGCAGCAGCTCTATAACGCCATCAACTCCTTCCGCGAGCGCATCCTCGCCATGACCACCGACCCCAAGCAGCGCGAAATCATCAAGAGCAACCTCACCACCGACCTGCCGGAGCACGCCCATGCCATGGGTAAGAACTGGCAGCAGTACATGTTTGAAGGCATGCCCACGGCAGCTGCCGTAACATTGCTTACCAAGTTGCAAAGCGACGTGCGCTATGCCGAGGGTGAAGTGCTTCACACACTGGTGGCCAATATCGACGTCAAGGACATCCGCGTGAACAAGCTCGACGCGTTCGTCATTCCCGAAAAAACCACCCTCTACCCCGGCGAGACCTTCTCGGCAAGCATTGTCATGGCCGCCGTGGACACCACCATGCAGCCCGAAATCTACGTCAATGGGCAGCGCATCAACTCCAAGAGCGGTAAATACTCCTTCGGCGTGGGAGGCGTGGGTGAACATTCCTTCGGTGGTTACATCCTCACGCACAACGCCGCCGGCGAGACCCTTCGCCGCAATTTCTCTCAGAAATACAGCGTCATTCCCGCACCCAGTGGGGCCACCGTTGCCGCCGACCTGATGAACGTGCTCTATGCCGGCTACCAGAACCCCATGAGCGTCAGTGTGCCCGGCGTGCCCCAGAATGCCGTGTCGGTAACCATGTCGGGCGGAAGCCTCACCTCCAAGGGCGACGGCCACTTCATCGCCACGCCGGCAGCCGTGGGCAAGGACGTGACATTCACCGTGTCGGCCAACCAGGGCGGACAAAACCGCCAGATGGCGCAGGTAACGTTCAAAGTGCGCAAACTGCCCGATCCGACTCCATATCTTGTGGTCGGCGACAGTCGTTTCAAGGGCGGCGGCATGGCCAAGGCGTCGCTGATGGGCATCAATACGCTGAAGGCCGCCATCGACGACGGACTGCTCGACATCGAGTTCCGCGTCACCGGCTTCGAGGCCGTCTTCTACGACAACATGGGTAACGCCGTGCCCATGGCATCCAACGGCGCTCAGTTCACCGAACGGCAAAAAGACGCTTTCAGAAAACTTTCGCGCAACCGCCGTTTCTACATCACACATGTGCAGGCCATCGGTCCCGACGGCATTGCCCGCACTCTGCCGGGAGCCATGGAAATCATCGTGAAGTAGCCGTTTTTTTGCCTAAAGAGTAAAACACATTTCAATAAGATAAAAAAGATAAATGATGCGAACAGATATTTTTCAGACAGCATTCAGATGGAAGCTCATTGCGGCTTTGTCGTTTGTCATTTGTCATTTGTCATTCATTCCGGCAGGGGCGCAGCCCCAGTCGCGTCGCGATGCCCAGCAGCAGAAGCCGAAGTCGAACGCCGACAATATGACCACCCGCGCCCGCATCTCGTTCCCCGTTCAGGCACAGATGTCGGAAGACGTGGTGTGGCGCCGCGACATTTACCGCGAACTCAGTCTGGAAGAGAAGGACAACGCCGGACTCTATTACCCGCCCGAACCCGTGGGCAACGAGATGAACCTCTTCACCTACATGTTCAAGCTCATGATGCGCGGGCCCAAGAACGGCGGCATCCCGGCCTACGAATACCGCATCGACGGACAGGAAGTGTTCAACGACTCGGCACGCATCAAGCCCCTGCAGTTCCTCGACAATTACCATATTTATTATGAAAGGGTCAACGGTCGCGTGAGGCTCGACAACAGCGATATCCCGTCGCGCGAGGTGAAAGGCTATTACATCAAGGAAAGCGCCTACTACGACCAGGCCAACTCCACCTTCCACACCAAGGTGGTTGCCCTGTGTCCCATTATGAGCCGTGAAGACGATTTCGGCGACGGCGCCACCAAGTACCCGCTCTTCTGGGTGCTCTACGACGACCTGGCACCCTTCCTTTCCAAGCAGACCATCATGACCAGCGACATCAATAATGCCGCCACCATGAGTCTCGACGACTTCTTCACCAAGAACCACTACCGGGGAAAAATCTACAAGACCACCAACATGCTCGGCAAGACCTTGGCCCAGTATTGCGAGAACGATTCGGCCATGTCGCGCGAACAGCAGCGCATTGAACAAGAGTTGATTGACTTCGAAAAGAGTCTCTTCGGCGACCAGGAGCGCAAGGATTCGCTCGACAGTTTGGCCAACCTGGCCAACCAGAAGACCAAGAAGGTGAAGTCGGCACGCCGCACCCGCCGCTCGGCCGGTAGCGAGGCCGGTCAGAAAGCCGTGGCCGCTGAAGAAAAAGCTACTCCCGAGCCCAAGGCCCGTGCCAAGCGCCACACCTCCACGCCGTCGTCATCTCCGTCGAGCGGTGCAAGGGTCAGCGTGAGAAGGCAGCGCCATTGATTTTCAAGGTCTTCTTCTCCATTTCCTTCAATTCCAACCACTTAACCGTTACCTGTAAAACATGAACAATCTGCTGCCAACAAAGAAAAGCAAGAGCTGCCTTATAGCTCTGCTCCTTGCTTTCGTGGCCGCCCTGGTCCCTGTTTCCATGCAGGCCCAGACCACCAAGCTCCATTTCGGCATCAAGGGCGGACTGAACATCACACAGTTCTCGTTCGACGAGAAAGTGTTCCACTCAGATAACAAAAACGGATTCTTCGCCGGCCCGTCGCTCTATTTCGGCGTGCCCGTCCTCGGGCTGGGTGCCGACCTGTCGGCTCTTTACAACCAGAAAAAGGCCACCGTGGGCGAGGAAACCATCAAACAGCAGTCCATCGACGTGCCCTTCAACCTGCGCTATTCCTTCGGCTTTTCCGAAGAGGCCTGCGTGTTTGTATCGGCAGGGCCGCAGGCCAGTTTCATGCTGGGCGACAAATCGCTGTCGTTCAAAAGCGACAATGACCTCGACGAGGTGGACTGGAAATTCGAGAACTCCGCCTTCAGCTTCAACGTTGGCGGCGGAATCATCGTCGGACCGTTGCAACTGGGTGCCAGCTACAACATTCCTATCGGCAAAACGGGCGAGTTCACTTGGAAAGAAACCGCCGACAAGGTGTTCCACGCCCATAGCAAAAGCTGGCAGATTTCTGCCGCCATCTATTTCTGAGCCTTTCGAATCCATTTACTTTCATCCTCTCCAATTGCTTTTTGGGGAGGATGTTTTTTTAGGAGTTTAGGAGTTTGGGAGTTTAGGAGTTTAGACAATAGTGGAAGGAAAAACTGCCGTCAACACTATTGTCTAAACTCCCAAACTCCTAAACTCCAAGAGATTTTATATGACCACGGCGGTGCCGCTTGTAGCCACCATCAGCATGGCGCAATTGGCGCCGATGGTCTCGTAGTCGATGTCGATGCCCACCACGGCGTTGGCACCCATGGCCTGTGCGCGGTCGGCCATTTCCTGCATCGAGGTGTCCTTGGCCTGGCGCAGCACCTCTTCATAGCTTGCCGAGCGTCCGCCCACAATGTCGCGGATGCCTGCAAAGAAGTCCTTCACAATGTTTGCGCCGATAATCGTTTCGCCGGTCACCACACCCTTGTACTCGCGGATGGTGCGTCCTTCAATCTGGGGAGTTGTTGAAAGTAACATGATTTCCTGGTTTTAAGTGAATATATTTGTTCTTTTTTATTTGTTAGACGTTTTCGTGTGGACAAAAGTTGCAAGCAACTATGTTTTTTTCGGAAAGAACGAATCAACGATTGACAATTATTTTGTAAAAATTTCATCAAACCGACGGAAAAGCGTAACTTTGCACTCGTACAAGCCGCCCGCTTTTCCGGCGGCACATACCAGAACAAATATCAGAAAACCATGATTTCGTTTGAATGCGACTACAACAACGGTGCCCACCCCAAAGTGGTGGAGGCCCTGGTGCGCACCAATGGAGAACAAACGCTCACATACGGTGCCGATATCCATAGCGACCATGCGCGAGAGCTTATCCGCGCGGCATGTGAAACCGACGATGCGCAGGTGTTCCTCCTTACGGGCGGCACGCAGGCCAACCTCGTGGTCATCGACGCCATGCTGGCCGGTCACGAGGCCGTCATCGCCGCCGACACCGGGCATGTCAGCATCCACGAGGCCGGAGCCATTGAGGCATGCGGCCACAAAGTCATTGCCCTCGGCCATCACGAAGGGAAACTTCGTGCGAAAGACCTCGGCGCATATATGGAATGGTTTGTCAACGACGAGAGCCGCGAACACCTGGCCCAGCCCGCAATGGTCTATCTGTCGTTCCCCACGGAGCTGGGAACCCTCTACGACCGCGCCGAACTGGCGGCCATCGCCGACACTTGCACCCGCTACGGCCTGAAGTTGTTCATCGACGGGGCACGGCTGGGCTACGGCGTGGAAGCCTCCGACGATGTCAACCTGCCCTGGTTGTGCCGCCATTGCGATGTGCTCTACATCGGCGGCACCAAGGTGGGCGCGTTGTGCGGAGAAGCCGTGGTGTTCACCCACAACAACGCTCCGCGACATTTCTTCACCATGATGAAACGCCGCGGTGCCGTGCTGGCCAAGGGCCGGCTCACCGGCGTGCAATTTGAAGCCCTGTTCACGCCTGGCGACAATGCTCGGCCGCTCTATTTTGAAATTTCGCGCCACGCCATCGCCATGGCCCGCCAGATGAAGGCCATGTTCCGCGAGCTGGGGCTGGAACTGTGGCTCGACTCGCCCACCAACCAGCAGTTCGTGGTGCTCGACAACGACTTGATGCACCGGTTGGAGCAGCATGTGCTCTTCACCCACTGGCAGCCGCTCGACGGCAACCGCATGGCCTGCCGCTTCGTCACCAGCTGGGCCACCACCGAGGACGACCTTCGCCAGTTGCGCGAAATCCTTATAAGCGATTTGAGCTCGCAAGCTCAAGGAGTTTAGGAGTTTAGGAGAATAGGAGTTTAGACAATAGTCCTGTTTGTTGCTTTTTGCAAAGACCATGTATAAGACTATTGTCTAAACTCCTAAACTCCTAAACTCCAAAAGATAATTATCCAATCACTCCGAGTTCCTTTCCTACTTTCACAAACGCCGCTATGCACTTGTCGAGCTGTTCGCGGTTGTGTCCGGCGGAAATTTGTACGCGGATGCGTGCCTGTCCTTTAGGCACCACGGGATAATAGAACCCCGTGACGTAGATGCCTTCCTCCTGCATCTTGGCGGCATAGACCTGCGACAACTTGGCATCGTAGAGCATGACGGCGCAGATGGCGCTTTGCGTGGGCTTGATGTCGAAGCCGGCGGCCATCATTTTGTCGCGGAAGTAGTTGACGTTCTCCACCAGCCGGTCGTGGATTTCGTCGCTCTCCTTCAACATGCGGAACACCTCGAGCGAGGCGCCGATGATGGCCGGAGCCAGCGAGTTGGAGAACAGATAGGGCCGCGACCTCTGGCGCAGCAGGTCGATGATTTCCTTTCGCCCCGTGGTAAAGCCTCCCAGTGCTCCTCCGAACGATTTTCCCAGGGTGCCGGTGTAGATGTCCACGCGGCCGTAGGTGTTGAAAAATTCGCTCACGCCGTGGCCGGTCTTTCCCACCACGCCTGCCGAGTGGCTCTCATCCACCATGACGAGTGCGTCGTATTTCTCGGCCAGGTCGCAAATCTTGTCCATCGGTGCCACGTTGCCGTCCATCGAGAACACGCCGTCGGTGACGATGATGCGGAAGCGCTGGGCCTGCGCCTCCTGTAGGCAACGTTCCAGCTCGCCCATGTCGGCGTTGGCATAGCGGTAGCGCTTCGCCTTGCACAGGCGCACGCCGTCGATGATGCTGGCATGGTTGAGGGCATCGCTGATGATGGCGTCCTCGTCGGTGAAGAGTGGTTCAAACACGCCGCCGTTGGCATCGAAGCAGGCGGCATAGAGAATGGTGTCGTCGGTGTGGAAATAGTCAGAGATGGCGGCTTCCAGTTCCTTGTGAATGTCCTGGGTGCCGCAGATAAATCGCACGCTCGACATTCCGAAGCCCCGGCGGTCCATCATCTGTTTCGATGCCTCGATGAGCCGGGGATGGTCCGAAAGGCCAAGGTAGTTGTTGGCGCAGAAGTTGAGCACTTCCTGCCCTTTCACTGTGATGGCGGCCCGTTGTGGGCTTTCAATGAGGCGCTCCTCCTTGTAGAGTCCGGCCTCGCGGATGTCCGCCAGCGTCTGGCGGAGGTGTTCCTGCATTTTTCCGTACATGATGATTGCTTTAAGTTAGAAGTTTGCGGTTTCAGACCACAAAGTAAGCAAAAAAAAATGAGAAACCGCACCCGAAAGTCGGAAAAATGAAGGAAAACGCTATTTTTTATGTATTTTTATACTGCTCGATGGTGTTGTTTGAAAAAAAAATGCTTACTTTGCATCGTAATTGGGAGGTTGGGGAGTGCAGGAAACGGCGCGCCGCTTTCCTCGCTTTTCCCGCCTTGCATCTTTAATAACTATTTTAACTAAAAATCTATGAAAAATATCTTGGTCATTGGGTCCACCGGGCAGATAGGCTCGGAACTCACCAGGGAACTGCGTCGGCGCTATGGCAGCAGCCACGTGGTGGCGGGCTATATCCAGGGTGCCGAGCCTCACGGTGAACTCCTGGAGGGCGGCCCGTCGGCGATGGCCGATGTCACCGACGGAACGATGATTGCCGAGGTGGTGAAGAAGTACCATGTTGACGCCATCTACAACCTTGCCGCCCTGCTCTCGGTGGTGGCCGAGTCGAAGCCGCGCCTGGCCTGGCGCATCGGCATCGACGGCCTGTGGAACGTCCTGGAGGTGGCACGCCAGGAACAGTGCGCCGTGTTCACGCCCAGCAGCATCGGCTCCTTCGGCCTGAGCACGCCTCACCTGCGCACGCCGCAGGACACCATTCAACGGCCGCAGACCATCTACGGCGTGTCGAAGGTGACGACAGAGCTGCTGAGCGACTATTTCCAGAAGAAATACGGCACCGACACGCGATCGGTGCGCTTCCCCGGAATCATTTCCTACGTCACGCCGCCGGGCGGCGGCACCACCGACTATGCCGTTGACATCTTCTACTCGGCGGTGAGGGGCGAGAAATTCATCTGTCCCATCAAGGCCGGAACCATGATGGACATGATGTACATGCCCGATGCGCTGAAGGCGGCCATCACCATCATGGAGGCCGACCCCTCGCGCCTTGTCCACCATAACGCCTTCAACGTGACGGCCATGAGCTTCGACCCCGAAACCATCTATGGCGAGATACGCAAGCACCGCCCTGATTTCCAGATGGAGTACCAGATAGACCCGCTCAAGCAGAGCATTGCCGAAAGCTGGCCCGACAAGATGGACGACACCTGTGCGCGCCGCGAGTGGGGCTGGAGTCCCGACTACGACCTTCGCCGCATGACTATGGACATGCTGAAGCACCTGGAGGAGAAACTGCGTCCGCAAAAATCCTCCTGACACCATTTCCCGTCGCCTCCCTTCCGCCGACGGTGGGGGAGGGGTGAAGAAAACGGCCCGGCATGCGTTTTTGTGCCGGGCCGTTTTCTTTCGTCCTGCCGGGCGGGAGGGTGCGGAAACGGCGGATTGTTAAAAAGCCTTTCGATTCTTAAAATGTAAAGATTTTTCCAAAAGGGTTTTGGGTATCGGCGGGTTTGACCGCAAATTTCGGGGAGAAATCTTGAAGATCGAGAGGAGAGATTTTGAAGATTTCTCCCCGAAATTTGCGGTTTTATTTTCTGCTTTTCTAAAGCCTTGAAAATCAAGGCTTTAGAAAAGCGCTTTATTTTGTGTTAAAATGTAAAGGATTTTTACCGGCTTTTCCCTTGGGCTAGGGCTGGATAAACTAGAGATTCTAGATGATCTAGAAGCTCTAGAAAATCTAGAATCTCTAGAACCTCTAGAAAATCTAGAATCTCTAGGAAAGCCCTATCAATGCTTCAGGTAAAGGCCGTTGATATCGCGGGCAAACAATGTCTGCGGCAGGTTGTAGAACTTCACGAAATCCTCGGCCGAGGGCTGCCCGGGGAAGGGGGCAAAGAAATGGCCGGGCTTGTCGTGGGCGTTGCGCCATACGAGGACGTATGCCACCTGCAGGCTGTCGAGCGCCGGTGCCAGCGTCTGCGTCCACCAGTCCTCCTTGGGCAGGCCCTCGAAGCCGGTTTCCGACAAAGCAGCGGCCTTCTGGTGCTCCTTGGCCAGTTGGGTGATCATGGTGAGTTGCCGGCGTACCCGCTCTATGTATTTCTCGGTCTCGGCCTGGTCGAAGGTCGTTAGGTCGCCGTTGCGGTGCGACGGGCAGTAGAGGTCGGTGCCCAGAATGTCGATGATGTCGTCGCCGGGGAACCGCTCCATGTATTTTTCAGCATTGCCGTCGCTTTCGCCGCCGGGACTATAGGCAAAGAGCACGTTGACCACGCCCTGCTGGCGGAGCCTGTCGGCGGTGAGCCGCCACAGGTCTTTATATTGCTGTTCGGTGCAGAGGTTTTGTCCCCACCAGAACCAGCTGCCAGTGTGCTCGTGCCAGGGCCTGAAGATGACGGGCACGCGCACACCGTAGGGTGTTTCGAGCGACTTGAAGAAGGCGGCCACGGTGTCGAGCCATGAGAGGAATTTCTCGTGGCACTGCCCGCCCTCGAGCACCGACGCCACCGTCTGCTTCTCCTGGTCGGTGAGCGAGTCGGGCTTCACCCATGCCGTGCCGCCGGTGAGCGGATTGTTGAGGTGCCAGCTCAGCGTTACGACGCCTCCGCGCTCATACTGCCGGATGATTTCCTGCCGCATGCGGTCGAAGGGCACGCCGTCGAGGTTCAGGCTGTCGCCAAGTTCCATGTGGCCCAGGTCGAAGCCCATGACGGCGGGCATGTCGTTGCACACGCTGTTGACATCGCTTCGCAAGGAGTCGCCCACCCATCCGATGCCATACACCGGAGAGTCCTGGTGGCCAAACATATAGCCTTGTGCCGACTGGCGTATCATGTTTTGAAGCAGGTTCTCGGTGCGCTGGGTGCGCCCGCTCTCGGCCAGGGGGTCGTCGGCCTTGTGCTTGCCGCAGGAGACTATGAGCATGATTGCGGCGAAAAACAAGTATTTCTTCATGAGTTTGTAGTTTGGAATTAGGAATTATGAATGAAAAGTGAAAAAAGAAGAGTGAAGAGTGATTGCCAACACCCTGATGGCGGCAGCAAATTTTTCACTCTTCACTCTTCACTTAAAAAGATTTTTCACTTTTCACTTAAATTTAGTATTTTACTTGGTCGCGTGTGATGACGGCCGGGCAGTTCATGGCATCTTGCCACCACTCCTTGGAGGCGTGGATGTTCTCGGTGCCGTTGTCCTGGGTGCCGTACCACGGCATGAACCACGACCACTGGGCGCCGGCGTTCCATTGCTCGGAGATGGGGGCCACCACGCTGTTGGTGTATTGTGAGTAGCCACATTCGCTGAGGGTGATGATTTTTCCCTCGAAGTGGTCTTGCACCTTCTGGTATTCCTCCACGCACGATGCCGCGCCGTTGCCGTAGAGGTCGCGGCCGATGATGTCAACGTATTGCGGTCCGGGGTACCAGTCGGTGTCGCTTCCTTCAGATGTCCACACCCAGATGAGGTTGTTGAGGCCCTCCTGTTTGAAGTAGTCGAACATCATTATCCAGAGTTTCTTGAACGACTCTGCGTCGGTTCCCCACCAGAACCATCCTCCGCTGGCCTCATGGAGCGGTCGCCAGAGCACGGGGATGCCGGCATCGCGGAGCAGTTTCAGATAGGTTGCCAGGCGAGCCAGGTCGTCCTTGACGAACTGGTTTTGCCATGTTCCCTCGGTGACGGCGGCCTTCAGGTCGAACATGCCTGCCGAGTAGCTGAAGTCGGTGTTGGGGTCCAGGTCCTCGTAGCGCTTGGCGCGGCGCGGTGCCCATTGCTTGGCGGCGGCGGGATTGGCCAGCGTGATTTTGTTGATGGTAATGCCGTAGCCGCTCATCACCATTCCGCCCTCCTTGAGCAGTGCGGCGTCGGCGGCGTTGAGGGTGATGGCGTAGTGGTTGGCATCGGCGGCCAGTTCTATGCATCCCCAGCCGTTGTCCACCTCTTTATAGCTGCTCAGTTCCTTCCAAGTGCTGTCCATCAGCTTGATTTGCCAGTAGGTGGCGTCGCTGTTCTCCGAGAAATAGACGGTCATGACGGAGCCTTCCTGGGCGTTGGCAAACTTGTCGGCGGCCACCTGGTCGCTCACTCCCCATTCGGTGCCGAGGTTGAGCTGGCCTTCCCAGATGGTTTCGGGCTCGCCGGTGGCGGGCTGGTCGTCGCCGCCGTCGTCGCCGGTGCCGATTTCGAATTTCGGCGCCATCCAGTGCCATCCAATGTTGATGATGCCTCCGCCGTCGAACCATTGTTGCACGGGCGTGATGTCGCCATAGTTAATCCAGTTGGCACCGCGCACCGAGGCGGGCAGGTGAATGTAGTCGTAGCCGTTGATGGCGGGATATTTGCCCGTCATTTCATGTACGAGCTCGCTCTCGTCGTTGTTCCAAGCCACGCTGGCCATCATGCCCGAAATGATTTTCTGGCGATAGTTTTCGCGCAGGTAGTTGTAGAGCGAGATGGCCTTGGCCTGCGTTGCCATGACGGGCGAGGCGGCCACCGGCGGAAGTGCTCGCACCGAGAAGGCGAGGGTGGTGCCGGCGGCCGGCATGTTGTTGGGACCCGTCACCAGGCCGTCGGGAATGGTGAGCTGGCACGACGTGCCGCGTTGAAGGCCCGTGGCGTGGATGGTGAGCACGCTGTCGGCGCCATAGACGATGGCCTTGTCGATGGTGCCGCCGGTGAACTGCAACTTTGTGTAGTCGCTGGAGGCGAAGAAGATGCGGCGGTCGTATTTCACCGTCATCGTGATGTCGCCCGGAGCGCCCAGCTCGGCGTTGGCGGCGGGGAAGGTGGCCGTAATCTGCGGGGCGGGCACTTCAGGAATGGCGTATTGTGCGTCGGTGTCGGCGCAGGCCGTGGCAAGGAAAGCCACGGCTGCCATTGCGCCGAATGGGATGATGCTTTTCAGTTTCATTGCGAAATATCTTTAAGGTATTTGACTTTACAAGGGATATCAGGGCAGGATGGCGATTTTCTTGATGACGATGCCGTCGCCCTGGATGATGAATGCCGTTTCTGACCATCCGTCAGCGGTCTCGCCCCTCACGCACTTCATCATGTCCTCGGTGAAGACGGTTTCGAGCACCTCAGTGCCGCCCGACCAGTCGGAGAGGTCGGCATCGGTGATGGGGTTCTTCCAGTTGGCGTCGTTCAGCTGAATCTGGCCAGTGGACTCGGGAGTCTTGTAGAAAATCATCTTCGACTTGCCGGCCACGAGCTTCATGTCGGCCAGTCCGCTACGCATGATGCGCACCTTGCCCAGCGGGTCGCTCCAGGAAAGGGTGAAGGGATAGGTGATGTTTCCGCTCTGGTTTTCCCACAGGGAGAAGGGAGCCACGTCCTGCTCGAGGTTGTTGTAGTGGGTGACCGAAATCTTCGTGATGACAACGCCCTCGCCCTGCAAAATCCAACAATATCCCCAGTCGGTGAAGGTGGTGAGCTGGTAGTGGATTTCCTCGCTGACGGGAATGTCGAGGCATCCGTTCTCGAGCGATGCAATGCCCGAGTTGACGTTGTTGCCGTTGCCGAAGATGTCGCCGATGGCCGTCTGGGCGTTCCAGTGCCCGTCGAAGAACTGCACCTGCCACCAGTCGTTATAGGGCGTCATGTAGAGGTGGATGACGTCGCCCACCTCGAGGCCCATCTTGACGAAGGCCAGCGGGTCTTCGCCCGTGGAGTGGGTGTTGTCGCCAAATTGCCAGTTGAAGCTCCATCCTGCCAGGTCCACGTTGCCCGTCCAGATGACGGTGTTCACCTCGGTGTTGGGCGTGAAGTCCATGGTGTAGGTGATTTCGCCGTTCGACGAGATAAGGCGCACCTTCGAGCCGGGACCTGCCGTTTCGGGAATGCCGATGATGAGCTGGTCCTTGTTGTCGCCGGCCAGAATCCAGTGGCATTCCGTGCCGTCGATTTCCACGCCCGAGAGTTTCTCGCCGTTGGCCACGGTGAGCGTCATAGTGCCGCCGGCTTTCAGCTCAATGTCTTCACCCGGCATTTCGGTGGCGTAGCAGAACACGGCCTCGGAAATGGTCAGTGCCGGACCGTTGATGCTGGTGGCGTTGGCAAGGTTGAGCGTGGGCTCGCCGGTCTTGGCGTTCATGGGCACGGAGAGCGAGATGCTCTTGCCGTCGGCGGCCGGTGTCACCTCCACCACGTCGGAGCCTTCGCCGAAGGTCACCGATTTCACCAGGTCGAGGTCGGTGCCGTAGATGGTCAGTGCGCCTCCGGCACTCACATTGGCGTTGTCGTAGCCGGTCACGGCGGGTTTCACCAGCGTGAAGGGCACTTCCACGCCCTTGCCGTTGGCCATGCGCAGGGTGAGGTTGCCCTCCTGTGCCTTGTCGGGCACGGGCGACACGACGACCTGGCTTTCCGACACCTGGATGCTGATGGCATCGGCGACGTTGGGCATTTCAACGGCCACCACCACGTCCATGTCGCGGCCGCTGATGGTGAGCGTTTGTCCGGCCTTCACGGGCGACGGTGCTGCCACACATTCCGAGGGAGCCACGGTGACAATGGTGCCCACGGGCACTTCCACCTCGGAACGGCACACCAGGTTCAGGCTGCCGTCGGGAGCCTCGGCGGGAAGGGTGAACGAAAGCGTCTTTCCGTCTTCGGAAACGGTGAAGTCCTCAAGGGTCACGATGTTGTCTTCATCGCCGAATTTCACGCTCGAAATCAGGTTGAAGTAGCTTCCGGTGACGGTCATGGTTTCGCCTTGCTTGACGGTGACGGTTCCCTGTGCCTGTGCCTCGCCGCGGGGCGACGAGAACTTGGCAATGGCGGGGGTGCCAACAATGAGTGCATTTTCGCTCTCGATGATGTTGTACGAAACGTCGGCCGTGGGGTCTTCCAGGTTGTTCAAGTCAACGTCGAGCAGGCGGATTTTGCCGGTGCGGGCATCTTCGGGCACCTTGACCTCTATCTTGTAGCGGTTATGGGAAATAAATTCCTGTTCGCTTACCTGAATGCCGCTGGTAAATTCCACCATGTGGACCAGGTTGAGGTAGTCGCCCTCGATGGTGAGCACGTCGCCGGGCATGACGGAAGCCGGTGAGAATGTTGTGAACTCAATGGGCTCGGTGTAAGTGAGTTCGCTATAGGTGCGCAGTTCGCCGTCGGTGCGCGACACGAGTGTTACATAACCCACCTCGGGGCCGTCCTTGGGCACGGTGATTCGTATTTCGCTGGGCACGCCGCTCTTCACCACCTCAATGCTGGTGATAGGTTCTACGCCGGGAATGCGCACCATGGCTATCTGGTCGAGGTTGCTTCCCACGAAGCGCAACTGTCCGCCGCGCATCACGGGATTGGGGCCGTAGGCATTCAATTTGACACCGCTGCCATATTGGTTGGTGTCTAATTCGTCTTCGCTACACGCCGCCAGCGACAACCCAGTCACCAGGGCGGTCACCAGCAGGGTGAATATGTTCAAATGCTTTTTCATATCGGATGAGGTTTTTTACTTGTTAGGCACAGCACGGATGTTGTCAATCTTGATGATGGGCGAGCACTCCGTACCGGCAATGCCGCCGCCCATGACGAAGAAGGTGAGGCTGGCAAAGTCGCTCAGCTTCGGGGTGTTGCTGGTGACGCCGCCGTCCTTGTCATAGATAAAGCTGGTGAGGGGCACCGTAACCGTAATCCATTGGTCGTCGGTGTCGAAGCTGCCGGTGGTTGTCCACGGGCGGTACATGGCGCGGCCGAACTTGCCAAGGTCGTTGGCCTCGTTGTTGAAAACGTAGGCGTTGGCACCGGCCACCGTGCCGGAGTAACCGTCGATGGCGTTGCCCGAGATGGTCACTTTGTCGTAGCCTTCAAAGCTGATTTGCATGGCTCCGGCCTTCCAAGGGCTGGACTTGGGAATGAACATCTCGAATTTGAGCGACATGTTCTCATAGTTGGTGAAGTCCACCAGGTTGTTCAGCGCGATGCCTTCGCCAGAGGTGACGTTCTGAGGGGTGTCCCACGAGCCGCACCAGTATTCAAACGAGAAGTCGCTATCGTTCCATCCGGCGTTTTCGTCGAGCGTTGCTGTGCCGTTGCCCAGCTGCACGAACTTGCCCGTGATGGATGTTTCGTCGGCAAGGATTTCGCGGTCGTGCCATCCGTGGTTGCCCAGTCCGGTGAAGCCGTCGAAGTCGAACAGCAATCCGCGAGTGTCGCAATAGCGGAACGGGGCCGTGGTGGCGCCATATACCGACGACACCGTGATGGGGCCTTCCACGGCGCCCTCGGGCACGGTGAAGCTGACCGAGGAATAGTCGGCCGCCACTTCAACGTCGGAGGCCGCCACGTCTTGTCCGGCGGCATTCTTGAAGGCCACGGTGAGCGGCACGTTCGGATCGTCAATCATATAACCGCCATAAATGGTGGCGCGGCTGCCCACGGGGGCATATTCGCACGACATGGAGGCCACGGTGGGCGCCGAGATAATGACTTTGAAGTCCACTTCCACGGTGTCGCCCGATGATGCCACGAGATAAATCTTGTCGCTCACTTCCGAAGGCACGCTGCCCGGCACGTTCACAATGAGCGTGTGGTCGGTGATATAGCTGGTGTTGAGGTTGGCCTCCAGGTCGTTGAAGAAAATCTTCACCACGCTACGGAGGTTCTCGCCCACCAGGCAGAGCGTGCTGGAGGGATAGGCACTTTCCACCAGTTCGCCGTTGGTGTACTTCGTGTCTTCGTCGTCGGTGTTGCTGGTCACCTCACTGCTCAGGCATCGAATGTAGTTGACCACGGGTTTCCCGCCGGCCACTTCATACTTGTCGGGTTCGTCCTTGCAGGATGAAAGGCCCAGTGCAAGCATGGCCACTGCCGCCAGCAGTATTTTGTTCATATATTTGTTCATAACCTTTTGCTTGATTTAAGTTGTCGGGAAATTTAATAGCTGTAAGTTTCTCTCACGTCCACATGCACGCCGTTGACGCCCGAGCCCAGGTTGGGATTGAACACCACGTCCTCTGTTGGGAAGGGCATGAAGAAGTATTTTTTTCCGGTGTCGGGGTCGTTTTTCATGAGCGATGTCACCGTGGGAGCGGCGGTCTGGTTGTCATATTGCATGCTTGAGGTGACATTCCACACACCCGTCTGGTAATAGGTCCTGTAGAGTTCGCTCAGGCCCCACATGGCGTTGCGCTTCTGGTTGAGCAGTTCGTTCACGCAGAAGTCGGAGTCGTAATACGACACCCTGACGTAATCGTACCAGCGGTCGCCTTCCATGGCCAGTTCCAGGCGGCGCTCCTTCCAGATGTCGTCCCACGACACCGACTCGGGCCTGGTGGCCGACGGTATGGCGCGGTGGCGCACGGCATAGAATGCGTCGATGACTTCCGGATTGGTCGATGTGGCACGGCTGGCCCCGAGCATGGCCTCGGCATAAACGAGGTAGATGTCAGAAAGGCGCAGGATGTGCGTGGCCAGGCTGTACGACATGCGTCCGGCGTTGTGGCCGGTGCCCTGCACATGGTCGAAGTCGTCGCCATAGAGGTGTTTCACGGTGTTGCTGCCCGTGGCCGACTGGCAGATAATCTGTCCGTCCTGCACGGTGACCGACGGGTTGTAGTTTTCGTCGAACATGAATTTCAGGTAGTCGAAACCTTTTTCGCCGTTGCCCATGTCCTTGTCGGTCCAGAAGTAGTCGTACTTGAATCCCGGCAGCATCATGGTGGCCTTCAGTCGGGTGTCCACGGCGTTGATCCATGCGTCGGGCGTTTGTTCGAGAACTTTCACTCCGAAGGCTTCCTGCAGGTCCACCGAAATGCCGTTCCATCCTCCCCAGAGGTCACCAAATTCGTCGAATCCGTTGGCAAAGAGGTCGCTTTGAAGGGTGTTCTGAGCCGTCCATTCGCCGTTGATGCAGCTCCATCTGAAAGCGATGAGGCTCTCCTCGCTCTTGTTGTTCTTCAGGCGGAACACGTCGGCGAAGTTGGGCAGCAGGTGGCGGCCCGAGTTGTCGATGACGTCCTTGGCATATTGCGCGGCCTTGGCCAGGTCGTCGTTGTTGAGCGCACCGCTCACGCCGGCCTTTGTCAGATAGACCTTTGCGAGCAGTCCCTCGGCGCAATAGTAGTCGATTCGCCCGGCCTCCATGGGCTGTTTGGGAAGTATCTCAAGGGCCTTTTCCAGTGTCATGATGATATATTCGTAAACGTCGGCACGCTTCACCTTGGGAGCGGTGCTATAGGTGCCGTTGGCCAGTTCCTCGCTGTTGTCGTGAACGATGGGCACTTCGCCGAATGAGCGCACCAGGAAGAAGTAGGCCATGGCCTTCCACGTGAGACACTCGCCCATGCACTGGTTGCGTGCGGCTTCCGAGGCCGAGCTGCCTTCTACATATTTATATACTGTATTGGCGTGCGCGATGACCGACCACAGGGAGTAGGACATGTTGATGAGGTCCTGGTCCGAGCCGTTCAGCGTGAAGGTCATGTAGGGAGAACTGCCCCAGTAATAGTTGCCCGAGAACACCTCGCCCACCTTGATGAACCCGCGCTGGAAGTCATACCATGGCGAGTTGTAGAGGTAGGCCGTTCCGGCCAGGCACTGGGCATCGGTCTTATAGTATCCGTCGGCCACGTAGCTGTCTTCCGTCGGTTTGTTAAGATAGTCGTCGCACGATGTGAAGGTCGTCAGCAGCAGGGCGGCCATGAAGGGCAGTGATGCCTTGGCCAGTTTTTTGATGCTTATGTGGTTCATAATCGTTGTTGTTTTCATTGTCTTTTATATGCTTAGAACGAGATGTTGAGTCCGAATGAGCAGGTGGTAGGCGAGGGATAGCGGCCGTTGTCCAGGCCCAACACGTTTGCCGACTGGGTGCTCGAGCCTATTTCGGGGTCGTAGCCGTCGTAGCCGGTAATGGTGAGCAGGTTCTGGATGTTGGTGTAGATGCGCAGCGACTCCACGCCGATTTTCTTCACCAGGGCCTTGGGGAAGGTGTATCCCAGTGCAATGTTCTTCAGGCGGATGTACGAGCCGTCCTCAATGTAGCGGTCGCTCCAGCGGTCGTTGTCGTTGGGGTCGCCCAAGGTCAGGCGCGGAAGCGATGCGCCGGGGTTCTTCACGCGGATGTTGGTGATGTCGTCATACCAGTTATAGACGAGCATGCCGTCGCCGCGGTCCACGCCGGCCGAGTAGTCCTTGGCGGCATCGATGGGCTCGAGCACGGTGCGGTCGAGCACGTCCTTCAGCTGGTTGGTCCACGAGGAGTTCATGTGCGTGAGCTTCATCTTATTGTAGTTGCCCACCTTGTTGCCGTAGGACCCGTTGATGAAGATGTTGAGGTCGAAGTTCTTGTAGCGGAAGGTGTTGTTGAAGCCGAAGGTGAACTTGGGCATGGGCGAGCCGATGTTGGTGCGGTCGTTCTCGTCGATGACACCGTCGCCGTTGAGGTCTTTATACTTGATGTCGCCCACCCACACGGTGCTGGCCTTGGCATAGACGCCGTTGCTGGGGTAGTGGGCCGGCTTGGGCGATTTCTCAATGTCTTCCAGGCTTTGGTAGATGCCGTCGGTGACGTAGCCGTAGAAGCTGTACAGGCTCTCGCCCACCTGAGTGAGGCTCACCAGGTCGCTCCATTGTCCGTAGCCCGGCAGTGGCACGTCGCTGGCGCTGTTTCCGCTCAGGGCCACCAGCTTGTTCTTGTTGAACGAAATCTGGAATTCGCTGTCCCACTCAAAGCGCCCTATGAAGGGGTGGGTGTTGAGCGCTATCTCCAGACCGGTGTTGCGGATGGTGCCGTAGTTGCCCCAGGGTGCCTGCAGCTTCGACGAGCCGTTGCCCGACGTTCCCATCGTGGAGGGCAGGTTGAGCTCCATGAGCATGTCTTTCGACTCCTTGCGATACCAGTCCATGGTAAGGTTGATGCGGTCGTGAAGGAAGCCCAGGTCGAGGCCCACGTTCCACTGTTCCTGGCTTTCCCACTTGATGGCGGTGTTGGCAATGTTGAGCGGACGGTAGCCCTTGCCCAGGTCGGAGGTCATCACCGAGAGGCTGACGCCCCACTTGTATCCGCCGATGCTGGCGTTGCCGGTCTGTCCCCATCCCACGCGCAGCTTGCCGTTGCTCACGATGTTTTCCAGCGGCTTGAAGAATTTCTCGTTGTTGAAGCGCCACGAGGCGGCCAGCGAGTGGAACCCTGCCCAGCGGTTGTCGGGGCCGAAGTTCGACGAGCCGTCGTAGCGGTAGGTGTAGGTGGCGTTGTAGCGGTTGTCGAAGCTATAGGTCCATCGGGTGAAGAACGATGCCATCGATGAACTGCCGAAGCCGCTGCCGATGGTGGGCACGTCGGCGCCCAGCGACGGGTTGTGAACGTCGTTCGAGGGCAGGCCCGAGCCGCCCACCTGTATGTATTCGTAGTCCGACTGCCAGCACTCCTGGCCAAACATGGCGCTGACGTTGTGCTTGCCGAAGGTGTTGCTATAGGTGATGTAGTTCTTGAATTGCAGGAAGGTGCTGCTGTTCTTCTGCTTCGAGCTTTCGTTCTTCGTCACATAGTAGTGGGGCAGCTCCACGGTGGGCTGGAACGTCTCGCCGGTGCTCCAGTTGAGGTCGAAGCCCACTTCGGTGTGCCACACCACGTGCTTCAGGGGCGTCACCTCGAAGAAGATGTTTCCGTTCAGCTTCTGGCGGTTCAGCAGGATGTCCTTCATCTTGGCAATGGCAATGGGGTTGGGGTTGGTGGAACCCTCCGACGACGTGGAGGAATAGTCGCCGTTCACGTCGTAGATGGGAATGTTGGGCGTGGTGGTCAACGAGTAGTTGATGATGCCCTCCTCGCCGTCGGCCAGCTTCAGGTCGTCGTTGGTGTTCGAGAAGCTCACGCTGGCGCCCATCTTCAGCCATTTCTTCAGTTGTGCGTCGAGGTTGGTGCGGAAGTTCATTCGTTCAAACTCCGAGCCTATGATGGTGCCTTCCTGGTTCATGTAGCCGCCCGACACATAATACTGTATCTTGTCGGAGCCGCCCGACACGTTCACCTGGTGCGAGTGTTGCAGGGCGGTCTGGAAGATGGCGTCCTGCCAGTTGGTGCCCTTGCCCAGGATGGAGGGGTCCGACATCGAGGCGCTGGGGTTGAGCACCTCGCCCTGGGCCACGAAGCCGTTGTAGTAGTCGGCATATTCGCGCAGGTTGAGCAATTCCAGTCGCTTCATCTGGCGGTTCAGGGCCACCATGCCGTTATATGAGAACTTGGCGCTGCCCTCCTTGCCGTGCTTGGTGGTGATGAGCACCACGCCGTTGGCGCCCTGGGCACCGTAGATGGCGGTGGCGGAGGCGTCTTTCAGGATTTCCATCGACACGATGTCGGCGGGGTCGATGGTTGACAGGGGCGAAATGGTAGATACTGAGCCGTTGCCCAGCGCGTCGCCCAGGCCGTAGGAATAACCCGTGGCCCCGCCGCTCTGCACGATGACGCCGTCGATGACGTAGAGCGGCTCGGCATTGGCGTTGATGGTGGCCGTGCCGCGCACGCGAATGGCCGAGCTGCTGCCCGGGGCGCCCGACGTGCTGATGGCCGTGACGCCGGCGGCGCGACCTTGCAGCGACTGGTCGAGCGAGGTGATGATGGAGCCTTTCACGGCGGCCTCGCCCATCGACACGGAGGCACCGGAGATGTCGCTCTTCTTCATCGTGCCGTAGCCCACCACCACCACCTCGTCGAGGCTGGTGTTGTCTTCTTCAAGGGTGATGCTCAACGTGGAGGAGTTGCCCACCTTTACTTCGCGGGTCACATAGCCCACGTAGGAAATCTGGAGCGTGGCACCGGGCTTCACGCTGATGGTGAACTGGCCGTCCATGTCGGTTACTACACCGTTTGAGGTGCCTTTCTCCATCACCGTGGCACCGATGACCGGCCCCATGGCGTCGCTGACCACGCCCGTTACCTTCTTCGATTGTTGCACCGCCTGGGCCGTAGAAAGCGACTCCCCGGCCTTTGCCTCAGGCGAGTGCCACAACCAGAAGAAAGAGCAGGCTGCCAGCAGCACTGTCTTACTGATGTTTTTTCTCATACTTAATTGTTTTATTGATAGTTATTAGTAATTATTAGCTTCTTGAGAATCCTTACTGAGAAAGGTAAGTTTTGCGCTGCAAAGATATGGCAAATAATTGGAATATTATTGTACTATTTTGTCAATTCTTTCTCATTCCTTGCAATCAGAGCATTATTTTTTCCATCGGCCTTTGCAAGGTGGATAACAAGGTGCAGAGAAATTATGAAAAATCTTGACAAAAGTTGCGAAATTTTGACAAATTCGTAACAGGTTGATAATCTGATGGTTGTAAATGGCGCGGAGTTTGACCGCAAATTTCGAGGGGAAATTTGCCAATTTGAGGGGAGAGATTTGCCAATTCTCTCCTCGCGATTTGCCGTCAAACCATCGGGGGGAAATAAAAAACCATGAAAAATTTTTACAAAATTCCCGCCCCGACTTGTACGCTTTTAGCAAGCCAAAGGTGCGGTTTTCCGGTCGCCATCGCCCAGCAATGGCCTTTGGCGGGCGCAAAATCCGCCTACAAAGTGAATATTTTGTAAATCACGGGCAAAAATTTCGGCAATTCAAATAAAAACCGTAAATTTGCATCTTGAACATACAACAAATCAAATCATATACATTATTTAATTTTAACTACAAGCTATGGATTTAATTCAAAAAATCATTGCTCGCGCAAAGAGCAACAAGCAGCGCATCGTGCTCCCCGAGGCTGAGGAGGAACGCACCCTGACCGCCGCCGACCGCGTGCTGGCCGACGACATGGCCGACATCATCCTCATCGGCAATCCCGAAAAGGTGAAGGCACTGGCCGAAGAGAAAGGGCTGAAGAACATTGGCAAGGCCACGCTCATCGACCCCGAGAACTGCCCCAAGAGCGAGGGGTATGCCCAGCCTCGTGCCGAACTGCGCAAGAAGAAGCGCATGACCATTGAGCAGGCCCGCGAACTGGTGAAGAACCCGCTCTACCTGGGCTGCATGATCATCAAGACCGGCGACGCCGACGGCCAGATTTCGGGAGCCCTCTCCACCACCGGCGAGACGCTTCGCCCGGCCCTGCAAATCATCAAGACGGCACCCGGCATTACCTGCGTGAGCGGCGCCATGCTCCTCATTACGCAGAAACCCGAATACGGCGAGAACGGCGTGCTCGTGGTGGGCGACGTGGCCGTGACGCCCATGCCCGATGCCAACCAGTTGTCGCAGATCGCCGTGTGTACGGCGCAGACGGCTCGCTCGGTGGCCGGCTTCGACGACCCCCGCGTGGCCATGCTCAGCTTCTCTACCAAGGGCTCGGCCACTCACGAGGTGGTGGACAAGGTGATTGAGGCCACACGCCTGGCCAAGGAAATGGATCCGGCACTGAAAATCGACGGCGAGCTGCAGGCCGACGCCGCACTGGTGCCCGCCGTGGGAAAGAAGAAGGCTCCGGGCTCCGACATCGCCGGCAACGCCAACGTGCTCGTGTTCCCCAACCTTGAAGTGGGAAACATCGCTTACAAGCTGGTGCAGCGCCTGGGCGACGCCATCGCCGTGGGGCCCATCCTCCAGGGCATAGCACGGCCCGTGAACGACCTTTCGCGCGGCTGCTCCGTCGATGACATCTACTACCTCGTCGCCATCACCGCCTGCCAGGCCATGGACGCCAAGTAACGAATAAGTGAAGAGTGAAAAGTGAAGAGTGAAGAATTTGCTGCCGCCAATGAAACATTACATCAGAGAGGGAGGCCCTTTACATATTAAAAGCTATCATTTTGCAATAAGGATTGTAAAAATGTTTCTGCATTTTACCGAAAATGATTGGAAATTGCAAACGGTCTATAAGCAGGTGTTGCGTTCTGGGACTTCAATCTCTGCAAATGTGCATGAGTCGGAGTTTGCGCAAAGCCCTTCAGACTTCACTTCAAAACTTCACATTGCCCTTAAAGAAGCCAATGAAACAATGAACTGGCTCAATTTGCTCCATGACATAGGATATTTGGACGAAAAGGCCTTTGAAAGTATGGTTACAGATTGCAACGAGGTCATTGCCCTGTTGGTTTCTTCAATTAAAACAACAAAAAGAAACAACAACCTTAAAAATTGAGTGGAGAGTAAAGGGTAAGGAAGGCGCGGAAGCAAATTCTTCACTCTTCACTCTTCACTCTTCACTTAAAAGATATGAAAATTTTAGTGTTAAATTGTGGAAGTTCGTCGATTAAGTACGCATTGTACAATATGGACGACAAGAGCGTGATGACGAGCGGCGGCGCAGAGCGCGTGGGACTCGACGGCGCTTTCGTGAAAGTGAAACTGGCCAACGGCGAGAAACGCCAGATTATGCACGACATCCCCGAGCACACCGAGGGCGTGAAGTTCATCTTCTCATTGCTCACCGACCCGGAGATTGGCGTCATCAAGGACCTCAAGGAGATTGATGCCGTGGGACACCGCATGGTGCACGGCGGCGAGAAGTTCAACAAGAGCGTCATCCTCGACGACGAGGTGCTCAAGGCTTTTGAGGAATGTTCCGACCT
>JAEEGL010300173.1_pt1 | contig 45996 bp, 27 predicted proteins | sample 9134231 | NCBI WGS metagenome assembly JAEEGL01 (sample SAMN16246548, study PRJNA631951) | gut metagenome | biome: gut microbiome; feature: rumen; material: fiber-attached | host: Bos | place: Iran: Karaj | collected 2018-10 | reverse complement strand
GGTGAAGACCATCCTGCGCGTCACCCACTCTGAGCCCGGTATCAAGGGCGACACCGCCACCAACACCCTGAAGCCCGCTACGCTGGAGACCGGTGTTGAGGTTCGCGTTCCCCAGTTCATCAACGAGGGCGACATGATTCAGGTTGACACCCGCGACGGCAGCTATCTGGCTCGCGCGAAGGAGTAAAACTCAATTGATAATTGACAATTGATAATTGATAATTAGCAATTGAAGTATTCAATTATTGTTCCTGTCTTCAATCGCCCTGACGAAGTGGACGAGTTGCTTGAGAGTCTTTGCTCTCAAACAGTTAAAGACTTCGAGGTCGTTATTGTAGAAGACGGATCGAAGAACCCTTGCAAGGATGTTTGCGACAAGTACGCAAGCATCCTTGACTTGCATTATTACTATAAGGAAAACAGCGGACCCGGCCAGAGCCGTAACTACGGTGTGGAGCGTGCCAGGGGTGAATACGTCATCATTCTCGACAGCGATGTCGTACTGCCCGAGGGCTTTATGGTTGCCGTGGACTCTTCCATTAGCCATCAGCCATCAGCCATCGCTGCCTGGGGTGGTCCTGACGCATCCCATCCGTCATTTACGTCCGTTCAGAAAGCCATCAGCTATTCCATGACGTCATTCTTTACGACGGGTGGCATACGCGGCGGCAAGGCTAAGCTTGATAAGTTCTATCCGCGCTCTTTCAATATGGGCATCCGTCGTGATATCTATCAGCAGTTGGGAGGCTTCTCGAAGATGCGCTTCGGCGAGGACATCGACTTCAGCTACCGCATTGTGGAGGCTGGCTATCAGCCGCGGCTGTTTGCTGATGCCTGGGTGTGGCACAAGCGCCGCACGGACTTCCGCAAGTTTTTCCGTCAGGTCTATAACAGCGGCATTGCCCGCATCAATCTCGAAAAACGTCATCCAGGAACCATGAAGCTGGTGCACCTGCTGCCTACTGTCTTTACGGTGGGCGTCATCGGCTGTCTGTTGCTGGCGCCGTTCACCTATGCGCTGAGCCTGCTGCCCGTGCTGCTTTACAGCCTTCTTCTTTTCGTCGGCTCCTCCATCAGCAACAAGAGCCTTTGGGTGGGACTGCTCAGCATTCCTGCTGCCTTTGTCCAGCTGATGGGCTACGGTTTCGGCTTCATCGAGGCGTGGTGGAAACGGTGCGTCTTAGGGAAAGATGAGTTCCAGGCTTTTGAGAAAAACTTCTACAAATGAGCGAGAGACTCACAATAGCACAATGGGCAGAAGACGACCAGCCGCGCGAGAAGCTGCGTGACAAGGGGCCGCAGGCCTTGAGCAACGCTGAGCTCTTGGCCATACTCATCGGCTCGGGAACCCCAGGCGTGAGTGCTGTCGAGGTGATGCAGCAGGTGCTGAACGACTGCAAGAATAATCTGAACACGTTGGGCAAGATGTCCATCCGCGAGCTGATAGAATACAAAGGCATCGGTGAGGCAAAGGCCATTACCATTCTGGCAGCCTGCGAGCTGGGCAAGCGCCGTCAGCAGGAAACGCCGGAGGAACGTCCAGAATTGAGCACCGCCACCCGTATCTACAACCACATGCACCCCGTGCTCCAGGATTGTGACACCGAGGAGTTCTGGCTCCTGCTCATGAATCAGGGCTATCGCCTGATTAAAAAGGTTTGCATTGCGCGCGGCGGCATCTCTGAGGTTTCTGTCGATATCCGTATCATCATCCGCGAGGCCGTGCTGGGCAACGCCACCATCCTCGCCGTCTGTCACAACCACCCGTCAGGCAGCCTGCGTCCCAGCTCTGCCGACAACGACCTTACGGAAAGCATCCGGCAGGCCTGTCGCATCATGCGCTTCAAGTTTATGGACCACGTCATCATTACCGATGGTGCCTATTTTAGTTACCACGAGACTGGCCGCCTCTAAATGTTGCATCGAAAAAGAAGATTTTTCGTTTTTTTCGTTGTTATTTCCTCAAAAATGACTATCTTTGGCCCGTCATAACTGAAAGAAGAAGAAATGAGCGATTTGAAGGAATCATTATATCCGTTTTTGTTTGAGCCCAACCTTCACGAGGTAGTGTGGGGAGGAAATAAGCTGACGACGTGGAAAGGACTGCCGGTAAAAGACCATATCGGTGAGAGTTGGGAGGTGAGCTGTGTGGATAATTCGCTATCAGTCATTGCCAACGGTACTTGGGCAGGCCGGACGCTGAAAGAGGTGATTGCCATGTATCCAGAAGCCATTCTGGGACGCGAGGTGAGCAAGCGTAATGAAGGACAGCTGCCCCTGCTGGTGAAGTTTATCGATGCACGGAATGATCTCTCCATTCAGGTGCATCCCGATGACGAGATGGCGGAACGTCTGCACGGCAAGAAAGGCAAGAGCGAGATGTGGTATGTGCTGGATGCGGAGCCGGGGGCCTTCCTGTATTCGGGATTCAAGGAGGAGCTGAGTTCGGAGGACTATAAGCACAAGGTGAAAGACGGCAGCATCGTAGCATCACTTGCCAGGCATGAGGTGAAGGCCGGCGACGTGTTCTATCTGCCTGCCGGACGGGTACATGCCATCTGTAGCGGGATTCTGTTAGCCGAGGTACAACAGTCGAGCGATGTCACCTATCGCATCTACGACTATAACAGACCAGGACTGGACGGCAAACCACGAGAGCTGCATACGGAATTGGCAGCAGAGGCGTTGAGTTTTCAGGTGGAAGAACAGTATCGGACAGAATATTCCTCTGTGAGTAACCGTGCAAACCGCGTCATAGAATCGCCATACTTCAGTGTGAGGGTTGCGGAAATCAGTGATACTTTCCATCGGAACCTGATTAAATATGACAGCTTTGTTATCAGCATGTGTCTGAAAGGAGACTGTAAGATCAAGATACGCAGCACCGGCGATGAGATTGTACTTCGTGAAGGATATAGCTGTCTGATTCCAGCCGCCATCGCAGATTATGACTTAACACCATTGAAAGGAAACAGCAGGGTGCTGGATGCCTTTATCAATAATATGGATAAAAGCGTGGTTGGTAAGGTGGGTCGGTTCCTACATATTAGGGACGCTTGGGGAGAGGAATCCCCTAAGGAACGATGACGATGAAGGATGTCTTTGAGCTACGCAGACAGGGACGGAAGGAGGAGGCCTATGAGGCCGCCCGTAACCTGTATGCCACGGACAAAGGACCGTACTCATCGGTAGCAATGTTCTGGACGGCAGTCGATATGCTACGGTTGCGTGTCGGTGAAGACCGCTTTGACGAAGCCCACAAGATTTTCCTGGCCCTTGAACGCCTGTTGCCAACGCTTCAGGATAAAGACGGACTGGCCAATGACGCCTTTGCAAGATGCCGTGATTTGCTGAATAGTGAGAAGTGCTCCCAGCAACTCATGGGGGATGGTCCTGAGCATCTCCAGACAGGTGCCTGGGGTGAGGAGGTGGCTGCCAATTTCTTACGAAAGAAGGGATATGTCATCCTTGAACGCGACTGGCATTCCAAGCATCGCGACATTGATATTATCGCGCAAGATGGTGACACCACAGTATTCGTGGAGGTGAAGACGCGCCGCAGCCGTGACTTCGGCGATCCCCTTGAGGCCGTTGACCATCAGAAACGCAACAACTTGCGCAATGCCATACAGCATTATCTGAATTACCGGAATATCACCAATTATCGGTTCGACGTCATCAGCATCGTCGGTACTATAAACTGCTCAAATCCTGACATTGAGCACATTGAAGATTTCAATATTCAGGAATTGAGCAGTCATAGAACTGGGAGGAGGCGATGACTATTCGGGCAGCGTATCGCTGAGCGGGTCGAACTTACCGTCAACGTTACGTCCGAGGTCATGCCAGCCTACCGTCTGGTGCAGGGTAACATTGTTCTGCATGGCGTTGCGCTTCAGTCCCAGGAAGTAATACTTGGGCAGATACTTGATGGTCAGTGCGTCATCGTTACCGTCGGCATTCACGTCCTTACGCTCCAGATAGGTGTCGTAGAAGGTGGCCAGTGCCTCTACCTTGCCATCGCTAAAGACGTTGGCACCGCTGGCTGTGTCAAAGACATTCAGTGACTCGTCAAGGGTCAGTGCGGCAGGACGTCCGGCAAAGGCGGGGTCGGTAGCCTGTGCCGTGGTGCAGTAGAGCACGATGCTATGGCGCTTCTGACTGTTCAGCGGTGTGACGCCTAACCATGAGCAGGTATTGCCGCCGAAAGCGCTGACTGCCCATGAGGGCTTCAGCGACTCCTGGCCTACACCACCGTCGAAGAGCATCCAGCGGTGCATGTCGTCGAAGCGCTTGCCCTCGAAGGCCAGTTCTACCTGACGTTCATAGAGACATGCACGGACAGCCGACTGTGCATCGGTCAGGGCGGGCAGCCCGTAATTGTTGTCAGCAGTATAGCCCACACGGCTGCGAATCTGCTGCAGGGCCGACAGGGTCTCGTCGGTATGGCCGGCCATGGCGGCAGCCTCGGCAAAGTTGAGCAGTACCTCGGCATAGCGGATGCTGAGCAGCGGTGCAGCACACTTCTGGAAGCCCTTCGGGTTGGAATTGCTGATGATGTACTGGTAGAGTGTGTTGCTGTTCAGGTGGTAGTCCTGCGTACGTTTGCGAACATATACGGAGTGTCCGCTGGTCTTGTCGGCACTGCCGCCCAGGTTGTCGGCCCAGTAGCCGCTACTGCTGGTGACCTTGGTCAGGTCATCGGCATTGTCGTTCCACTGGTAGCTCCACAGCTGGTATTCCTTACCCGTCTTATAGAGCAGTGACTGTGACTGGTCTTCGTTGGTGATGTAGGGGACAACACCCGACAGGGAGGGGTCAGAAAGTGAGGCGGAACCCTCGTCGAACTGCCACTCGGTGCCGGGGAAGGCGAACGTGCGGTAGAAGCGCGGGTCGCGGTTCAGCCAGAATTTCTTCTTGTCGTAAGGTATGGCACTTTCGCCGGGCTTCTTACCGTCAGCCATGGGGAAGAGATCGACCATTTCAGCTGTCGGCGTGAGACCACCATTGCCGTTGGTGTTCTTCGGGCGGATGCTGTTCTCCCACGTGTTCCACTTGCCGTAGTCAGGCTGTCCGCTGACGTTGTCGTTGGTATTGTAGAGCGTTACGAACACTCCCTCGCGGGTCGAGCCGTCGCTACCGTCGTAGTTAGTCCAGAGACGGTTCCAGTTGGCGGCATTGTTGTCACCGCCATTGGTGGCGTAAGCCAGTCCGATGCCTCCCTGGTTCAGCAGTTCAATGGCTTTCTTGTTTGCCTCGTAGGCTGCCGTCCAGCGGGCGGCATCGTTGCTGCGGTTGAACAGCGGGCTGGCGTAGTAGAGCAGTACCCAGCCCTTGAAGGCCTGAGCCAGTCCAGCAGTAATGCGGCCAAAGTCGGCACCGTCGTTGCTCCAGCGGGCGGGCAAATACTCAGCGGCACGCTCCAGGTCCTTGCAGATGAAGTCGATGCAGGTCTTGGCAGTCTGACGGGGAATAGCCAGCGAGGCTCCCTGGCTGCCGATGGGGTCCTGTACGTGGTCGATGATAGGCACGCCACCATAGAGTTTCACCATATTAAAATAGGTATAGGCGCGGAAGAAGAGCGCCTGACCGAGCAGCGGCTTCTTGTCCTCTTCGCTGATGGTTGAGGAACCCTGAACACCCTCGATGATATCGTTGCAGTTGCGGATGTGGCCCCACGGACTGTAGGTGTCGTTGGCCACGAAGAAGTAGTCATAGACATTTTCAAAGGTGAGTTCCTCAGAGGGGTCAACCCACATTGAGAAACCGCCGTACTCCTCGGTGCTCTTCGCCCATTTGTCAGCCAGTCCGATGCTGGTCCAGTCGTTCTGCTTGTTGGTACCGTTGCCGTCGCCGCCATTGGTGGGCAGCAGCCAGAAATAGAGACTGTTCAGGCGTTCGGTAGCAGCCGCTACGGAACCGTAGGTGTTCGATGAGTCGAAGTTGCCGTAGTTCTTCTTTTCCTTCAGGAAGTCATCGCTGCAGGCCGTGGCTAAGAGTAAAAAGGCAAAAAGGTAAAAGGGTAAAAAGCGGAAAGCCTTTTTACATACCTTATTCATATTATTCATGTATTTCATAATCGTTTACTGTTTTAATTGCTAACTTTTTTACCTTTAGAACGACACATTGACACCCAGTGTAATCTTGCGCAGATTGGGATAGCGCGAATAAGTGCCGCCATACGATGCCCACGACTTCTCGGGGTAGGGGTTGTAGAAGTTGATGGCGTTCTGCACCGTCAGGTTCAGGCGAACGCTGCTCAGTCCTGCCATGTTCGTCCAAGCCTTCGGCAGTGCCCAGGCTACGGAGATGTTGCGCAGGGTGACCTGTGCGGCGTTGACCATCCAGAACGTTGAGGCATTCTCGTTCAAGCTATACCGCATGTTGGGCATGTAGGCGTTGCGATTTTCAGCCACGGTGATGTTGCCCTGTGCGTCATAGATGTCGCGGTAGTTGAACATATCGGCAAACGATGACGGCATGTTCTCATACTCATAGTTGCTGGCGGCCTGGCGGTAGTCCGTCTGGATGAGTGCCTTGGCTCCCCAGCTGGCGGCCAGCTGTGCGGTCAGCGACAGCGATTTCCAGGAACCGCCGAAGTTCAGCGTGAATCCGTAGGGGTTGCTGGCGTATTCGCTGATGCGTACCATGTCGTTCTTGTCAACCTTGCCGTCGGGGTCGCCCCACGTGCCGTCGCCATTGTTGGCACCGCGTACGTCCTTGTAGATGAGCATGCCGGGATAGACGGCTTCCTTCTTCAAGCCGCAGTATTCTGTGATGTTATACTTGGCAAAGTATTCGTCGATGTCCTGCTGCGAGCGGAACATGCCGATGCACTGGTAGCCCCAGACACCACGGTCGGCGCGTTCGCGATAGACCTTGCTGTCCAGTTCCGGAATGGCGGGGAAGTTGCTGGCCAGTATCTCGTTATCGCTGAAGCCCGTGGAAATCTTGGCCCAGTAGCTGATGTCCTTGCCAATCTTGTCACGCCAGCCGACGTTCAGTTCCCAGCCCCAGGCGTTCACCTCGCCGTAGTTCTCCGGCGTGGCCTGTGTACCTACGGTAGCGGGGAAGTCGGCAGTACCTGTGCGGACAGCAAACAGTTCGCGGCCGCGGTCGAAGTAGTAGTTGAAGCCCACTGACAGGCGGCTGTTCAGGAAGCGGGCGTCGATACCGAGGTTAGTCTTGTAAGTCTTGTCCCAGTGGACGTCGCTGTTGACACCGGCTTTCGGCATTACCACGCCGACACCCACCTTGTTGTCAGTACCCTTGTTGCCAAAGACGGCACCCTTGCCGAGGTCACGGTTGTAGAGCTGTGCCCACAGCCATGCACGGATGTTGTCACGTCCCATGAGACCCCAGCTGGCGCGGATTTTCAGGAAGTCCACCCACTTTACGTTCTCCTTGAACCATGATTCCTCGCTGATGACCCAACCGGCAGAGAATGAGGGGAACTTGCCCCAATAGTTCGAGGGACCGAACTTGGTAGAGGCATCTGCACGGAACAGGAATTCAAAAAGGTACTTGCTGGCGTAGGCGTAGTTTACGCGACCTACATAGGAAAACATGCCGCTCTCAGCACGACCGAAGTCCGTTGACTGCTCACCGTCAGCACCCATGGAACGGCTCTGCCCGTCGTGATAGGGGATGGGGTCAGTAACGGTGCCAGTGACATATTCAGTCTCTGACTCGCTCTTCTCCAAGGAGAACAGGGCACTGACATCGTGCAGCCCGAACTGGCGGGCATACTGCAAGGTGAAGTTGAGCTGATAGCTCTGGCTCTCGTTCATGTTGCGGCGCAGATAGCCGGTATCTGCGAGTTTCAGCACCGACATGTTCGAGAAGTCCGAGTAGGGGGACTCGTTGAGATAGAGGTGGTTGCCGTTGCCGGCACGCTCCAACAGGCGATAGAAATCCAGCGATGTGCTGGCGGTGTTTGTCTTTGAGGAGTTGATGTTCTTGGAGTACGACACCTTGGCGGTGAGGCCTTTCAGAGGCTTGATCCAGCTGAAGTCAAACTCTAAGCTTCCGTTGACGGTGAGATTGTGCGACTTGGTCTGCACATTGTCGGAACTGTTCTGAACAGCACGGAAGTTATACAGCTGCGTGGCAGAAGTCGGTGTAGTATTCTCCATGCCGGAGTAGGCGACGGGGTAGCCGCCCAGATAGTCAGGCACGAACGGCAGGTGGGTCATGAGCCATTTGTAGTCATAGTCGGTACCGCCGCCCTGCGGGGCTACGGAGTTGTTACGCTCGCCCCAGTCACCGCTGACCTGCAGGGTTCCCTTGACGTACTTGCCAATCTTGGCGTTGACACCGGCGCGGAAGTTGTAGCGGTCGTACGACAGGCGTCCGATGTTGCCGTCCTGCTTGTAGTAGCTGACGCCCGTGAAGTAGGTGGCTTTCTCGCCACCGCCGTTGACGTTGACGCTATGGCGCTGGGTGAGTGCTGACTTCCACTCATTGTCCAACAGGTCGTAGCCAATGCTGCCGGCACGCTGGATTTCGTCAGCCTGGAACAGCTGGGTGCGCAGTTCAAGGTTGTCTTGCGTGGTGGTGTTGGCGGCACGCATGGTGTTATAGACCTTCATATAATCGCTGCTGCTCAGCATCTTGGGCGTATAGAGGGCATCCGTCCAACCGAACTGGCCGGTGTAGGAGATCTTGGGAGCGCCCTGGTCGCCCTGCTTGGTCTTCACCAATACGACACCGTAGCCAGCACGGGCACCATAGACGGCGGCAGAGGCATCCTTCAGGACGGTGATGCTCTCCACTTCAGAGACGTCGAGGTTGTTGAAGGCTTCTTCCGTTGTAATGAAACCGTCGATGACGTACAGCGGTCTCGGGTCGGCATCGCCACCACGGGTGGCATCAGGCGTGACACTGGTAGAGACGGCACTCTGGCGAATCTGCAACGAGGGTGACTGGCCGGGACGGCTGCCATTGGAGATGACACCGACACCGTTGAACTGCCCCACGAGGGCGTCAGCCAGACTACCTACGGAGAGGTCTTGGATTTCCTTGGGAGTGAGGGTTTCGATAGCACCCGTCACGTTCTTCATTTTCTGTGTGCCGTAACCTACGACCACCACTTCCTCCAGGCTCTGTTTGTCCTCTAACAGCTGTACTGTACCGCCGGGCTTGACGGTCTGCGGCAGGTAACCGATGTAGCTGATGGTCACCTTGCCGCCCTTGGGAACAGCTATCTTGTAGTTGCCGTCCAGGTCGGTAACGGTGGCAGTCTTGCTGCCGGCTACAGTCACCGTAGCACCGATGACGGGCTCGCCGAGGTCGTCGATGACCTTACCCGTCACAGTCTGGTCCTGAGCCATGGCCGGCAGGACAGCCCACGACAGGGCTATGCTCAGACATAAGCTGATGATGTGTTTTCTTTTCATATCTATCGTTTTTTAGTTACGTAATAAGAATAGGTTATTCGGCAGGCGTGTATGAGAACCAGCGCAGGTCGCCAGTCTTCTTCTCAACCTGTTCAGCACCAGTAACGGTGAAGTTCAATGCCTCCGGGTTAACGAAAGCCGGGTCGGTGGTCAGCTGGATGCTGGTGTCGTAATTACCCTGGTCGGCCTGTTCGCCATTGTGCCAATAGGTGTTGTTGACGGAGTTGAAGGTACAGTTGGATCCTAAGCGTCCGTTACCCATCATGCGGCGGGCAATCTGTCCGTCGGCACAGTCGTACCAGATGTTGTTCTGGCAATCGTAGGCAGTATAATTCTGGATGCCGCTGTAGTTGGCCCATTGCCCGTTGGCTACCTTGTAGAAAGTGTTGTTTGTGTATGTCAGCGTGGTGTGGTCGCTCTGCGTCCAGCCTAAGCGGTCAACACGTACGGAGTTGTTGTAGCGCAGGAAGTATTTCGAGTTGCCCTCGCCATACTGTGCGATAGTGCTGTTGACACAGGAGAAGTCCTTGATACCGCCGCCCTGGAAAGAGATGAACGACTCAAACTTGATACGGTCTGTAACGGTGTTCATCGTGATGATGGTGTTCTTGACCATGAAGTTGACAACCGCCCACGACAGGTTGTTGTCGTAGAACAGGCTGCCCATGACACCCAGGATGTTGCAATCCATCAGTCGTACGAAGTCGATGAGGAAGTAGTTCTTGGGCTTGGTGATGCCCACCTCTTCGGTAGGTTCCTCACTGTATTTATAGGCTTCCATGAAAGGTTTCGTAACCGTGGCGGCATCCACGTTGAGGTACTTCAGTGTGAAGTCGTTGGACACGATGAAGTTAGCACTGTCGGCCAGCGTGATAGTGGCACGGTTGTACTTGTCGGTAGTGCGCAGCGTCACCTTGTGGTAGTTGAAGTTCAGCGACTTCCTTAGCGTGTATTCTCCACCAGGTTCCAGGTCGAAGGTCAGTTCCTGTGAATAGGCCACCGTGTCGGAGATGGGATTCTGCTGGAAGTAGTCGTACAGGTCGCCGGCAGAGATCTTGGCGTATGCCTCGGTGAAGGTACTGAAGTCCTTCTGCGTGGCAGCGGCGGCCTCCTTGTTGTTCAGCTTGTCGTTGCCCAGTGTGCGAACCAGCAGTTTGTAGTTCGTGTCTTCCAGACAATCCACAACCATTTTACAGCCGTCAATGGTGTCGTTGATGAGCGGGGTGGCCTCGTCGCTGGCATTGAACAGCTTGACCTCGTAGCCGCCGGCACCATAGACCACCTTCCACTCGATAGTCATGCTACTGCCGTCGGTACTCTTTGTAATGGTGATGCCTTCAGCCTCCGGCGATGTCAGTGTGGCGTTGCTGACGCCTCCGCTGAATGTCTCGTCGCTTTTGAAGGTATCAGCGCATGAGGCAAGAAACACACCGGCCGTCATCAACAGGCATGTCCTCGTCGTTGCTAATAAATGATTCTTTTTCATAAGCTTATTGTTATTAGTATTAATAATTCCCAGGGATAATGTCTATTGTTGGAAGACCTTTTTCAGGTAGGCTACATTCGTACCAAAGTTGCCACGCACGTTCTTTACGTCCTGTGTGTTGCGGCTGCGTTCTACGACCAGCCACCCGCTCCATTTCATCTTGTCCAAGGTGCGCCTGACCTGGTAGAGGTCAATGCGTGGGTCACGGTCCAGTGTCACGCTGTCGGTCAGCGAGGCATGTATCTGTGCGATATGTTCCTTTCCCAGTTTCTTCAGTTCCTTGCAGACGTCCAACCGTTGGTCGATGGCATCTTGCAGGTTGTAGTAGATTTTGATGCCTTTGCTGTTGACGGCTTTTAGCAGTCGCCGGTTCTCTTTGGCAGTCAGGGCGGTGCGTATGGCAATCACCTTGCCTTGTTGCAGGGCCATCTCGCCGACAACATGGAGCCGGTGAACCAGTTCCGTGCGCTCCGGGCCGTCAGTCTGCCATTCTTTGCCACTACCCCCTAAGGGCAGGAAAGCCACGGTAGCACCCATGGCCGTCATGGACTGCAGGCAGTCCTCAATGAGTGACTGGTAGTTGTCACGTTTCAGGAAATTCTGCGCAAAGAATCCCGACATGGCTAAAGATGGTACCTGAATGCCTAATGAGTCGGCAGTGTGGCGGAACAGTTGTTGGAAGTGAGGTTCGCGCAACTTGTTGTCAAACTGCGGCCGTTGACCTAATGGTCCCATGTCCACCTCAACGCCGTCCGCTCCGATGTCGTGTGCCAGCTGGAATTCGCCCAGTTTCTGGCGCTTGAGCATCATCCAGTCACAGGCAGCCACACGATAACGTGGCACCTCAACCTGTTGTTGTGCCATGATTTCCGTTGGCCACGCTGTCAGCAGCGCGAAAAAGCCTGTCACCAAACTTGCCCTTAACGCAGATTTGTCCATTAAGTAGTATATTTTTGTAAAGCTTTACATGTGTTAAGACGTTTTAGCAAAAGGAATGTAACCAAAAACATGCTCTTTTTTTTGAATATCCCGATGTCGGTAACCATCAGCAGTCACTGTTGAACGCCGAAGTCTGCCTGTTGGGCTTCTACCTCTTTTAACATACGGGCCTTTTCTTCGTCAGACAGGCGGGGGCTTGTTGATGGGTGTTCTCCCTCTGAGACTGTCGCGTTGTGTGGGGTGTTGGAGGATGGGTGTTGAACACCATTTCCGTCAGTAGAATCACAGAAAGCGCCATCGTAAGGGATGCTTTCTATCTCTAATTCAGCGGGAGTGGGGGCATGAGTACCCGGAAACTGTACCTCAGCACGAATCCGTATCTTGCCAGCTGTCCGGGTAGAACGGATGAGGACTGGAGCAGAACCCCATTCCACGGCACGGGGATTGGCATTGATAGTGGCATCGCCGATGATACTGCCTTCGCCCTCGACCGTGAAGCGGATGTTTTCCTTAGCCAGACGACGCACGTTGCCATTGTCATCGGTGACTTCGCAGATGATGACGATGAAGTCACTGCCGTCAGCAATGAGCCTTTTGCCCATTTCGTCAGCACGGAGACGTAGCTTGGTACTGCGGCGCGACGGCATTTTTTCTGCTGTACATACCACTTGGCCGTTGATGATACCCTCAGCTACCATTTTGACACTCTTCCATGACTTCTGTGTATAGCTGTGGTTGCGGGCCTCGAAGAAATCCCAAGCATCGCGGAAGACAACAAGGCCGTTTTTAACAGGCTGTTCCCAGCAGTGCTCACCACCATACATTGTCAGGCGGACGCTGTCGCAGTTGCTGAAAATAGTGACATCCTTTTCTGAAAACTGTGTCATCTCATGGGCGATACTGACAATGGGGTACCTATTCTTCCCTCCCCTTTGGGAAAAGTCCGAAGTAGGCTGCAGCACGGCAGCAAACATGTCGAAGGCCGTCTTCTTTTGACGGAAGGCATCGTATATGCCTCCCCAGTAGGGGTCAGGATGGTAGCCGCGCTGATGGTCGAAGGGGTGCCACTGACAACCGCCGATGAACTGTCCCGTAGTCTGGAACAGCTCCTGCGTAGAGCGGTAGAGGCTCATGGCCTGTGTCAGCATCGGGCGTTCGCCCCACGAACGGGAAGCGCGGTTCAGGTTGTTATGGGCGTACCAGTCATCCACCAACTCGCCAAATTCACGGGTGAAGATGCACTGCGTGGGTTTGTCGGCCTTGAAGTCATCGCCTGGCCAGCCATAGACGACGTCGTAGTGGTCGGCAACGCCTGCGGAGTGCATGTCAGCAGCTGCCACAGGACGGTAGGGATAGGGGTATTCGTCCTTGGTAATCTGTAGTGCTTTCAAGGCAAAGTCCTCTGGGTAGCGCGTCTCGTTGAGGATGGGTTCCCACATCAGTACACAGGGGTGGTTGCGGTCGCGGCGGATAATCTGGCGCGTGTTCTCATGCACCTTCTCGTCCCAGCCTGCATCTTTGTTCCAGTATTGCCAGCCGGGTGTTGCTACGATGACAAAAAGGCCCAGTTCGTCGCAGGCATCCATGAACGACGGGTCTTGCGGATAGTGGGCAGTACGGATGATGGTGAATCCGGCATCGCGCAGCCGCTTTGCATCGCGCCACTGCTGGCTGTTGGGCAAGGCGTTGCCCACGTAGGCAAAGTCCTGATGGCGATTGGCGCCTACTAATTGGTGATAGCGGCGGCCGTTGAGGTAGAAGCCGGGGCGGGGGACCGACGGTGACCCGTCGGGAACTACGGCTGCGGTGGTGGACCCGTCGGGAACTACGGCTGTGGTGGTGGACCCGTCGGGAACTACGGCTGCGGTGGCGGACCCGTCGGGCACTACGGCTGGGGTGGCGGACCCGTCGGGAACTACGGCTGGGGTGGCTGAACCACGGAACTCAAAGGAGCGGATGCCGATACGGGTGATACCACCGTCGAGCGACTGCTTGCCGTCCTTGATGCGGGTGGCGACATGATATAAATAAGGTGACTCCGGTGACCAGAGGTGCGGGTTTTTGACGAGGAAGCGCTGAGTGACGGTGTGTGCCTCACCAGGCTGGAGCTTCAGCCTGGTTTGTTGGGTTAGTCGGGGTTGATTTGTTTGTTGGGTTAGTCGGGGCTGATTTGTTTGTTTTGTTTGTTGCTGTGCCACAGCAACCGGCTCAACGAGGGCGTTCTCCACGGTGATGGTGCGGGGGCGGTTGTCGTTGTTGCGCACTTCGGTATTGACAAAGACCTCGGCGCTCTTGTCGCTGATGTTGGCATAGTGTACGAAGATTCCGCCACCTGCTACCTTGTTTTCCTCGATGGCATCCGTGATGGCCACCTTGTTCTTGGCAATCAGCCATACGTCACGGTAGATGCCGCCGTGGTAGGCGAAGTCGAGGGTCATCTGCTTCTTGCCGGGGGGGTAGGTCTTGTCGTCGCTGTTGTCGGCTTTGATGGCGACGACAATGTCGTCGCTTACGGAACAACCAGAGACGGGACTGGTGTTAGATAAACCGACGTTGGTGGGTAGGGGGCTGGCAGTGGGCGAACCGACGTTGGCAGGGAGGGAGATGGTGATGGGCAGATAGCCACCCTCATGCTCCTTTATCTTCTGACCGTTGATGTAAATGGTCTGCTTGCCCATGATGGCCTCGAAATGCAGGGTGACATCACGGCCTTTGCATTCCTTGGGCAGGCGGAAGTGCTTGCGGTACCAGACGACGCCCTGATAGTTGCGGCAACCACTGGCCTCGGCAGGCATTAGCTGAACGGTATGAGGGATTGAGACAACTTCCCAGCTTTTGTCATCGAAGTCCTTTGCTTCTGCATTGGTGATATCACCCAAATGGAAGCGCCAGCCGGTATTGAAGTTCCAGACTAACCGTCCACTGCCCTCCAAAGGGAAAAGACCGGCCACAGAGGTTTGCGCCTCAATAGGGCAAAACACAAAATATAAAACAATCAATAATACGATACGACGCATGGACATGTAGTCATTTAGGGTTATTATAATCTCCCGTACCTTGGGAAACGGCATTGGGTGTGGGTTCCCAGTTGTCTGTGCGGAAGGAACTGACAGGCAGTCCGTCGTGCATGAGGTCACCTACCACCCAATCACGCCAGGCATAGCGCACAGCAACAGGTTCTTTGATTTTGTCACAGATGACATAGACGCGATTGCGGCTGACCCATACCTTCGTGGCAGGACGGAATACGCGGTCGCTGCCTGCCACCTCAAAATTGTCAGAGGCCAGTCGTGCATCGGCCCGCTCACCAGTGTCGTGCTCGAAATATACCCATTCCTTGGAACGGTCGAATGCAATGACGGCAGTGTCGCTCTTGAACGCTACCTCTTTATATTTGGCAAAGCCGGGCAGCCCCTTGATGCCGTAGGTATTGCTAAGTGCAAGGATGGCGAGGCGTTCGCCGGCCAAGTGCTTCTTGCGAGGATGGATGACCCGCTTCAGTCCGGTGTCCAGCAGTACCGCCATACCACAGTTGGGAACCATCGTCTCGACCTTTTCTTGTTGTTCACGGAGGAAGGCACTGTTGTATAGTGCCCAGTCCGTCTCGTCGTAGGCGAACGGTGCTATCTGACAATAGTAGAAGGGAAAGTCGCCCTGTTTCCACTCGTCGCGCCACCCTTGGATCATCCGCGCCATCAGTAGGGCATAGTAGTCGTAGCGCGGCACATTATCCTCGCCCTGATACCAGATGGCACCACGGATTCCAAAGCCGATAAGTGGTGACAATTGTCCGTTATACAGTGCCGTAGGACAGCGTTGCTGTAATTTTTTCACATCTTCTTCTGTGATGGTCTGCTGTACCTTGGGGAACGCTTTCAGCCAGTCGGCCTTCATCCATGCCTCGCAGGCAGAACCACCGAAGGCCGTACAGATCAAGCCAACAGGAACCCCCAACGACTTACGCAGGGCCTTGCCAAAGAAATAGGCAGTGGCAGAAAACTCGCGTACGCTGGCGGCATCGGCTGTCTGCCAAGAGCCGGCAATGTCGCGCTGTGGCTCCAGGCGTGCTGCGCGTTTTCCATAAAACAGGCGTAGTTCATGGTCTTTGCACGACAGCAGTTCCTCGGCGGCACCCTCCACGGGCTGTGCCTTGTACCCCTTCATGAGCATCTCCATGTTCGACTGTCCGCTACATATCCACACCTCGCCAATCAGCACATTGTTCAGCATGACGGTTTCACCATCTCTGAAGAGAATGGTATAGGGGCCGCCTGCCTCTGGTGTCTTCACCTTGACACTAAAGAGGCCATCCTTACGGGCTGTTACCATATAGGATTTCTTATCCCATGTTGTCAGGATGTTAATCTTCTTTCCTGGCTCATCCCATCCCCAGATGTTACACTCTGTCTGCTGCTGCAGCACCATGTTGTCACTGAAGAAACTGGGCAGCGTAACCTTAGCGCTTATGCCAAGCGCCAAATAACAAAGGATAAATGATAAAACGGTACGTCTCATATTTGTTTGCATTAATTCACTGTCATGATGATAAATGGTGGTTCGAGGAGACCAGCGGGTAGCAGTGCGTCGCCTTTCGTACGGTACTTGGCATTCGTCCAGATACCGTCGTAGGGTGCTTTGCCTTGGTCGTTGCCGCGCAGTGCGTTATGCCACGTGTTGACCACCTCTATCTCTATCTTGTTTTTTCCTTTCTTCAGTGCACCCGTTATCTCCACCTCGTAGGGGATTGTCCACGCAATGCCGCAGTCCTTGCCGTTAATCCATACGTGGGCGATGTCTTTGACGTTGGGAAGCGAGAGCCAAGCACGGCCTGTCGGCACTTCCTTTGCTTTCAGTTTCCATGTCGTGGTATAGCGGGCGTGTCCACTGAAATAGCGTATTTGGCTGTCCTCATGCAGACTCCAGTCGAAGAGTGGCTGATTCTTCAGTTGTAATCCCGATTCCCGGAAAGTGATGTCCCAAGGCTGGTCAATAGCCTTCTGCATCGGAATGGTATTTTCCCAGGGTGGGGTGGTTTGCTTCCCGCTTTGGGTACAGATGTCACGCCCCATACAGATAAATATGGAACCGTAGGGCGGTAGTGTGACAGTGCCGTCAAATACGAGGCTTTCGTCCTTCAGTGGATTGTAGAGGACGGCTTTTGTGTTCTTCTGACGGAAGGTTGGCGAGAAGTGCTGTGCCTGCGCTGTTTGGTTCGAGAGGAAATAAAGGTCAAAACCTTCCCCGCTACGATGGCAGTAGGCAATACCTTCCGGCAGGATGATGTCAGGATCAAGTCCCTTGATGCGATGCTCCTGGTAGGGCTTGTCGATGATCAGTACCGCACGTTGGCGTAGCTCTTCAATGCGGCTTTGTACTTCGGGGGAGACCGATAGTCCCTGGGGGATAACCAATACGCTGTAATTGAAAGGCTGTGAGAGCAAGGCATCTTTGTTCATGGAGTCATACTGATAACCGTGCAGGGGATTAATCCAGTCCTTCAGGTCGAGAATGCCGACGGAATGGCGCACGCCAACGGGCGATTCAACCATGGGTAAACCCTGGTTGGCGAGACGCTCCCGTTCGGAGGTGACACGTGCACTGCCGAACACCCCCGGCAGCATGGGTACCAGTTTGTCGGGCGTAAAGGCACGGCGGGGCATTTCCTCTCCGATATAAGCGGCGATGTCCACTACAGGCCTGCCCTGTTGCAACAGCGTCTGGCACCGCGTGATATAATCGACAAATGCCTTAGCTTCAGGGAACCATGTCTGGTCACGCTGGAAGAAAAGTCCTATGCCGTCGAGCGTCATGCCCGGTTTCTTGTCGAGCCACGGGTTATGCGTGTTGACGTGGAAGAAGAGGCGGTTCATACCCAGTGCGAAATGACGGTCTAACAGCGGTTTGACCATGGCTGGTGTCTCGTTCCACACGCCACGGACCTCAGTGAAGCCCTCGGCTTGTACGATGTTTTTGCCATAGACGTGTGCGCCACTGATGGCATCCAGCATGTCATTGGGCTTGTCGTGCGTCGGTGAGTTCAGCCAGAACTCGCCCATGGGCATGTCGGCATATTGGTAGTGCTGCATGCCGTCGCTCAGCATAGTGGGAGCCACGCTTTCACAACTGAGTTGTACACCATATTCATGGGCACAGTCTCGAACGGTCTTGAAAAAACGTTCCTGTAACAGTTCGTTGATGGTCAGGCGCACGTCTCGCAATACCTGTTCGCTTTGTGCGGCACTCTCCAAAGGGATACCCACCATAACGGGAAGCCACGGTATCAGGTCGTAGCCACGTCGATGCTGGAACTCAGTGGCAAAGTTGTCGCTCCAGTTCTGCGAGCCACACTCCCAACTGTCAACATGCATGTATTTCACTACATCGCTGTGTGGACGTTGCTTGAACTGTCCAAACCAGTTTGTCACTTGTTTGCGGACGGCAGCTTCTGAGAACTTGTCACATTCTAACCCCTTGCCACCACCTGCTGTGGCGTTGGTGTGGCCAGTCGATGTGTGTCCGATGCGTACCACCAGCCAGTTGCCTTCTGGCAAAGGTTCTGCCATACGACCGTTTTTGATGTCTATGCGTATGATGTCTTTCAGCTTCGGGCATTGGTTGGTAGGAACCTCCTCCTCTGTAGTCTCGTCAGCTATCCTCCATACATAACCGGCCTTGCCTTCCCATTGGTTGATGCGCTTCTGTCCGTTCATTCGGATGTCCTTGATTTTCAGTACAGGACTCCATTTGGCCGCGTCCAAATCTTCGGCACCAGGTTCCGTACCTTCGGGAGTCCATTCAAAACGGAAGAAGCACCCCGTGGCATTGGGAATACTGTACGTCAGACTGTAGTCAGTGTTCTGCCACCCTTGGCGGGGAGGATTAAACTGCTTGACGGGAAGGAAGAGTTGTCCATTGTTGCTGACCAGCATCTTCAGGCGCTGCGCTTGGAAGTTATTGCCAGACGGTATGATTTCTACGCTTTGGAACGACACTTCTTCGGGATATTCGTATTGTATCCAGCCGGGTTGTGTGGCGCGAAATGTTCCCTTCTCGTCGCGTGTCACCGTCGGTGAGCAGGTGACGACAGGGTTGAAGGAGGCAGGATAGGCACGCTTTGAATTTGTCTCTGAAGGAATGGCAAAGCAGGCAATGTCCTCATAGTAGCCTTCATAGCCTTCCGGCTGCATGAGGATATGGCGCTTGCCGTTACCGCCCGTGACAGTAGTCTGCATGCAGACAATTTTCTGCATGGATTCCTTCGGTGTAATCCACGGTCCGCCAGCCAATGCGAAACCGTCACAGACATGAATACCCATTTCCAAGCCGAGGGAGTCAGCCTGTGCGAGTGCCACATCCACCATTTTCCAGAAACCGGGTGACAACTGCTGCGCTGGAGCCTCCCCCTGTTGTGGTAGGTTGGAGGGGGCGTTTTCTGTTCCACGGATTGGCATTAGGTAACAGCCACCCAGTCCCACGTCCTTCATGGCCTTCAGGTCGGCCTTGATGCCCTGTTCGCTGACCGCACCATACATCCAGTACCAGAAGGTCCATGGCTTGTGCGTGTCAGTGCCGCTGACGCGTAATGAGAAACAGGAAATAAGAAATGAGAAATACAGTAAGCGCTTTATCATTGTCAGTGAAGTCCGTTCGATTGGTGAGATTCGTTGTTCGTATTATTCAAAATGCAGGATAGCACTGATAGTTCCCTTTCCTTTTGACCAGTAGGGCTGTGCTGACGGACCATTGAGGTCAGTGGTGTTCACCTTGTTGCGTACGGCAGGGATGACCTTGAGAATGGAAATGCCAGTCTCGGGGAGTGTGTAAAGGAGATGGTCACGACCGTCTCGGGGGGTATAGATGCCTACCTTTCCATTCAGCAGTTCTATGCCCACCTTTCCTTCTGTTGTCTGGAGTTGCATCCATGCTATGTTAGAAAAATAGCCCTTGAACTCAGGATATTCAAAGGATTCACCGGGAATGGGGTCGTTATAGTCGTTGTGCCAATAGCTGTACTGTAGTCCTTCCATGCGGTTTTGCCACACACGGTAAGGCCCCTTGCCAACCCATTGCTTTGCTTTTACCATCTGTTCCGGGTAGTCGAAAGAAATGCCCATCAGGTCGATAACCCCGTTAAAGTCATAGTTGACATTCATATAGGCACTACCGTCAGACAGGAATCGCCAGGTGACCTTTTCTATGGTGCCGTGCCGATAGTTAGCAACCAGCGTGCTGTCTCTGACGGTGAATCCTGCGAAAGCTCCTTGGTCTGCATATTCTGAATAGAGCGTCTTTTTGTTAAACGCTTCGTGGTCGTCGTGATTATAAAAGCCATCGTCAGACCGGTCTCTGCGCTTGGCAGCCACGAACCTCGGACCATTGCCAAACGACAGCTTTCTGCCATCAATGTTGACACGTGTCAGTCGGCCATTCTGTTTGCTAAAGGCATATTGGTGATTGCCATGCTGGACCAACAGCAGGTTGGCATCCTCTGTGTAAGCGTATTTCTGTGTGTTCTCATGCAGCAGTTTCTTGTTAAATTTGCCAGTCATCGTTTGCAGTCGATAGCCCCATGTGATGATTTCCTGACCGTATGGGTCAATGGCTGTCAGCTGTAGCACATCAGCATCCGAACGGGGGATTTCAAAATCGGTAGTTTCTCCAGGAGCCACATCTGGCGATTTAAATCTGCCCTCCTTGATGAGCGTCACGTCCGTCTGTCCGTAGGCAGGCGTTTTCAAAAGTTTATAAGTGAACTGGCAGTCCTTCAGATTAATGAAGTTGTAGCAGTTTTGTATCCCGACCCTGTTCGAGTCATAGTACTTCCACTGTATTGGACTCCATACCTCACGAATGGTATAGAAAGAGCCTTCTTTCTCCATGTGCGGACCCACAATGCCGTCAGAACCGAAGTTGCCCATGCAGTCTATCACGTTGTTTTTGTCAGTGCGTACCACTCCCTGATCCATTAGGTCCCACAGGAAACCACCTGCACAACGGGGATTGCTCATCATCAGTTTCCAGTAGTCTTTCAGGCCAGCACCGTGTCCACCGTCATACAGTCCGTGCAAAAACTCAGTGGGCATGAAGATTTCTTTCTGACGCATATATGCTGCGGTTTCCCCCCATGAACGGTAGTGCTTGGTCTCGAAGCCATTGCGGTTTGCCCACGGATAGAGCACCACGCGCTGTTGCGGGTCGAACTTCTGGAAGACAGGCTCCAGTTCGTAGTTGAAGCCGCCCTCGTTGCCGTTACTCCAGAAGATGATGCTGGGGTGGTTCACGTCACGCGTCACCATCTCTTCTGCAATCTGTGAACCGACGATGGTCTCGTGTGCCCAGTGCCAGCCAGGCAGTTCACACTCCACATAGAGGCCCAGCGAGTCGCAGGCTTCCAGGAACTCCGGGTCGGCAGGGTAGTGGCTGAGGCGTACCGCATTCATGTTCATGCTCTTGATGAGCAGTACATCCTCTATGTTCTTTGCTTTCGACAGTGTGCGACCGCTTTCAGGACGGAACGAATGGCGGTTCACGCCTTTCATGATAACCTTTCGGCCATTGATGAATACGCCGTCGTCATCGCAGCCAAAGACATGGGAAGCCCATTTCTCATTGTTCATCTCTCCTTTCTCATTCCGATAGCTATGGCGATATTCGATAGTGCGGAAACCGAATTTCTGGCGTTCTGTATGGAGCGTCTTGCCCTGCTTGTCCTTCAGCGTAAAGACGGCCGTGTAGAGGTTGGGCTGCTCGGCATTCCACTGCTTAGGATTTTTGACGCTGAAGTCCACCCGCGTCCCATCGCTGCTGACAGGGAAGGCAGGGCTTTGCGCCACCTTCTTTCCCTTGGTGTCGATGACATCGACACCAACTGAACAGCCGGGCAGGGCACGGTTCAGGAAGACATCAGCCATGAAGTGTCCGTCGCCCTTGGCATCAATGGCCACGCGGCTGATGTTCTGATTAGGCTTGGCAATGATGAATACGGGACGCCAGATACCCCCGAAGTTCCAGTAGTCGGCACGTCGCTCTGCCAGGTTTACCTGCGGGATGGTGCTCTCCTTCAGCACCTCCACCTCTAAGCGGTTTTTCTTCGTTCCGAAGAAGACCCGGTCGCTGACGTCGATAGTATGGCGGGTGTATCCTCCCTGATAGGTGCCATTGCCAGCCTTGCGCCCGTTGATGGTGATACGCGCCTCCGTGAAGACAGCTTCAAAGACGAGCAGTATCTGTCGGCCCTCCCATTCCTGCGGCAACGTGAACTCATGCTTGTATTCTCCCTTTTCGTCGGCAATGCCCTCCGGGGTAGCCTTGCCGTAGAAACGCATGCCATACTGGTAAGTGCCGAAGCCCTGTAGCTCCCAGCAGGAGGGGACGCCAATCTTTGTCCACTGACCACAGCCCCGACCGTCGCTGCAACGGAAGTCCCATTGTACCATGTCGTCACAACCGTGGCCGCTCAGGTAGAGCCGCTGGGTTTCTTGCGCTCTTGCGGTGTTCATTATAGAAAAAAGAAGAAAGAATAAAAGCGTAGTTCGTCTCATAAGTAGCTATACATTATTTATATATTAGACGAACTGTCAGGTGTTTTGTCACCATCCGCCAAAGTCAAGGCTCAGCTGACCGTCGCCTAGCATGTTGAAGGTTTTGCGGTGATATGGGGTGATGCCGTATTGGCGGATGGCCTCGCGGTGTTTCTTCGTGGGGTAGCCCTTGTTCGACCGCCAGTCGTACTGCGGGAACTCCTCGGCCAACTGGTTCATATAGTCGTCACGGTACGTCTTGGCCAGTATCGAGGCAGCTGCGATGCTGAGGTATTTGCCGTCGCCCTTCACGATGGTGGTATGGGGCACCAGGACAGGAGAACCGTCCAACGCGTAGCGGTAAGGCTTGAAGCGGTTGCCGTCCACGATAATGGCTTCGGGGCGTACAGCCAACTGGTCCAATGCTCGGTGCATGGCCAGAATGGAAGCGTTGAGAATGTTGATTTTGTCGATTTCATCGGGAGTGACGATGCCGACGGCCCACGCCACGGCATCGCGCTGGATAATCTCGCGTAGCTGATAGCGTTTCTTCTCAGTCAGTTGTTTCGAGTCGTTCAGCAGTTCGTTCTGATAGTCGTCTGGCAAGATAACGGCTGCAGCATACACGCTACCGGCCAGACATCCGCGACCAGCCTCATCGCAGCCAGCCTCTACCTTTCCCTGATAATAATGACTTGCCAGCATTCCCTTTTTACTTTTTTACTTTTTTACCTTTTTACCTTTTTACCTTTTTACCTTTCTAGAACATTTGACTCACGCGGCGGATGCCGGCGATGAGGGTGTCGATTTCCTCCTTCGTATTGTAGAGGGCGAACGAGGCGCGAACGGTACCCGTAACGCCAAGGCGGTCCATCAGCGGGTGGGCACAATGGTGTCCCGTGCGTACAGCAATGCCCAGGCGGTCGAGTAGGGTACCCATGTCCAGATGGTGGATGTCGCCCACGAGGAACGACACGACAGCATCCTTGTGTGGAGCCTCACCGAAAAGGCGGATGCCTGGTATGGTGCGCATCTGTTCCATGCAGTAACGGGTGAGTTCCTGTTCATGGGCTTCGATGTTGTCGAGACCTAAGCCGTTGAGGTAGTTAATGGCAGTCGCTAAGCCATGGGTGGCGATATAGTCGGGTGTGCCAGCCTCGAACTTAAAGGGCAGGCGTTCGAAGGTGGTCTTTTCCCACGTCACTTTGTCAATCATCTCGCCACCGCCCTGATAGGGGGGCAGTTTTTCTAACCATTCTTCTTTACCATAGAGTACGCCGATACCAGTTGGTCCGTACATCTTGTGACCACTGAAGGCGAAGAAGTCGCAGTCCAGATCCTGTACGTCTATTTTTATATGGGGAGCGCTCTGGGCTCCATCTATCAAGACGGGGATGCCGCGTTCGTGGGCTATCTTTATCAGGGCCTTTATGGGGTTGATGGTGCCCAGCACGTTGCTCACGTGGGTGATGCTGAGTAGCTTGGTTTTTTCTGTTAGGAGGGCTGCGACACTGTCGCAGCTTACGGGACAACCACAGTCGCAGCTTACGGAACGGGCGCTGTCGTTATTTGCGGGGTCGGCGGTGGCGCAACACAGGCTGCCGTCATCGGTGATGGGCAGGTGCTTGAGCACGATGCCGCGCTTTTGGGCCTGTAGCTGCCAGGGGACGATGTTTGAGTGGTGCTCCATGTCGGTGACAACCACCTCGTCGCCAGCCTGCATTTGGCTCTCGCAGAATGAGCTCGCCACAAGGTTGATGGCCTCTGTGGTGCCGCGTGTGAAGACAATCTCCTCCGTTTTCTTAGCGTTGATGAAGGCGCGTACCGTCTCGCGGGCTGCCTCATGCAGGTCGGTGGCCTGCTGGCTGAGGTAGTGTACACCGCGATGCACGTTGGCATTCACGTTCAGGTATTCCTCGCGCATGGCATCCAGCACACACAGTGGTTTCTGTGTGGTGGCGGCGTTGTCTAAGTAAACCAGCGGTTTGCCATAAACCTCGCGGCTCAATATCGGGAAGTCCTCCCTGATCTTATTTATATCGTACATATTCTATATAGCGAAAGCTAATTAAAACTCCCCCTCTAAGATTAGGGGGTAGGGGGGCGTTGATATTCATTTACACAGTTTGCACCCTGCACACTTGTTAAGCTCGCCACGGAACCGCTTTTCTACGAGGTAGTGCAGCCGGTCGCGGAGTGGTTCCAGTTGCATGTGGTCGATGACCTCGTTGATGAAGGCGTTTTGCAGCAGCATCTTGGCTTCTGCCAGCGAGATGCCGCGTTGCCGCATGTAGAAGAGGGCGGCATCGTTCAGTTGACCGACCGTCGAGCCGTGGGCACACTTCACGTCATCAGCATAGATTTCCAGCATGGGCTGTGTGTACATGCGGGCCTCCTTGGTGGCCGTCAGGTTCTGGTTGGTCATCTGCGAAGCGGTCTTCTGTGCACCATGTTCCACGAGGACGCGGCCAGCAAAGGCACCAACGGCCTTGTCGTCGAGCACGTATTTATAGAGCTCGGTAGAGGTACAGTGCGGCACCTTATGGGTGATGAGCGTATTGTTATCGACATGCTGTTGCTTGTCGGCGATGACGCATCCGTAGCACTGGCACTCAGCCCCCTCACCCGAGAAGGTGAGGTCGAGGCGGTTGCGTGTGATACCGTTGTGCAGGGTGATGACGTTGTGGTTTACGCGACTGTCTCGCTGCTGGTCAATATAGACATTGCTGACGCGGACATTCTTGTTGTGCGTCTCTTCAAGGCAGTACAAATCTAATGAGGCATTCTCGCCAACGTAGGCCTCAATGACCTGTGTTGCTAAGAAGTTGCGGTCGTCAGCGGCATGGTCGCAAAACAGCATTTTCAGCTCGGCTCCTGCCTCCAATATAATCAGCACACGGCGGTTCACCATCAAATCGACATCGCTGCGCAGGATGTTAATGACTTGAATGGCACGATCGACTTTCACGTTCTTGGGAACATAGACGTAGAGACCGTCCTGTGCCAGCATGGTGTTCAGGTCGGTGACGGCATCATTGGATTTTCCTGCCAGTTGGTTGTAATATTTTGACGTTGCAAACGCTTTCAGCGAGCCGATGATGACGCCTTCAGGCAGATGTCCTTTGGGCTCTTCCTTTGTGTAGAACATATCGTTCACCACGAAATACAGGCTGGTGCTCAGGTTGGGCACGTCGCAGCGGAAGGCCTGATAGGGATCGACAGGTATTTCAAGGCGGTTCAGGTTCAAACCGTAGTCGGGCTCAAACAACTGCTGCATGTCGGTGTATTTATAGCGCTCCACCTTACGGGTGGGGAAACCGTTTGCAGCGAAACGTTCGTAGGCCTCGTCGCGTACGGCATTCATCACTTCCGAGGAATGCTCGCGGATCATCTGCCGCGCCTGTTCGTAAAGTTCTATGTATTGCTGTTCACTCGAAGTAATCATAATTACTAATTACTCATTACTAATTATTTACTCTTCTCCGATTTCTTCCTTAATCCAGTCGTAGCCGTGCTCCTGGATTTCGACGGCTAAGTCCGGTCCGCCAGTCTTCACGATACGTCCCTTGTATAGCACATGCACATACTGGGGCTTAATCATTTCCAGCAGACGGTCGTAGTGGGTGATGACGATGCACGAGGTCTCTGGTGTCTGCAGTTTGTTCACGCCCTCTGCTACGATGCGCATGGCATCGACGTCCAGGCCAGAGTCCGTTTCGTCGAGTATGGAGAGCTTCGGCTCCAGCATGGCCATTTGGAAGATTTCGTTGCGCTTCTTCTCACCGCCGCTGAACCCCTCGTTCACGGAGCGGTTGGCCAGCTTTGAGTCCAGTTCCACAATCTTGCGCTTTTCACGCTGCAGTTTCAGAAACTCAGCAGCGTTCAGCGGTTCCAAGCCCTGATACTTACGCTTCTCGTTAATGGCAGTCTTCATGAAGTTAGTCATGGACACTCCGGGAATCTCCACCGGATACTGGAACGACAGGAACAGTCCCTCGTGTGCACGGTCTTCCGGCTTCATCTCCAACAGGTTCTTGCCGTTAAACCATGCCTCGCCCTCAGTCACCTCGTACAATGGATTGCCCACGAGTACCGCCGACAGTGTTGACTTACCCGAACCGTTAGGTCCCATGATGGCATGCGTCTCACCGTCCTGTATGGTGAGATTGATGCCTTTCAGTATCTCCTTGTCGCCAATCTTGGCATGTAAATTGCGTACCTCTAACATATACCTTTCTTTATTTTGGGTGCAAAGATACTAAAAACATATCACGCAGCAAAATATTTAGCAATAATGATTGTGTTTTACTGAATTTGTTATAACTTTGCAGCAAATTTTACTATAAAACGAAATCAAAAATGAAGATTAATAGTAAATTATGGATGCTCGCCGCCATCCTCGTAATCAGCGGCACGGGTCTGCAGGCCCAGACGAAACGCTCAGACGATTTCCGTGCTAAGTATGAACTGAAGGAGGTGATGGTGATGAGCCGTCACAACATCCGCTCACCGCTGTCGTCATCAGGTGCTGCCTATCAACGCGTGACGCCATACTCCTGGTTTTCATGGACATCGCCAGGCAGTCAGCTGTCGCTACGTGGTGGTGTCTTAGAGACAGAAATGGGACAATTCTTCCGCAAATGGGTAGTCGGAGAAGGCTTGTTGCCCGACAACTATCGTCCCACGGGCGATGAGGTACTGTTCTATGCCAACTCACGACAGCGCACATTCGCCACGGCGAAGTATTTCTCGGCCGGGTTCCTGCCCTTTGCCAACGTGGAGATAACACATAAGTACGACGAGGACAAGATGGATCCCGTCTTTACGCCACAGTTCACGAAGATGAACGACACGTACCGCCAGAAAGTGCTCAGCGAGATTGCAGTTCTGAACGGTGGCCCCCAGGCGTGGATGGCTGCCCAGCAGAAGACGCTCAGCCTGATGGAGGAGGTGCTCAATATGGCACAATCGCCTGCCGCCCAGAACGACACGACGCACTTCTGGTACGATGACACACAGTTCAAGCTTGAGAAGGGCGACGAGCCGAAGATGACGGGCGGCTACACGCTGGCCAACAGCGTGGCCGACGCGCTGGTGCTGCAGTGCTACGAGACGGAGAATTTTGCACCCTTCGGCCATGAGCTGACCGTTGAGCAGTGGCGCGACATCTGCGCCGTGAAGGAGGTCTATGACGGTCTGCTTTTCACTACCCACGCTGCCGCCGTCAACCTGGCCTATCCATTAGTGAGCCGCATTCGCGAGGAGTTGAACAATAGCGACCGCAAGTTCATGTTCCTCTGTGGGCACGACAGCAACATCGCCAGCATCGGCGCTGCCCTCGGCCTGAAATTCCCTGAGACGAAGGACGCCCTGGAACTGCACACGCCCATCGGCACGAAGTTAGTGTTCGAGAAGTGGAGCGACGGCTCGGAGGAATACGTTGCCATCAATCTGGTCTATCAATCCGTCTATCAGTTGCAGGGGCGCACGCTGCTATCAACTGACGTTCCGCCGATGGTGCTGCCCGTCACCGTTGAGGCCCTGACAGCCAATCAAGATGGTCTCTACCGTCTCGCCGACCTTGACGCACATATCGCCAAAGCCCAGGCAGAGTACGAAGCCATCGAGGACGTGCCGACAGCTGTCAGCGCAGCCCGCTATACCGAAGCCGCCTCACAGTCCACTGCCATCTACAACCTGCAGGGCCAGCGTCTCGAAACCCCGCAGCGTGGTGTGAATATCGTTGGAGGGAAAAAGATAGTATCTGAATAGAATTTGCTGGTGAAAAGGTGCGGCGTTTTAGGTAGAAAAAACAATTAGTGGCCCACTGACGAAATTTACTCAATGAGTAATTTCCGTCAGTGGCCTTCTGAGCAAATTTACTCAATGAGTAATTTCCGTCAGTGGCCTTTCAGCTGATTTCTGCTATTCTCTACTCCCCCTCTAAGATTAGAGGGGGTAAGGGGGCGTTGACCTTCACGCGCGCGTTTATTGCTTAATCCGATTTTTATCCAACACTCCCTACACTCCTTACACCAAAATTCAGGTGTAGGAAGTGTAGGAAGTGTTGGATCTTTTTCCTTTTAGGCAATATATACGCGTGCGCGATAATGAGACATATTGAAAAATAAAAGCCCATAGGCAAGTGGGTGTAGAGCGCAAAAAGATTCCCCGTATCAATCAGGATACGGGGATTTTTTGTGATTTATTCAGCAAAGGCGTCGAGCCAGCAGAGGAATGCCACTAAGGATGCATTCCAGTTGATGGCTATCTCGTTGGAAGCGTACGACTGCATGGCGTCAACGTACGACTCATCGGGGATATTTGACGGATAGACGGCACCGCCCAGATCGCGCTTGTCCTGCTGGCCGGGGTTCGGACCGCCTACCAGCATGCCGGGGAAGGGAGCCTCCACGCCGTCAGCCTCTGACGGGCGGTGGTGGGGGTGCATGGGCGACTGGTCGCCGAAGCCTGTCACGTAGCAGTAGCCCGTGGCATTGCGGCCCAGCAGGTAGTCGGCATTCTGCAGGGCATAGCGGCGGTACTGCGTCGTACCGGTCATCTTGTCTGCATAGAGCAGCAGCAGTGCCTGACAGCAGCAGTGCTCAGCCAGACAGCCCCAGCCGAACTGGTGCGGACTATTGCCGTAGGGCGACTGGAACGAGGTCTCACCGACCCCTTGGATGGCAGCATCGCAGTAGGCCGTCAGCTGCGTGAGCATCTCGTCGCGCAGGGTCTTCGACTCGTCGGCAGGCGACGCGGCGGGACTTGCCAGCCACTCAAAGGCTCCCAGCGATGCCACGTTGCCCCAGGTGGGCGTGGTAAACTGGCGGGGCTGGTATTGGCGGGCGTCATTCAGATAGGTCTGCCGGCCGGTCAGCCGGTAGAGGGCGGAGGCTGCCCAGAAGAATTCATCGGCGGCATTGCCGTCGCCGTACTCTCCCGTCGTGATGGCGGGGTCTTTCAGCTGACGCTGGCGATAGAACGCCTTGGGGTTGGCCTTGGCCCACTGGTAGGCGCGTTCGGCCATGGCGGCAGCCTGGGCACTGAATCCGGGGTAGTCGGCCTGGTAGGGCTCGAAGAGCCGGGCGGCATCAGCCATCACGGCGGCAAAGTCGAGTGTGGCGGTGACGCTCTTGGCCACTACATAGCGCGGCTGCCTGCAGTCACGGGGCATGACGAAGCCCTCGAAGTTCGGCGTGGTCAGCTTGTGATAGACTCCGCCGTCGTAGGGGTCCTGCATGGTGAGGAACCACCGCAGGTTGAACATCATCTCGTCCAACAGGTCGGGAGTGGCGTTGCCGCTCTCGGGAATGTCTGTCTTGAGCCGTGCGAAGTAGTCGCGCTGCTGTTCGTAGGCAGCAAACATCAGTCCGATGCTGAATGCCGAGTTCACCACATATTTGTTATAGTCGCCGGCATCGTACCATCCGTATGGTGAGCTGATGACGGTACCTGCCGGGCGTAGCGGTGAGGCTGCGGAGTTGTGCACCAGTACGCGGGTGTCAGCATGTCCTATAGGACGGTTGTACGCGCCACCACGGGTGATGGGAACGCCCGAGCGTATCAGGTAGAACAGGCGCAGCGAGGCAGTGGCGATGTCGCGATAGGGACGCTCGGTGACATGCAGTGTGCACGACTCGTTGCCCAGCGTCACGCGGTAGTCACCGGCCAGCGTCAGGTTGCCCAGATCGACCACGTAGCGTGTCTTCTGCGACAGTGGCGACACGGCCTTTCTCACGCTCTTCGCCTTCACCGTCTTGCCGTCGGGGGTTGTCACCCGCACCTTGCTGCCGGGGTTGGCACCTTCCACCACGATGACTTTCTCTTGCTGCGGATAGCAGCCAACCTGATTGCGACGTATCTGTACGTCGTCCTTAGCCTGTAGATTCAGCACGGTGCAGGCCAGTACCGTCAGCAGTATGCTTTTCACCTTTAATCGTAAATTTTTAATTTTTCAATTCTTCAATTCTTCAATTCTTAGTGTAGTGGCAGTTTCTTCGTTGAAACCCTCTTCAGCTTGCCGTTCTTCCATTTCCACGTGTCGATGTACATCGTCTGGTAGTCGCGTGCTCTGCTGATAATGGTCTTGGCCTTCCTGTCATATTCCGGTTCCTGAATCTCGTCGAACTCCGGCACGGGGTAGAACTGGCGCGTATAGGAATTCCACACATAGGCTTTGTGGAGCGAATTGCCATTCGGAACAGTGCCGACATATATAACCACGTCGGGAGTACCGTCGAAGTTAATGTCTTCATGGGTAACCCATTCCCAGTCCTTCGTCTGTTCCTTGGTGAAGGCACCGCTGAGCTCTTCCTTGAAGGTGAACATCTTCTTATGCTTCGCCAGGAAATCGACCTCGATGACATCCAGCCATTCGCTGTTGGGATTATCCTTATTATATACGCGTTCTTTCTCCTGCCACTCTAAGCGTGTAGGAGCGGAGAGCACTGCCGGAGGTCCGGGATACCAGGATGGCAGTTCACGCATCTCCTTGAAATTCGACAACAGCAGCACCTTGCCCGTCGTCGGATTCTTCCACGATGCCTTGCGCATCTGGAAGTCGCCCTCTACTTCGACGTATGTCACATAGAGTGTGCCCGTCTTCTCGCCATCGGGCTGATACTCCACGAAACGGCTGACCGTTTCGTCTTTGTCCTTGGAGACGATGGGTTTCTCTGGATACCAGCCTTCCACAATCAGGATAGGTGCCGGTGTCTTGGCCTTCGGATAGTACAGATAGCCTGCCGTCATCCATTCCCCATCCTGATTGCGGGTGGTCTGGAACATCACTTCTACCGGTATCTTACCATTCATCAACGCCTTGAAGCCACGATTCTCATAAGTTTGTGCCGAGGCAGTGGTGGCACAAATCATCAGTAGCAGGGTTAATACAGTCTTCATACCAGTTTTAATGCTTAATGCTTAATTCTTAATGCTTAATTATTTCAATTCTTCAATTTTTCAATTCTCTCCGTTCAGCGAGTAGATGTAGCTGTTGTTCGCTGAGGTCTCGGGGGTCTTGTTGCCGTCCTTCTCGTAGAGCATCAGCTTGCCGCAGATTATCACCTCGTCGCCGGCCTTGGGCTTCGTCCAGCTGTCGTCGCTATACTTCACGTTGCCCAGATAGAGCGTGCGATAGACGTAGAACTTGTCGTCCTTGTCGGTACCGTCGTCAGACAGATAGAACGTGCAGTTGCCGTACTGCGTGCCAAACTGGTTCTTGTCGGTAATCTCGATGATCTTGCCCTTGACGTAGTAGTCGTCGGCAGTAGCCTTGCCAGCCTCAAGGGTCAGGCAGAATGCGTTGGCCTGGGCGGGGGTGAACGGGTTCAGGCGCGAGCCGGGTTCGTTGCTGGACTTCTTGATGGAATAGACATACACGTTGCCGGAGAACTCGGGGGTCTCGCCCTTGTAGTTGACCAGCTTGCCGGTGATGACTACCTCGTCGCCGACGCCAATCTGGTCTTCGGCAGTGAACTTGGCGTTCTCCAGGTAGAAGGAGCGATAGACGGTGATGGCATTCTCGTCGGTGCCGTCATCAGAGATGTTGAACGTGGCATTGCCATAGCTGCCAGTATCAACGCTGCTGATAGACGAGATATATCCCTTGGCAAAGTAGATGACACCGTCAGAGGTAGAACCGATGGTCTGACACTTGGCGATGGCCTCGGACACGCTGAACGGGTCTTCGGGATTCTCGCCATGAGGCAGCACGTCGGCCTCCTGGGTAATCGTCGTCTCTGAGGTATATTGCTTGCCGCCGTTAGTCGTTATAAATTTGACGGTAGCCTTACGGGAAGCACCTGTGTTGGGCATGGCGCGGAAGGTGACCACAGACGTGGTGCCGCTGATATTGATGCCGGTGACGAAGAGCCACTCCTTGGCATCGTCGGAAACAATGACGTTCAGTCCTTCGCCCTTGCTCTCAAGTACGGCGTGGAACTCGCCGCCAGCCTTGCTGACCTGGTTGTCCTTGATGTCGAGTGAATCGACCTTGATGAGTGACTTCTCGATGGCGATGACGGTGACGTTGACCATCTCGATGGTACCATTGTAATTCTTCATGGGACCTTCAACGGTCACGATGTCGCCGACCTCAATGCCCAAGCTTATGAAGTTCTTCTCAGCACCGGCCTTGTCAAGGGTACCATAGATATATACTTCGCCTGTCTCGTCGGCCAGGTACCAGTTTCCGTAGGTGGTGTTGGCAATGCTCTTCACTGTACCCTTGGCACGATAGGTCTTGCCTTCGGCACCGGCACAGATCTCAGCACAGGTAGAAAGGGGAATGGCCGTTTTCTTGGCAATCTGGGCAACATTGACTTCCTGTTCGGCACCATTGCATACCAGTTTCAGGAATGCAGTACGCGAGTCTGTGGTCTTGGTGGCCTTGAATACAACCTTCTGGTTTTGGCCGGCACTGCCCGTAGCAGGGGTAATGGTCAGCCAGTCGGGAATGTTCTTGAACTCCCAGTCGCCGGCTGCCGAGAGGGTAATCTCTGCCTGGAATTCCTTGTCGGCAGGGTCGCCCTCCTCGCCGGCAGGCAGGGGAATGTATGACTGCGACACCTGTATCTGGCCCAGGAAGCTCTTCTTTTCGTCATCAGAGCAGCTGGCAAACATGGCCACTACTGCCATGAACATGGGGATAATATATCTTAGTTTCATAATACCTAATTATTATAAGTTGAAGAAATACTTGGCACCAATCGATGCATACCAGCACTGACCTAAAGAGTGGTAAGGCTTCCATCTCTCAGTGTTGCCATTGATGGCAGCGGGCGTTGAGAATACGGGATAGCCATCAAGGTCGGTTCCCTCGTACTTGATGATGCGCGAGTACTGCACACCGTTAGAGGGTGATGAGCTGTAGTCAAGGTTGGCAATCTTCTGAACTCCCCAGCTGGAGTTGAAGAAGTTGAGAACGTTCTTCATGTCGAAGCCAATCTGCAGGGTGTGCTTGGTCTTGCCGACGTTGATGTTAAAGTCGTGCTTGTAGCTGAAGTCAACGCGGTGTACCCAGGGTGAATAGACGCTATATGCCTCTGCATACTTGCCCTGACGGTCCTTCAGGTAGTCATCGTTATGGACGAAGTCCAGGAAGCGCTTGGCGTCATCGTCGCTGACGAAGCGGAAGTCTCCGTTGGCAACCTCCAAGTCAGTGGGGATGTAGGCCACGTCGTAGGTGTAGCCGTCACCGTTCATGTCGTTCTGCACCAGGTAGGTAGTGTTGTTGCCACCACGCCAGGTCTCGTAGATGAGGCTGTAGTGGTTGTTGGCCTTGTCGTGAATGGTGGCGCTGGCCACGATACGGTCAGGAGTCACAAACTGTGAGTTGTGCAGCATCACGCTGTTGGGACCCTCGTAAGACGGAATGTAGGTGAAGGCTGACGAAGCGTCGGAACCCGGCATGCCGGTCAGTTCCTTGCTGACGGTGTGCGTATAGGCTGCCATCAGGCTCATCCACTCGAAGGGCTGTGCATTCAGAGAGAAGTTGAACGACCATCCGTAACCCTTGCTGGTGTTGTCGAGCACGTAGGCGTTCGGCATGTTCTTGACCTTGCCGTTGTCTTCATATTGCAGCATGAAGTCCTGATAGACGGGACGGTTGTCAACACCGTTGAAGCGGGCATAGCCACCCACGTTCTTCATGCTCCAGTCAGAGATACATGCAGCGTTGATGGTCTTGTTGAAGATAAACTCAGCAGAAGCCGTGAAGGGGAAGGAGACAGGAATCTGATAGTCGATGGCGATGGAAGTCTTCCATACCTGCGGCATCTTGAAGTCGGGGTTCACGGCGTTGATGGTTGAGCCCTTCTCGCCATCCTCAGGACGGATGGTCTGGGGACCGAGGCCGTTGTTGATGACATAGTCGCGCAGCGTATTGCCCGTCATGATGTTGCCGGCAAACTGCGACATGTCAACCTGCTTGCCGCTGTTCTTGCCGGTAGCGTTCCAGATACCCTTGTACTGAACCATGTTTGAGTTGGTGGGCATATTGGTGAAGAACACCAGGGGCAGACGGCCGGAGAAGAGACCCGTACCGCCACGTACCTTCAGCGACTTGTCGCCGAACACGTCGTAGGTAAAGCCAAAGCGCGGCGAGAAGGTGATGGTGTTTGACGGCCACTTGCCAGTGTCGATGTGGCGGCCGTTGTAGTCAAGGTCGTAGATGGCCTTGTTGGTCATCAGGTCCTTATTGTCAAAGAACAGACCGTCAACACGCATACCCAGGGTCAGCTTCAGTTTGTCGGTGGTGTTCCACTCGTCCTGCAGATAGATGCCCAACTTGTTGAACTGCACACGGGCAGCAGGCTCCGTCTCGCCATTGTAGCCATAGGTCAGGGCAACAATCTCAGGAGTCGTGTTGAAAAGCATCTCGGCATTGAGCACGCCGTTCTGCCACATGGACTCGCTGGTGTTGAAGCGGTAGTAGCCCGTACCGTTACGCATGTACATGTTGTCGGCCATCTGGTGCTCGTAGCTGATACCACCCATGATCTTGTGGTTACCACCGTAGTAGGTGACGTCATCCTTGATGTTCCAGATGGTGTTGTGGACGGCATTGTTCCAGGTAAACAGCTCATAACCTAAGGAAATGTAGTTGTTGTCATCCTTCGTAATATCGATGAAGGGGAAGGGGGCAGAGTCCGAACTGCGCTTGTCGTCCAGCTTGGAATAAGTAGCCAGCAACTGGTTGGACAGCTTGTCAGAGAAGCGGCTGTTCAGGTCGAAGGTCCATGAGTTCACCTCGTTGTCCATTGAGTACATGGAGTTGGCATACGACATGGCCGACTCAGACATACGGGAATCGGGCAGACGGATACCGCCGTCCATCGAACTCTTGTTGGGAGCATTCCACACACGGTTCTTGGTATAGTTGTAGCGCAGTGCCAGATGGTGCTTGTCAGTGATGTTCCAGTCCAGTCGAATCAGGAACTTCGTATTCTTCTCGTCAGCGGGGAAACTGGTGTAGCTACCAGTGTCGTAGCCGTACTTCTGACGAACGTAGTCAGAAACGGCCTGCAGGTCGGCTTTTGTGGTGCGTGAGATATAGTTCTCGGCATCAGCGGGATTGTCGGCATCGGCACCCTGCCAGCGGTTCACCACGGTAGGAATCTTCACAAACTCTGCATTGGCAAAGAAGAAGAGCTTGTTCTTGATAATCGGGCCGCCCAGCGTGAAACCGTAGGTGGTCTTCTCGTTCTTCTCGCGGGCACCGCTGATCTGTTCGCGGTCGATGGCATCACCATGCATGTTCTCATTCTGATGATAGATGTAGGCCGTACCCTTGAAGGTGTTCGTACCTGACTTGGTGATGGCGTTCACACCACCGCCGATGAAGTTGGTCTGGCGGACGTCGAAGGGAGACACCACCACCTGCATTTCTTCGATGGCATCGATGGATATAGGGTTGCCGCCACCCGGCAGGCTGCTGCTCAAACCGAAGTTGTTGTTGAAGTTGGCACCGTCAACGGTGAAATTGGCGGTACGTCCGTCAGCACCGGCAAAGCTCATGCCGTTGCCGCCGTACGGTGACAGACGGGTGAAGTCGGTAATGCTGCGGCTGACAGTCGGCATATTGGTAATCATCTGGTTGTTGATGTTGGTCGAAGCACCAGTCTTTTCGGCCGCAAACTTCGATGCCTTACCGCTGACCACAACTTCCGTCAGTTCGTTGGCGTTTTCAGAAAGCCATACAGGCAAGTTGTAGGTTTCACCCAGCTGCAGGACAATACCCTTGAAGGTCTTGGTCTCATAGCCGATGTAACTGACGGTAACGGTGTAAGGACCACCGGTACGCATACCTTGAATAGTGAACAGACCGTCGATGTTAGTTACTGCCGCATACTTCGTACCAGACGGTTCATGCACTACCTGCACAGTAGCACCAATCACTTCCTCCTTGGTATCAGTCATCGACACCTTACCGCTGAGGGCAGAGGTTGTAATCTGTGCCATGACGGCCAGTGTTGATGTCAGCATCATGGCCACCAGGAAAAGAACTCTTTTTCTCATAAGTGATATTTACTAATTGTTGTTGTTTGTTTTCGGCTGCAAAATTAACTAAAAAATCTCAAACAGAGATGAAATACTGTAGAATTTTTAAGCATCTTTCTGTCGGGTACCCATGCGGGCCTCTACGACATTCACCACATAGTCTCCCAGTTTCTCGCATTCGTTGATGATGTCCATGTAGATAGTACCCACGGCGTAGGTATATTCATGGTTGTTCACATCGGTGATATTCTGCGATTTCAGCTGGTTACGGTAATTGTTGATTTCGTTCTCAATGTTGAACGTGCGGTTTACGTCGAACGATTCCTTCCTGCCACCCAGCAGACGGTTCATCTGCGTCAGCGACTGGTCGGTGAGTTCCATCATCTGGTGCAGGTGGTCATACTGCTTCTCCACGAAGTGGTCTTCCTTGCCGCTATACTTCCTGGAAATGGTGCGGGCCATATTGAAACAGGCATCACCAATGGACTCCAGTTCCGACACCTCACGCAGCATGGCACGAATCTTGGCCTTGGTGTCATCTGAGAGGTGGGCATCACTGACCGAGTTCAAGTAGTTGGCAATCTCCAGTTCCATGTTGTCTGAGATGCCTTCGTATTTCTCGATACGCGTATAGAGCTTGTTGAATTCTCCTGCCTGGCTGTCCTTCTTGTTGTTCGAGCTCGACGACAGGGTCAGCAGTTCACGCACCATGCCGAACATGCGTTGCATACGCTCGGAGAACGACTGTATCTCCTTCTGGGCTTCCAGCACCGAGAGCTCGGGGGTCTTCATGAAGCCGGCAGTAATGAAGTGCAGGCGGAAGTCTTCTTCCTCATCGACCTTCTTGGGCTTGATGACCCAGCAGACAAATTTCTCTATCTGAGGAATGAACCAGATAAGGATAAAGGTGTTAACCACGTTGAACGAGGTGTGGAAGGCTGCCAGCACGAAACTCAGCTTGGCGGCGTTCTGCAGGAAGGCATGGTCGCCGGCCACTTCTTTGGTCAGGTTGACGTCGTAGCCTACCCATCCGCATACCATGTCGATGAACGGACGGAAGACAAACAGTATCCAGATGACGCCGAACACGTTGAAGAACATGTGTGCCAAGGCCGCCCGTCGGGCTTGCGTATTCGCCGACATCGCTGCCAGGTTCGAGGTTACGGTGGTACCGATGTTCTCACCCATCACCAGCGCGATACCCTGATAGATGGGCAGTGCGCCGCTGGAGCACAGTATCATGGTGATGGCCATCACCGCTGCTGATGACTGTACGCAGAAAGTCAGGATGCCGCCCAGCACGAGGAATATCAGCGTAGTCAGGAAGGAGTCTTTGTCAAACGAGGCAAAGAAGTCCAGAACCGCCTGGTTCTCACCCAAGTGCATGTCCTGGCCCGTCTTGCGCAGGATAGCCAGTGCAAAGACCAGGAAGGCAATACCAAACAGGAAGTCGCCAATGTAGCGGTACTTCTTCTGGTAGATGAGGATGATGCCAATGAAGAATGCCGGATACGACAGGCTGCTGACGTCGAACGACATACCTGCCGACATAATCCAGGCCGTCAGCGTGGTACCGATGTTGGCACCCATGATGACCGAGATGGCTTGTGCCAGCGTCAACAGTCCTGCATTGACAAACGAGACGGTCATCACCGTCGTTGCGGTAGATGATTGCACTGAAGCAGTCACCAGCGTACCAGTCAGCATGCCGGTAAAACGGTTGGTGGTCATAGCTCCCAAGACGTGTCGCAACTGTGGACCCGCCATCTTTTGGAGTGCCTCACTCATGGTCTTCATGCCGAACATCAGCAGAGCCAGCGAGCCCAAAAGCGTAAAAATTACCCAAATTGACATAAATAATTATTGTTTTTGTTTATTATATGCGTTGCGGAAGCAAATTTTTCACTTTTCATTTTTCGCTTTTCACTTTTTTTTCGTACTTTTGTATCCACTAAATCTTACATCTATGGAACAACAAGTTAAAATCCGTTGCAAAAATAATAAAAAATCTCTAAATATCAGCATCGGAAGCACACTTTCTGAAATTTTTTCTCAACTTGGGCTTAAAATGGAGTACGGGCCCATCAGTGCACGTGTTAATAATAAGGTAGAAGGAATGCACTATCGGGTGTATAAACCCAAGGATATTGAGTTCCTTGACCTGCATAATGCATCGGCGATAAGAGCCTACACCCGCACGTTGTTTTTTGTGCTGAACAAGGCCGCCCACGACCTGTGGCCGGACTGTACGGTGGTCATCGACATACCCGTGTCGAACGGCTACTATGTCGATTTGCGCATTGACCGGCCGGTGACACCCGATGACGTCCATGCCGTGCGTGAACGCATGCAGCAGATTATCAGCCAAGCCATACCCATCCACCGTCATGAGACCACTACCGAGGATGCCATCCGCATGTTCCGCGAGTCACGCTCCTTCTCAAAGGTTAAACTGTTAGAGGGTGTGGGTTCGCTCTATACCACCTACTACGACATCGACGGCTATGCCGACTACTACTACGGTTCGCTGCTCACCAATACGTCGCAGCTGTACCTCTTCGGTCTGGAACCTTACTACGACGGTATGCTGTTGCGACTGCCGTCACGCGAAGACCCGTCGAAGCTGGGTGCCTTCATCCGGCAGGACAAGATGTTTGAAATCTTCAAGGAACATCATCGCTGGCAGTCCATCCTCGGCATGCGCACGGTGGGCGACCTGAACAATGCCATCGACAAGGGCTACACCAACGGACTCATCCAGCTCAGCGAGGCCCTTCAGGAGAAGAAGATAGCACAGATTGCCGACGAGATAGCCTCACGGAAGAGTATCAAGATGGTGCTCATCGCCGGTCCGAGCAGTAGTGGCAAGACCACGACGTGTAAAAGACTCTCCGTGCAGTTAGGTGTCAACGGACTGAAACCTGTGGGTATCTCGCTGGACGACTATTTCCTGGACCGTGATCAGACACCGCGTGACGAAAACGGCGACTTTGACTTTGAACACCTGCATGCCCTGAACATCCCGCTGCTGAACGAACAGATGAACGCCCTCTTCCGTGGCGAGGAGGTGGAATTGCCCCGCTACAATTTCCAGGAGGGACGCAGTGAGTGGAGCGGTAAGAAACTGCAGCTGAAAGGCAACGAGATACTGGTGCTGGAGGGTATTCACGCGCTGAACCCCGAACTGACGGCGAGCATTCCCAATGAACAGATCTACCGCATCTATGCCTCAGCACTCACCACCATCCTGCTGGACAATCACAACTACATTCCCACTACCGACAACCGACTGCTGCGCCGCATCATCCGCGACTACAAATACCGTGGTGTCTCGGCGCAGGAGACCATCCGTCGCTGGCCGTCAGTGCGTAAAGGTGAGAACCGCTGGATATTCCCATATCAGGAGAATGCCGACGCCATGTTCAACTCTGCCATGCTCTTTGAACTGGCAGTCATCAAGCGGCAGGCTGAACCGCTGCTGGAACAGGTGCCGGAGAACCGCGAGGAGTATGCAGAGGCCTACCGGCTGCGGAAGTTCCTGCGCTATATACGCCCCATTCCTGAGGACGAGATACCGCCAACCTCGCTGTTGCGTGAGTTCTTAGGGGGCTCATCCTTTGAATATTAAGCCTTATCAACAGTTTGCAACCGAGTTGCAAACTGTTTTTTTTACCTTTGCACCGAAATTCAGAACAAAACGTAAACAAAGCATTATGAAAGAAGATTGTTGTCATCATGAACATCATCATGAGCATCATCATGAGCATGAACATGAACATCACCATGAGCATGAACATGGAGCATGGAAGAAGCAACTGGCGGTGATCCTGCTCACCGTCGTGCTGTTAGTGGGTGCCGTTGTCATTGAGAAATACCTGCAACTGACCACCTGGCAGTTGCTGCTGGTCTATCTGCTACCCTATCTGGCCGCTGGCCACGGTACATTGCGCGAGGCCGTGGAGGGTCTGTGCCGCGGTGAGGCGCTGAACGAACATTTCCTGATGTCGGTGGCTACCATCGGCGCACTGTGCATCGGTTTCCTGCCCGGTGCCGAGACGCAGTTTCCAGAGGCGGTCTTCGTCATGCTGTTCTTCCAGGTCGGCGAGATGTTCGAGGGTTATGCGGAAGGACAGAGCCGCCAAAGCATCGCACACCTCATGGACATCCGACCCGACATTGCCCATGTGGTGCGCAACGACGTGCAAGAAGATGTAAAGCCGGAGGAAGTCTATGTCGGTGAGACCATCGTCATCCGACCTGGTGAACGTGTGCCGTTGGACGGCAGGGTTGTGGAAGGCCGCTCCTCGTTGAACACGGTGGCGCTGACTGGCGAGAGCATGCCACGTGAAGTCGGTGAGGATGACGAGGTGATTTCAGGATGCATCAATCTGTCGGGTGTCCTCCGTGTTCGTACCACCAAGGCCTTTGCCGACAGTACAGCACAGCGCATCATCGACCTCGTGGAACATGCTGGTGAGCACAAGTCTCACAGCGAAGCCTTCATCACCCGTTTTGCCCGTATCTATACGCCGGTGGTGGTTGCCGCCGCCGTGTTGCTGGCTGTCGTGCCCCCTCTAGTGCAATATTTCCTGAACGACCTGCCGTGGAGTGCGACGTTCGCCACTTGGCTGTACCGTTCGCTGCTGTTCTTGGTGGTGTCATGTCCCTGCGCACTGGTCATCAGCGTTCCTCTGACGTTCTTCGGCGGCATCGGAGGAGCCTCGCGGAAGGGCGTTCTGGTGAAGGGTGCCAACTATATGGACGTGCTGGCACGGATAGAAACGGTGGTCTTCGACAAGACGGGAACGCTGACGCACGGCCAGTTCCAGGTGTCTGCCGTCCACCCCGAGCGCTGTAACGAACAGCAGTTGCTGCATTTGGCAGCACATGTAGAGCACTATTCCACGCATCCCATCGGAACAGCGTTGCGCGATGCCTTTCCCGATGAGGCTACCGATGGCTGTTCAGTAACGGATGTGGAGGAGGTGGCCGGCGAAGGCATCCGTGCCATGGTGGAAGGTCGCTGCGTATGCGTCGGCAATAGCAAGATGATGGAAAGGGTAGGGGCTGTCTGGCACGACTGTACACACACGGGAACCATTGTGCATGTCAGCATCGATGGTGACTATGCCGGACACATCGTCATCAACGACCGTGTCAAGGAGGATAGTGCTGAAGCCATCAGTGCCTTGCGGCAGTTAGGTGTCAGCCGTACCGTCATGCTGACGGGCGACAGCCGCGAGGTGGCGGCGCAGGTGGCCGGACTGTTAGGTATTGACGAATACCATGCTGCCTTGTTGCCTGCCGACAAGGTAGCACATGTGGAACGTCTGCTGAACGCAGGGAGTACTGTGGCGTTTGTGGGTGACGGCATCAACGACGCACCGGTATTGGCACGTGCTGATGTCGGTATCGCCATGGGCGGGCTGGGTTCAGACGCCGCCATGGAGGCTGCCGATGTCGTGCTCATGGATGACAAACCGTCCAAGATAGCTGTTGCCGTCAGCATCGCCCGTCGCACCATTAGCATCGCTCGTCAGAACGTGACGATGGCCATTGGTGTGAAGTGTGCCGTACTGCTGCTGGCTACAGTGGGATTGGGAAATATGTGGATGGCGGTATTTGCCGATGTCGGTGTCACGGTAGCTGCCGTGCTGAATGCGATGCGTGCCTTGAGATAGCAAAAAAATAACCGTGGCTCTGCCGGAACGCTTTCCGGCAGGCTCAACGGTAACAAAACAAACTACTAATGATAATATTACTAAAACAAATCTACATTTTCAGGTCAAATAGATTTTCGTCAGTTCAAAACCGCTGTCGAACTTTCACGTTGCAAAATTACAACATTTTTTTTATTCTATACTTATTTATTGTGTCTGATACTTTTTTTTATGTATCAAAGTAGTGTTTCGCAACAGAAGCAAAAGAAAACGTAAACAAATAGAAAAGTGAAACAAGCAGAAAATGAGGAAAGAATAAGGAAAGAATAAGCCGTAAGGGCTGATAAAAGTAAAAAAAAGGGAAACTATCTTCTCAGACGGTTTCCCAACGAGGAAAATGATAAATATAGATTAAAATTACTAGTTGTGTGCACTGCAAAGTTACGAAAAATTTTTAAGGTTGCAAGCTTTTTAGTGGAAAAAATCCACTAATTGACATTTTTTATACATTCAGCATCGTTTTTGGGGTGTTTTTCCTCGATAATTGTTCGGTTTTATACATTTAGAGACATATTTCAACAACAGAATGACGATGAATGGTGTTTTTTGAACGATTAATACCGCATGTCGGAATTGCATAAAAATACAGACTATGCGAAATTATTAGTATTTTTCTGTATTTTTATTTTAATTTATTTGGCTGTTCCAACAAAAATTACGACCTTTGCAGTCGTTTTTTGAGAGAAAGCATAAATTATCAGATCATTATCTTACATTATTATATATATAGTATGGCAGAACAATTAGAAGTGAAGGAGCTGGACCAAGTGGTCGTACGCTTCTCTGGTGACTCCGGCGATGGCATGCAGCTGGCCGGAAACATTTTTTCTACCGTGAGTGCCACAGTAGGCAACGGTATCTCTACATTCCCCGACTATCCTGCCGACATCCGCGCTCCGCAAGGCTCGCTGACGGGTGTCTCCGGATTCCAGGTACACATCGGTGCCGGCAAGGTCTATACCCCTGGTGACCTGTGCGATGTGCTGGTGGCCATGAATGCTGCTGCGCTGAAGACGCAGTACCGCTATGCCAAGCCGGGTGCTACCATCATCATCGATACTGACTCGTTCGGTCCGAAGGATCTGGAGAAGGCACAGTTCAAGACGGAGGACTACCTCGGCGAGATGAACATCGACCCCGACCGCGTCATCCAGTGTCCGCTGACCACGATGGTGAAGGACTGTCTGAAGGACACCGGCATGGACAACAAAGCCATGCTGAAGTCACGTAACATGTTCGCATTAGGTCTCGTATGCTGGCTCTTCGACCGCGACCTGGAACTGGTGTTCAATTTCCTGCGTGACAAATTTGCCAAGAAACCGGCTGTCGCCGAAAACAATATCAAGGTGGTGCAGGCTGGTTACGACTATGGTCACAACACGCACTCCAGTGCCATGAACGTCTATCGCATCGAGTCGAAGGAGAAGGTGCCCGGACGCTATATGGATATTACGGGTAACAAGGCCACGGCCTACGGTCTCATCGCTGCTGCCGAGAAGGCTGGGCTGCGACTGTATTTGGGCTCTTACCCCATCACTCCTGCCACAGACATCCTGCACGAGTTGTCGAAGCACAAGTCATGTGGCGTCATCACCGTACAGTGTGAGGACGAGATAGCCGGCTGCTCGTCAGCCCTCGGCGCTTCGTTCGCCGGAGCATTGGCAGCCACCTCTACCTCGGGTCCTGGCCTCTGCCTGAAGTCAGAAGCCATGAACCTGGCCGTTATCATGGAATTGCCGCTGGTGGTCATTGACGTACAGCGTGGCGGTCCTGCCACGGGTCTGCCCACCAAGTCGGAACAGACCGACCTGCTGCAGGCACTCTTTGGCCGTAACGGTGAGAGTCCTATGCCCGTCATCGCAGCCCTGAGTCCTACCGACTGCTTCGATGCCGTCTATCAGGCTGCCAAGATGGCCCTAGAGCACATGACACCCGTCGTGCTGCTGACCGATGCCTACGTCGCCAACGGAAGCGGTGCCTTCCGCCTGCCCGACATCAACAAGCTCGATGCCATCAACCCGCCATACGTTCCTGAGGAGCTGAAAGGCCAGTGGACACCCTATATGCGTGCCGAGAACGGTACCCGCTACTGGGCCGTACCTGGACGTGAGGGCTTCACCCACATCCTCGGCGGACTGGAGAAGGACAACCAGACGGGTGCCATCTCCACGAACCCCGAAAACCACGACCTGATGACGCGTCTGCGCCAGCAGAAGATTGCCAACATCCAGGTTCCTGACCTTGAAGTAGAGGGTGACAAGGACGATGCCGACCTGCTCGTCGTGGGCTTTGGCTCTACCTACGGACACCTGCACTCTGCTATGGACGAACTGCGCGCAACAGGCAAGAAAGTGGCCATGGCACAGTTCAAGTACCTGAACCCGCTGCCCGCCAATACCGCCGAAGTACTCTCGAAGTACAAGAAGGTGGTGGTGGCAGAACAGAACATGGGTCAGCTTGCTGCCTACCTCCGCATGAAGGTTGACAACTTCGTACCCTATCAGTTCAACCAGGTCAAGGGCCAACCCTTCATCGTCAGCGAACTCGTGAGTGCCTTTACCGAGATTATCAACAAGAAATAATTAATAACGACCACAGATTACACGGATTAAACAGATTTATTCTTTGGATTATTTCAGATTATAAGAATTCTATTTATTGATTAATTTGGATTAAACAGATTGATGGATAATTTCATTTATAAGCAAGAGACCCATGACATTATCGGTGCGGCAATGGCTGTACATCGTTATTTGGGCTGTGGTTTTACTGAGAAAGTGTATCAAGATGCATTGGAACAGGAATTGCTTAGCTGTGGAATACCATTTGAGCGCGAGAAGGATATTTATGCAACTTATCGTAATGTGCAATTAAAAACCCCATTCGTCCCGGATTTTATTTGTTACAACAAGGTCATTGTTGAGTTAAAAGCAGTGAAAGAGTTGGATGACATGCATCGTTCGCAAGCCATCAATTATGCAAAAATAGCTGGTTATAAAGTTGCATTGCTTATCAATTTTGGTAATACTTCCTTAGAATTTGAACGTTTTGCAGCATCTGCGTCATCCAAATAAATCGAAAAAAAAATCTGTGTCATCTGCGAAATCTGTGGTAAAAAAGAATAAGAGTTATGAGTAATTATAGTGCAAGTGATTATAAGAAAGGACAGCCGAGGTGGTGTCCTGGGTGTGGTGACCACTTCTTCCTGGCTTCGTTGCATAAGGCAATGGCAGAGATTGGTGTGGCACCGGAGAATATCGCAGTGATTAGTGGTATCGGCTGTTCCAGCCGTCTGCCACACTACATGGCCACGTACGGCATGAATACCATCCACGGTCGTGCCGCAGCCATCGCTACCGGTGCCAAAGTCGCTAACCCCAAGCTTACTGTATGGCAGGTCAGCGGCGACGGTGACGGTCTGGCCATCGGTGGCAACCATTTCATTCATGCCAACCGCAGGAATATCGACTTGAACATGATTCTGTTGAACAACCGCATCTACGGTTTGACAAAGGGCCAGTACTCGCCGACGTCACCCCGTGGCTTCGTCAGCAAGTCATCGCCCTACGGCACCGTCGAGGATCCGTTCCGTCCTGCCGAGCTGTGCTTTGGTGCCCGTGGCCACTTCTTCGCCCGTTGCGTCGCTACCGATGCCAAGGGCAGCGTCGAAGTATTGCAGGCTGCCTACCAGCACAAGGGTGCCTCGGTTACTGAGGTGCTGCAGAACTGTGTCATCTTCAACGACGGTTGCCATGAGGCCGTCTATAACAACGAGGGTCGCAAGAAGAATGCCATCTACGTGCGCCACGGTGAGAAACTCGTGTTCGGTGAGAACAACGAGTACGGACTGGTTCAGCAGGGCTTCGGCCTGAAGGTCGTGGAGAGTGGCAAGGACGGCTATACGCTGGACGACGTCCTGGTACACGACG
>JAEEGL014376352.1_pt1 | contig 46027 bp, 41 predicted proteins | sample 9134231 | NCBI WGS metagenome assembly JAEEGL01 (sample SAMN16246548, study PRJNA631951) | gut metagenome | biome: gut microbiome; feature: rumen; material: fiber-attached | host: Bos | place: Iran: Karaj | collected 2018-10 | reverse complement strand
ACTAAACTATTGTGTTTAAGCTCTTTTTGTATAAAATCTTTCGTCTTTTAGCGAGGTCGTCATGAAAAAAATCGTCAAATTTTTCGTAGCTTTCGTGATTTTTCTTTTCATTTTTACTGCGTGCAGCGGCAAAGGAAATTCAGGAAAACAGGAAATTTCAGATGATGATCCGGAAAATCAAACTCCGGAGGAAATAAACTGCAAAGCCGACGGTTCGGAAGAATTTATAACCTATGAGAAACATGAGGAATACGGCTGCCGAGGAGGAAAAGGATGTCTCTTTCGCGATATAAGTCGCAAGACTGAAGAAACAACCTACACTCCAGATGTCTATAAACTTGACGGGAATATTCTCTGGCTGGCAAACCGTTATACTGGTTTGGTTTCCGTTGATGTGAGTGATCCTAAAAAACCAAAGAAGCTTGGAAATCTCAAAATCAAAGGGAGAGATATTCTTGAAATACACGTTCATAAAGGAACCGCTTTTGTTGTCAGTCAAATATCTACCGGTAAGGGCGACGGAGAAACAGGGGACGCCGCTATTATCACGGGTTTCATTAAAATTACAGCCGTCGATATTTCAGACCCGTCAAAACTTTCTGTTTCAAGCGAAATCAATATTCGGGGAAGGCTCGCCGTTTCATCGAAACGCATCGGCGATATTTTATACTTCGCTTTGCATGATTCCACATATATCGGTTACTACGGATGTGACAACGGTGAAGAGGAAGTTTCGAAAAGCGGAATAACGACCGTATCCTTAAGCATAAAAGATTCTAAAAACATGAAAATTATTGACAAATATTTTGTTGAATGGTCTTTGTACCCTGCCGTCCATATTTCTGAAAAGTCAGTATATATTGCCGAAACTGAAAGAGATATAGATTCAGAAAACGAAAACAGAGGTTCTCTGATAACTATGCTTGATATCAGCGGCGGTGACGGAAAAATAGTAAAAAAAGCTGAATTTATGGTAGAGGGCACGATAAGCGACCAGCAGAAAATATACGAAAAAGGCGATGTTTTTTATGCAGTAAGTTCTTCCTCAAGTTCGCGGATTATCGAAAGTTTTGATGTTTCTGATCCGTCAAATATCAAAAGACTTGCAAAACTTGAGTTCGCACAGGCAAAAGTTGTCGAAAACACGATGTTTGACGGTGAAAAAATGTATGCCGCCATTCATGAACAGTATAAATACGAAGATTCATACCTTGAGATTGTTGATATTTCCGATCCTTCCGACCTCAAACAGCTTGGCACTGCGCAAATTCCTCCATGGTCACAGTTCGTTGTCAAGGGAAACAGCCTTATGGCTATAGGAAAAAGTGGCACTCTTGCTACAAATGCCATAATTTCCATGTACGACATATCCGATCCGGAAAATGTAAAAACTGTAAATTCCGTAACTTTCGGTTCAAACTACATTGATTATTTGAATGAATATGACAAAACATGGTTCAAACATCCTGTATTTCAAGTATTTGACGATCCAGGCCTTATTCTTTTGCCTGTTACTGAAAACAACGACTTCGGAAGGCAGTTATCCAGACTCTATATCGTCAGTTTCGATATTGAAAAGGGGCTCGAAGTGCGCGGTTTTATCGAAACAGAAAGCACGATCAGCCGCGGTGCGGCATTAAAAGACTCGGTTCTGGCAATAAGCGATTCGCATCTCGTTTCTGCAAATCTTCCCCAAAGCGGCAAACCTGAAGTCGCAGCCGAAATTGTTCTGGCGGAAACGGTGCCATCTCTCGGAAATTGCAGCGGTTATCCGTGCGGTTTCTTATCTTCGAAATTGCAGATCTACGATCCTGAAAGCGGAGAACTCCTTTGGAAAAGCGGTACGTTGGAAAGCAATGTAACGACGATGAAAAACAGCTCCCGTGCATATATTTACGGTAAGATTTCCGACAAGGAAACACCTTACAACGAAATTGTAAAAGTTTTAGAATTTTCAAAAGACGGCATTTTTAAAGAAACCGATTTAAAATCAAAAGATCAGATCCCCGCAATGAAGATAAAGGCTGTTTCGGAAAATAACATCGTTGCGTTTGTGACGACGCGGGAAGAAAAACAACTGTCGTTTTTCGACATAGATGACTTGAAAAACGGAATTAAGCCGCTTTCATCCCACTTTGATTTTGACTGGATCAGCCGAATTATTGTAAACAAAAATACTTTCTGGATAAGCTGGTGCGAATATCACGGCGTGGATTACAGCCTGGATCAGGATATTTATTACTGCTATGCGGCACCTGTTGATGTCAGCGATCCGAATAACCCGAAAGCCGGAGAAAGGATCAATATTCCGGGAATGCTTTCAGGAATCAGTGACAACGGACGCTATTTATACACGGACACATTTGAAATTCAGGGACACGGCGCATATGATTCAATTCATTATTCCTACATTCTGGAGCTTAATGCTGACAAAACTGGTGTATGTGTCATCAGAAAAGAAACCGTTGAAGACTACACTTACGAGAACACAGAAAAAGACGGCCTTTCGAAAACAACTAGACAACACAGTTACTCATATCCGAAAAACAATGCGCTGTTCCTGACTTCGGATGTAGATTCGATATCGGTTAAAGACTGCCGCTACACAAAGGAAACACCTTCTTCAATCAAAGTCATCTCAAACAAAGGGAAACAAGTTTTCGACAAAACTTTTGAAGGTGAAAAACTTTTAAACGATGTACGAGACGGAGGTTTCTTAGTTCTGAGAGATCAAAACTGGACTTACATAACACCTGACGGCAAGGAAAAAACGGGTGCTTTCAGCAACGAGATCAATATTTCAAACAGTTCATCTTCTTCACAGCTTATTAACGGAAAAATTTATCTTCCGGTCAGCGGCAGCGGAATTATCACTTTGGATGTGAAATAATCCAAAAAAATCACTTTTTTTTAAAAAATTATCAGAAAAATCGGCACTTCATGCAACTAAACTATTGTGTTTTTTTTCGATTTGTTAAAAATTGAAGGTTTTTAATATTTTTTATGGGGGTTAAGATGACTAAGTTCTTCAAAATTTTGGCAGTATTCGCAATGATCGCTTTTCTGGCTGTTTCATGCGGCGACTCAAAGAAAAGCGGCGGTAACGGCGATGACAGGGAAGAGTATTCGGGCGACGGAACTGAAGAGTTCGTAACAGTCGGAAGCTCTTCTGCCGACAAGGGCGGAAGTTATGATGAAGGCTATGCTGATGAGGCTGATGCCGAAACTGCTCCTTCTGAAGATGAAGCCGGAAACAACGGTTCTGCAGAGCGCGAGATAGTCGAATCGGATATCTACAAATTCGACGGAAATGTTCTCTGGCTCGCAAACCAGTATAAAGGCCTGATCGCAGTCGACATAAAAGACCGCGAAAACCTTAAGATCATCGGAAACCTCAGATTCCAGGGATATGTCGGCGAAATGTATCTTCAGGAAGGAAGAGCCTACATCCTTGTCAGCTACACGAATTCGACCTATGAATACGACGAGATCTACTATTCCAACAAGACCTATTCCAAACTTATGGTAGTAGACACCGAAGATCCGACTGACCTCAAGCTCATCGGCGAATTCGAGATCGAAGGCTGGATCAGCGATTCAAGACAGGTCGGAGACGTCATCTACGTCGCTTCAACTGAATACAGATATTACTGGTACGGCTGTGACGGCGACGGCGGCGAATCGGGAGCGGATCAGATCTCGATCATGTCGGTCAACGTCAAAGATCCGAAAAATATAAAAATGGTCGACAAAGTTTCGGTTCCGGGATACGGATATACGCTCTATGTCTCGCAGAAGTCGATCTATGTCGCCGAAGCCGACACATACTACTGGACAGAAGACTACGACAAAGGCTATCCTGTAACGATGTTCGACATCAGCGACCCTGAAGGAAAGATCATAAAGAAAGCCGAGTTCAGGACTGACGGCTTTATGAGCGACCGCTGGAAAATGCACGAAAAAGGTGATGTTTTCTATGCCGTAAGCTCATCCACAAGCTGGGGCAACGGCGACAGCATGATAGAAACTTTTGATGTCAGCGATCCGAAAAACATCAAGAGACTCGACAAACTCATTTTCATGACCAACCAGCAGCTTTACGGCACGAAATTCGAGGGCGACAGAATGTATGCCGTCACTTATTTCCAGCAGGATCCGCTTCATGTCATCGACATTTCCGATCCGGCAAACCTCAAGCAGCTGGGCGAACTTGAAGTTCCCGGCTGGTCTGATTTTATCGAAGTAAGAGGAACCAGGGTCCTTGCAGTCGGACGAGACAGCAACAGAACCAAAGTCAGCCTGTACGATGTCGCGGATCCCGAAAATCCGAAAGAAATCAACACCGTCGAAGTCGGCTCAAACTACAGCTACAGCGAGGCGAACTACGACTGGAAAGCGTTCAAGATCTTCGATGACCTCGGACTTATCCTTCTTCCGCTCACCGATTACGACTATGATTCGTGGAATGATATCTACAAACTTTATCTCATCGATTTTGACCTTGACAAAGGCTTGAAAACACGCGGATTCATCGCTTCCGACAGCTATGTAAGGCGCGGTGTCGCGATCCAGGATCTTATTTTCAGCATCGGTGAAAATCATGTCGTCCTTGCGGACGCAACTGACCGCGACAATCCGAAAGTTCTCTCGGAACTTACACTCGCTGTCTATGTCAACGGCATTACGAATTGCGGAAAAGCACTCTGCGGATTTGATCTTGACCACATGAATTTCAATGCATACGACAAAACCACAGGCGAAACAGTCTGGACGACAAAAACACTGCCGAAGGATTCGTATTCCGACGTCAACTTTGCAAAGAACGGTAACTTTGCATATATTTCCCGCATAATCATCAACAGTGAAAAAAACGATACCGAACCTGCCATAAAAGTCATAAAATTCAGTGATGACGGCAAATTTGAAGAGACCGGAGACTTCTTCCTGGGTGAAGGAAACGAGCTTACATGGATCCAGAACGCCTCCGAAAACAATGTCATAGCAGCTATTGTCGAAAACACAGACTGGTATGAAGATCATTCCGGATCAAGACAGATGATGAGACTGCTTGACATGAACAAGCCTGAAAAGGGAATAAAAACGACCGATTTCGATTTCGATTACGAGTTCCTTGACTATGGAAGAAAAATCTTTGCACTCAAAGACAGCTTCTGGACAAGCGGCTGCAAACTCAAAAAGGAGGATCCGGAAAACGGCGACCAGTATCTCTGCTACGCGCTTTCCTACGATGCAGGCAGCCCGTCGAGCCCGAAAGAAAACCAGCGTATCAATATCCCGGGCGAAATTGTCGGAATCAGCAAAGACGGAAAATATCTTTACACGCAGACTCCGACAATCTACAGCTATTCGGATGACGAAGACTCTGTAAGCAGTGACGATGACTACTACTGGTCAAGTTCCAGAACTTACGACTTCTACATCCTTAAGCTCAACGACAGCAAAACTGCTGTAAAAGTTGTCAAAAAAGAGACTATGACCAATTCATACGGATACAATGGCGACAAATACGAATCTGTCGCAAATAACGTCTACGCTAAAAACGACAAAGTTTTCTTTGTAAAAACCATGGTCGGCGAAGAGTGGAACACCTGCTCCTACAGCACCAGCGGAACAACGGAGATCAGACTTGTTTCGGCGGCTGACGGCAGGGAACTCTACAAAAAATCGTTCGACAAAGCGAGATCGATACTCAATGTAAACGACGGAGGGCTGCTTGTTTCGACTACCGAAGGATGGACTTATATCACTCCTGACGGCAAGGAAAAATCGGGAGACGACGACATTTCATTTGCAAGTTCCTACAGTTACTACGGCTACCGTGACACCTACAACTCAGAACCGCAGCTTATCGATGGAAAAATTTATATCGCAGCCGGATGGGAAGGCGTCGTTTCCATCAATGTAAAATAATCCAATAGAATCAAGTTTACAGTCAAAATTCTCCCTCTGAGTCAGAGGGAGTGCCCGCAGGGCGGGGGCGTGTGTCATGTTGATGCTCACAACTACATCGAAAAACACTTTTTCGGAGGATTTTTTTGTCCAGAAATGCTTGACCATTATATTTTATTCCAAAATAAAAATCTCCGAGATGCACACATTTTTGAATTTGCTGCCGGGGAGTATCTCTTTCACTTTGAAGCGGAGAGTGCAGTTTTCATAATGAGGCATGTCGCGTTCACCTAGATAAACGATGTCATAATCAAAATAAATAGGTTTTTCGTGAATAATCTCGTATCTTTGCCTGATCTCCGCTTCTTCCGGATATTTGTCACCCTTTTGTTTTTCTGTTTTCAAAAAGTCAATAGGATTTTCTGGTTTGTCCCATGCTAATATGGCTGAACAATTTTTATACTCGATTTCAAGAGATTTTACCTTGCCGTTTTCCGACAAAGTCTTTTCATTTTTTGTGTTGCCGTTCAAAACAGCGATAAATCTTATATTGCTCTTCTCGGTTTTGACTTCTATCCAGTTGTTTTTGCCGCTTGCACACCATGCTGTCGCCGGATCTCCGTCAAACATATTTTCAGCTTTTGTTCCCGATATCGCTGATGAAACTTTAACACTTTTAATCTTGTTTTTTGTCGTGAGACGACTCCCGACAATCTGATCCCACAAATTTCTTAAGGAATTATCGTATTCTATTTCTATTTCACTGTTTTTGGAAAAATCGAAATTTTTTCCTTTGAATTTGAATGTTCCAGCCTTGTCAAATGAGAAAATTCTCGGCTCAAGTGTCAACAGTTTTCCGCCGTTACGGAACAAATCAGTCATATCAATGTTTATTTCAAGCTCGTCTGCCGATCCTGAACCGAAATATTTTGCGTTGGACATAGAATATTTTGTTTTTCGAGGCATGAACCCGTATAGAGTATACGGTCCGTATTCATAGACTTCTCCCCACGGATCAACTTCATAATTTACTTCGATTTCAAGGCTCTGTTTTGCAGGGAAATCAAACGAATACACAAAATAAATATTATTAGGTTCACCTCTTGGAATTTTCTGTTCTTTCATTTTTTGCTTGGCACCGTTGATTTTTACAGAAAAATTACGGATTTTGTCTTTTTTGAACTCAGGATCATCACTTACATAACCATTCTCGAGAATATCTTCAAACAAAACGGGAAAAGCATAATCGATTTTTTCCGCTTTTTCAGAACTGTTTTTCAGCCTGTATCTGACATTGAACTTGAAAACATCATTCACAAACACAATGGAGATACTTTCTTTCTCTATTTTGATATTTTCTTTTTGCAGATAGACTATATTACCGGTTCTTGTAAGGCTTGAACCGTCAATTGCTGCGCCGTTGGCAAAAACTGTGAAAAATGAGAACAAGACTAAAAGTATAAATATGAATCGCATTTTTACCTCCTAATACCAATATAAATCATTCCTGCTCTTTCTTCTTCAACCACTCGTCTTTGATTTCAACACCGTCGGCGGCGCAGATTTCTTTTAAAGTTCTCCCGTTATTTTTGATTTTTGAATAATCGGCTCCGTTTTCCATAAAGATTTCAATTATGTTCGGAGTATTAAGGCGACAAGGTTTGAGCAGAGGATTAGGAAAAACATCTATGGATTCAGCAAAATCCTGCTCTGTTTTCCAGAGCAGCGGAAGGACTTTTTTTATTCCTTCCCTCTCTTTTTCGGTTCGAGCACCGTGAAAATACATTGTCATCAACTGACTTAAAACGGTTGTCTTATGATTGCGAAGATTCCAATAGGTGTTCGCTTTTGCACCGTTTTCGAGAAGTTTTTTCAAACCGTCGTAATTGCTTGCCATTGCTGCCGCCATTGCAGGTGTAAGACCGCGGCAGTCTTTAGCATTTAAATCGGCTTTTTGACTGATGAGATAGTCCACGACATTGTTTTTACGCCGGAAAACAGCAGTCAGAACCGGAGGTTCACCTTCTGAACTTTTCCTGTAGTCATAGCTCTCTTTTTTCCTTATGGAATCCTTCAGAACTTCGTCGACAACTCTTCTGTTGGCAGCCATTCTTCTTACCGCGTAAGGATCGACATCTCTATTGTTCAAATCCTTTTCAAGAATAATATTGCTCAGAATGGTTGCAAAGGCATCTCTTCGTTCCGCTTCATTCGCTGCTTTCAGGAAGTCGTTAAAAACTGGAGATTTGCTCGGTTTTAATTCCTTCGGCTTTATGGATTCATAATGTTCGTTTGATTTTATCAGTTCTGAAAGTTCATCATTTGATTTTTCCAAAAATTCAAGCACTCCGTCCATTGTCTTGATTTCATTAGGCAAAACATTCCAATAGTTCAAACAGTCGCCTCTTTCGTCAGGAGAAACCCCCGCTTTCTCAATTAAATATTTTACGGTTTCGAGATTTCCTTCTCCGGCGGCAGCTCCAAGAGCACTGGTATAAGTTCGGGGGACATATTTTTGATTTATTCCGATTATTCCTCTTTTTCTGATGTCTGCACCGTTTTTGACGAGAAAATCAAGAAGTTCCACATCATCGTTGTATGCCGCCCACATTGCCGGGGTAGCCCCTGTTTCATCGGTGGAATTTACGTTTTCTGCAGTAACGTTTTTTTGGACTTTTTCAAAATCTGCATTTTTGACAGCTTCAATCAGATTTTCTCCGCTTCTTGATGTACAGGAAATAATTAAAATTAAAGAAAATATCGAAATTATTATGTTTTTCATCAACATCTCCACTAAACATTATCGGTTAGTTTTCCATTCTCTCTTTTTCAACCACTCATCTTTGATTTCAACACCGTATTTAGCACATATTTCCTTCAAGGTTTTGCCGTCAATTACAATTTTTCCATAATCGGCACCGTTCTCCATAAAAATCCTGACAAGATCTTTGTCACGACATTGACACGCGTACAACAGTCTGGATTTAGAGTCGGCAATCTCCTTCTCACTCTGCCAAAGCATCGGTAAAATTTCATTCAGATTATTTTTCAGTTCAGGCATTTCTGCGGCATCACACCTGATGGTCATAAGCGTGTCTAAAATAGACTCATCTTCATTAAGCATATTTTTATAAGTATAGTTCAATGCCCCGTTCTTGAGCAGAATAATCATTCCTTCAAAGTTCCTCGCGATAGCAGCACTTCTAAGAGGTGTGATCCCGAAACAATCTTTAAAATTAACATCTGCATCTTTGGAAATCAATTCGCGTATCACTTCAGTTCTTTTGTAGAAAACGGCCGAAGAAAGCGGAGTTGACATATCCATTTCTTTTATAAATTCATAACTTTCCATCGGCTTGACGAACTTTGCAAACACTTTGTCGAACTCTTTCCTGTTGTTGATAATCCGTCTGACAGCATATTCATCAGGAACTTCGTTGACAAAATCTTTACTGTACATCAAATCTCCTACGATCCAGCTGAAGTTATATGGAAGTATTTCGTCTGCTGAATTCACAAAATTTTCATATCCTTCATGTTCTTTAAAAAGGTCAAAAATTTTCCCGTGAGACCTTTGTATGAATTTGACAAGCCCTTCCGTTGTTTTCAAATCCTGAGGCAACGGAAAAAAATTATTGCCGCAATCACCTTTTTCATCCGGTGAAAGTCCGGCTTTTTCGATTAAATATCTGACTATTCCAAGATGACCTTCCCCGGCAGCGGCACTCAAAGTAGTGTCGTAAATTTTGGGAAATTTATCCGTATTGATGCCTATTAATCCTTTTTTTCTGACATCAGCTCCGTTTTTGGCCAGAAAATCAAGGATTTCAACATTGCCGTTATATGCAGCCCAAATCGCAGGGGTTCCACCCGTTTCATCAGTAGAATTCACATTTTCGGCAGTAACTATTCTTTTAACTTTTTCAAAATCGTCGGCTTTAACTGCTTTAATCAGATTTTCGCCGCTTTTGGTTGTGCAAGAAACTAAAAATAGAGTTAAGAACGATAAAAATATTAGCTTTTTCATTTCAATCTCCTAATACCAATACGGGTCAACATTCGTTTGAATAAAACCACCCTGTTGCAAATTTGAATATGGATCAACATTCGTTTGCGGGAAGCCAGATTGTTGCCACTTTTCGTAGGTTGTAGAGTTGTATCCGTATTCTGCACCGGGGACAAACGGGTTTCTGTAAATCATTGGTCTTCCAGAACCATCGTTCCCATCAAAGAAAATTGCTTTCAACGGATCCTTGTTCACATAATAGGGATTTTTATAAATCATTATTGCTCCGTTTTGGGTGCCATTTCTACCAGTTCTTTTTCATAAAAATTTATTTCTGCGTCAATATCCTTCAAAGTTTTCAGTATTATAGAGGAACAGGCTTTATCTTTGCAGTTCCAACGGCTGTTGGACAATATCCGATAGAGATCATATTTGTCGGTTTTTACCGTTTTTTCAAGATAGTGAAGAGTTTTTTTGGAACTTCCGATATGAGAAAATAATACTGCGGCTTCCGGCCAGAGAAGCGCAAATTCGTTATCCAGAATTTTTAATCTCTGCTCCGGAGGGATTTCTTTTTTTACAGTCTCTCCGTTTTTATCGCTGATATTCAATGTGAAATTGCTGACAAAACCCAACATTTTATCTTTGATTATATCGGCTGATTTATTGAAAATTTCATCTGAATCGGAATTTGATGCAGCCATGAGGCATGAGCGTAAGTGTCCACGGTCACATGCCTTCAAAAAATATTCCGAGGCTTTGATTTTATCTCCGGTTTTCAAAAATTCTTCTCCGGCTTCATAACACGCTGCAACGACTCCTCCCTTTTTGCAGGAAGAAACGAAAATATCTTTCACATCCATTCCGCTTCCTCTCTGATCCATAGCAAAATAGTAACATGCCGCCGGATTTTCATATCTGCACGAATGTTCCAGACATTTTTTCTGCTGTTCATAATTTTTCGCAAAGAGAAAACCCAAAAAATTCATATTTCCGTTGTCAAGACCGCAGAAATCCGGTTCTATCCATTTAGCAGATACCAAATATGTTTCACATGCAGTCTTTATTCCTAAAGAGCAGAAAGAGTCAGATTTCGCAATGAAAATTATTACCGAGAGAGCAAACGATACAATAAAAATCAGCGCAAACAATGCAACACGCCGCAAAACCGGAATAAATGCCGATTTTTTCATTGCACGCCTCCTTCACTGATCAGACAGCTTTCGTTTTTTTGTTTCAATGCTCTCAGCAAAGACAGATAATGCTCATGCAAGCGTTTGTTTTCGGCAGTCTTTTTTAAGACAGGATCTTTTAAAATCACTATTACGAGCTGCGGTTTTTCATTTGTTTTTTCGATGATAAGCTTTTCTGTTTTGTCCTCGTTTCCGAGCATGAAAGCTGCTTTTATTTCAAGAAATGTTTCGTGGTTTGAAAACGGAAAATCCTTTGTGGTAAACTGATCATAAACTTGTTTGGCATTGATTTGATCCCCATCTTCTGAAAACATTATCGAAAGCATGGCGCATGAAAAATCTTTTAATTGACTGCATGCCGGTTTCAAAAACTCTAAAGCTTTTTTTCTTTCGTGATCTTCTTTTGAATAAAAAAAATGTTCTCCTGCTTTCCGGCAAAAAACAGGATTATTATTGTTTTTACAATTTTCTATGAGATTTTGAATATCATCTTTTTCGATAGTCAGAAGTTTTCTGTCAGAGCACGATTTTTTATTGCCTAAATCACATCCGTGATCAAACAGCGCATAAGCAAAAAGATAATCAAAATACCCGTTCAATCCTACGCTTAAGACTACTCCGCTTGTATTGCACAACTCCGCATCACCCAAAACACATCCCTCGTTAACATATTGATAGGAATCGGCATAATTACCTTCAATCATTTTTGTCAGAGCTGCAGCCAAACAGGAAGACGCATTCCTTTGCACAAGACAGCTTGCTTCTGAAGCAATTTCGGAATAATAAAAAATGTGGGATATCAACAAAATTCCGCAAATGATTCCGGAAAAAACTGCAATTGAAACTACTATCGTTTTTTTCATCACTCACCTCATTCAAAAACAGGATCTACATTTGTTTGCGGGAAGCCAGCCTGCTGAAATTTCTCATAAGTCGTAGAGTCATAGCCATATTCTGCTCCAGGTGCAAACGGATTCCTGACATTCACCGTGACCGGAACAGGTCACATCTTCGCAGAGGTCTTCTCTCCAGCCGGCAGAAATGGACACAAAAGAAAAGAATACGATTAAAAATAGTAAAGATTTCTGCATGACGGCCTCCGTATAAAATTAACAAAACATGCTATTTTATTGAAATGTTGAAAACAGGCAAGATTAATGACGCGGCTCCGCAGCTTATCGACGGAAAAATTTACATCGCAGCCGGATGGGAAGGCATCTATTCGTTTAACGTAAAATAATCCAATCAAAAACTGATATTTATTGAATTTTTCCTCAGTTTTATTAAAATGCCGCCCGAAATCTGTTTGCGGGGGTGAATCATGAAATTCCTTTCAATGAGCGTTTCAGACAAAGGGTTGGTAAGAAAAAACAACGAAGATTCACTTCTTGAAGTGCCTGAACTCGGTCTTTTCGCGATCGCTGACGGCATGGGCGGCGAGATGTTCGGTGAAGTCGCTTCCGAAACGGCAGTGAACGCTCTCCGCGATTTTGTCACGGAAAACCGTGCGGTCATCGACGCTTTTCAGATGAATCCGGGCACCGAAAACAAAGAACATGTCCTCGACATGCTTGCCGACGCGCTGCGTCATGCCAACGCCAAAGTGTTCAAAGAAGCGCTCCAACGCGATATCGACGGCAAAATGGGAACTACTTTGACGGCCCTTCTCGTGATCGACAACACCGGCTTTATGGTCCACGCGGGCGATTCTCGGCTTTACATGATCAGAGCCTCGGAAGTCAAACAGATATCGACCGACCACACGCTCATCAACGACTACCGGCGGCAGTTCGGCGACTATTCCGGTGTCTTTGATGCGAAATTCAGCGGTATCCTTACAAAGGCGGTAGGGACCCAGGAGTATGTGGAGCCCGAAAAACTGACATTCGCGATACTTCCCGAGGACAAATATCTTTTGTGTTCCGACGGACTTTACAACGGCCTCGGCTGCGATATCCCCGATTTCGGCGGTGTTCTGGATTCCCCGTTCGAAGATATTCAAAAAGAAAAGGAACGCCTGAAAGAGGCTATGCGGCGTCTTACCGATGTCGTTTATAAAAACGGTGCCCCTGACAATGTCTCTATGATCCTTGTTTCGGCGTTCAGCCTGGATGAGGAAGAAGTGACGGGAACGCGGGAATTCATCAGGAAATTCGACAAGATCCGTTCAGTAGAGCTTTTCAAGGACCTCGAATACAGAGAACTGCTCGCAGTTCTGGCTCAGGTCGAGATCAGGACTTACAACAAATACGATGTCATTTCTAAAACGGCGGCGGCTGACAGAGAACTTTTCATCATCCTTGACGGAAAAGTTTCGGCTTTGAAGGGCAGTAAACTTCTTAAGACCTTCCACAGCGGCGATCACTTGGGCGATGTCCAGTTCTTGAGCGGAGAGATGCCGTCATACAACCTTTTCCTCGACAAAACTTCGTCATTTTTAGTCATCAAAAAGTCCGCTTTTGACAAGATCGTCGCCGAAGAACCGATCATCGGAGTCAAACTTCTCACCCAGCTTGCCACAGTTCTTGCCAGACAGACTAACGCTTCGACTGAACTCATAAAGGAACAATGATCTCCGCCCCGCTTTTTATCCTGCAGTTTTTTTTCTCCTCTCTGGTCTTTGATTTTTCGGGAAGCGACATCGAAAAGCATATTGAACAGAAGATCCAGTATTTCAGGCAGTTTACGCCTGAGGAAAAAGAGGAGTTCTGTAAATCCGGAGACGCTTTTTCATGCCGTATCCTCTTTTTTGAAGCTCTCAGATCGAAAGATGCGGCCAAAGATCCCGAGACCTATCTTGCAAACATGGGCGACAGAGAAAAAAGCGCGGGGGTCTATCTTTACGCAACTGAAAGATGGGAAGAGATTTCCTTAGAAAAATTAAAGGATTATATATCGATACTTCCTGAAGATTCGGCAAAAAGCCTCTACTCCGTTTATCTCAAAAAACTCTATCTCTCGGGAAATGTGAAGCAGTTTATGGAAGATTACCGGCAGGAAAACAGCTACACTCTGACGCAGTTTTATGTCACAGAGCTTTTAAGACGCGATCCTGAGAGCGGTCTTGCGTATCTGCGCACCCTGAATATCGCCTTTCCCGAATCTTTTTACGACACTTTGTCAAAAATAGTTGAGAAGCACTCCAAAAAGCTGGCAAACAAAGCTTACAGCGAATTCAAGATCTGGAGTCTTGAATACAACTACCGCAAAGTCCGCTATAAACAAGTGATCCAGATGGCTTCGGGCTGGTTCCCGAACAAAAATTATGCAAGACCTTACGACTGGCGGGCGCATCTTTACCGCGCGATGTCCTACACCAAAAGACGGGAGCACACCCAGGCCGAAGCAATCTACGCGAAACTTGAGCCTTACTGCGCAAACGAAGAACTCTCAGGCAGCGATGTCTACAAATTTTACAGCGAATACGCCTATACAGAAGCTGCTTTAGGCAAAAATGAAAAGGCGATAGAGCTTTATCTTGCCGCCTACGAGCGCTTCAAAGCCGTCGATGAAGACGCGGCCGGCGAGTTTTTGTATATGGCAGCGGATATGGCACGCCTTGCCGGACTTTTGGAGGATGCCGAAAAATATTACAGGAATTTCATCGACTCCTATCCTCATTCAGGAAAGATCGAAATAGCGCGCTTCCTCAACTTCTGGATAGACTACAAAAGAGGAAAGTTTAAAGATGCTCAAAAAATACTTTCTTCAATAATTTCCGCTACTAACGAAATGAATTATGACCACCAGCGGGCAACTTACTGGTTTGCGCGGGTTGCCGAAAAGCTGGGGGAAAAAGATGTCGCAAACGATATTTACTGCGAACTTGCGGCAAAAATCCCGGCCTCTTTTTACGGTTCTTTCGCGGCGGGAAGGGCAATGAGCGGAAATATTGAGTGCCCTGAGAGCAGTCTTCGGACAGACGACAAAGCAAAGTTCCATGACGATACGATGCTTCCTGAAACTGAATGGGTCGTTGCGGCCATGGTGACATCAGATAAAAACATGACGGCTAAAGTGCTGAAAAACGCGGCGAAGATCATTGACAGTGAAGGAGCCGAAATAGACAGGCTTGTAGCGAGTTATGCGGCAAAAACCGTGAACAATCACACCCTTGCGGCAAATATCCTGAAGTCGATAAGCAATTTTTCGGCAACTTCAAAAGAGTATTTCAAACTGCGCTACACCGTCGCTTTTGAAGAGGAGATCCTTGCGCACTGCGATTTTTACGATGTTTCCCCGATATTCGTCTTTTCGATAGCTCGTCAGGAAAGTTTGTTCGATACGTCAGCGATTTCAAGCAGTTATGCAATAGGGCTCCTGCAGCTGCTACCGGGCACTGCGCAGACTTTGGCGACACGCGAAGGCTACGGGACTATTGAGACGAAAGATCTCCAGAAACCGCTCACCAACATCAGGTTCGGGGTCCGTTTCCTCGCCGATCTTGTGAAAAAATTCGACGGACAGATCGCTCTCGCGGCAGCTTCATACAATGCCGGCCCGAACAGGATAAAAAAGTGGATCGAAAACGATCCCGAACGCGAACTCGATGAATTTATTGAAGATATCCCAATCTTCCAGACACGTAACTATGTCAAGAAAGTTATGACCAACTACGCTGTCTATCACTACATTTTTTACGGAAAAGTCTACGACGGAATGAATTTCAGACTGCCTGTGGGAAATGTGACGAAAAGCGAATGATATCATGGGTTTTCTGGTAGAGACGTTTCTGAAACGTCTCTGATTTTACCACACCATTCCTTCAAAATTTTCGGGAAATTTATAAGCGAGCATCTCTTCCGGAGTTCTGAAGAGTTTGTAGAGAAAAAGTCCGTTCCCGGGAAGCGTATGCGGCACCAGATTGCGGTTTTTCGCTTCGATAAGCCCGGGAATTTCATAAGGTTCTATCCTGCCGCGGCCGACACTTGCCAAAGTTCCGGCCATGATTCTTATCTGGTGTTTCAAAAAGCCGTCGCCTGAAAAATCGAGCGCCAGGTAACCTTCAAATTCGTTGATCTTCGCCTGATGGATCGTGCGGACTGTCATTTTGACGTCGCTTCCGGCGGACATGAACGATGCGAAATCGTGGATCCCTTCAAAATGTTTTATCGCCTCTTTCATTTTTGGAATATCGAGTGCATAACCGCTGTGCCACGAGTAGTCCGCCGCAAAAGGTGAAGCTGTCGGCTTCGTGCAGATCATGTAGCGGTAGTGCTTGCCGGCGACGAATTCCCGACCGTCGTGCATCCCTTCGACTTTTTCGACTTTTGTGACGCGGATATCGCCCGGAAGAAACGAGTTGAGGCCCTTTTGAAAGTTTTCCGGCGGAATGTTTCTGAGTTCAGGCACAGTAGCTATGAATTCAAGGGCATGAACACCTGCGTCTGTCCTGCTGCAGCCGGAAGGAAAAGGGGTTTCGGTCCTGAAGATCTCCGAAACGACATCTTTCAGGACCCGCTGGATAGTGATCGCGTTTTCCTGTGACTGCCAGCCGTGATAGTTTTTCCCGCAGAAAGCAAGAGTCAGAACGTACATGCGCGGATATTACTCTTATTTCGGCAGATTTTTGAACATTTCCTGGATCGAGCCGACTGAACCGAGTATCCCGCTCGCTTCGTAAGGCATGTAGACGACTTTGTTGTCCTTGCCGGAAGTTATCGCAGCCAATGTTTCGATGTACTTGAGTGCGATGAGATACTGAGCCGGATCCATTTTGGTGTCTTTGATCGCGTCTGCGATGAGTTTGATCGATTCAGCCTCAGCCGTTGCGACCTTGATCTTTGCCGCAGCCTGACCTTCAGCTTCGAGGATGTTCGATTCCTTCATACCGGCAGCGTAGTTGATGTTCTTCTGCTTTTCACCTTCAGACTCAAGGATCTTCGACTGTTTGTCAGCCTCAGCCGTAAGGATCGCAGCACGTTTGTCGCGCTCTGCACGCATCTGTTTTTCCATTGCGTTTTTGATGTCCTGCGGCGGGTTGATGTCCTGGATCTCGACGCGGTTGACTTTTACGCCCCATTTGTCGGTCGCTTCATCGAGGATCTCGGTCATTTTTGAGTTTATATCGTCCCTGCTGGAGAGAGTGTGGTCAAGATCCATGTTTCCGATGATGTTCCTGAGCGTCGTTTTAGCGAGCTTTTCGATCGCATCGGGGAGATTCGAAATTTCATACATCGCCTTGAACGGATCGGTGATCTGGTAGTAAAGGATCGCGTCGATCTCGATCACGACGTTGTCTTTCGTAATAACATTCTGCTTCGGGAAGTCGTGGACGGTCTCGCGCAGGTCGATGAATGTCTGCTCCGTCGTGACCATGATCTTTCTGCCGTCGTAGAGCTGCTTCATGACCCTTGTTTCCATTTTGCGCGGCTTGTCGATGATCGGAACGATGATGTTGAAACCGCTCTGAAGCGTGCAGTGGTACCTTCCGAGTCTTTCAACGATGATGACTTTTGCCTGAGGAACGATCTTCGCCCCTTTTGCGATGATGATTACTGCAAAAACACAGAGAACAGCGATAACCCAAACCATGTTTCCCTCCTACTGATGTGATCTTACTATAATTTTTGCACCGTCGACGGCGGTGATCTCAACCATTGAGCCTTCCTCGAAAGTGTCGCCTTCGTTTTCAGGAACGGCTGTCCACACTTCGCTTCCGATCTTTGCTTTTCCCGGCTCGTCGGCAGTTATTTTTGAGATGACTTTCGCCTTTCTGCCGATCATTGCGTTGGTGTTGGCTTCGCGTTTTTCAGACGATTTGAAAAAATATTTGAGTGCGAGCGGTCTGAAAAAGATCCCTGCTATAACTGAAACGACCGCGAAAACGAGTATCTGCCAGGCAGTTCCAGCTCCGAGAGCAGCCAGAGGAGCCGCGGCAAGCGCGCCGATACCGAGAATCGCGACCCAGAAACCGGGAATGAAGATTTCAAGAATAAACGAGGCGACGGCTACGATAAGCCAGATTATCCAGGGAGCGACAGCTAAAGATTCCATTTTTTCCTCCTAATCCAAATTGACGATGATTGCGTGAACGACCGGCTTCTTGTCGGTAAGTTCGGTCAGATAATGGCGCACCATTATGCGGATATCCTCTTCGACATCCTTCCAGATCGGCTCGTCGGCGATCTCATCGTTGAAGTAATTCTCTATCATGTCCTTTATCTCGCGCTCGATGAGCTTCATTTTTGCCGCGTTCGCAATACCTGCGGAGATGATCCTCGGAGCGGCGAGAAGCTCGTTCGAAAAGAAATCCACTGTCATCATAACTGTCATGAAACCCGCTTTGGCAATACGTTTGCGCTCCTTTATGATGTCGAAATCGATGAGGTCTGGATCTCCGTTGGAAACCACTTTTGTCGAAAGTTCGAAAGTGTGCGAAACGAACGGGCGTCTCCCTTTTTTGAAGCAGAGCATGTCGCCGTCGCTGATGACGACAGAGCTGTAGCCGTTCTTTTCGGCAAGTCTCGCACTGAGATCCAGAAACCTTCTGTGGCCGTGAACCGGCACGACGTAATGCGGATTCACGTCTTTGAAAGCCTGAACGATGTCATCCTGGAAAGCGTGACCTGAAACGTGGATCTTGTCGGTGTTTTCGTAATATACGTCAGCCCCTTTTTCAATGAGCTTGTCGATCATCCTGCCGATAGAAAGTTCGTTTCCGGGGATGTTTTTCGAGCTGAAAAAGATCGTGTCGCCGTAACGGATGGAAACTGATTTCATCATGTCGAGACTCATCCGCTTCATGACGCTCCTGGGTTCAGCCTGAGAGCCTGTAACGATGAGGGTTATCTTGTTTTCAGGAACGCGGTTTATCTTTGTCTGGTCGGTGAGGACCGATGCCGGCAGCTTGATGTGACCGAGCTCAGAAGCTATCTGCATGTATGTGTTCACGCTGCGTCCCAAAAGTCCGACTGTGCGCCCTTTGAGAAGCGAAATGTTGATGATGTTGGCGATTCGCGTCGTATTTGACGAAAAACCAGTTGCAATCACGCGTCCTGTGGCGTTTTCGATGATGTCTGCGATATTTCCCAAAATCGATTCTTCGCTTTCGGAGTGTCCCTGGCGCTCGATATTCGTGCTGTCTGAAAGGAGAACATCGATCTTTTCAGGTATCTTTCCGATAAAAGGAGATCCTTTGCCAGGCTCGTATTTGAAATCGCCGGTGTGGAGGATAGTGAAGTCGCCGATCTTGATGAGAAGCGCCTTAGCTTCAGGAATAGAGTGGGGGACATCGATCATATCTACCGTGAAATCACCGAGTTTTATAGTTTCGGGATGTTTGTAGTTCAAAGTCCGGATATTCTTTTTGTAGACTGCGAAACGGTCGATCCTTTCAGCCAGAACGAGAGCTGGAAAGTTCGTCATATAGACCGGAACGTCGAACTGCTGCAGAAGATAAGGCACGCCGCCGATGTGGTCCTCGTGACCGTGAGTTATCACGCAGCCCAGAAGATTTATCCCCAGTTCTTCGATGATGTCGAAATCGGGAATGAAAAAATCGTCTTCCATAAAGTCGTCATTGCCCGGAAAACCCATGCCGCAGTCGATCATTATCGCGTCTTCGCCCGCTTTTATCAGCATACAGTTCTTTCCGATCTCTTTCAGTCCGCCAAGTGGTAAAATCTCGATCTGTTCAAACATTGTTCTCTCCGATACAAAAAACTGCCCGTTTATAGCATAAAAAGAGTTGTTTTTGTAATTATTTCGTAAAAAACGGTTAGTGAATCCGTTAAATCAGGATTACTTTCTTACACAACGGACTTTGAAAGGTTGTTTTTTGTCGTAATCAATAAAATTACCTCTGCTAAAACCCAGACTCCATGCGCTTCCTGGGTAATCTCCAGGGTCTTCGGAAGATGACCAGAAAAAATAAATGTCACCAAGTTTGCTGTATTTTCCGCTTAAATCCTCTTCGTATCCGCTGCAACCATTCTGCGGTGAAGCAAGATAGCAGTCTTTATGTGACAAACACTCATCTGTAATCAGGCATAATCCGCCAGTTTCAGCCCCACTATGATTTTGAACCAGTGTTCTGAGTTCGCTTATTGTCGGAAGATGCCAGTCGCTGTATCCGCTTTCGTTCAACTTGCTGCAGTAGGATTTTGCTTCGTCGAAGGATATTTTGTCGGGAGCCAGAGATGACCATGTAAAACCGCTGTCAGAATCGTAGTATGGAAACGCCGAACATCTGGTCTCAGTCCATTGGTATCCGGAATTACACGCAAACCTGCATTCTGCTTCGCTTGTTTCGTTGTTGAAAACGGTTGTCGTGGAGGGAAGCCATTGTGCTGTTTCCCAATCCCATGTCTGGGTAATGACCGAAACAGAGTTCCAATCTGCGTTTTGTGGAATTTCATTGCTGCAGGCAGCCTTTTTATTTTCTTTCCATATTCTTACGCAACGGGCTTCGTATGTATTGTCGATATTTTTGGATCCTGTGGTGCCGTTTGAAAAATTGGCTGCCAAAGCGGCTGATGAATAGCTGGAGCTTGAAGACCAAAGGACAGTGTCGTATCCTAATTTGCTGCGTGGTTCCTCAGAACTGTTGGAGCACCCCAAACTTTCTAAAGGAGGGGTAAGTTCGCAGTTTTGAAGAAGCGTAAGGAGTACGTCCACACCTGGAAGACGCCAGTCGTCGTGTCCTCCTTCCTTTAATTCTTCGCAATAGGTTACAGCATCGTTCCAATTTAACTCTTCTGTTTTTTCAGACCAGATAAGCCATGTTTCGCTATCAATGCACGGCATTTCGCTTTCAGGAGTACATTCAGGAAGGTTTGGTTGAGGTTCTTCAATGTCATCATTGTCAGATGGTATCGAATCAGTGTCACTGTCATTATCATTTTGTTCTGGAATAGTATCGGCATCGTCGTCACTTGGTTCAGGAGTCGTATCTCCGTTATCCTGATCAGGTTCTTCCGTCGGTTCTGTGTCGGGCTCGTCCGACGGTTCGGTGTCGGCCGCGTTGCTGCCGTCATCATCAGTCACAGTTTCTTCCGGACCGGGAGTTTCTTCTTTGTTTTTGCTTTTGGAGCCGCCGCATCCCGCGAAGATGAAAAGCGAAAAAACAACAAAAATCACGCATAATTTTTTCATTGTGCTGCCTCCGGTTTATTTACTGCAGATTTCAGAAAGTTTTGCTGGAATATCTTTGAACGCGATGATGTTTTCAACGCCTTCAACTTTGATTCCCTGCTCTGAAACCTCGGTCGGAATTAGGTTTCCGCGATTTGTTTCACATGAAACAAATATGTTTTTTTCGGAATCGAGTGCGAGAACATAGGCGCTTCCCGGTGTCGTCGAGCGGTCGAGGAGGGCGTATTTTCCCGCTTCGATGTTTTCCTTTTCCGCAAGTTCAAGTGCTTCGATGAAATCTCCCCCTTTCGTGAAGAGGATCTTTGCAAGATTTCTTATTCTGTTTTCTGCCAGAAGCTCCTTTTTTGCAAAATTGGCGCCGTCAAGAAAGTTGCCGGTGACTTCGGCGACCTGCATTACTGCAAAAACGATATCCGGACTCTCTTTGTCGAGTTTTTCCCGGATCTTCCATGCGTTTTCAAACTGTTCCGTCTGAAGATAGACAAAGAATATCGCGTTCTGAATGTCGCTTGATCCCGGGTCGATCTTTTCTGCTTCCTTGTAGTATTTCAGAGCCTCTTCCATATTTTGTCCGACATAAAAAAGATTGCCGTAGAAAAAAAGCGTCGCGATGTGTTTCGGATCAAGTTTCAGCGCCTTTTCAGCATAACTTTTCGCTGACGGGACATCCTGCGAATCGTAAGAGATCAAGGCCAGATTGTAAAGCGATTCAACGGGCTGGACCCCTTTATCGATGCAGGTTTCAAAGGCTTTTTTTGCTTCGTCGGTGCGGTTGAGCGCGGCAAGCGAGTATGCTGCGTAGAACTCAGCGTCTTTTACAGTGCTTTTCCTGAATGATTCCAAGGCTTTTTCGTAATCCTGCTTAGACAGGAGCTCCTGTCCTTCGGTAAATGCGGCATCTTTGCTTTCTTCTTCAAGCAGTTTGAGGTTTGCGCTTTCGTTGTTTTCCTTTTTATCAACGCTTCCGCAGGCTGAAATAATGGTGAAAAGAGCAGTCAGAACAAAAATCATCGCAGTTTTTTTCATTTTTCCCTCCAGTTTGCTTTGAATACAGGTCCTTCCTTGCATACGAGGAAGCTGCCTCCGGGTGTATTTATCCTGCAGCCGAGACATGCGCCTATTCCGCAGCCCATGGTCGTTTCGTAGGATTTGTAAAGTTCCGTGATTCTGTGTTTTTCACATGTTTTTCCGACAAAATCCATCATTATGAGAGGTCCGCAGGTGCAGATCTCACTTGGCTCAAACCCTTTTTCGAGCATGGTCTCAAGCACTTCATGCGGATATTTTTTAAGCCCGCAGCTTCCGTCGTCGGTAACTATCGTGACATCTCCCAGTTCTCTGAATCTTTCTTCCACGAGGACTGAATCCTTATCTCTGAAACCGAGAATGAACGATTTTTTAGCCGCTTTCGAAATTTTTGCGGTGTAGAAAAGAGGCGCGACGCCGATCCCGCCTCCGATGCAGAGAAGAGTTCCGGTCGTGTCGGGGAAACTGTTTCCCAGATATCCGGTGACCCTGATCTTTTCGCCGGCTTTCATTTCGGAAAGCATCTTCGTTCCCTTGCCGACCACCTTGACAAGCAGCGAAAGAACGCCGTCATTCCAGTCGAATACCGAGATCGGGCGCGGCAGGAAAGGCATTGTCAGGCCGTCAGTTTTTGAGAGCATGAGGAACTGTCCCGGTTGCGGAACTTCGTCAAATTCCACATTCATCAAAAAAGTATCTTTCGTGACAAAAACGTTTGAAACTATTGAACAAATTTTACTCGTTTTCATGTTTCCTCAAAAATTCGTCCGCCCGAGTTTTGATTCTTTCGGCTCGAAAACGAGGTGGACTTCCTTGCCTGTTTCGACCGATTCGTAGATAGCGTTGATGAGTTCGAGCGACTTCCTTCCTTCGAGGCCGTCGACGAGGGCGTGTTTGCCGTTTTCGATGCAGTCGATGACGCTTTCAAGGTAGCGGATGTGCCCGAATCCGTAGACGTTAGGCGGGTTTTCGCTGTATTTTTCCAAAATTTCCTTTCTTTCGTCGGGAGTTTCGCCTTCGAAATTCCATTCCTGCATTTTGTTTACCGCAAAACCGCCGATGACGCAGTTTCCTTTTTCACCCAGGATCGAAAGGGAGCCTTCAAGGTCGGCAGGACGCGTTGCCGTGGTCGCTTCCACTATGCCGAGAGCGCCGTTTCTGAACTTGATTATCGCGGCGCAGGTGTCGTCGGCTTCGATGTTGACAAGATAGGTTCCGTTCATTGCCATTACGCTCACAGGTTCTCCGAGCATCCATTCGAGCAGATCGATGTGGTGGCTCGCCTGATTGGTGATGACGCCGCCGTCGTAAGCCCAGGTCCCGCGCCACGGGTCGGCATCGTAGTAATCCTGCTTCCTGCACCAGCGGACCCTGACGGTTCCCATAACAAGTTTGCCGAAGCCGCCGCTTTCGAGTTTTTTTCTCAAGATCTGAACAGGCAGATTGAAGCGGTTCTGCTTGACGATGAAAAGCCTGACTCCGTTCATGTCGCAGGTCCTTATCATCTCATCGGCATCGCTCAATTTCAGCGCCATCGGCTTTTCGCAGACGATGTGCTTTTTATACTTTTTCACGATGTCGATCACGTGGGTAGGGTGAAGTCCGCTCGGAGTGAGAACGTTGACGACATCGACTTCGGGATGAGCCGAGAGCATTTCATCATAGCTTTCATACCAGGGGACTCCCGCTGTTTTTCCAGCTTTTTCAGCTTTTTCGGGAACGATGTCGCAGACCGCGACAAGCTCGGCTTTCGGTATGTCCCGAAGCGCCTCAATATGTTTTTTTACGATCCTTCCGCAGCCTACAAGGGCGAATTTAAGTGTCATTTTGCCTCGGAATTTTGATTATAAAGTCTCTTTTATTTTTTCGAAATCTTTAATGATATCGGCAAGTTTTCCAATGTTTTCATCTTCCATGTTCGCAAGCGGCTCGCGAAATTTGTCTGTGCATTTTTTCTTCATCGCGAGAGCCGTTTTTACAGGGATCGGGTTCGATTCCATGAACATAGCGTGGTTGATTTTGTTTGTCGCAAGCTGGATTTTTGAAGCTGTTGCAAAGTCGCCCGAAAGCGCTGCATTGACCATTTTTACGCAGATTTCAGGATAAATATTGGACAGAACGCTGATAACACCTTTTCCGCCCATCGAAATGAAGGGAACGACTGTAAAATCGTCTCCCGAAAGGAAGTCGAAACGATCGGTCCCGACTGCATCGAGATAGTCCGCAAGTCTGCCGAGATCGCCTGTCGCTTCTTTGACGGCAACGACGTTTTTGATCTCGGTTATCATTTTAAGAGCTGCCGGAGCAATGTTGAGTCCGGTTCTGCCGGGCACATTGTAAAGCACGATCTTTGCGCCTGTTGCGGCAACTGCGCTGTAGTGCGCGAATAAGCCTTTCGGAGTGGGCTTGTTGTAATACGGGGTAACGATGAGGACCTTTTCAAATCCCGCTTTGAGTGCGATCTCAGTCTGTTTCACGCTGTCAGCAGTGTTGTTCGTTCCTGTCCCGGCAACAAGGTCGAGAGTCGGACAATGTTCTTTCGTGAAGCGGAAAAGTTCCTCCTTTTCCTCGTGGCTCAAAGTTGCTCCTTCTCCCGTAGTTCCTGCTACGACTATGCCCGAGACCTTAGCCTTTACCTGCTCTTCAAGCAGTTTTCCGAATGCGTCGAAATCGATTTTCCCCGATCCTTTGAACGGAGTGACGATTGCAGTGTAAACACCTTTCATGTTAACCTCTGTAAGTGATATTGTTGATTTTGAAATCTATTATAACTTCTTTGTCTTTAAGCGATTCTTTAAGACTTTCGACACTCTGGATGTCGGAGCCCTTCACTGTGACATAAACTTTTCCGGAATATTCATCAGCATCATCGGCATTGAGATGTATGCTGGAAATATCGAAGTCCTTGTCGTGGAGTTCTTTCGCAAGTTCCATCAAAGCCCCTTTTCTGTTCTGAAGGCTGATGATGAAAGAGATCTCGTATTTCGGATATTCGAACCAGTAGACGTTTTCCTTGAGATGCTCTGCGTCGATCCGCGAGATCTTGGGACATTTCTGTTTGTGGAGAATGTATCCTTCGTCAGACGAAACTGAAGCTACTACGCAGTCTCCTTCGACAGGCTGGCAGCAGCGCGCGATCTTGTAGTCGCTTATCAGGCCGATCCCTTTGATGAATATCGGTGACAGATCGGCGGCACGCTCGTCCTGCAGGACGAAAAGCGGTGCGACCCTGCGCGGAAAGGCGTTTATGAGCCTTGATATCTCATCCGAAGAGAAGAACGCTTCTATGACCGATTCGAGTTTAAGCTCGCCTGAAGCAGTTTTTATGAAAAAGGCGCTTAAAGTGTTCTGTTTCGGCAGCGAATATTTTTTTGCAAAACTTGTGAAGGCGCGCTGTTTTTCCAGTGTGTCGAAAAAATCACCTCTTTCCTGTGAGACAAAAAGAGGCTTTAAGATCTCACGCCCTTTGTTTTCGAGGATCTTGTCCTGCTGCTTCTGAATATATTTTTTGATGAACTGTTTCGCACGCTGAGTCTTTACGAAATCGAGCCAGTCTTCGCGCGGATTCTGGTTCTCCGCGGTTTCGACCTTGACTTCGTCCTTGTTCTGGAGGACCTGGCTTATTGTCGCACGCTTTCCGTTGACAGTCCCGCCGATGCACTTTTCACCGAGATCGCTGTGGATGGCGTATGCAAAATCAAGCAGCGTCGCCCCCTCAGGAAGAGGAATTTCTTCTCCCGTCGGTGTGAAGACGATCATTTTGTCAAGCGGAAGAAGGTTCTCGATGTCGCTGACGAAAGCTTCCGGTTTCGACGAAGAGTCGATAAGTTCGCTGAATATCGTTTTGAGCCATTCCGCAAGAGTGTCACGGTATGCCGGATCATCCTTGATCTTCCATTTCGAGAGCTGCCCTTCCTGTGCGACACGCTCCATCTGTTCTGTGCATATCTGGAATTCGACGAAGTATTCCTTGAACCTTATCAGTGTATGCAGTGACTGGTATCCGTTGACTTTCGGAGTGGAAATATAGTCCTTGAGATAGCGCTGGACAAGCGAAAATCCGGGGAAAAGGTGAAGCATCCCGAGCACCGTGTAGCAGTCGAAAACATCGTTGGTCTTAAGGACGATCCTGACCGACAGGATGTTTTTGAGATCCCCGACTTCGAGATTCTTTTTCAAAGTTTTTGTGTAGATGTAGTAATAGGACTTCGTCTTGCAGTAGACTCTCGCGATCTTTTTCGCCATGAACGGCGCAAAATCCCTGAAGACGTTTTTCGTCTTTTCGTCAAGCGTTTCTGCGGTTGCCGCAAGATTAGGGTAAGTAACGTTCACGCTGCGGTCGATCTGTGCCCATTCATCCGGAAATCCGAAATAGAACGCGAGTGATTCAAGTGCTTCTTTCAGCCAGTAGATACCGAGCCTGTGCGCCAGCGGGACATAAAGATTGAGTGTTTCCAGCGCGATCCGTTTCTGCTTTTCGGGAGCCATGGCGTCAAGCGTCATCATGTTGTGCAGACGGTCAAAAAGCTTGATGATGATTATTCTTGAATCGTCCTGCGCAAAAGTGAGAAGTTTCTTTATTGCCGTAGCCTGCTTTTCTTCGCGTGAAAGTTTGCGGCAGATCTCCTCATTCTCTATCTTTTCCCTTATCTCGGTAAGTTTCGTGACGCCGTCGACAAGGTTCGCGACATTTTTTCCGAAGGCGCTTTCTATCTCTTCGACAGTCATGCTCGTATCCTCGACCGTGTCGTGGAGAAGACCGGCTATGATACAGTCGTCGTCCATTCCGCTCGTGGCAAGAAGATATGCGACAGTGTAAGGATGGAAAATATAAGGTTCTCCGCTTTTTCTCACGACTCCGCTGTGTGCCGCCGAAGCCATTGCTATCGCCTGGTGGATCCTGCCCGTGATCGCCGCGAGTTCGTCAGGGTCTTTGATCCCGGAGTGTTTCTCGACTTCGCGGATTATAGAATCGGGCCTTACGACTTTCGGAATGTTGATGTAAGGTTCGCTTTTGAGAATGGAAAGGAGAGTCTTTTTATCCATTTTGCTCCGTAAGTTTTTTTATAGTCTCCAAATTGTGGAAGATCGACGATTCAGTGTGCGCCGATATTATGGCTGAAAGCTGTCCGATGGCTGTGTCGAGATCCTTGTTGACGATCGCGAAATCGAAATGAGGGTAGTGCATGATCTCGTTTTTCGCGTTGTGAAGACGTGTCTTTATAACTTCCGGGTCATCAGTCGCTCTCAGACGGAGCCTCGATTCAAGTTCTTCCATCGAGGGCGGCAGCACGAGGATGAGGACCGCTTCGTCAGGAAAAGCCTTTTTGATGTTTATCGCACCCTGATAGTCGATGTCGCAGACGATGTCTTTGCCTGAATCAAGCTGCTTCTGCAGGAAATCAAGCGGCGTTCCGTAGAAGTTGCCGTGGACTTCAGCCCATTCCGCAAAAAGCCCGGCTTCTCTTTTTGCAAAAAATTCATCTTTCGTGAGAAAAAAGTAATCGATGCCGTCGACTTCCTGCCCGCGCGGTCTTCTTGTCGTGCATGAAACCGATTCCGCGAGAAGGGGAAAGCGTTTTTTGAGCAATCCCACCAGAGTTGTCTTGCCGGCGCCTGAAGGAGCCGAAATAACGAAGATCCTGCCGTGGTTGAGATAATTTGAGTTATTCAAAGCAAACTCCGCGTCAATTTTCATAAAACCAGGGTAATATATATAAATTTATATATAATTCAAAAAAATGGAGCGCAAAAAGAGGATCCTGAACGATTTTTTGGAGCTGCTTTCCGTTCTATTTTGATTTTTTCGCGTAGATCAGGTCGACTGCGTCACGGACGGTCTTGATGTTTTCCATGTCCTTGTCGGAGATTTTCAGTTCGAAAACATTCTCGAGTTCCATGACGAAATCGGTGATGTCGATAGAATCGGCGTTAAGGTCGTCCTGGAACGATGTCTCTTCCGTTACGGTGATATTCTTTTTTACGACAAGTTTCTCTTTGGTCAGCTTTATAACTTTTTCCAAAACTTCATTTCTTTCCATAATATCCCCCAAATTTCACAATACTCAAAAAACGACCCGCTCTTTTATTCGATATATCGGAATTGTCAAATTTAAGAAGTCGGTAAAGTAAAATTATTCCACGGTCATTGTGACGGTTATGCCGTAGCGGTCGGAAACGGAATATCTTGTCTTTGTCTCTTCTTCCGTGTTGAGTTCGGTAAATTCGTTAAGGAATATGCGGCTTGACGAAAATCCATAACCCTTTCTTTCCATAAAAAAGATGTGGTCGGGAACCGATTCCTCGGCATTGTCGGGAACGAACGGATTCTCAGGACAGAGAGTGCAGTCCGGGCCCTCTTTCGTATCAATGTCGAAATACGGGTCGTACCAGCCGTTTTCTTCGAGAAGCGCGACCGGTGCCGGATTGTTTTCACGGATGTTGCCGGCTGCAAGATTCCCGTCGAAATCGCCTAAGATTATGCGCTGGACGACATCGTCTTCCGCGGGGATCGCGAGGATCTGCTCTATCTGCGTCAGCTGTTCGTCCTCCCAGCTTTCTCCGAAACCGTCGTATTCGGCACTGCTGACCGGCGAGAGCGACGTGCAGATGATCTGGATCTTGCCGATGCCTTCCTTTGAGACATTCGCCGCCACAGCGGTCCGCATCCTGCCGAACGATCTTAATTTTACCGGCTGTTTGTTCGACATCGGGAGCTTTGACGCAAGAAGGACTCCGCTGTTTCCAGAAAATTCGTATTCAAGTCTTTTTGCGGGGATCCTTGTTGTTTGCATGCATTTTTCGAGGATTTCATTGTAGCTGCCGCCGGAGATCGCCTCCATTCCGCCGCCTATCATGCAGTTCCTGCAGTCTGTCGGAAGCTCGAGGAAGCTCTGCCAGCAACTCTGCACGATACACCCGGCGTCGTAATCGGGGCAGTTCTGCATGACGCATGAAATTACCGGTGCGATGTCATTTGTCGAACACGATGCCGGAATAGTCTGAGCCTCGGTGTATTCAAGGTCTTCGTCATCGTTGCTCGTTTTTGCGTAAAGCGAGTAGTCGTAGCCGTAATCTCTTTTCAGCATATTGCGGACTTCGTCAAGCACGTTGTTGCCGTAAAGATCCTGAATGCAGATGATATCGCTCGAGTTTTCGGCAAGAACGAATTCCATTTTTTTGAATCTTTTGACTTTAAACGCAAGGTCATCGGTCATTTTCGCATTGAATGTCGTAAGCGAGAGCATTGTGTCGCTCGTCTGCAGACCTTCGATGCTGTTGCTGCACGAAACCAGTGCAAATGCGGCAAATAAAGCCGTAAAGAGGGAGATCTTAAGAGTTTTTCCCATTTTATCACCTCAATCATAGTAAAGTGCTTTTACGATCTCGCTGAAAGTCGTGACTCCGTCGGCAAGTTTGCGGATGGCCGCTTCCTTCAAAGTCATCATTCCGTCCATGACAGCGTTGTTGCGGATCTCTTCAGTCGTCGCGCCGGATGAAATCAGAGAACGCATTTTTGCCGTTACCGGCATATATTCGACTATCGCGGTCCGTCCTTTGTAGCCGGTAAAGCGGCACTTGACGCATCCTTCGGAATCGCGGATTTTGTAAGTATGTTCGAGCGGAAGATGGAGCGTTATCTTCTCTTCTTCAGTCATTTCACGGGTGAAGGCGCAGTGCGGGCAGACTTTTCTGACGAGCCTCTGGGCGACGACAGCATTGAGAACGCTTGCGATAAGGAAAGGTTCGACCCCCAGATCACCGAGTCTTTCGACTGCAGTCGCGGTGTCGTTGGTGTGGAGAGTCGAAAGCACCAGGTGGCCGGTAAGCGCAGCCTGAACGGCATTCGCGGCGGTCTCTTTGTCGCGGATCTCGCCTATCATGACGATGTCGGGATCCTGCCTTAAAATGTGGCGGAGCGCGCTTGAGAAAGTGATCCCTGCCTTGACGTTTACGCCCATCTGGTTGATCTCGTCGATCACGATCTCTATCGGATCCTCGACCGAAATTATATTTATGTCGGGAGAAGCCATAGTCTTCAGAGTCGAGTAGAGCGTCGTTGATTTTCCGCTTCCGGTCGGGCCTGTGACGAGGACCATACCATACGATTTTTTCATCGACTCTTCAAAGGCTTTCTTCTGTTCGTCTGTGAAACCTATGTTGCTGATATCTTTGATGAAATTTCCTGACTCTAAAATCCTGAGGACCATCTTTTCGCCGCTTACCACCGGAATGGTGCTGGCACGGAGCTCGACAGTCTGGCCCGTTTCGGTGAGGACTTTTATCCGGCCGTCCTGCGGGCGCCTTTTTTCTGCGATATCCATTTTCGCAAGCATTTTGAGACGGCTTAAGAATGGGAGATGCGCCTCTGCCGGAAACGAATAGATCGTGTGGAGAATGCCGTCAAGCCTGAACCTGATCAGAGTTTCCGTGGGCTTGGGCTCGATGTGGATGTCGCTCGCCTCCTGCTCGATCGCGTATTTCAGCATATAATCAACCGCATTGATTATGTGCTTGTCATCCATATTTTTTGCCTGCCCGAGGCCTGTGAGGTTCTCAAGGTTGTTGAAATTTTCTTTTGCGTTGTCGTCCGCAGCCGCTTTTATCGATTTTTTGAAGCCGAAAAGATCGTCGATAGTCTTTTCGATCTCGCTTGCCGAAGCTACGACGGGGATTATTTCGCATCCGCTGCTCGTCGAAAGCTGGTCAATAAGATCCATTCTGAAAGGATCGGCCATGGCTACGACTATGGAATCGCCATCTTTGTAGAGCGGTATCAGCCGGTTTATCTTGCCGTATTTCACACTTATCGTTTTGGTCGCGAGCTGAGAATCGATCTTCAGCGGGTCTATGACCACATATTCGCATCCGCTGCGTGCCGCGATCAGTTTCAGGATCTGCTCCTCGTCGCATTTCACACCTTCGTTTTCACATGCGAAAGAGACCAGTTCAGTAACGAAAGGTTCCCGGCGGAATTTGCCCTGGAACATAGATTCGTAGTAGTCGCGCCGCGCAACGATCAACTCTTTCAGTTTTTTGTCGATCACCGAATATTCTTCAAGCATATCGAGAAGAATCGGAACGGTAAGCTCTATTTTCATCCGGACTCCTTTTTCAAAAAACGGAGAGTTTTACCATATAATAAAAAAACTTCAATAATCTTTGTGTATTTCCAAAATTTTTTTTACAAAAGTGTCGACATCGTTGCAGATGTCTTCCGGTTTCGCGTGGAGCGGAATGTCCCCGACAGGAAACGACAGGATGCGGCTTTTGTCCCGGAATTCCCAAAATACCACAGGCATGCTTTCGCTTCTGGATGTGATGCAGAGAACATCAATGAAAGCGGCATAATATGACAATCCGGCAAGAGTTGCCTTTCCGTTCCATTTTATGATTCCGTTCTTTGTTGCAGCTTCCGCCTCCGGAGCCATGCTTCCCTCGCCAAACGCGAAAAATGCGGCATCTTTTCTTTTTTCCGAAACTTTTTCCGCGATCTCAAGATAAAAATCGAATCCTTTGATTTTCTCAAGGCGTCCGACAAAAGCGATATTCAGATCCTTTTTATCCATTTCGAAGGCGTTTTCCGGTCTTTCAGGCAGCGGTAAAGATGAAAATGTCGGCAGGATCCCGATATCAAGTCCGGGAATTTTTCTGGTGACTGTCTCTGAAAGCTGACGGCTGTTGGAGTATGTTTTATCTGCGCTTTTCAGTGTCATAGGCAGAATGAGGGGAAAGTTTATGAATTTGTTCACATCAGTCCCCAAAAGCCAGACATCATACTTTATGCCGTATGCTTTTTTGAGAAAATATGCTGAAAGTCCTGCAGGAACAGCCCAGCAGGCGAAAATTTTCTCAAAATCGTGCTCTTTCAGCAGTTTTCCTGCTTTCGAAAAAAAACCGTAAAGGAGCTGCGCTGTTACGAAAAGAGTCGAAGGCTGGTAGATCCTTCTCCCTGCAAGATAGTCGTGATCCCAGTTGAAATAGTGGACAAATGCTCCGTCGATGTCTGTATCGAAAGATTTGCCGCGAAAAGGAGCGACGACATGAAATTCTGTATCGGGATGTGATTTTATGTGATCGAGAATGAACCGGCCGCGATAGTCTTCTTCGTTTTGCGGAAAAGAATGGGCGAGCAGAAGGATTTTCTTATTTTTAGAGTTCATAAATGCCCCGCCCGTTTAAAAAAAGCGCGAGATATCCGCCTGAAAGCGAGAAAAATTCCGCCTTGTTCCGCAAGCCATTTGAATTTTGCTGTAAGGTATGCAAATCTATAGCGTTTTGCTGCGAAATAAGAAATTTTGTCAAAACCGTATTTTGCATCAATGACATGCTGCTCTCTGACAGCCCTTTTGTCGATCCTGTCGCGCTTTGTTTTTTGATCTTGATGCCGCCTGAACGCACCTAAAAAAGAATCCGTTTTGACAAAGATATCAATTCCCTGGTCTAATATTACGCTGAAAAGAAAATCGGTATCCATGAGCTGGTGAAGGTTTTCGTCAAACTGCCTGAATTTTTCAAAGACCTCTCTTTTCCAGAACATTGACTGGAGATTCGAGTCGAACCCCTCGTACGAAAAATGCGGGATCCTCGGCTTGGGCGCGGAATAGGTCCTGTCGATCACATTGTCGTTTTCATCGATTTCGTACCAGTTGCCGTAGACGATTTTTTTGTCAGGAAATTTCTCAAAAACTTCAAGCACTTTCTTAAATGCACCCGGCATATAGACGTCGTCACTGTTCTGCCAGCCGAAAATGTCGCCCGTGGCATGAGCGAAGCCTTTGTTCAGCGCGTGGCTCTGTCCCCGGTCCTTCTCGGAGACCCAGTATGCGATTTTGTCTTCATACTTTTTTATGATTTCAACGGAATTGTCGGTCGAGCCGCCGTCTATCACGATGATCTCGGTCTCAACTTCCTGGTTTATGACTGAAAGAAGCGTCCGTTCCAGAAAAACGCCTTGATTATAACTCGGGATCACTATCGAGAATTTCATAAAATCTCCACCTTTTACCGCTTTTGGCGTTAATAACGATCGCGCCGTCGGAATATCAGAATAACGATATTGCGGAATACCGGCAAGAATCTGCAGCGCAAATTATATTTAAAATTCCGAAAAAAACGAGCGAAAACTTAATTTCTTGCAAAAAAAAAGCGGTTGTGATACAAAAAATCCTCTTTTGGTTGAGAGGTTCGCTTGATGATTTCTGTGGAAGAAGCGGTCAGACATAACGGCGCAGTCATGAAAATCTTAAGTTCGCTCTCAAAAGGAGCTTCATTCGGTGTAGTTGTGGAGGGAGGCGAAAGCGTCGTCGTTTCCCGCGAAAAGGATGCTGTTTCGTTCCGCGCGGCTTCTGCCGGAGACAAGCCCGATTTTGTTGTGACTATGCAGAAAGAGGTCTTTGAAAAGCTGTTTTCGGAATACACTTCGACTTTGGATGCAGGCAGTTTTCTGGTTTTTTCGGCAAAACTCCTTTCGGGCGAATGTAAAGAAAAAACAGATCTCGTTATTTACACCAATTTTTTGAAACTCACGCTTCACGGTTATCTTAAAATTCTTCCGCTCGGCGGCACAGCCTTTTGGAAAGTCCTGAAAGATAACGGTTTGGGTTCGGTTTTCGCGATAGAAAAAAAACTTGCGGCTTTTAAAAACAAATAGCAGAGGAACTATCATGGTCAAAAACCTTCTTATTTATGAATCTGATCAGGCGAATGCCGGGAATCTTACGGCTCTTTTTGAACAATTCGGCTTTTCCGTTTTGGTTGCGGATTCCGAAGCAAAAGTGCAGGAGATCCTCGACAGCACAAAAATCAACGCATTTATAATCCGTGCCGAGAATCCGGGGATGCAAGGTTTCATGCTCTGCAAGAAGATAAGAGCCAACAGTCTTTATGCCTCGAGACCGATCCTGCTTATCTCGAGCAATGCCGATGACGCCACTTTCGACAGACACAGAGAGTTCGACTATCATGCCGATTACTATCTCAAGCTGCCGGCTGATGACGAGACGATTCTTGCTTCGATGAATGCGATATATCCGTTCCTTGATACTCTTGCTGCCGAGGAGAGTGCCGCTGAGCTCGATGCTTTGAAAGGCAGGCTTGCGCAGGAAGATGAAGAGATCGGCACTTTGAGCAGACAGATCTCTGAAAAGGACGATATTATCGGCAAGCAGACAGAAAAGATCGCGGAACTTGAGAAAAATCTTTCCGATGCCGCAAAAGCGGAGGAGGAGACGGGCGAACTTAAGGATGCCATCGTGCAGAAAGGGCTCCGCATCAAAAATCTTGAAGAGCAGCTCGCAGCTCTTGAAGAAAAACTTGCCGTTTCGGAAAACACTGCGAAAGAACGTGACGAACTTAAAAAACAGCTTGAAGCCGCAATATCCGAAAAGGAGAAGACCGCCGCAGAAAAGGACGCTGTCGCAGCTGATCTTAAAAAGGCTCAGGATGAAAAGGCTGAGACCGCTTCCAAACTCGAGGAGGCCGGCAGGAAAAACGGTGAGCTTGAAAAATCAGTTAAGGATCTTGAAGCATCGCTCAAAAATTCTTTTACTCAGAAAGACATCGATGACCTGAAAAAGAAGATCGCCGAGGTCAAAGACCAGAACGACGTCATTTCGGTCTACAACAAAGAAATGAAAGAACGTGTCAAAAAGGCCGAGAAAGAACTCAAGGATGCCGTTGCCGAAAAGGATAGATCGGTCAAAGCGCTGGAAGATGCGAAAAAAGCGGCTGATGCCGAAAAGGAAAAACTTGTCGAATCACACAGGATTGAAGCTGAAGAACTGAAGAAGGCCATAGATGAGAAGGAGGCTCTTTTCAAAAAGTCGGAAGAGGAATCGGCAGAGCTGCTCAAAAAATCGGAAGCTGAGGCGGCTGAGCTCAAGGATACGATATCGAACCTTACGATAATCGCCGATGAATTCGAAAAACTCCGCCAGGAAAAGGCTGAATTCGAAAAAGTCTGCGCGATCCAGAAAAGTGAGATAGAAGAACTCGGAGAGGCTGTCGCAAGAGCTGCCGAGATCACGGACCAGAACGACGAACTTACCAAAGAAAACGAGTCCTTGAAGAGCAAAAACGCAGAAAAACTCGAGCGCATCAAGGAACTCAATACGCAGATCGACAAACTGATGGAGACAAAAGAGGCCCTCGAGACGGCACATTCCGAGATAGAAACTCTCAAAAAGAATGCTGATGAAACTGCGGAAAAACTTGCTGCTGCGGAGAAAAAAGCTGCCGAACAAGAACAGAACTGCAGCGAAATCTCCGAAAAACTGACTGCTTCAGAACAGGAAAAAACAGAACTGGCAGCAAAGCTTGCCGGGCTTGAAGCTGAGATCGGCAAAATGAAGAAAGAGGCTGAAAAATTCAACGCTCTCAAGGAGCAGCTCAAGCATCTTGCAGGCGATTAGCCGAAAATTCTTGACTATAACTCATTCTGAGTATAATTACCGCGCTTTTGTGCCGGGATGGTGGAATTGGCAGACACGCTAGATTCAGGTTCTAGTGGGGGCAACTCCGTGCAGGTTCAAGTCCTGTTCTCGGCACCACTTCTTTTTAGATCAATCTTCAGTCGTTTTTAAGTCTATAGATCGTAAATTCGCCGTTGTTGCTGATCTTTTCGAGATTCCCGGTGTATTCTTCCGGCATATCGATACCGTTCCTGAAGGCGCAGTAAACTCCCGACTGTTTTGAATCGACGGCCTTTTTCAGCATTTTTTTGACATCATCAGGCTTCGAGGCGAATGAAATCGGTGCGTTTTTGTGAAAATATGCGTAGCCTCCGCTCCAGATCTGGGGGATCCCGAAAAGATAAGCCCGTTTCAGATCCCTGATCCTGCCGAGTTCGGCTTCAGTTTCAAGGACTCCGCCGAATATTTTTTCCTTTCCTTTGTCATTCCCGTAGAAGTTGTCGATCTTTGTCACGGAATGATTCCAGACCGGCGCATATTTGATGTGAGGAACGGCGTCGAGCGAAAAAAGAAGGAATGCCGAAAGAAAGATCGCCGCATCTTTCCTGTTCTTTCCGTATTTTTGGAGGAATTTTGCGAAAAATTCAGCCGAAAGGGCAAAAACTGCAAAAAAACAGGCAAATACAAAGCGCGGTTCCTTGTGCCCGATAGCCGAGTGAACTGCAAAAAAGAAGAGGAACGGGAAGAAGAAGAGAAAAAGTTCTTTGTTCTTTTTGAAGCTGAAGACCGAAGAGATCATCAGCAGGAGTGCAGAGATATAAGTCAGCGGATGAACTGTCTGTGCAAGATCGGTAAGATAGAAATGCCACGGAAAAACACCGTGTTTGTCGGCGACCCCGCGCAGAATGTTGTAGTCAAGGTAGGTGAGAAGCGACTTGAAGAAGCCTCCCCATGTGAAAATATCGAGGAGCCCCTGCAGAAGCATCATTCCTAAAAATCCGAAACCGAAAATCGATGCCGTCTGAAAACGTTTCCTTGCCGTCAGAAATAGAGCGATTGCGAGTCCGAAAGAAAAAATGCAGGTCTGGAAGCGTATCATGTAGGCGGTTCCGGCAGTCAGAAATGCGAAAACAAGCTCCCTTTTTCTCTCGCTTTTGATGTAGCGGGAAGCAAAATAGACGGCAAAAACCATGAACGGGAGCGATGCTGATTCGGTCAGGGTCCGCGCCGAAATATATGAAAGAAGATAACTCGCGGCGACCGGCAGAACGAACACGAACGACTCCTTTTTTTCAAGACCGTGCATGCGGAAAAGAAGGTAAAGGACGGCTACAGACAAACTATGGAAAATGCTGAGGAAAATCTTGATGCCGATATTTATCGAAAGGGGGTCTCCGAGCCCGAAAAGATCGAGCGTTTTGTAGACTCCAGCTAAAATTCCCGGGAAAAACCAGCTTCTTGCCCCGACTTTGAATTCCCAGTAGGTTATTCCGCGGCCGAAAACAAGTTTGTGCGCAGGCTCGAGAGTCTGAAAGATCTCATCGGGATATATCTGAGCTATGCTCGTTGCCGAAGCGTAGATCCTCACCAAAAGCGACAGAGTAAAGATCGCTAAGAACGGCAATAGCTCTGAATCGTTAAAAAATCTTTTAAAATTCATGGTTTCCCTCAAAAGGTTTCACGTGAAACATCAACTGAACGGATCTTTTCTATTTTTGTCCGGATCTGCAGGATATCTGTCGGTTTTGAAAAAGTCTCTCCTTTTTTCGGCTGGTAAGGCGCGTCCGTTTCGGTCAATATCCGGTCTTCAGGCAGGATCTTTATAGTTTCAAAGGCTTTTTTGTGTCCGTTCAAAACGGCGTTGCCGAAGCTGAAATAAGCGTTTATGCCGTGGTTCAAAATGCTTGCAGCCTCTTCAGCCGTGCCGGAATAAGAGTGGAATATCACTTTTTTTATCTTTTTCAGCCGCCTGATCTCTCCGAAGACCTCGGAGATAGCTTTACGGATGTGCAAAATTACGGGAAGTCCGGCATCTCCGGCAGTTTCAAGCTGCGCTGCAAAAAGTTTTTTCTGCAAATCAAAAGTCGAGGCAAACTCAACGCTAAAGCGGTCAAGCCCGATTTCACCGACTGCCGCGATCCTGTTTTCTAAGATCAGTTTTTCCAATATTTTCAGACCTTTTTCGTCAGGCGCCTGAGGGTGGATGCCGAAAGAGATCTTCAATTTCGATAAAGCCCACGGGTTTTTCATGATGAAATCCCCGACAAATTCGACTTCCTGTAAAGTGCGGCATGAACAAATACCTTCAAAATCATTTTCCTTCATAAAATCGGCCTGCTCCGGCGAAACTGCAAGAAGCTGCTTTAGGTGGAGGTGAGTGTCGGAGATCATGAAAGGAGGATCGATCTTGGGTTGTTCTGGTTTGCGATAAACGCCTTGAAATCAAGGTCCCGGGTCTTTTTGAAGTCGATAACGAGGTTCTTCAGCATTTCCGGCGAGTTGTTTTCTTCGCTCAAATGGCTGAAGATCACGGTCCGCGGGTGGTTGTCGCCCATTCTGTCAAGCGCGTCCAGACTCTGGTCGTTCGAAAGGTGGCCGTACGGACCCCGGATCCGTTCTTTCAAAAGCGGCGGATACTTCCTGTTCTGATAAAGCATCGCAGGATCGTGGTTCGCTTCGAGGATTATGCTCGTTCCTTGATTTATGTAACTCATCATTCTGTTCGTCACTTTGCCGGTGTCGGTCGCGAAACATACTGTCTCTCCGCACGGGGTCGAAACAAGGTATCCGACAGGATCGGCGGCATCGTGCATTATTTCGAAAGGGGTTATTTCAAAGCTGCCGAGTCTGATCGTGCGGTCTTTCTCGACTATCCGGCAGTGGATCGGCCGTTTTGTGCTTTCGTTGAGGATGTTGAGTGTCTGTGCCGTTGAAAAAACGGGGGCGTCAAGTTTGTATGCGGTGTAAGCCACTCCTTTTATGTGGTCTTCATGCTCATGTGTCAGCAAGATCGCTTTTATGCGGAAAATATCGATGCCGAGCTTTTCCGCACGGATCGAAAATTCTCTGAAACTCAATCCCTGGTCGATGAGGATCATCGAACTGTCGTCTTCGATGATGTAGGCGTTGGCTTTTGAACCGCTTGCGAGAATATGGATCCTGCTCACTCCGCAATTCCTAGAAAATCTTTGATATCATCAATAAAATCAAGGCTTTCTCTTTCAAGCAGAAATGTGTTGAAAAGAGCTTTCAATATAAGTTCCAGTTTAGTCATAGCGATCAGGCGGACAGAGATCATTGAATTTTCATTCTTCTCGCCGGTGATGGGAAGTTTCACGGAACTGATCTTGAACGGTATAGCCTTTACCTGAAAACTCCATTCGAGTTCGCTTGAAGAGATCCTGACCTTTGCCGCTTCGGGCAGTCTTCCCTGTTTTATCGACTCGCGGACGGACGGAAGCGTGAGGATCTCAGGCGATTTTATGGTCTCGCAGTAGCCGTTGCCTGCCAGAGAAGCGAGCGTGATGGAATCCTCGATCGAGATCCTGATCTCGCCGAGTCCGAGATTGTTGAGCGACAGAGTCTCTTCGGTCGCACTTTTCCAAAAGATCCAAAAAAGGAATTCCGGGCCCAAGTATCCGATACTGTTGTCTTTTTTCATTTTGCTTCTCCCCAGATGCTCGAAATGACAGGTTCTATCTTGTCTGCACCGCCGAGTTCTTTTACCGAATCAAAGAGAGATGTCTGATCGATTGAGATCTGAAAACTTTTCTCGAAGAGATCGGTGAATTTTGCAACTGTGGAGCCCGACTGTGAAAAAAGGTATAAAAGCCCCGAATCCATGTCCCATGCGGCTTCGGTGACCGTTGTTTTCGGATATGAGTTCGTTCTCATGCGCCGGATCACCTGTTCTTTGATCTCTTTCTTCTGCTGTGCCGCAATGTATTCAAGACTGTTTTCGCGCTTGAAGACGAACTCGGCTTCCTCAATGTAAGGCCTGAGCTGTGCTGCAGAAAAGGAATATTTGTCCTCGCGGATGGCGAAGATGAAAAAACTGTCGTGCAGGAGAGAAGAAAAATTCTCGCTGTCGAAACAGAGAACGGCGTCGACCCAGCCTACCGATTCGTCCCTCAAATCTGTCGGATCGAGCCTCTGAAAAGCGTATTCGGCAAGAGCCTCCCGCACTTTTTCAATATTTTCGGGAGTTTTTTCCGGTTTGAACACCGTGAAAGAAACATTGCCCTTTAACAATCTGCTCATTTAAAACTCCGGATCTTTATAAAAAAATTTCCAAGAATCAGGCCTGTCTGAAAGGATCGGGGGGAAGCGGCGGCGGCGGATCCGGATTGCCTGGAGGCGAAGGAGGCGGATCGTAAGCGTCTGCAACCGCAGGATTTTGCAGGGAAGAAGATAAGGCGCTGAAATCACTGAAAGAGAAAACTACTAAAAAAAATGCTGAAACTATGATTAAAGCAAATTTCATTGTTACCCCGTCAACAAAAACAACATTATTTTAAAGTTTTGCCGGCGAAAGTCAACCTTTTATTTCAACTGGCGGAAACACTCCTGTTTTTGAGTATCAGAAAATTTTCCGTGACCTGATCACTCCAAAAAATTGTTTTTGAAATCCCCGGCGCTAAACTTGCGGGGTCGTTTTTTTTGAGTTTAAAATGGCGGGTTTGCAGAGCAGCAGCTGGATCGTTTGTGAAGATCCGGAATTTTTCGGTCTTATGCCGGGAACAAAAGTCCATCTCTCGCAGTGCGTTTCGTGCAGAAGGGAGTTCTGTCCGGTGAAGCCGCAGCTCTTCGCGTCGTTTTTCCCGGAGTGGATCGAACTTAGGGAAAGTCCGCTGAATATGAAAATAATCGAACTCAACAAAGGGCTCGCGAAAAGACGGAAACTTGCACAGCTCTACTGTCCGAAGAAAAAACAGGCTTCTTCGGAGTGCGGCGCATTTTCCAATTTCTGCAGATACAACGTCATATGCGGCGTTTTCAGTGAAAGAAAGGGAAAGAATTTCATAAAATCTTTAAGATGGAGGAAAGAGATGGTTTATTTCGTGATGTATCTTGACGGAACTACGGAACTCGTAGGTAAAAATGATCTGGGGAATGTTGACATCGACAAAGTCGAGCGTGTATACCCGGGAAACTACGAGGTCAGGATCGTGTCGGAACTTGTTCCGCTCGGCGAGGAGAAGGAAAAACTTGAGGAGACGGTCGCTGCTTTCAAGGAAAAATACAGCGGAAACGTTGTCTCCGGTGAAGGACTCGTTGATTTTGAATCGTGGTTCGAAAATGCGTCAAACGGCGACAGCGCGATAATCCCCGAAAAAGTCCTCGTTCCGCAGAAGACCTACAAAGTCATGAAGATCAAAGACGTGGTCGAACCGGCGGAACCGAAAGAACCTAAACAGCCGGTGCCGGAAACTGTGCCCGAAGTAAAGCCCGAACCGAAAAAGGAAAGCGTCAAGGCGGCGCCGGTGCAGGAGGAAGTCCAGGAATCTCTTTTCGGCAATACCATGGAAGAAATACCGGCCGAAGAACCCAAAAAGAGGGGCAGAAAAAAGAAAGCCGGGGAATAATGCTGCTCGATCCTTCTTCACTTTCTAAATTGAAGGCTGAAATTTCGTGTATCGGCGACTCCGCTTTTCACGGAAACACTTCTCTATATTTAGAAGATATCATTAATAATAAAGTGGATTGCAAAGTTTTTGCTGCCGTGCGTGACGGATGCATCGCCGGATTTTTGATCCTGTCGACAGTTTTGGATGAGGCTGAGATCATTGAGGTCGCGGTCTCCGAAAATTTGAGAAAAAAGGGGATCGCGTCGGAACTTATGAGGGAAATTTTCGACTGGTGTCAGAAAAACGGGATCATCAGGATCTTTCTCGAAGTGCGGGAGTCAAATCTTCCGGCAAGGGAGTGCTACAAAAAATTCGGTTTTTCGGAAGACGGACAGAGAAAAAATTACTATCGGGATCCGGTCGAGGATGCCGTTCTGATGTCCGGAAAAATCTCATACTGAACATTTCCGATAAGAGCGCTTTTATTGAAAAAAAGAAAAAAACAATAAAACTTGCTATGCGGAAAATTAGAATAAAATCAGCTGGTTGCGGCAAAAAATCGTCAAATCTTTGACAACAGGAAAGTGCTCCATACAATTCCGGCGGTTTTTTGGTAATGGTAATATTAGGAGTAGTTTAAAAATGCCGACCATTAATCAGTTAATAAGGAAAGGTCGTAAGGACCAGCAGAACAAAAGCAAGTGCCCGGCACTTGTATCATGTCCCCAGAGAAAGGGTGTTTGTGTACGTGTTTACACCACAACCCCGAAAAAGCCCAATTCAGCTCTCAGAAAGGTTGCCAGAGTCCGTCTGACAAGCGGTTTTGAGGTCACCTGCTACATCCCCGGCGAAGGTCACAACCTTCAGGAACACAGCGTTGTTCTCGTCCGCGGCGGCAGGGTCAAAGACCTCCCCGGCGTTCGTTACCACATCGTCAGAGGCACGAACGATACGTCAGGTGTAAACAACAGAAAGCAGAGCCGTTCCAAATACGGCGCTAAGAGACCGAAGTAAAAAGGAGTTGAATTATGCCAAGAAGAAAATGCGTTTCAAAAAGAGAAGTTCCGGCAGATCCGAAATACGGAGATGTCCTTCTTCAGAAATTCATCAACAAGATCATGCTTCGCGGTAAGAAAAGTGTAGCAGAAACAATAGTTTACACGGCTATCGAAACTGCTGCTCAGAGCAAAAAAGAGAACCCTGTCGACATTTTCAAGGCAGCTCTCGACAACATCAGACCGCAGGTCATGGTTAAATCAACGAGGATCGGCGGCGCGACCTATCAGGTCCCGACAGAGATCTCTCTTGAAAACAGCCAGGCGATCGGCATGAAGTGGATGATCATGTTCTCCCGCAAAAGAAGCGAGAAAGGCATGGCAGCCAAACTTGCAGGCGAGATCGACGACGCTTTCAACAAAAGGGGAAACTCTTTCAAAAGAAAAGAAGATACCCACAAAATGGCGGAAGCAAACAAGGCGTTCGCTCATTTCAAGTGGTAATCTGACCGGAGGTTTTTCAGTTCATGTCGGCTAATGAAAAGAACATAGCTCTCGAAGATATCCGCAATATCGGTATCATGGCGCACATCGATGCCGGTAAGACGACTACTACCGAGAGGATTCTTTTCTACACGGGCGTTTCGCGCAAAATGGGCGAAGTCCACGAAGGAACAGCGGTCATGGACTGGATGGATCAGGAGCAGGAAAGAGGCATCACGATCACTTCCGCTGCAACGACATGCTATTGGCGCGAAAAAAGGATCAACATCATCGACACTCCCGGACATGTCGATTTCACTATCGAAGTCGAACGTTCGCTGAGAGTCCTTGACGGCGCTGTCGCTGTTTTCTGTGCGGTAAGCGGTGTCGAGCCTCAATCCGAGACCGTTTGGAGACAGGCAGACAAGTACAAAGTTCCGAGACTCGCGTTCGTAAACAAGATGGACCGCATCGGTGCCGATTTCTTCCATGTCGTAAAGATGATGGAACAAAAACTCGGTGCCAACGCAGTTGCGATCCAGGTCCCGATCGGAAAGGAGGACTCTTTCTGCGGGATCATCGACATAATCAATATGACGACGCGTTATTACGACAGTGATGTTTTGGGGGCGGTTTTCAGAGAAGAGCAGTCGGTTCCCGAAGAATACCGCGAGACGGTCGAAAAGTGCCGCGAAAAACTTTTCGAAGCTCTTTCGGACTACGATGAGGAGATCATGGCTCTCTTCCTTGAAGGTGCTCCGATAGAACCCGCGAAAGTCCGTGCCGCTTTGCGCAAGGCTGTTATCAGCAATTCGATCTTCCCTGTCCTTTGCGGCAGTTCCTTCAAGAACAAAGGCGTCCAGCTTCTGCTCGACGCGGTCGTTGATTATCTGCCTTCACCGGTAGATGTTCCTCCGATCAAAGTCACCTCTGTCAAAGACGAGTCGGAAAAATTCGTCAAGCCGACGGATTCTTTCCCCGGCGCTTTGATTTTCAAAATAATGTCCGATCCTTATGTCGGCGAACTCAGCTTCGTCAGGGTCTACTGCGGCGAACTTGCTGTCGGCCAGCAGTATTACAACCCGCTTTCCGACAAAGTCGAGAGAGTCGGCAGACTGCTTAGGATGCACGCAAACAAGAGAGAAGATGTCGAAGTCATCACGGCCGGAAACATCGGTGCGATCGTTGGTCTGAAATATGCGACGACGGGATCGACGCTCTGCTCAAAGCACGATGCGTTCGTTTTCGAGAAGATCACTTTCCCGGAACCTGTCATCAGCATCGCGATCGAACCAAAGACGAAAGCCGATGAGGAAAGGCTGGCACTCTCTCTTGAAAAACTTGCGAAAGAGGATCCGAGTTTCAGAGTCAACACCGACGCTGAGACCGGACAGACGATCATTTCCGGAATGGGCGAGCTTCACCTCGAAGTTCTTGTCGAAAGACTCCGCAGAGAGTTCAAAGTCGATGCCCATGTCGGAAATCCGATGGTAAGCTACAGAGAAACTTTCTCGAAACCTGTCAGAATGGAACACAGGCTTGTAAAGCAGACGGGCGGCAAAGGGCAGTATGCACATGTTGTCATGGAGTTCGAGCCGCTTGAAGCAGGTTCCGGCATCGTTTTCGAAGATCTGACGAAGGGCGGGATCATTCCGAAGTTGTTTGTCGGCGCGATAGAAAAGGGCGTTCAGACGGCTTCTTTCGGCGGAAGATACGGTTTTCCGGTGGTTGATGTCCATGTGGCTTTGGTTGACGGCTCCTTTCATGAAGTCGATTCTTCTGAAATGGCATTCAAAGTCGCAGCACTCAACTGTTTTAGAGATGCTGAGGAAAAATCGAGTCCGAAGATCCTTGAGCCTGTCATGAAAGTCGAGATCAATGTCCCGGAACAGTATCTGGGCGATGTTATGGGCAACCTTCAGGCAAAAAGATCCGAGATCATCGGCTTTGAAGATGCGGCCGGCGGTATCAGAATCATCAATGTCGAAGTCCCGCTTGCAGAAATGTTCGGATATATGACGAGTCTCAGATCCCAGACGCAGGGACGCGGAACGTTTACGATGGAATTTTCCCACTACAGGGAGATTCCCGATAATATTAAGAAACAAAAATTCGGTATAACTTTCTAACTTAGGAGGAAAAAATGGCAAAAGCGAAATTTGAAAGAAGCAAACCGCATGTAAACATCGGTACGATAGGTCACGTAGACCACGGCAAAACGACGTTGACGGCAGCGATCACGAAGACCCTCGCAGCGGTAGGCGGCGCAGAGTTCGTAAGCTACGACAACATCGACAAGGCACCGGAAGAGAAGGCGAGAGGCATCACGATCGCAACGGCACACGTAGAATATCAGACTGAAAAACGTCACTATGCACACGTTGACTGCCCGGGCCACGCAGACTACGTAAAGAACATGATCACCGGTGCAGCACAGATGGACGGAGCGATCCTCGTAGTAAGCGCAGCAGACGGTCCTATGCCTCAGACAAGAGAGCACATCCTTCTCAGCCGTCAGGTCGGCGTTCCTTATATGGTAGTATTCCTTAACAAAGTAGATATGGTCGATGATCCTGAACTTATCGAGCTCGTTGAAATGGAGATCAGAGAGCTTCTGAGCAAATACGAGTTCCCTGGCGACGAGATTCCTATAATCAAAGGAAGCGCACTTAACGCACTCAACTCGGATGATCCGAACGGTCCTGACTGCCAGTGCATCCACGAGCTTATGAAAGCGATCGACGATTATATTCCGGATCCTCAGAGAGATATCGATAAACCGTTCCTTATGCCGATCGAAGACGTATTCAGCATCAGCGGCCGTGGAACAGTTGTAACCGGCAGGATCGAGCGCGGCGTGATCAAAGTCAGCGACAAGGTCCAGATCGTAGGAATCAAACCGACGCAGGAAACGACAGTTACCGGCGTTGAGATGTTCAGAAAGCTCCTTGACCAGGGCGAAGCAGGCGACAACGTAGGCTGCCTCCTCAGAGGAACGAAGAAAGACGAAGTCGAAAGAGGTCAGGTCCTTGCGAAACCGGGAAGCATCACTCCTCACACGAAGTTCATGGGCGAGTGCTACGTTCTCACGAAGGATGAAGGCGGACGTCACACCCCGTTCTTCACGGGTTACAGACCTCAGTTCTTCTTCAGAACGACAGACGTTACCGGAACGCTTGATCTTCCGGAAGGAACAAAGATGGTAATGCCGGGCGATAACGTAACGATCACTGTAAACCTTATAGTTCCGATCGCGATGGACGAAGGTCTCCGTTTCGCAATCAGAGAAGGCGGCAGAACGGTCGGCGCAGGCGTTGTTTCCAAGATAATTGAATAGTTT
>JAEEGL012726096.1_pt1 | contig 46032 bp, 23 predicted proteins | sample 9134231 | NCBI WGS metagenome assembly JAEEGL01 (sample SAMN16246548, study PRJNA631951) | gut metagenome | biome: gut microbiome; feature: rumen; material: fiber-attached | host: Bos | place: Iran: Karaj | collected 2018-10 | reverse complement strand
GGTCCGACGTTCTTCTGGGCGCCACCGTAGATGAGACCATATTTCTTCACGTCGACGGGACGGCTCATGATGTCGGAGCTCATGTCGGCGACCAGCATCACGTTGTTGATTTCGCTAGCGTCGAAGTCCTTGCGAATCTCGGTACCGTAGATGGTGTTGTTGGTGGTGATATGGAAGTAGTCAGCGTCGGCAGGAACGGTCCAACCCTTCGGGATGTAGCTGTAGGTCTTGTCCTCGCTGGAGGCCACGATTACGGTCTCGCCGAAGTTCTTGGCTTCCTTGGCGGCCTTCTTGGCCCACACGCCCGTCTGCAGATAGGCGGCTTTCTTGTTGAGAAGGTTGGCAGGGACATCCATGAAACCGGTGCTGGCACCGCCACCGAGGAAGAGTATTTCGTACTCGGCGGGGATATTCAGCAGCTCGCGCCAGAGCTGACGGGTTTCTTCCATGGTGCGCTCCCAACCGGGGGTACGGTGAGAGATTTCGAGCAGACCGATACCTGTGTTGTCAAAATCACGGATGGCGGCGATTGTTGACTCGATGGCCTCTTTGGGCAGGACGCAGGGACCTGCGTTGAAGTTATAAGCTGTTTTCATGTTGATTTTTGGATTTAAAGTATTTTTATTGAATTTGTTATCCGATTATATCCTTTTTCAATCAGTAGGCAAAGTTACGCCTTTTATTTATATTATAGAATAAATCTATTATATTTTATCAACAAACGGCAAGTTTTTTCACGCCGTCCTCGCTCGCCCTCCGGATCACCCCTCCCCGAATCCCCTCCATGCACCCTTGAAAAAAATTTTCTAACTCTAACCTAAGTCTAACCTAAGTCTAACTTAAGTCTAACTTTGGGCCGACCCCAAAAAGAAAGTTTTTTTCCTACTTTTTTCAGAAATTTTGCCGCCGATGTTATCCATATTTTTGCGATTTTTGTCGGCCATGCGATTTTTTTCAACATTGTGAAAAAATCTCCGACTCTAAAGGAGCACTTCTCCGGCAATTTTTGCTAAATGCAATGATTAAAAAGCAGATGTATTTTTACCCGTTTTCAACCTGCAACATTGTCAATTTTTTACATACTCAACACTAATATACAATACATTACAACATTATCAACAAAGCATTGGATTGACCGTCAAACGATTTAAAATTTAATGTTAAAAACGCAAGATTTGTGCATTTTTTTTCGACTTTTTGTTTTTTATTCCAAAAAAATATATACATTGCGCCGCCCAAAGGGGTATTTTTATGTAAAATGGTACTTCTCAATATCTTGTTTTAATCATCGAAATAATTGCCCCAAAAACGGGGCTTAGCTTTAGTAAAAAAAATTGAACTGACCAAATTTTTTTTTCAACCCGCATCCATATTATCTCTGTAACTTTGCACAACGAAACAACGCGAGGTATTTTCGCATAAAGGATTTAGAAATCAACTGAAAGAAATAAGTACAAGCAAAATGAGTAAGAATTACAAAACCGTCTGGGCAGAATGTTTGAAGATTATCCGCGACATTTTAGGCAACGAGCAGGAAAAAGCGTACAAGACATGGTTTGAACCCATCGTACCCATCGGATTGGACGACAACGTGTTGACCATACAGGTGCCGAGCCAGTTCTACTACGAATGGCTGGAAGAGCACTACGTCGACATACTACGTCGCACCGTGCGCTCCATCCTCGGACCGAAGGGCATGCTGAAATACAGCATCGTGATGGGACCCAAGATAGGCGGCACCGCAGTCACCACCAACTTGCCTTCCAGCGGCCGCCAAGCCATCCAGAACAAACCTATTGATTTCCCCATCGACATCAATAATAACAACCACATGCTGCCCAACCCATTCATCATCCCCGGCATCCAGAAAGTAAAAATCCACTCGCAGCTCAACGAGTCAGAGACTCTGGATAATTTTGTAGAAGGCGACTGCAACCGCTTGGCACGTTCTGCCGGTTTCGCCGTTGCCGACCGTCCCGGCAGCACCGCCTTCAACCCGCTGCTGCTACACGGCGGAGTAGGCCTGGGCAAGACACACCTGGCCAACGCCATAGGCATCAAGACCAAAGAGAACCACCCCGACAAAACCGTGCTGTACGTCACATCGGAGCAGTTCCTACAACAATACGCAGAAGCAGGCAAGAACAAGACCATCAACGATTTTGTCCATTTCTATGAGATGGTGGACATCTTGATTGTGGACGACATCCAGTTCTGGGCCAACAAAGCCCCGGGAACGCAGGAAGCATTCTTCCATATCTTCAACCACCTGCACCAGAAGAACAAACAAATCATCATCACCTCCGACAAGGCACCCGCCGACCTCCAAGGTCTGGAGCCCCGCCTGCTCTCCCGCTTGAAATGGGGACTCTCGGCCGACCTACTGGTGCCCGATGTCGAGACCCGCATGGCCATCCTGAAACAGAAACTGGCCAACGACGGTATCGAAATGCCCCACGAAGTTATAGAATACATCGCATACAATATTAATACCAACGTTCGCGAACTGGAAGGCGCCCTAGTATCCCTCATCGCCCAGTCGTCACTCAACAAAAAGCAAATCACACTTGACTTGGCCAAGCAGATGATTGACAAATTCGTGAAGAGTACCACACGCGAAATCACCATCGATGTCATCCAGAAAGTGGTATGCGACTACTTCAGCTTGCCAATCGACAGCATTCAGTCGCACACCCGCAAACGCGAAATCGTCCAGGCACGCCAGTTGGCCATGTACTTCGCCAAGAAGATGACCAAGTCCTCGCTCGCCATCATCGGCCTGCAATGTGGAGGCAAAGACCACGCCACCGTTCTCCACGCCTGCAAGACCATCGCCAACCTGGCCGAGAGCGACAAGCAGGTGCGCCATTGGGTGGAAGAAATCGAGAAGAGATTCAACGACTAACCAATGAAAACCGCCTTCAAACCTGGGACCATGATATACCCGCTACCTGCCGTCATGGTAAGTTGCGGGGATTCACCAGAAAACTACAATATCATCACCATAGCATGGACGGGCACTATCTGTAGTGACCCGCCCTTGTGCTATATTTCGGTACGCAAAGAACGCCACTCTCACGACATTATCAAGCGAACGGGAGAATTTGTCATTAACCTCACCACCGAGTCGCTGGCCAAAGCTACCGACTGGTGTGGCGTCAAAAGCGGAAAAGAATACAACAAATTCCGTGAGATGCACCTTACCCCCGAACCCGCACAAATTGTCAAAGCGCCGCTCATCGCCGAGTCGCCGCTCAACATAGAGTGCCAGGTGTTCGAAGTCAAAGAACTGGGAAGCCACGATATGTTCATGGCACGTGTGGTGGCCGTCGATGCTGAATCATCACTCATCGACAAAGGAACAGGAGCATTCCAGTTCAACCACGCCCATCCCCTCGCCTACTCCCACGGCAAATATTTCAGCTTGGGAGAAAAATTGGGCGGATTCGGATTCAGCGTCAAGAAAAAGAAATAAAAAAACATAACAAGATGAAAATCGTCGTTGTAGAGCCATTAGGCATCAGCCAGCAAGACTTCGAGAAACTGAAAAGCGAATTTACGCAGAAAGGTCACTCCTTTGAATACTACTTGGATCGCAAGGAAGACGAGAATACGCTGGCCGACCGCATGCGTGACGCCGACGTTGCTGTCATTTCAAACATACGACTCAGCGCCAACGTGCTGTCACAATGCCAACACCTCCAGATGCTGTCGGTCGCCTTTACAGGATTGGATCACATAGACCTTGAATACACCAGCCGTCACGACATCGTGGTAAAGAATGCCGCCGGCTATTCCACTACTGCCGTCAGCGAACTTGCCATAGGATTGATGCTGGACCTGATGCGCCAAATCACCCGTCTCGACGGCACTATTCGCCAGGGAGAAGGACGAAGAATGTTTCTCGGCCACGAATTGAAGGGCAAAACCATCGGAGTGGTAGGCACAGGCGCCATAGGTACCGCCACCATACGGCTTTTGAAAGCGTTCGGTTGCAAAGTACTGGCCTGGAACCGTAGCGAGCATGACGATGCCAAAGCACTTGGGGCCACCTACTGCACATTAGAAGATCTTCTGCAGCAAAGCGACATTGTGACGCTTCATGTGCCACTTACCGCCGAGACCAAACATCTAATCGGTGCAAAAGAGTTGGCACTCATGAAACCGACTGCGCTACTCATCAATACAGCGCGCGGCAATGTAGTCGACATCAACGCTGTAGCTCAGGCTTTGAACGACGGACGCATAGCAGGTGCCGGATTCGACGTATATGAGAACGAGCCGCCACTCGCTGCCAACCACCCGCTATTGCACGCATCCAACGCAATATGCGTACCACACATCGGTTTTGCCACTCGCGAAGCATTTGACATCCGTGCTGATATCGTGATGAATAACGTACGCCAATTCGTCAATTAGTTAATAATTTTTACGCCCAAGTTACAAGTTTTACAAAAATAAACATACAAAAAGAGCAACAAAAAGGGAATCCTATACGTTATTATGTTTGGATTCTACAACAATAAAACGCAATGAAATTAAAGACTATCGTACTGTCAATGCTGCTCACCCTTATCGGGGGAAGTATATCTGCATTGCCCATTGACGCTGAGACGGCCTGCAAATCAGCCAAGAGCTATCTCTCACTAAACAACGAAGAGTGTGGCACGCTAACACTCAAACAAACTTTGCAATCCACATCCGGCATTACCAGCATTTATGTATTCAACATCGATAACCGGGGATTTATACTCGTTACCGCCGACGATGAACTTGATCCCATTCTGGGCTATTCATTCAGCGACTTTGATGCAGCCATGACCAATCCGGCGTTCCGCGAGTGGATGTTCTGCTATCAAGAAGACATCGCCGCCGTTATTACAGAGCGTGCCGAGACGGGCAAATCCACAGCCGAAATACTCAATCCCGAGCAAGTGCGCAACGCCGTGGCCGAATGGACCGCCATAAAAAATGGCGATGAAAGTTTCTATAATACCAAATCTGCCAAGAATGTGGAGAAACTGGTCACCACTAACTGGGATCAAGGTGCCGGCTACAACAACTATTGCCCCACGAACTCCAATGGCCAACACGTTGTGGTGGGTTGTGTTGCCACAGCCATGGCTCAAGTGATACATTATCACAAATATCCCCGTACAGGATTTGGCAAACACTCCTACAACGCCCCCTCCTATGGCCGACAGACAGCCGTGTTCGATACTGCAGTATACAACCACACCATCATGCCACAGCGCGTCACATCAAGCTCCGCTGCCTCCCAGCAGCATGCAGTATCGCTGCTATGCTACCACTGCGGCGTTGCCGTTGAGATGACTTACCAGTATGCTGGCCACACCGAAGGTAGCGGCGCCTACGTGCAGGATGTGCCTGAAGCCCTGATGCATTTCGGTTATTTCGACAGCTATATGCTATACAAGAGTACCTTCGCCGAATCCGTATGGTGCGACACCCTACGCCACGAACTGGATTGCGGGCGCCCCATGGTATATCAAGGCCACAGTTCCTCCGGCGGGCACGCCTTTGTGTGCGACGGATACAGAACTGGCAATAAGTTCCACTTCAACTGGGGATGGAGTGGTTCTGGCGACGGTTACTTCACATTGACCACCATGAAGGGATTCACCAATACGCAAGGAGCAGTGTTCAACATTACGCCGTCCAAGTTGGCCGCCAACACTTCCACCTATTATATATCCAGCAACGGTACTGGCAACGGCACCTCGTGGGATAGCCCCAACTGCAACTTGGCAGCTGCCATCCAGGCCCGCGGCATATACGGTAGCGGCCAGGTGTGGATAAAAGAGGGTACCTACTACGGCGATACCATCGGAAGCACAGCTTTCGTTGTAAGCTCTGGAGTTAAAGTATACGGTGGTTTTGAAGGCAACGAAACCTCGCTTTCGCAACGTAACCCCGACTTGCATCCCACCATCCTCGACGGCCAGAAAAAACGCGCCATAGCCACCTGTGGAGGGCTTCGCGCCGCCACAGGTTGGCACAACCTCATCTTTGAAAATGGCAAATCCAGCGATGTCGCTGCCATCAAAGTAATGGGCAACATGACGCTGCAAAGCTGCATTTTTCGCAACAACATCGCCACCAACAACGGCACTATCGTCACCATGACGGGCGGCAACATGAAGAAATGCACTCTTGAGAAAAACAAAGCCGCCACCGGCGCCACGCTCCGTATAACAGGTGGCCTCATGCAGACAAGCCATATAGTCAACAACCTTTGCGACAAGGCCGTGCGCAGTTCTGGTGGAAGCGTCAGCAGCTGTCTGATTGCCCACAACAGCAACAACGCCACCGACGCCACTGCGGGTGGACAATATGTGAACTGCACCATGGTTGCCAACGGCGGCAACGGCGGTTCCTATGGCTCCGGCGCACAGCTAATCAACTGTATCATTTGGAATAACACCAGTGCTCCCGAATTCAATGGTGCCCGCGTCACATTCAGCGCTGTCGAGGGTACCGCACCGAGCGGCAACGGTAACATCGCGCTCAATAGCGAGAACGCAGCTGCCGATGGTCCCAACTTTGTGCGTTGCGGACGCACCCGCGGCACCTACTCATCCAACAACGACGACTGGCACATCACTTCGGTGTCGCCCTGCGTGAATGCTGGCGACACCAACAGCGGCGTGACCAACGGCAACGACCTTGACGGCGGCATTCGCATCCATCAGAACCGCGTGGACATGGGCTGCTACGAGTACGGACACGCAGACATCAACCCTACGACTGCATCCCTCGAGCTGTCGCTCTACCCCAACCCTACCACGGGCTACCTCACCGTGACGATGGGCGACAACGCCGGACAGAACGTTGCCTTGTACGACATGCGTGGTCGCAAGGTGCTGGACGCGGGCCGTTGTGAAAGCACCACGACACTCAATCTGTCGGCTCTTCCGCAGGGATGCTACATCCTCCGTTGCGGAGGCAACGTGGCCAAGGTAGTTAAGAAATAACGAACCTCCGGCAGTCGGCTGCAATTCATTAAAGCAAACAAGCGGGGCCGAAGACGCGCAGCGCCTTCGGCCCCGCTCTCTCTATCCTGCTGATTATAATACCAAAGGAATAGCCATCAAATCTCTCACCTTGTGCACATTCCATGCGACGCGAAGGTCTCGCGAGCAAGGAGTCGAAATTTCTCCTGGGGACTTTCAAAAGTCTCCTCGAGACTTTTGGATTTCTCCTCGAGACTTTTCAAAGTCTCCTCGGGATTTTCGAAAGTCTCCTCGGGATTTTCGAAAGTCTCCTCGGGATTTTTTCAAGGATTCAGCAGAAGCAACAACCCTTACTCTAAAAAAGCGAGGAGGCGTCTCGAATGAGACGCCTCCCGCTGTTGGTTGACAGTGATTTGCAATTATTTCACCGGATGGTCGGCGTGGAAAATTTCCAACCGATCCTTCAGGTCGCCAAACTGGTCGCGTTGCACAAGAGCCACGCAGGCGCGGATGCCTTCGCGGGTGCTGTTGCATATATCCAGTGTAATGGCGCTGATGCCGTAGCGAATCAACTCGTTGAGCAGGTCGATGCCCGCCATTCCGGGGTAGCAGAACGTGAAGTAGAATCCGTCGCCGATGTCCTCGCCCATGTCCTTGTCGTAGACGATATAGAAACCGTTGTCGGTAAAGAGTTTCTTCATGATGTGGGCTTTCTCGCCGTACTCCTTGATGTCCTTCACGAAGTTGTAGGAACCCTCGTTGGCTCCCTTGAGCATGGCCGCCATAGCATACTGAACCGAATGTGCGGTGCCGGAGCTGAGGCAGTAGAGCGTGCCAAAGATAAGGGCGCGGCCCAGCTGCGTCTGGCTGTAGAAGCGTGCCAAATCAGGGCATTCCAGATTGTACAGCGTTGGGCTGCAAACCATGATGGCAATACGCTCGCCGGCATAGCTAAACGACTTGGAGCCGGAAATCATCAGGACGTACTTGTCCGTATATTTTGCCACCGTGGGTTGATAAGGTGCCTGACCGGGGACAGAGTAGTCCTTGCGGAAATCCATCAGGAAATAGGCGTCGTCCTCAATCACGACAACCCCGTATTTGTTAGCCATCTCGCCGATGATGCGGAGTTCGTGGTCGGTAAAGCAGAACCAAGCAGGATTGTTGGGGCTGCTGTAAATCAGGCAAGCCACGTCGCCGTCCTTCAGCTCCTCCTCCAATTTATCGCGGAGGGCGTCGCCACGGTAGTCGTACACATCGAACGACTTCATGGGGATGCCGAGCACGCGGCATTGCTGCTTCTGCACGGGAAAACCGGGGTCGATGAAGAGCACCTTGGTCTTCTTGGCATCGTAGCGCGTCAGCGTAAGGAACGAAGCGAAGCCGGCCTGCATGGAGCCAACGGTGGGCACACAGCAGTCGGGCGTGACATCGATGTCGAGAAAATTCTTGACAAAGCGAGCCGCCTCGGTCTTGAAGTCGGCCGTACCGTAGATTTCAGGATAGATAGAGGCCACGCCGCTTTTCAGGGCGTCGATTTGCGCCTGCACTCCCACCTGGGCGGCCGGCAAACCGGGGATGCCCATCTCCATCTTGACGAAGCGGGTACCCGTCTCTTTTTCCACATCCTGTATCAACTTGCGCATCTCGCGTATCGAGGCCTTGCCGGGATTTGCGATATGGTTCTCTTTCGCAACTTTTTCTATGATTTCTTGTTTGATTGGGAATTGACTCATGATAAAAACTTATAAAATGTTAGGTTTGTTGTTCTTGATTCTCAAACAGACACTATTTACAAAACTCTCTTCATTTATAATTACTGCACCTTCCAGTCTTTCAGCTTCGCGACGTTGATAGGGCTGATGTCCTTGATGATAAAGTAGACCTCGCGCTGTTCCTCGGCCGGAGCCGGGGTGAAGATGGAGATAATTTCCGACATTTTGACATCCACGAACTGCGTGACCGACAACAAGTTCCGTCGTGCCTTATTCACCTGCTGCAACTTGCGAAGCGACTCGATGATATTGCCACGCGCCTGCTTCTGGTCCTTTGTCATCATATCCAATCCCAGGCGGTGGTAATAGTAGTACGCCTCGCGCAGCGGCGCATAGGCCGAGTTGGTGTGGTTCTCCATAAACCAGTAGCGCGCCTTTTGGCCATGATTCGAGCTCCAGCCCTTGGCGCCCGACGGCTCGGCCGTCTGGCAGATGGTACGCGCCATTTCGTAGAACACCTCGCCGCCCATCATACCATACGAATCGAAATACATTCCCAGCATGATGTAGGCATAGTACGCCAGCGTTGACGAGAGGTTGTCCATATAACTGTTCGGGTCGAACTCGATCGGCTGGCTCTCGTTGTAGGAGAACATGAAATCGTTGCCGCCCATGTAATTCAGCAAGCCGGAGGTGTAATTGGAGTTGTACACCGGACGACGCAACTGCACGGTAAGCTGCCCCTTGAAATCGGTTGCCGACGTACGCTCGCTGAGAACCAATCCGATGGAAGCATCCAGCTTTTCCCCCTGGGCAAACTCCAGATTGGTCCACTTGCGGGAGTTGACAAACGTCTCGATGGCCTCTTTCATGGTCTCGAAAATCTTGGTGTCGCTGGTTTCATAGGACTGCGTGGTGCTTTGCAGCTTCTGGTAGTTTATCTGCACAACACAACGGAATTCCTGCGCCGACAAGGCGATGCAGAAAAACACAAACAGCACTATGGCAGACACTTTCTTCATCATGATGCCACCACGAATTATTTTGCAAAGATAGTAAATATTTACAAATATAAAAATGGAAGTTTTTCCAAAGGCACCCCTGGCCGTTTGACTTCACCCCCGCATCCGACACCCGACCGAGATTTCCACCAACCACTCAAGGATATTTTTTTCATGTCGATTTTGGGTTAGAGAAAAGTCAGACTTAGGTTAGACTTAGGTTAGAGTTAGAAACTTTCAAATTGACCACCGCCGACATCATGGGCGCCCATCCTGAAATTAGCACTACACAAAACTGAATATCACCATATAAAACATTATCACAAGCATCAAACGCCGATGCAAAGATACATTCCCCCTATTGCGGTTTACGAATGGTCGCAAAAAAAAATCTGAAGCACGATCGCACCTGATGAGAAACACCGTTTTTTTAATTTTTCCCTTCTCGAAAAAATCCCACATTCAGCACTACCAAACCGCACTCATGCAACAATTTAACAGCAATATACAAACACCGAACAACAACAAGACAAAACCGATCGTTTCTGCTGGAAACGGATTACAAATTGAAAAAACTTCCTGCCATTATTACATAATTCAAAAAATATACTTATCTTTGCTATTTGAAACCCATGGTTTAGAATCAAACATCTAATTAATAAATAATACTTTATGAAAAACAAGAAAGTACTTTTTGGCTTAATTGTTTCCGCCTTTGTGGGGCTGTCATGCATTTCCGTAGCCCAAACCAAGGCCAACTACAACAACCGCCTGATGGAAATCGGGCCCGACAACATCGCTGGCCGGGTACGTGCCCTCGTCGTCGACCAAGCTGACCCGACGCACAAGACTCTTTATGCTGGCGGCGTGGCCGGTGGCCTCTACAAAATGCAGACAGAGGAGTTTATGTGGAACTATATGCCTTGCTACAAGAATGGCAAGGAGGTAACGCTCCCCATCAGTTGCATGGTACAAGGCCCTGACAACAAGCTCTATATCGGTACAGGCGAAGGTTTGGCCGTTGGCGAGAACGCCAACAGCGCTTTCATTGTCCCCAAGGGCTCAGGTTTGTATTGCTTCAACCCTGCCGACACCTCGTTCACCGTGGTCGCCGGTACCGAAGGATGGAGCTACATCAATCAAGTGACCTACCTTTACCGTAACGGCAACCTGTTCTTCTATGCTGCCACCAACGACGGCCTCTACCGCTGGAGAGTGAACGGCAGCATGTCCCTGTCGGGTGCCCCCGAACTGGTATTCTCCGATGGTCCCGTGCAAGATATCGAAATTGTTAGTGGTGATAATATGGCATTTTTTACTTCGGGCTCGCACATCTATAAAATCAGCAACGTGACCAATCCTGCACAAACAGGCACCAAATATACCGACATTTCCAGTTCATGCCCCGCTTTTGGAGGCGACGCTCTCCGTATCGAGCTCACGTCAGCCAAAAGCGACCGCACCTACCTCTACGCTATGGTAGCCAACGCCCAGGGCATGCTCGACGCCGTCTACCTGACCCATAACCAGCAGACCTGGAACCGCCTGACTACTGCCACCATCACTCCTTTCGATGCCAACAACACCGGCTGGCACAACAACACCGTCACCGTGAACCCGCAAAACCACAAGAACATCTTTATCGGCGGCGCCACCATCTGGAGTGGCGAAGGTTTTGTGGAAAACTCCTACTACCAGTGGAACAAGGTCTCCTATACCGAAACCGAACTTAATGCCGGCAACTATATGGAAGCCGTCTACCCAAACCCCATGTTTGTCCACTCAGGAATCCACGCTATTGTGCCCACCTTTGAAACTGACCCGGTCACGGGCGACACCATGTGGGTATACTACATAGCCACCGACGGCGGCGTTTACCGCACAATCGACTTCACCTCTTTCGCATCCTACAACAAAGGGTTGAACACCGTGCAGTTCAACGGTATCGCTGTGGCTCCCGACGGCTCTGTCGTTGGTGGTGCCACCGACAACGCCTGCCCATTCATCCAAGCACGCCTAGAGCACCATGCCGGCGACGTGAACCACACCTGGTATGACAACGGATCGACACAAAACCACATCGCCAACGTGCTTTGGTTTGGCGATGGCGGCCAGGTGGAGGCCTCCATGTTCCAGCAGGTTCTGCCCCAGTCCCGCAGAGGACTCTTCTTCTCAAGCACTGGTGGCGACTTCGCTATTTCTGGTAGTTTTGGAACTCAGAGCATAGCCAACTTTGGTCGCGCATACGCTGACTACGCCGACTACAACAATACCCAAACTTGGACCATAGGAGCCGCATACCTTGAAAAATCCATTGCCTCCACCAACCTGCATCCGCAAATGTCCCTGTGGGAGACCCTCAACAACGAAGGATTCGACTCCATCACATTCAACATTGACACCTTAGGCGTATTCTACCGCAACAATACCGAAATCAGTTTTGCCGACACCAGCGCCCTGCTGCGCATATCCCCCGACCCCAGCAATCCCAAATACCGCTGGGCCGCCAATGTGCAAATCCAAGCTGGAGACAAAATCATCGTGGGTAGCAAGCCGCATTTCAACTATCCCTTCACCCATGTGTTCAACAGCTCGTTCAAGATTATCGACACCAACTACGTAAACGACAGCATCGTGGTTCGCGTCAACGGCAACGACACCATTTGGAGAGACACCACCTACCGCATCCCCTACACCAACCTGCAGCAGAAAGTCCACGACCCCATCGCCAGCCGCATGTTCGTCTCCGGAAAAAACACCAACGGACAAGGCGTGGTGCGTATGACCAAATCGTCCACCGACTACAGCAAAGTGTGGACGGCTGAGGACGCTGGTACCTCCATCACTATGCACTGGTACGACATCTTTGCAGCTCCTGGAGGATCGGGCCACGCTTTCCAATCCACCGGCTATACCGCCGTCTCCAACAATGGCGACGCCGTATTTATCAATGTGATTGACACTTTGGGTAAACACTTTGTCATCCGCATCTCCAACATGAACGCCGCTACCGGCCAGACCTACGTCAAACTGAACGCCCAGCTGAACTATCAGGGCACTTATCCCGATATGCCCCGTATCACCCACATGGACACCATTATGCTGAGCGGAGACAACTACAACTTCGACCGTCCTATTACCTCTATGTATGTTGACCGTCGTGCCAACAAGGACATGCTCCTCATCACCTTCGGCGGCGACACCACCACTCCTAACGTTTATGTGGTCAACAACGCCAACAATCCTGCCACCCGCACCATAACTGGCCAGGTGGTCAACAACGGACGTCCCGTATATTCGGGCATCATCGAGTACACTACCGGTACTATATATGTAGGAACGGGCGACGGTGTGTTCACCACCAGCGAGAGCTCCTTCAGCGGCACACCCACCTGGGTGGCTTACGGCGCATTCAACGGCGTACCTGTCACCTCCATCCGTCAGCAGGTCAACACGCTCAAACGTGAACGCTATACCTCCCACACCGGTATCAACGAGGAGGTCTACCTCTTCGCCAAGACCAAATATCCCTACGCCATGTACTTCGGCACCTACGGCCGTGGCGTGTTCATGGATATGCAGTATGTGACCGATACCGTCAACGAGATTGTGGATTCCGCCGACTTCGTGGGTATCACCACGGTGGACAACGGCACCAACAGCATCAGCGTCTATCCCAACCCCGCCAGCAACTACACCACCATCCAGATGGATGTGGAGACTCCGGCCAACACCGTGCTGAAAGTCTACGACCTCAGCGGACGCCTGGTGTATAGCGAGAACCTCGGAGTGGTCAACGAAGGACGCTCCCTCTACCGCCTCAACTGCCAGAACCTGCGCAACGGTATGTATCTTATCAACATGAACTTCGGAAGGCATTCAGCCACATCCAAACTGATAGTCCGATAACATTAGTTAGACAACAAGAGAGGTGCGGACATCCTGTTCGGCACCTCTTTTTTTTGATTAATTCCGACGGCAACACCGGCCGAAACAAAGCAAAAAAGACAACAGATGAATAAAAACCTGGTTCAAGAACTCAAATGGCGCGGCATGATACACGACATGATGCCGGGCACAGAGGAACAACTCAACAAAGAAGTCACCACGGCCTATGTGGGCATCGACCCCACTGCCGACTCCCTGCATATCGGGCATCTCGTCTCCATCATGCTGCTCAAGCACTTGCAGTTGGCCGGGCACAAGCCGCTGGCCCTGGTGGGCGGCGCCACCGGCATGATTGGCGACCCCTCATTCAAGGCCGCCGAACGCAAGCTGCTCTCCGTCGAGGACGTTCAGCACAACGTGGCGTGCATCCGCAAGCAGTTGGAGAAATTCCTCGATTTCGACAATCCCACCAACGGAGCCGAGATTGTCAACAACTACGACTGGATGAAGGACTACCTCTTCCTCGATTTCATCCGCGACGTGGGCAAGCACATTACCGTCAACTACATGATGACCAAGGATTCGGTCAAGAAACGCATGGAGACCGGCATCTCCTTCACCGAGTTCAGCTACCAGCTGCTGCAAGGGTTCGACTTCCTGACCCTCTACCGCACCAAGGGCTGCCGCCTGCAGATGGGCGGCTCCGACCAGTGGGGCAACATCACCACCGGCACCGAGCTCATCCGCCGCATGGAAGGCGGAGAGGCCTTCGCCCTCACATGCCCCCTCATCACCAAGGCCGACGGCACCAAATTCGGCAAGACCGAAGGCGGCAACGTGTGGCTCGACCCCGAGAAGACAAGCCCCTACAAGTTCTACCAATTCTGGCTCAACTGCTCCGACGTGGACACGGCCAAATACATCCGCATCTTCACCTTGCTGGGCAAAGAGGAAATCGAAGAGCTTGAACGCCAGCACGCCGAAGCGCCCGAGCGCCGCATCCTGCAGAAAGCCCTGGCCAAGGACATCACCTGCCGCGTGCACAGCGAGAAAGACTACGAAGCCGCCATCGCCGCCAGCGAACTGCTGTTCGGCAAAGGCACCACCGAGCAACTCAACTCGCTCGACAAAGCCACCCTGCTGAACGTGTTCGAAGGCGTGCCGCAGTACACCGTCAGCAGCTCCCGCCTCGAGGAAGGCATCAGCATCCTGGACCTCGCCGCCACCGAGACCAACATGTTCGCATCCAAAGGCGAGATACGCCGCGCCCTGAAAGAGAACTCCATCTCGCTCAACAAATCCAAAATCGGCGAAGACTATATCGTGACCACCAAGGACGTGCTCTCCTGCCACAGCATCCTGCTGCAACGCGGCAAAAAGAACTACTACCTGGTCAACGTGGAATAGACCTTGGGACGAACCCATAACGGACGACAGGCAACGGGTTGCGTTGCCTGTTTTTTTTGCCACTCCGGGAGGCGCACCGACCGAGCCGAGAAGTGCCGCGTGTGTAGTTGAGAACTACATATCGTGTAGTTGAGAACTACAGACTGTGTAGTTGAGAACTACAGACCGTGTAGTTGAGAACTACAGACTGTGTAGTTGAGAACTACAGACTGTGTAGTTGAGAACTACAGACTGTGTAGTTGAGAACTACAGACCATGTAGCTGAGAACTACATATCGTGTAGTTGAAAACTAGGGGAACACACAGAATGACATTCCAGATGCCGCCACTTGGTCACACGCATTGTAGGAGCGATTTATACGTATAGATTTCTCCATTTATACGTATAGATTAATTGATTTATACGTATAGATTGATCCGTTTATACGTATCGTTCATTTCAGCGACGCGCGTCGTTCATTCCAGTGACGCGCGTCGTTCATTCCAGTGACGCGCGTCGTTTATTTCAATGACGCGCGTCGTTTATTTCAGTGACGCGCGTCGTTTATTTCAGTGACGCGCGTCGTTCATTTCAGTGACGCGCGGTGTTTATCTCAATGACGCGCGTCGTTTATTTCAATGACGCGCGTCGTTCATTTCAGTGACGCGCGTCGTTTATATTAATAATGCGCATTACGGAGCCCCATAATGCGCATTCCTATGTATAAATGATATTATCATCTATAGAGCCAATATACCTCCTATTGCCCTGCAGACTTATTTGGAACAAGACGCATTCTTACAATCTTTCGCATCTTATCCCTATTATACAATTTGCTTTCGTTTGGAACAGTCTCATGCTTTCTCTCATAATCATAATTCTGCCAGACAACATGTGGAATAATATTCAAATCCAATCTATTCTGCATAGGACGCTCTTGATAATTAGAGCAGAGAAATGTATGATTAGTTTTGTCATAATCTGAATCAGATAACTCCTGAATATCTATTATCCATATTTCTGCACCCACTTGATATGGATACCAACAATATCTTCCTCGGAACTCGTAGAATCTACAGCGCCTACAATGCCTAATTTTTATACCACACTTGTCTGCCTCTCTAATTCCAACCCCGAATATTGAGTAGCACAATCTTTTTGCAACATCCTCATCAATATACATCTCCATCATGGAATCCTGCCTATGTTCATCCAAACATTGGCATGATACGGTTTTCTCATCCTCTTTCCCATGATTGATACCATTCTCGTCCTGATAGACATAGAAACGTTTGATGTTCTGCTCTATCTGCCTCTTGTGGACAAACCCATATAAAACAACGCTACTGAGGCCTGCGTCCGAGATTGATACTGGACCTTCATTAAGTTCCTGTGGCAAACAAAGGTTATCGTCGGTCACCTTGAGTTCAACAATGCGGATGCCTGCGTTCTGCTTTTCTTCTTCACAAGGATGCTTGTAGCATATTTCTATGAATGCCGGAATAGTATCGGGGTCTTTACTGTTGGTTAGCAGTATATCTGCCCTGTATCCTCTATATGTACCTTCAATCTCACACGTGTCGTATTCTTTTTTCAAGTCGATGGTTTCTTTAACGCGTACAGAGCTACATTTCTGTGTCTTGGTATCTCTCAATTTGCAAGTTGACACCTTATCACAAGAACACTCAACCATATACGATACATATAGATGCGGCCTTCTATTCCATTCCTCTTTTATGAATTGCTTCCACACTTTGTGGATGTAGTTCTCATAACTACACGCATCTGTCTTATGCCGAAAATGATGCTTGTTCTTATGACCAAGGGCAGGTGTTAATTCACAACCACATGACACACACCTATAACCATCATGTCTATTTAATTCGTTTACTTCCGAGACATGAACAAGCCGACCATTCTTGTCTAACGCGTATCTATAGAAGCTATCAGAGGATATCATTGAGCGGACATTTTAGAACATATACCCTATCTTGACGTATATGTTCGAGTTCTTGTAGTTGTCCTGGTCTTTGAACGGCATGGCCCAGTCGACGGAGACCACAAAGTTGTCGTTCATGGCTATCTTCAGTCCACAACCGCCTGAGAAATGCGGCGCATAGATACTCTGCAAGGGGTCGACGCTTTGGCGGAAACGGCTGTTGTCGTCGGTGGCAAAGCTCAACTCCTTGATTCCCTCCATGGGCTGCAGCACCATACCTCCGTCAACAAAGGGATTGATGCCTATGTAGAAATTCTCCTTCTTGATTTTGAAGCGCACGAGCTGGATGCGCAACTCTGCGTTGGCGTAGGCAAAGCCGTCGGCCAGTATACGGTTGCGCATGATGCCTCGCACCGAGTTGGCTCCGCCAGGCCCCTCATAGATAGCCCGCTGCATATAGAGCTGGTTCATGTAGTTGTTGGCATAGAAGGGACTCTCTCCCGCGAGGAGCAGCTGTGTTCCAGCACGGTAGGCGAAAGTGGCACGCTGGCCGAAGACGGGGATATAATGACGCCATGCGGCGTTGAACTTGATGTTGTTGTATTCCTTCTGGTCGCCGAAAGCGGCGTTGTAGGTCAAGAAAGCGTCGGCATGTATGCCGCTGTGGGGATTCTGCTGACGGTCGCGGGTGTCGTATGTCACACCGCCGTGAATGTAGGGATTGAGCCCGCCGTTCTTCTCGTTGGCCTTGACCAGGCCGTTTTCCACATAGAGCGAATAAAGCGAGGTGTCGGTAATGGTGGTGTCATCGTATATCTTGTCGAGATTGACGCCACCGACGCCATAGTTCAGGATGCCCAATCCGACATTCCAATACCAACAGCCGGTGATGTGACCTTGAAGGTCGGCACTGAAGCGGAAAATGTCGCGCTTCATCTTGTAGAACGCCGGCGAGAAATACGCGGCATCCTTCTCGTCAATCCATTCGGAATGGAACACGCTCTGGTAGCCGTTATAGCCATAGAAATCGCACAAGGCATCAGGCATATAGCTCAAATCCACACTAAGACGATGGTCGGGGATAAGATACTTGGAATCGTACGCCAAACGGAACAATGCATAGTTCTTGGTGGTGTTGGACGCTTCGACATAGAAGGAATGGATATACTCCGGATAGGTAGAGCCGTCGCCAAAGTAATAGATGTTGCTCAACGCACCGTACTGGAATCCCAGGTCGGCATCGAACGAGATGCTTGGCAACGCCCCGAAGGTCCAGCCGGTACGGATATTCTTCTGCTGTTCCTGTTGCGCCTCCTGAGCGGCAGCATTGAAACCATTAAGTGCCAACACACTTACGGCAAATAATAACAATCCTTTTTTCATATACTGTGTTTTATTATATATTATTCCTTTTATATTAAAGCAACCTCATCTTATGGGCGCCCATATTCCCCGTAGATGCGTGGCGTTCAATCTTTCCAATACTCAATTTGGCGTTCCACAATCTCGGTTATCATACCCTTGATAAAGACCTCCTTGCGCACCCAGTTGCCTTCATCATCATAGAAATAATAATCTTTCTCGTCGCCGAGCGACTCCTCTTTGAGCAACCCATCGGGGGTGAACAGCCGATGGCTGGCCTGCGACACCCGACCGTCCGCGCCATAGTGGGTCTCTGTACACTCAATCTCCACCCCTTCCTGGTTGTAGAGATGAATATGCTGATAATCGAGCACTTCGTCATTACATACAAAGCGGACTTTCTGCACCACATCGTTGCCGTCCAGCAAAATCTCCTGGATGGAGGCATCCAACGTCCCATGATACATGGCCTCGTCAACCACCAGTCCCGCATCGTTGCACTTGAACGTGGTACGGCCACAACTTTTGCTTCCGCTGTTGTACCAACGTTCCTCAATCTTGTGGCCGTTAGCGTCATAGGAGGTATTGCTGCCAGAGAAATCGCCCGATGCATCGTACTGGCAACGCTGGAGCTGATGACCAGCGGCATCATACAAAAAAGTATATCTCGACACCGTCTTGCCGTCGCCGTTCATAATTTGTTGTTCCACAATATTGCCAGCGACATCGTAGCTATAAGAGCATAAAATCGTCTCCACCGTCCCGTCCTGTCCAAAGAAGGTCTCTTCTATCTTATTACCCTTGGCGTCATAACGATAGGCATAGCGCAATTCAAACTTGCCGTTCACCTGCCGATGCTCCTCCAACAACAGACCTGAATCATTGTATTTGTACTTCACCACTTCGGCGGTCTCCCCTTTCCTGAACTTTTTCTCCACCTCGTTGCCAGCCGCATTGAACTTGCTGGTGCGCATCTGTGTCAACGACCCATCCGGGTCGAAGCACTGCTCTTCTATCTGGTTGTCCCACTTGTCATACTTGTAACGATAGCGGAAGAAACGCACATGTTCATAGTCATACTCACAGCGCTCTATGCAGTTGCCTCTCTTGTTATAGGTATATGTAATACGGTTGATATGTTTACGGCGACGGAAACGTTCCTCCAGCAGGTGGCCTTTTGAATCAAAGTGCTTCTCCGAAATGACCGAAACCCGCTTCTCACGCTTGCCTCGCACCACTTGTCGTCGGCTTTCAATAACAAGACGCACATTGCCATTAAATCGCTCCATGACGGTAATTGTCTAAAAGAAATATTTTTGCAAAGTTACAAAAAAGTTGCAAATTATTACAGATATAATAAATTATCTGATTTTTTTTGTTATTTTTGCAACTTGATTATTATACCGTCTTCTCAATGTTTGAAGACGGCAGAAATTGTATATAAATAACATAAATAGTCATTTATGAAAAAGATATTGGTGTCTCTAATAGCAGTCATAATCTGCAGCTTCGCCTCGAATGCTGCTGTTATTGACAGCGTGACGGCAAAACGAGTGGCAGTCAATTTTTGGCAGTCAAGCATTCGCCACACCCCATCTCTCAAGGCAGATGTATGGAAATCCGTACCCAGCGGCTATCCGAACATATACATCTTTGAACGTAACAGCGGAGAGGGGTTCGTCATCGTGGCAGGCGACAGTAGAGTACACCCCATCCTGGCCTACTCACCAGAAAATGGTTTTGCCAATCCCATCCCCCCTCATATCGACGCCTGGCTTTCACAATACAGCCGTGAAATCACTACTGTCGTAGATCTGGACTTGCCTGCGGGTAACCAGATTGAAGGCGAGTGGGCACGCCTTGTTGGTGAAGATGCCCCCGAGCCCCAATATCTACGTACCATTGGTCCCTTAGTGCCTACAAGATGGAACCAATCGCCCCGCTACAACAATCTCTGTCCCTATGACTCTACTGCCCGTGAACGTTGTGTCACTGGATGCGTAGCCACAGCCATGGCGCAAGTCATGTACTATTGGCAATACCCCACTACCGGTACAGGTAACACCTCTTATATTCCCTCCGCACATCCTGAATATGGCACGTTAAGCATGGATTTCTCCCAAACCACATTTGAATGGGACAGCATGCCACTACAGCTGAGCAGCAGCTCATCGGCTGGACAAATCAACGCTGTGGCCACATTGATGTACAACTGCGGAATTGCTGTGCACATGGATTATGATATCAGTGCCAACGGTGGCAGCGGAGCTCCATTAACAGGCAACGGCAACACAGGGCAAGGCGCAATGAAAAACTATTTCGGTTATCGTACCTGCATCAGCATGCTAAACAGGGATAACTACGGCGATTCTGTATGGACAGACTTCCTACGTGCCGAAATTGATGAAGGAAGGCCAATGCTATATCGCGGTTCTGACTCTATCGCTGGCGGGCACGCCTTTATTTGCGACGGTTACGACAATCGGAACAGAGTGCATTTCAACTGGGGTTGGGGCGGAAGCAGCGACGGTTTCTTTGTCGTCAATAATCTGAATACAGGATCATATAACTTCAATCGTTCCAATATTGCTGTCATTAACATTATACCTAACGGAGGCCTCTACGTATCACCTCGACAACACGAGTTCACTGCCGATTCGGGATTATCCGTATTTACTCTTAAACCAACTCGGGACACCAACACATGGAACTGCTTTGACGTACCCGACTGGCTGACCATATCCACGGTGTCGGATCGTGGTAGAAACGCCTCCATCCGCGACACGATTCTGTGCCAGGCAAATCCTTCGTCCGAACCGCGTACCGCACATATCGGCATCGGCAACGCCAACGATACCGTATGGCTCTTCGTCACTCAACAAGGCACCGCGACTCACAATTTGACAGTACAGAGCAGCAATCCATCCTACGGCAGCGTTACCGGCGGTGGCCGCTACACAGCAGGCGCCACAGCTACTATCAGTGCCACTGCGAATACTGGAAGGCGTTTTATATCATGGGACGACGGCAACACCCAGAATCCACGCGACATCACCGTCTATCGTGATGTAACATACACTGCTGTTTTTGCCAACACTCCCACCACATACTGGAAAGATGTCGTCACCAGCCAACCTGCTGGTTATACTGTCAATGATTCCATCATTACCATTTCCTCAGCCGAAGGATTGGCATGGCTCATCAGTTGTGCCAATGGTATCAACGGCCAAACGGCCACAAATTTCGCAGGCAAGATCGTGAACCTGACCTGCAATGTTGATATCAACGCCAATAAATGGACTCCTATCAACAACTTTGCCGGCACATTATGCGGCAACGGTCATAGCATCAAAGGCATCCTCATCGACAATGCATCCTCCACAGGTGTGGGATTCATCAAAACACTTAGCGGCACTATACGCAACCTTGGGTTAGAAGGCGGCAGCATCACCGGGAAAAACCAGGTGGGAGCATTTGCCGGCACCCTATCCGGAGGAATGATAGACAGCTGCTATTCGACAGTGCCTGTTGAATCAACCGCCAATAGTTCTACAGACGGAATATGCGGCGGATTGGTGGGTATGGGTTCCGGCACCATACGCAACAGTTATGCTGCCGCCAACGTCAAATCCAGTTCCAACACTGTGGGTGGTCTGATGGGACAATGCAACGCCACCATCGAAAACTGCTACTATGTTGGCGAAGTTACCTCGTCGACAGGATTCTGTGGCGGCATTGCAGGTACAATAATCAACGGCACAGGACACATTACCAACTGTTATGCCGCAGGGCGTGTCGACGGTCTTTATGCCTCTGGCATTGTCTCCTATGTGGACAATTCCACTAGCACAGTCAGCCACTGCTACGCTCGCATGAACACTGGCTCGTTCCCGATATGCGCAGCGGCCTACGACACATCGTTGGTTGGCAACACCGTATTCTCGGGTATTGACACCGCATGGTACCTGCACACCTCAGTCCTGCCCGATGCCGACACAGCAACCACCAGCGTTCTCATTGACGCACTCAATCGCTGGGCTTCCACATCACCGAACACATACAAACGTTGGCGCCTTGACTCTCGCCACATCAACGATGGTCTGCCCATCTTCGGAATTCCTAACTGCATCACTGTACACGACACTGTTGCTGACACCGCTTGCGACAGTTTCACTTGGATTGACGGACACACCTACACCTCGTCGACTACAGCCGAGTATGTAGACATGAACCAAGCCGGATGCGACAGCATCGTGCATCTTATTCTCACCATCAAACACAGCAGCACCTCCTCTATGTCGGCTACCAGCTGCATCAGCTACGTGTGGCAGGAGAACAACAATACCACCTACCGCCAGAGCGGCACCTACACCCGCAACTATACCGCAGCCAACGGATGCCCCGGTACCGATACGCTGCATCTCACCATCACCTACACGTCGGCATCCTACGACACCGTGCAGGCCTGCGAAAGCTACACCTGGCTGAACGGAGTCACCTACCGTACCGATGTGGACAGCGTCACCTTCGAGGGTATGGACCGCAACGGGTGCTATCGAATGGACACGCTGCGCCTTACCATACTGCACGGTACGACGGGCATAGACAACCAAGCGGCCTGCGGCAGCTACACTTGGATTGACGGCAACACCTATACGACATCTACAGAAACGCCCACCTTCGTCGGCACCAACTCTGTGGGCTGCGACAGCGTCATCACGCTGCATCTGACCATACGACGCAATCCGCGACGCAATGAGGTTCGCGACGCTTGCGACTACTTTATCTGGAACAACGGCGTGCGCTATGACGAGCCGACCGATACCGCCACCCGCATCGTTGCAGCCCGTCACGGAGGATGCGACACCATCGTGACTCTACACTTGACGCTGCGCCACTCCTCGTATGTGGAAGAATACCGCAGTGGATGCGACAGCTACACGTGGCACAACAGGACGTTCACCGAATCGACCGACACGGCAACCTTCCGCCAAACCAATCTGGAGGGATGTCCTCACGTGATAACACTGCACCTCAACCTGCACCGCACCTCCTATACCACCGTCACGGCCGAGGCCTGCGAACGCTATGCCTGGAACGGCAACCTCTACACACGGAGCACCACAACCCCGACATACAGGACGACCAATATTTATGGATGCGACAGCATCGTCACCCTGCATCTGACGATACATCCCCGACAGGAAAGAACCGTCAACAAACGGGTATGCGACAGATACGAGTGGGTTAACGGACGAGTATTCGTATCCTCCGGCACAGCCACCGCGACGCTGCGTTCTGTCCACGGATGCGACAGTGTGGTAACGCTCAACCTTACCATCCTCCGCAGCACATCGAGCATCGACATGCGGTCCGGCTGCGATGCCTTCAAGTGGAGAGACGGACAAACCTACACCGAGTCGACCAACACCCCGACCATCCACCTCACCAATGCGGCGGGCTGCGACAGTGCCATCGTGCTGCACCTTACGCTGGGACACAGCGACACCACCCATCTGCAAGCCAGCGACTACTCATCCTACACCTGGCGTGGCACGACCTACACCCACAGCGGTGTCTATTCGGCACATTACACCAACCGAGACGGATGCGACAGCATCGTGCTGCTCCATCTGACACTGGTGGCTGGCATTGACGATGTGGACGCTGCCAACGTTGAGTTCTACCCCAACCCCGCACGGGATATGGTGACCATACGGACAAGTTCGGTGCTCAGCGAAGTGCACCTCTACGACCTCACAGGACGCGAAGTATACTCGTTGCGACCGCAAGCTGCAGAATGCGCAATGAACACCGCATCACTGCCCGTCGGCACATATATCCTCCGCGTAGTCACACCCGAAAGCACCAGCGTCGGCAAACTCACAAAGATACAGTAGCGTGCCCCGACAGCGGCACAAACCATCCTGAACCAATGGCGGAGAGCAAAACGTTCTCCGCCATTTTCATATCCGATAAAAGCACGTCAACCGCTTGTCACCTATTCTGAATTGCCCCTAAATGGCAGATTATCTGTATGGCTACCAATCCTACCATTCTCTTCTCTGCCAAAAGATATACTCTTTCCTATAAAAAGATATACTCTTTCCTATAAAAAGATATACTCTTTTCTACAAAAAGATATACTCTTTTCCATCAAAAGATATACTCTTTTCCATCAAAAGATATACTCTTTTCCATCAAAAGATATACTCTTTTCCATCAAAAGATATACTCTTTTCTACCAAAAGATATACTCTTTTCCGCCAAAAGATATACTCTTTTCTGGACAGGCATCACTTCTGCCCTTCACAAGGTAAGCAGATGCGTCATGATTGGCAATAAAGAAGGGGGCTTCATGGAAGCCCCCTTTTGAGGTTTGTCCGGACAATGTCCGAAGCTATGTTCAACGAAACACTGCCGTGCTTATTCGTTATCTTTCTTGATATTGGGCAGTTCAAGACCGTAGCCCTTCTTCTTGTCCTCAATCTTGAGCATGATGCTGAAGAGGAAAGCCAGAACACCAAACGAAGAGAAGATAACCATAGGAGCCACATATCCGCCTGTGGCATTCAGCACCTTGCCGATAATCAGAGGCACGAAGCAGAGACCCAGGTTCTGCACCCAGAAGATGAGGCAGTAGGCGCTGCCCAGAATCTTTTCGTCGATAATCTTCGGCACGCTGGGCCAAAGAGCGGCGGGAACAAGCGAGAAACTCACACCGAGGATAACAATCAACGTGACAGCCAATCCCTTGCTCGGCACCGCCGGCAACAGGAATGCAAAACTCAGGTGGCAGACAATCATGATAATGGCACCCACCATCAGCATGGAAGCGCCCTTGCCCTTATGGTCGAGGAAGATGCCGAGGAACGGCGTAAGGCACATAGCCAAAATGGGGAAGCAGCTGAACAGCTTGGCTCCCACAGCGTCAGTCACGCCAAGCGTCACCGAAAGATAGTTGGCTGCATAGCGCTGGAACGGGAAGATGGCACTGTAGTAGAGCACGCAGAGCAGAGCGACAATCCAGAACATCTTGCTCTTGAATATCTTGCTCAAGTCGCTGATATGGAATTCCTCGTCCTCCGATTTCTCCTCTGTAGCCATACCTGCCTCGACAAGCTGCTTGTCGAACTTCTTGTCCATCACGGTGAACACGATGTAGAAGATAAGTCCGCAGCAAAGCAGTGCACCGCAGAAGGCCACAGGAGCCACGATGGAGTTCATGCCATTGGAGGCGAATTTCTCACTGATGATGGGGGCAATCCACATGACGGCAAACACACCCAGACGGGCGATAGCCATCTCAAGACCCATGGCGAGAGCCATTTCTTTGCCTCTAAACCATTTGGCTATGGACTTGGACACGGTGGTGCCGGCCATCTCGCAGCCGCAACCGAAAATCATGAAGCCCAGACTGGCCATCTTGGCACTTGCAGGCATCGCAACCCACCAGCTGTTCATCCAGTCGGCGAAGCCCGTGCCCTGGAACCACTCGCTGATACCTATATACTTGATAGCAGCACCGCAGACCATCAGGGAGGCGGAGAGCACGCCCGTGAAGCGGATGCCCATCTTGTCGAGGATGATACCTGCAATGATGAGGAAACCGCACACGTTCAGGATGTACTCCGACGCAGCGTAAGTACCGAACACGCCGCTGTCCCAGCCGCGAGCATCCTCAACGAGGGTCTTCAATGGTGACATTACGTCGACAAACATGTAGCCGAAGAACATCATCAGCGCGATAAGAATCAACGCCGACCAACGTGCCACGGGGTTGTCGTTCATTAGTTTGTAAATCTTTTGTGTCATAGTTATGAAGTTTTAATTAATATATTCTGTGTTCCGAAAGAAAGTGCAAAGGTACGAAAATTTTGGAGATTGCCACAAATCCATAAATTAATGATGGATTCCGACAGCCGGTGACGCACCTTGCCGCCCTGTCCCTCGTGCTTGCCGCAGGGCACGTCAAATGAGTTCATACATGGCCCTTTGGATAAACCTGTTGAGCGGCAGGGAGGCGCGGAAACATTCCAGCGTATAGTCCAGCAGGTCGGGGCTGGTGGCCATGGATTCCTCCATGCTGTGCATCGCCGTATAGTGACGGTGTTTCAGCAAGTCGATGTCGGGCCAGTCCTTGGGGTATCCCTTGGGAGCGGTCTTCAGCGGTTGGGGGTCCCAGAAATCGGTGCCATACCAACGTCTGAAGGTCTTGTCGCAGATGATGCCCTTGAATTCCTCGACGCTGTAGAATATCTCCTGACGGATGGCGTTGAGTGCCGGCGACTCGGGCATGAAGATACCGCCGCCCATGAAGCAGCCGTCTTCCCCGTCGGGGGCAAACTGCACGTAGTAGCCCGGCACGCCGGTACGTTTCACGCCGCCCGTGGGGACGAAGAAACTGATGTGCGCCTTGTAGGGTCGCTTGTCGGGCGAGAAGCGCAAATCCCTGTATATACGGTAGAGGCACTGCGCGGGTTTGGGCACGCCCAAACTGGGGTCCTCCTTGACCAGCACGTCGATGACGGCCTGCGTGTAGACGAGGAAGTCCTTCTTGATTGCCTCCCAGCGGGGCTTGTTCTTCTGGAACCACTCACGGTTGTTGTTGGCATACAACTCGTGAAGAAACGGCATGGTGTCTTTGTTCAGAACAGGTTTCATAGTGTTGTCCGCTTTAGTCAGTTGTTTTCATTTGCTCCAAATCCACTTGTCGATGCGACTCTCGCGTTCGATGTAGTTCTCCACGCTGTCGGGCAGCGCGGGGAAGAAGTCGATACCCGTGAGACGTTCCACGCTGTCGATGCTCACTACGAAATGGCGGATGCTCTTCTTGCTACCCTGGTGCGGTGCCAGGAAGCAGATGGCCTCGCCGCGCCGGGGGTCGTAGGCCACCTTGTAATAGTATTCGGGCACAGCCACTTTGCTGTCGCCGATGGTAGGCAGACCGGGGCGCAGCACGGGGCCGGTCACCACAAACACGCTGTCGTAGGTCGTGGCCCAGAAGCGCACCTTCTCCTCCATCTTCTTCCAGATGCCGTCGTTGAACGAGCTGGTTTGCGGGCTCATGTTGCTCAGCAGGAACGACTCGCTCATGGCCTGGGCATCCCACTTCATGTCGCCCGCCGGGCAGAGGTGACCGCGGGAATAGCCCGAGCGACGGTAGTCCTCCAGCTGGGCCGAGGTGGTGGGCACCGCAGGGTCTTCACGGAAGTCGTTGCTGCGGGGCACTTCGCCCTCCACATAGCTGCGTGTCAGCAGGTAGGCCACCCAGCGCGCCTGCTCGTAGTCCTCGGCATACTCCAGCGTATAGGCCATGTGTTCCACCACCGCCGTGCTGTCGGCCGGCGTGGGCAGGAGGTCGGCCCAGTGGAGCGTCGCCAAGGATTGGCGGCCTTTGCCCGTTCCGCACTGGTTGCCCACGATGGAGAACACGATGGCCGCGGCGACCACCAAAGTGAAGATAGTGTTGAATGCTTTGCTGTTAGGTGTCTTCATAATCCTCAAAAGGGTTTAATCCCGAACGCAAAAGTACACAAAACAAGCCACATGCCACCGCCCCTGCGGCGTAAAGAAATCCACATTCTTTTAACAGCGGGCATTCCATCGGGGAAATCCCGACATATATATAATGTATATACGCCCCCTACATGGTCACGCTGAAAACATGACATTGTCGACCCAAGACCTCGACATTGTCGACCCGAGACCTCGACAACGTCGACCTGAGACCTCGATAACACACACTTCTTTTCCAATACTTTACAAGACAAGAAAGCAAAGAGGGCACCCCCATATGGGATGCCCTCTTTCAACCTATAGCCGCACGCGGCGGGTCAATAGCTTCTGGCGAAAATCACACGGCGGTGGGATGGCTTGCCGGTGAGGATGCACTTGCCCTCCTCGGCCGGGGCATCGTTGGGGATGCAGCGAATGGTGGCTTTGGTGAGCTCCTTGATTTTCTCCTCGGTCTCGGTGGTGCCGTCCCAGTGGCAGAGCAGGAATCCGCCCTTCTCAATCTCCGTGAGGAAGTCGTCCCAGGAATCCACCGTGCGGGTGTTGGCGGCACGGTAGTCCACGGCACGCTGGAACAGCCCGCGCTGAATTTCGTCCATCAGCTGCTCCACGTGGTCGGCAATACCCTCGAGCGACATGGTGAGTTTCTCGAGCGTGTCGCGGCGGCACACCTCGCAGGTGCCGTTCTCCAGGTCGCGGGGACCGATGGCCAGGCGGACGGGGACGCCCTTGAACTCGTACTCGTTGAATTTCCAACCGGGCTTGTATTCAGTGCGGTCGTCATACTTGACCGTGATACCCTTGGCTTTGAGAGCATCGACGATGGGCTGCACCCTCGCGCTGATGGCAGGCAGCTGGTCGTCGCTCTTATAGATAGGCACAATGACGCACTGGATGGGCGCCAGCTTGGGAGGCAGCACGAGCCCGTTGTCGTCGGAGTGCGTCATGATGAGAGCCCCCATCAGACGGGTGCTCACACCCCAGGAGGTGGCCCACACATAGTCGAGCTGGTTCTGTTTGTTGAGGAATTTCACATCGAACGCCTTGGCAAAGTTCTGCCCCAGGAAGTGGCTCGTGCCGGCCTGGAGGGCTTTGCCGTCCTGCATCATGGCCTCGATGCAGTATGTGTCAAGGGCACCTGCGAAGCGCTCATTGGGCGACTTGACACCTTTGATTACCGGTACGGCCATGATATTTTCGGCGAAATCGGCGTAGACGTCGAGCATCTTGCGGGCCTCGGCCTCGGCCTCCTCACGGGTGGCATGGGCAGTGTGGCCCTCCTGCCAGAGAAATTCGGCTGTGCGGAGAAACATGCGGGTACGCATCTCCCAACGCACCACGTTGGCCCACTGGTTGCAGAGTATCGGCAAATCGCGGTAGGACTTTATCCAGTTCTTGTAGGTGCTCCAGATAATGGTCTCCGACGTGGGTCGCACAATGAGTTCCTCTTCCAGTTTGGCCTCGGGATCCACCACCACACCTGTGCCCTCCTCGTTGGTTTTGAGACGATAGTGGGTCACCACGGCGCATTCCTTGGCGAAGCCCTTCACGTGGTCGGCCTCGCGGCTGAGGAACGATTTGGGTATAAACAGCGGGAAATAGGCATTGCTGTGGCCAGTGTCTTTGAACATCTTGTCAAGGGCGTCGTGCATCTTTTCCCAGATAGCATAGCCGTAGGGTTTGATGACCATACAGCCGCGGACGGCAGAGTTCTCGGCCAAATCGGCACGCACCACAAGCTGGTTGTACCATTCGGAGTAGTTTTCTGAGCGTTTTACGAAATCTTTAGCCATATTTAGTAACTTTTTAGTGTGTCTTCAGCCCGTAGCGGCGGTGACATTTCCCGTCATTTTTCCAGCCGCCAACAAGCTTGTTTCAACATCATGTTGATACTTTTTAACAAGTTTAACAATCTATTGTCCGAAACTTTTTGTACCTTTGCCCAAAAGTTATCGGCTTGCAAAAGTACTAAATAATCGGAAATAAACAACATAATGAGCACAATATAAAAATCGGAACAAAATGAAGAGTCTTAAAATCAGTATTGTAGAAACGCTTATTTTCGTTCTGGGAATTACAGCCGCATCGGCTCAGGACACCACTGCCACGGAAAACTACTACTCCAATCCCCGCATTGGCAAACAGCCCACACAAGTGGCCCCCTATAGTGGCAACGATGCCGTAACGTCGAAAAGCGACGACCTGACCATAGAAGTGCAGGGTGAAGACAATCCCAACGGCAAAGAATCCATCAAAGGCAAATACGACAGTTCCTACTACGACTACGAGTACACCGCCCGCATCAACCGCTTCCACCGCGATATGACGCTGGATTACTACAACGACTATTACACCAACCTCTACTGGTACACCCACGACCCGCTGTTCTGGGGCACCAGCATCTACTGGGGTTGGCACAGCCCCTACTATTGGCGCTACCACATCTACCGACCCTACTGGAGCTGGAGCTGGACCTGGGGCTACGACCCATTCTGGTATGACGGCTATTGGGGTCCCTACTGGGGCTACGGATATTACAGCTGGTATGGCTGGTACGGTCCGTATCACTATCACCACCACTATTATCACCACCACCATCATCACCCTTATCATCACCACCACGGCTTTGCACATGGCGGTCACGGCATCAACTTCGGCCACGGCCCTGGACAAGGTGGCGGTATTGGCATCAACAACAACACTATGCGCTATGCTGGCGGCAGCGGCACCAACAGCCGCACGCCTAACGCTCGTGGCACCAGCAACTCACGTCGCGGCGGCGTAGACATCAATCCCTCGCCAATGAACCGTGGCAACAACCGCGACATTGTTGGAGGCGGAAACCAACGAAACGGCAACATCAGCGGTGCCAACCGCTATAGCCGCCCCACCTCTATAGTCAACAGCCGCACGGCAGCCAACACCCGCTCCACCACAACCCACAGCAACACATCATCGCGCGGTTACAACAATAATAACGCATACAACAATAGCCGCAGTTATGGTGCCCCACGCGGCAGCTACAACAACTCCTCTCGTGGAAGCTCGTATAGCAGTCCTTCGCGCAGCAGCAGCTCGTACAGCGGCTCTTCGCGTAGCAGCAGCTCGTACAGTAGCCCTTCACGCAGCAGTAGCTCGTACAGTAGCCCTTCACGCAGTAGCAGCTCGTACAGTGGTTCCTCACGCAGTAGCAGCTCATACAGCGGTTCCTCACGCAGTAGCAGCTCATACAGCGGTTCCTCACGCAGCAGCAGCTCATACAGCGGTTCCTCACGCAGCAGCAGTTCCTATGGCGGTTCATCCAGAAGCAGCTCCTCTCACGGTTCCTATTCGGGTGGCAGCCACTCAAGCAGCAGCCGTTCGGGCGGAGGAAGAAGATAATAATCAAAAGTAGAAACAAAATCCACTATCCTTCTATTTCATATCAAGAACAACTGTGAACAAACTTCATATCATTGCCGCCACGGCGGTCATAACGCTTGCCACCGCATGCACGCATAGCAAGCCCCTCACAGCCACCACCCCCGAAACTGTTACGGAATACAGCGAGGGGGTGTGGCACAACAATAGCCCTCATCCCCGCAACATTATATTCGTCGTAGGCGACGGCATGGGAACCACCCAGGTATATGCATCCATCGTGGCACATCACGATGGATCTCAGTTTCTACGTTTCCCTTTCACGGGTTTCTCCCGCACCTATTCCAACAATAAATACACCACCGACTCGGGAGCCGGAGGAACAGCCCTGATGACGGGACACAAGGTAAACAACCGAGCCATTTCACAAGCTCCCGACGGCACAGATCTCCCGTCGTTTTTCACAACGTTAAAGGAACACAAGGGCAAAGCCACCGGTTTCGTGGTCACCTGCAGCGTTGTCGATGCCACTCCTGCCACTACCTACGGCCACACTCCCGACCGCTCAATGAAAGACACATTGAGTATGCAAATGGCGCAATGCAGCCACGACGTGATGATTGGTGCCGACAAAAAACAATTCCTCCCCGAGGGACGCAAAGATGCGGCAAGGCCTATCGACACCCTGTTGCAACGTGGGTACACGATGATCTACAACCTGCAGGATCTGAAGAAATGCAACAATGACAAAATATGTGCCCTGCTCTCGGCTGACGACGAGCCAGGCGATGCCAACCAACGCAACTATTGGCTGGTCGACGGCACAAAAAAGGCCGTTGAGATACTGAACAAACACCCACAGGGCTTTGCCCTCATGGTGGAAGGATCCCAAATTGACTGGGGCGGACACAACAACGACACCGCCCTCCTGTTCTCGGAACTCGACGAGTTTGAAAAGACGCTGAAGGTAGTGCTTGACTTTGCCGAGAAAGACGGCAATACACTTGTGGTGGTCACTGCCGACCATGAAACTGGCGGTCTGGTGCTCACCGATGGTGATATCAAAGCAGGCAGGAACGAATGCAGATTCGTCACCACAAACCATTCCGGTGTTATGGTGCCGGTATTCGCCTACGGTCCTGGTGCCGAACGCTTCACCGGGATACAACAAAACACCGATATCTACAAGAAAATAATCAACCTGATGGGAATGAAATAACCCATAGATACGAGGCCCGCTGATGAACAAAATCTTCAAATATCTACCCATCATCGTGTTTCTCACTCTATGGAGAACCACTACCGCACAGGAGATTTTGCACCCTGACACATTACAGGCACCGATTATTGGTTTCAGTTTCGGGGTGACTGCACCATCCGACAAGCTATCCTTCGGAAAAGAACCCAACGGCAACAAAGTGACCGACGGTTCGATGTACGACCTATATAAACCGCCCTATCTCTCTTTTGGTCTTGACTTCGCTTACAAACTGAAGAGCAATTGGTTCTTCTCTTTCGACGGCAGCATATTCTTTGGTAGCGACAACCTCAAATACCGAGTCGACCGCATGAGTGGCATTTTCACGCGCGACAGTATTATCGTGGGTACCAATGGCACCGACGCTGTGGTAACCTGCTACAACCGTGGACTCACCTTCAAGGGAGGGGTAGGAAAACTGTTCCCATTCTCCGACAAGAACCCTAATTCCGGAATCTTTGCCAAACTGTCGGGGGGATATATCCAGAACCAGACCATATTCATGATTAATGAGGTCAACGCCCCCCAGATTGACGACGACTATGCGCTGCTCTACGACCATCAACGCCGCGGCTTTGTGGTCACCGAAAGTGTCGGTTACCTATTCATGAGCAACCACCGCACACTTGTCAACGCCTACATTGCTCTGGAAGTGAGTCAAAGCTGGATGCACTCCACCCGCGACTATATTATCGACAACATGATGGGACTGCATGGTCCCGACCCCAACAGATACTTCGATATGTCGTATGCCATCAAACTCTGCTGGATGTTCCCACTCACAGGCAAACCTGCATACGATTACTACTACTTCTAACCCATTCTGTCCACAAGAGATGCACAAACGACAAACAACACCGTGAGAACACTATACACAGCTGGCATATACCTATATACTCTTGGCGTACGCATAGCAAGCATCTGGAACGCCAAAGCCAAACAGATGTGCGCAGGATGGAAACAACTACCTGACAGCATCCCGCAACTATCCCAAGGCCCGACAGCTTGGTTTCATGCAGCGTCATTGGGCGAGTTCGAGCAGGCACGTCCCGTGCTCGAATCATTCAGAGTCCTCCACCCCGACTATAAAATCTGCGTTTCCTTCTTCTCCCCTTCCGGATTCGAGATACGCAAAAACTATGCCAACGCAGACTACATCTGCTACTTGCCGATGGACACCCGCCGCAACGCCCGCACATTTGTGCAACGCATAAACCCGACAGTGGCATTTTTTGTCAAGTACGACTTCTGGTTCAACTACCTGAACGAGCTCCACAAACGCCAAGTGCCCACATATATCTTCTCCGCCATATTCCGCCCTTCGCAGTATTTTTTCAAATGGTATGGCGGATGGTTCCGCAAGCAGTTGGGACACTATACACATCTTTTCGTACAAAACGACGAATCGCTACAACTACTTCGCAACCACGGCATATCTCAATGCTCCGTAGCCGGCGACACTCGGTTTGACCGCGTCAACGACATAGCGCAAGCCAGCAAACGCTTCCCGGAGATTGAATCCTTTATCGGCGACAGTCCTGTGTTGATGGCAGGAAGTTCATGGGAGCCCGACGAAGCCAATATCAAATATTTCCTTGACAACTACCCGAGAGAGCTAAAACTCATCGTGGCACCGCACGTTATCAGCGACAGCCACATCAACGCCATCGAACACCTATTCGGTGCAGAACGCTGTATCCGTTATTCCCAACTAAAAGCCGATACCACACCGAACAAACACAAGATACTCATCATCGACAATATGGGCATGCTCTCGTCGCTGTACCGCTACGCCACCGTGGCCTATATCGGGGGCGGCTTCGGACGTGGAATACACAACATACTTGAAGCCATAACATTTGGAAAACCTGTCTGTTTCGGTCCTAACCACCTGAAATTTCAAGAAGCCAAAGACATCATTGCCAGCAAAGGTGGTTTCGCCTATCATACGGCGCAGGAGCTCAACATCATATTGACACGCCTGCTTGACGACAAAGAGACATACCACCACGCCTCACAAGTATGCACCGACTATCTGTCGGAAAACCTTGGGGCCACCCAACAAATACTCAACATTGTAGAGCAGCACCGCCAATAGTTGTCATGCGCACACAACGCCCATATAGAATCGCACTTGTCCTGCTGGCATTGCTGGCTGTTGCGACATCGTGCAGCATCGACAAGTATGTGGGCGAACACGAGTCCATACTGGCCGAAAACAAGTATGTCATAGAGCCCGCCGACGAATCTGTAGCCAGCAAAGAGTCCGTACGGGCGCTGACAAAACTGAACAACTACACCGTACAGACACCCAACAAGAAATTTCTCTGGATGCGGCCGAAGATGCGGACATATTGCCTCTCCAACCCTTCCGACTCCAACTTTGTAAACCGCACCCTGCGCAAACAAGGCGAGCCACCCGTCATATACAACGAGAGTGCCACCGAACGCACAAGCCAACAGTTGCTGAACCTGATGGAGAGCAAAGGTTGCTTCACCTCCACCCTCCACTACGACACCGCCCATTTCGGCCACAAGAATGTACGGGTGACATACTACCTGCACCCGTCGCCACGCTACAAAATACGCCATGTGGCTTTCCATTCCGAAAACGACCTTGTGCAGCAACTGCTGAACCAATGGAACCGCGCATCCCTGCTGAAGGAAGACGACTACTACGACCAAGACATCCTGGCAAAAGAACGCGACCGCATAGCCAACAATCTGCAGAACAATGGATTTTTCTATGCGTCGGCCGACAATATATCGTTCCTGATTGACTCCTCCTTTGCGGACAACACCCTCTCCATTGATGTGCGCGTGAGAGACCTTACGATGCGCCACCAGGCGACGCACCAGCAAACATCCTCGCTGCGCCAATATACGGTCGACAAGATATACATCTACCCGAACAGCAGCGCTTTGGCGGAGAAACAGACCGAACGACTCGACACGCTGGTATACCCCTATACCTTCGGCGACCGCACCACCGACTACTATTTTATAGGCCCCCAGCCCATGACGCTCGCGCCCGAAGTCATCGCCCGCTCGCTGTTCCTTTTCAACGGCCAGATATACCAAAGCCGCAGCGTGGAGCGCTCCTACAACTCCCTCCTCAACCTGCGTAACTTCAAATACATCAACTTCGACTTCACCCCTTCGCCTACCGACGGCAACGACAGCATAGGCACTCTCGACGCCACCGTGCGACTCATCAACAACACACGCCGCAAGGTCTCGCTCTCGCTCGAGGTCAACAATGCGTCGCCGACGGGCAACAGCAACACCAACCAGAACTTCATCACCAGCGGCAACCTGGGTGTGGAGATAGGCATGGCCTACCAGAACAAGAACCTATTCGGCGGCGCCGAGTTGCTCAAGGTGGAGAACTCGTTCCTGATAGAGATGCCCAAGATAGGCAGCACCCCGGGCGACGGCAAGAATTTCTCGGCATTTGAAGCGGGTATCAACATCAGTTTGGACCTGCCCCGACTGCTGCTCCCCCGGAAATGGGAACGGATATGGCAGCGATCAAAGCCCCACACCGTGTTCACCATAGGCGGCAACTACCAAGACCGCGAATATTTCGAGCGCATGCTCCTCAACACATCGTTCGGCTACAGCTGGGGAAGCAACAGCCGCGTGCAGCACCAGGTGCTGCCGATAGAGATGACCTTTGCGCGTTTCTATGACATCGACCCCGCATTCTGGGCACGCATAGAGAACATCGCCAGCAACGGGCGACTCAAATACCAATACAGCAGCCACTTCATCATCAATTCGCGCTACGACTACGTCTACAGCACCCAACGTTTCAACGTGCGCCGCGACTTCACCTCCCTCCACCTGTCGGCCGAGACGGCAGGTGCATTGGCCGAACTGTTGAGCCGCGCGCTGAACGTGCCCACCGACTCCAGCGGCATCCACATCGTCTATCAGGTGCCGTTCTCCCAATACGTACGTCTCAACGGCGAGGTGAAACGCTACAACTATATCGGTTCCGACAACACCTTCGTCACCCGCCTGCTCATAGGCGCAGGACTCCCCTACGGAAACTCCGACAAGATGCAGATGCCTTACGAGAAGAGTTTCTTCGGCGGCGGCCCCACCACCATGCGCGCCTGGCACCTGCGACGGCTCGGTCCCGGATACTTCTCGCCGAAGGACAACTATATGCTTGAGCGCACAGGCGACATCACCTTTGTGCTCAACTTCGAAGACCGCTTCCCCATCGCGGGCATTTTCGAGGGAGCCCTGTTCGCCGACATTGGCAATGTATGGCTCCTGTACGACAACGCCGAATACCCGGGGGGAGCATTCACCTTCAAGGATTTCCTGCCCAGTATGGCGGTAGGCATCGGCGTAGGACTCCGCGCCAAGCTGTTCTCCCTCATCACGCTACGTTTCGACTTGGGACTGCCCGCCTACGACCCCGGCTACGACAGCGACATCCGCTGGCGCATAGCCCACTGGAACCAATACGAGTGGAACTGGCGCAAGTCATACTTCGGCCCCGTGACGCTCAACTTCGGTATCGACTACCCCTTCTGACACGAACGTAAAACAAGCATGCCATGAATACCCTCCCCGACCTGCTCAACAAAGTCAAACTGCTCTTCCAGCAAGAAAACTTCCTTTTCGAGCCGCAGCACCTCTACGCCCCCATTGACTATACATTGTCGCTGGGAGGCAAACGCATACGCCCCGTAATGCTCATGGCGGCTCACGAGATGTTTGGCGGCACAGCCGACGACGTGAGCCACGCGGCACTAGGCATCGAGACATTCCACAACTTCACCCTGCTGCACGACGACCTGATGGACAAGTCGCCCATCCGTCGCGGACAGCCCACCGTCTATCGGAAATGGAGCGAGAACACCGCCATCCTGTCGGGCGACACCATGTTCGCCCTCGCCTGGCGCTACTTCCTGCGACTGCCGCACCCACGGTTGCAGGAGATACTCAACACCTTCAACGAGACCGCCATACAAGTGTGCGAAGGGCAGCAATACGACATGGACTTCGAGACCCGCGACGATGTGGCCATGGACGAATACATGCACATGATTCGGCTCAAGACAGCCGTGCTCCTGGCCGGAGCCCTCAAGATTGGAGCCCTCTACGCCAACGCCCCCGACGACGACATCAGCCACCTCTACGCCTACGGCATCCATCTCGGCCTGGCCTTCCAACTGCAGGACGACCTGCTCGACGCCTATGGCGACACCGCCGTCTTCGGCAAAGAGACGGGCAGCGACATCCGCGACAACAAAAAGACTTTCCTCTACCTGAAAGCGTTGCAGACGGGCGACGCCACGCAACAGGCCACTCTCAAGGAGGCCTTCAGCCAGACGCCCGACGACCCCAGCGAGAAGATACGCCAAGTGCTGTCCATCTACAGCCAACTGAATATCAAGCAGACGACCGAGGACATCATCCAGCAGGAGTTTGACCAAGCACGGCAGGAGCTGGAGGCCATCCAGGTCGACGACAGTCGCAAACAGCCGCTCCAAGTGCTCTCCTCCACCCTGCTCGGCCGGAAACAATAATAGCGGGTGCATTTTATAAATGTTAAACCATGCACCCCTCTCGTGTGTAAATTTTAACTTTTCGGGTCGAAAAACGCGAAAAAATACCTACTGCTACGCTACTGCTTGGCTACTGCTATGCTACTAGCAAGCTACTGTTTGGCTACTGACGGATTACTTATTATGTTGATATTCAATAGAATAAATACCATATGTATAATTGTTAAAATTTAACCAATTCGTGTTTCCATCTCTTCGGGGGCATGTGAGGGTGACGGGTGGGGCGAGCAGGTGCCTGGTGGGGGTGTGTTGGGGCATCGGTGGCATTGTTAAAAGTGCAAAAATTACTATATTGTGTATTAGTCGATTATAAATTATTTTGTTAAATCTTTCGTTTTTGGTGTTACTTTTTTGCTATTTTTGCAACTAATATTATAAGAGGTTTTAAGATTTTGATGAGAATTATTGGGCATATAAACGACACTATTCAACGTGTTTTTTGTGGCAGCCGAGCGGGTTTTGGATGAATTGTCGGAGTACTGAGGAGGTCGACAAAAAGGTTTTGAGGACAGAAAAATATCAACATTAATCATATCAATATACATTAAAACATTATTATTATTATTATGAACCGAAAACGAATTATTCTCTTGCTGACACTATGTGTCGCATTCACCCTCGCCGCGCAAGGGCAGCGGTTCGATTGGGTGAGGACCTACACGGGGGCGGATGTCTCCTCGGGGTATGCCACCAACAGGATTGTCGGCTCGTGTGTGGACCGAGAAGGCAACTACTATTTCTTGGGGCAGTTCTCGCCCCGTGCCACCCTCTGTGGTGTCCCCCTGCTCCCCGACAGTATTATCACTTATCCCCTCTGTCCTGCGGTGGTGGTTGCCAAGATTTCTCCCCAGGGTACTTTGCTGTGGCACAAAGCTATCTATGGTCCCAATACTTCCGGGGCTTATCCTTGTGCCCTCAGGCAGCTGGGCGACACCGCCTTTATGGTTCAGGCGTATTTTGACTTGCCTTATGAAACTTACGCCTACAACATGCGTTTTTACAGAGATCTTTACTATCTCGACACGCTGATTCCAGGCAACAACGCCTATCCTATGCCCGTGGACAGTGTTGTCTCACAGACTACCACAGCCTTCATTACTTTTGGAAATAATGGGCATGTCATCGAACAGCATTTCCTATCTGTTGGGTGGCAGGACTCTACCGGTCGTATCCTGACACCTCGAATCTCAGGGATGAATCATATAAGACAGGACGGAATGCATTGCCTACCTTTGTCAAACAAAACGTTTGTCACCGATAGTGTAGGGAACATCTATGTCTTACGCCATACACAAGACGCATTTAGCAGGGATACGCTCCATTGGAGCATAACGGACGGCTCTATCACTGCCTTGAAAATACTGGTGGATGGTGTACATCCCATATACTGCCCCACCCAACGCTCTTCTAATCAGAATCTCCAAATACTTAAATTCTCCCCCCATTTCGACAGCCTCATTGCATCCACGTATATGTTTGATTCAACTTGGATGGCACATACTGATGTTCAATTGAACGATCTGAACATTGATTCTCGTGGCAATCTATATGTTAACGTAGTAGGAAACAGGGTTGATTTCCCAATCAGGGTGCAGGGGACGAATTTTATCTTGGACTCATCCGTTACTCCGACCATGATGATAAAATACAGTCCAAATCTTCAACCCGTTGCGATGGCACAGTTGTCATATACAGGATCCGTTCCCAACACACATTGGATGCAAACAATAATTTTGTACGCACATATAGACGAAGTGTCTAACTCCATTTTCATGCCAAGCGGAGTAGCATGGCCACCCAATGCATCACCTACTATTCTTTACAATAACGACACGCTTGACCTCTTACGGGGCGATTTTTCTTGGCTTCGACTGGATTTGGATAACCTTCAATTGTTGTCATTCGGGAAAATTCGCAGCCATACAGGTACGGAGGCAGGAGCACGCATTAGAGACCTGAAAATTACAACTCAGCACAATAGGGTTTTGGGACAAACAGAATTTGATATGGGAATTGTTTTTGGCGATTCTGTGGTCACACCCCCTGGCGCATTCCTCGTTTGGGATTATGATGGAAATGAGCTTTACGCTACCTGTTATCATCATAGCGGCGCAACTTGTGTTGTGGAAAAGCCACAAGTTATTGATAGCTTAGTATATCTTTCTGGCTCTTTCTTGGGAAACGCCAACTTTGGCACGATTGCAGTCCCGAGCAGTGGGGCTACCTGTGCATATATCGCTAAGTATGTCGATACCTCTTTTATGACCCCATACGTGGTGCGGGATACCCGCACCACCCAGCAGATAAACTGGCCTCAGGTGCTCTCCTTCCCGCTGTCGGACAGTCTTGTGCAGCTGACAGCCACCAGCACCAGTGGCCTGCCTATCTCCTACACCTGCAGCGACACTTCCATTGCCCGTGTCGTGGGGACAACGCTGCATCTGCTGGCGGAGGGTGACGCTACAGTCACGGCATCGCAGGGCGGCAACAACCAATATCTTCCTGCCACCCCCGTGACCAAGACGCTGCATGTGGGTCGTGCAGCGGACACCCGCACCACCCAGCAGATAAACTGGCCTCAGGAGCTCTCCTTCTCGCTGTCGGACAGTCCTGTGCCGCTGACAGCCACCAGCACCAGCGGCCTGTCGGTCACCTATACTTGCAGCGACACCTCCATTGCCCGTGTCGTGGGGAGGACATCGCTGCTTCTGCTGAGAGAGGGTGACGCCACCATCACGGCATCGCAGGGCGGCAACAACCAATATCTTCCTGCCACCCCCGTGACCAAGACGCTGCATGTGGGCCGTGCTGTGGATACCCTCAATACCCAGCAGATAGACTGGCAGCAGGAGCTTACCTTCCCGCTGTCGGACGACCCCATACCGCTGACAGCCACCAGCAGCAGCGGTCTGCCCGTCACCTACACGTGCAACAACCCCAGCATTGCCCTTATCGCGAACTCCACGCTATACCTGCGGGCGGAAGGCGAGGCCACGGTAACGGCATCGCAGAGAGGCAACAGCCAATACCATCCCGCCACCCCTGTGGCCAAGACGCTGCATGTGAGTCGCGCGGGGATTGAGGCCAGCGGCTCACAGCGGTTTGCCGTTTATCCCAACCCTGCCCATACTGTTGTCTATTTTCACTCCACCCATGAGACTGTCAAGACCGTACGCGTAGTGTCGGCACAAGGGAGGGCGGTGACGGTGCCCGTCACTGGCAACCAAGTGGATGTCTCTTCACTACCTGCAGGGGTGTATTACATACAGTTTGTCACAGAGAATAATTTGTATAACCAAAAAATTGTAAAACTATGAAAAAAATATCTTTTCAGAAATCACGCAAATGGATGGCCGCTTTGGTGCTGTGCCTCTTTGCACTGCATGCCGGAGCCCAACGTTACAACATCTACGTCACGGGCACTCCCGAGACGAAATGCATCATCCCCAACGAATATCCTTTCTATCTTGACGAGTTCCCCAAGGTTATGGTAGCCTGTCAAAATAGTCAGGTTGACTACACCGCTTATTATGCCAGCGAGGTGGGCGACAATGCCGTCGGTTGGGAGTGGAAGGTGGTTGGAGGAAACATCACCAATATCTCAAACAATACCGTCCAAGTCGTATGGGGCAACAGCGAATCAGGTGAGCTGATAGTTACCGTCACCACGAGTTTGGGACGGATACTGACGCACCATCAGGTGGTGCAACTGATAGCCCCTCCCGTTGTCTCGGCCATCACCGTACCCGCTGGTACCTACGACAACCATACGATATTTGTTTGCAGCGGCGGCAGCTTGGAGTTTACCGACAACTCCGATGCCGGCAGTAGCGATATCGCAGGGTATTACTGGGACGGTCCCGCAGGCAAGGCCACCACACGTTCATACACGCTGGACAATATTCTCGGCAACTGCACGGTGACCCACCGTGTTTACAACAGCTGCGGCTGCTACGACGAAGAGGAGTTTGAAATCATAGTACAGTATGGCGAGCCGTTGCAGCTGGACTGTTATGGCACGGCATGCGACAGCAGCACAGTAACGTACCATGCCCTGTCGCCCATCTGCACCGACTATCTGTGGGCCATTGAGGGCGGACACATCGTCGCGGGACAAAACACGCCGACAGTCACAGTGATTTGGGACAGCGTCCGCAACGGATACGGGGTGGTCGGCATTGACGGCACCGTTTGCGGCGGCACCGCCTGCCCAAACAAAATGAGCGTCAAAATCCCCATTATTCAGAAGGGCTTGCCCGTCAGCGGACCGACGTCGGTGTGTCAGGGTGAAGGTGCCGTATACAGTGTGCCGCTCTTTGGCTCCACGTCATGTCTTTGGTCAATAAGCCCCGATATAAGCTATGTTAGCGCATTTGAAACCAGTCAGATAGAGTATATCTTCACCACGCCTGGCACTTACCGCCTATTTGCCAAGCTCTTTTGTGCTTTTCTCGAGTGTGGTCCCTTCTATTCCGACACCATCACTATTGAGGTGAAACCCCGATTGTCCATCGTTGGCGACAACGAGATGTGCATCACCAATACAGGAGTCCTGACAACAGAACCGCCCGACAACGCCATCTGGAATGTGTATGAGGAGGGCAACGCCCAACCGATATACACCTCCCAAAATCCGGAGCCCTCGCCGAACCCCACCTTCAGCCAAGCGGGCAGATACAGGATTACTGCCCAAAGCAGCAACTACTGCAACCAGCCGGAGTTCTTCCTGACGGTGAAGGACGCGCCCCTGGCCCCGACCTTGAGCGACATGGACCCCGACAACCCCACCATTGCCTGTCCCAATTCCTCCATCGCGCTAAAATCCCACCTGTCCAATCCTTACCTCACTACCGTCTGGATACCCACATGTTCTGTATTATCGCCGGACACCGTGTCGGGCAACGAGGTGACCATCAGCTACGGCTCCACGGTGTGCGATGTGGATGTCTATACCTACGACAGGAAGCTGCGCTGCCTGTCGCAAGGGGCCTACACGCATATTGTCAAACAATTCGCGCTCGAGCCCGTCAACATCAGCTCCCCGATCACCGTATGCCCAGGTGCCATAATCAAATGGACCGACGCCGATGTGCCTCCCCAAGACGGGGTGATATACGAATGGCAATTCAAGCAGGATACACAGTTCTGTGCCACGATAGAGGGTGACAGATTCGATAACAAGGCCACCATTAAGGTAAACTATTTTGACCCTGCACCGACCACCCGTCTCACCTTTCAGGTCCAACTGATCCGTACGTATTGCTCCGGAATAAAGGACACCACCAAAATACCCATTGTCATCGACAATCTGAGCAGTGGCGATCTACAGATATTCCCACCCAGCCCAATCTGCCAGGGCAAGGAAGTCACTTTTATCGGGGCGGGATGCAGCCACTATGAGTGGGATTTCGGCGGGACACATAAATCCACAAGCAATTCCGGCATCGACCACACCTTTTCTCAGGCAGGCCCCGTTACCGTTACCCTGAGATGCAACCCCTACGACTATTGCAGAGACACCAGTTATATGCCGCATGTCACCGTCAATACAACGGTTTATCCGGCACCTCCCCTCTTCTTCATCAGGTCTGGCAGCTCGAATGTGTACACAGACCCGCAGTTAAGCACCACAGACTACACGTTCCAATGGAACCATACCAACGTCAATAGCTGGAGTGTGCCCGCAGACCCCAATGTCACTTCCTATACCTGCACTATTACCGAAATCAATTACCCCAATTGCTCCAGAACGGTGACTATCAATGGCCCTACCTGCGAACCATTGAATGTGGTGCAGGTCTCGAATGTTATTGACTACTGCGAAAATACGGTCACATTCGAGGTTAGCAATCCTCCCGGACCGATATCTTGGGCCCTGAACAATTTTCCTCACGGCACTCCCAGCTACAGCGGAACCTACAACGAGATAATCACCGTGCCGGTCTATGCCGTAGACACCCATGCCATCCGTGCCGCCTGTAGAACAAACGGTCAATGCTACAATGGTGGTGCGTTCTTTACAATTGAATTCGTGCCGAGCTTTACCTTTGAGAAACGATGCGACTCTATCGTTGTCCACAACCACTCAAAGTACCTTGACGGCACCAAGACAATGACATTGACGATGAACGGCACACCCCGGAGTGGAATTCCCGTCAGCAAGGACACTATCGTGTTTCATACAGGAATGGGAGGAACCTTTGTTTTTGAGCTTACGGAGTATGACGGAAACACCATAACCCCCTCCTGCACCCTCGGTACGGTGGAAATTCCAAGCCCCTATAACTTGAATGTCTCGATAACCTCCGCCAACACGGTCAATCCCGGACAGACGTGCGATAATACCCCCATAGAGCTGACAGCATCTATCACGCCTCCCTACACCATCGCCCATGCCCATTGGAATTTTGGCGACAATAACAGCTGTTTAGATACTACAGGGAATAAGGTGTCACATGTATTTAGATATGATCCATCATTATTTCAATATAATGTCTCTATTATTGTAAAAGATGAAAATGGATGTTCTGGTACAGGGATGCTACAAATACAGTCAAACAACAATGATTTGAAATTCGAGTCACTTCAGATAATATCGAACCCAACAACGACATGCCCTGGTGAAGATATAGATATAGAATATCAAGGCAATAGCAATGTACCTTCGTCGGCCACATATTATTGGAGCACACCACCATCACCAGATAACCAGAACATTCATACAGTGCACTATACCGACGACTACAGCGTGGTGGTGAAGAATAACAATTATTGCGAAGCCCGTGCCAGCGTGAATGTGGGATTCCTAAACAAGCCCGAAGCGTTAATCATTCCAAAGAAGTATCACTATTGCGTAGGCGAGGAGATAGTGATATATGGAGAGCCCAACGAGTCGGACAATTATGATTACTACTGGAACATTACCGAGCCCAATACGGGCACCTCATTCACACCCCCGACAACTTCGTCCGTGCTGACGTTCCCGACTCCGCCTAGTACATGCGACCTCACGGTAGAATTGACAGTGAAAGACAGGACAACCTCCTGTGTCTCCGATTTGGTCACCGAGACCATCAGCGTCAAAGAAGCACCGCAAGCACCGACCATTGCCATCAGCAACACCTACTATTGTATCGGCAACCCGCCGGTAGAGTTGGAAAGCCACGGCCCCACCACAGATATCCATTGGAGCAATGGGGACTTTGGACCTACGGCACAGTACTATTACCCCGGACATGCCACGGCCCACTACTACGACCCCGTTTCGGGATGCCGTTCCGAGCTGGCAGATATCATCATCCCCGCAGCCCCGGACTATGACGCCTTGCTTACCGGATGCTACGAATTTTGTTCCAAGCAACTTCCCGGCATACTTCCAGTATATGGGTTACTGCCAATAAACCAGACATTCGACTGGCATTGGCGCCACAACAACGGGAATAATATCGATAATGATTATGCGGTAACCTGCCCGATATTCCTGCCGCTCCACGGGTTCAATGAGTATCGGCTGAATGTAGATTATTACCTTGACTGCAACGATACCTCCAAGTCGCTTGTATTGAGAGAGGACTCGGTATGCGCTTGCAAAGGTGTCACTGCCACTTGCTCAACCACCTGTTCTTATAGTGGCTGCAATATTTACTATGACATAACAGTGACGATCTGCAACAACTTCTACCAAAAAATATGTCTTACATCGCTCACCCCGCTGTTTGACAATCAGATTGGAAGCGGCATTTATATGTCAAGTTCAGACTTCGGCACGCTGAATATTGACCCCAACGGCTGTGGTGTGTTTCATATACAATTGGTCGTTAGCGAACTCGACACCGCCATGGCGATGTTCCGACTGCGAGACCGGAATTGTACCGACTGTGAACTGATATTTGGTATTGACCTGATGGAACCCCTGACAAATCTCAACGTTGGTTGTACACATAGAGTGTATAGTGCCTACACGAATCAAAACGGCGACTTGTCGGATATCTCGGCATTCTATTACGACTTCCGGCTGGATTTGAGCGGTGTCACATCACCGAGT